>ERZ773079.2047-NODE-2047-length-11510-cov-17.051680_pt1 | contig 11510 bp, 8 predicted proteins | sample MGYA00511355_ERZ773079 | MGnify/ENA primary metagenome ERZ773079 (study PRJEB29015, sample SAMEA2737979) | human oral metagenome | biome: human oral; feature: human-associated habitat; material: dental | place: China | collected 2117 ... | reverse complement strand
ACAAGAAAATCGTTGCGGAGCGCAAGTACTCCGTTGCCTATGACATTGCCAACGAGATAGCTGAGCGCACGGGACGCGAGGTTCGCGTGGGTATTCCCGGACACACTCAGCGTGGCGGCGCGCCTGACGCCCAAGACCGTATCTTCGCGGTACAGTGCGGCGTAGAGGCGGCCCGCGGCTGCCTGGAGGGCACGTACGGCTTCATGGTCGCTAAGGTCAACAACAAGATGTGCCGCGTTCCGCTCAAGGAGGTGGCAGGCAAGCTCAAGTATGTAGACCCCAAGAGCGACCTCGTCAGGGAGGCAAAGTTCATGGGCATCAGCTTCGGCGACGAATAGAGACAGAGGACAAACATCCTTCGACTCCACGTCAGGTCATGGGAACCGGGTAGCCCGTCAGTCCACTAAGGCGCTCCAAGACGCATGGTGGCCTTGATGGGCTACCCCTTTTTACTGCATGCCAGCGTTGGATTGGCTGCATGCCAGCGTGGGAGAGTTCCTTGAGGCTCCTGTAGCCTTCGGGCCGGGTAGGGGCGTCTACGCGTCTACTCGACAAGATGTAACGAAGACGTAATGTACTTTACGGCTTATTGATAGGTACATATGGATAGAATCGTAGCGGATCAGTTGAAGTAAGCTCAATGGTACGCGACGTTTGTAGGAGGGAAGTGGACGTATGCAATTCGCAATGATAAGCAGTGAGACGTGCTGTTGTCGGATGTGCGAACGTGCCTACGTCCTGTAATCCGTCGTCGATCGGACCTTCCATGTGCGAGCTCTTTGCCGTCAATTCGGCTACTCCTGTACATGTCAATCGCTACCTTACAGAATTCTTTGGACACAGTCATGCGAATCCGCACGGCTGGGGTGTCGTACTCCGTACACCAATTGAGGACCCGGTTGGCGACGATGGCGTCACCCTCTGGCGCGAGCCCCTCCCCGCATACGAGTCTGCACTCGCAGCACGGCTCTTGTCGAGGCCTATGGAGGCCCGTCACCTACAGGCGCACATTCGCAAGGCTACCTGCGGAACGCTCGATGTCGCCAACTGCCATCCCTTCCTGGCGACTGATGTCACGGGGCGCAGCTGGACACTTATCCACAATGGCATTCTCTTTAACGAGGGACTGCTCTGGGGATACGAGCAGCGTGAGGTGGGCCAGACCGACTCGGAGCGCATCCTACTCTTTCTGATTGATGTCATTGACGAGGCGGCGGCGCGCCAGGGTGGGAGGCTTGACTTCATTGATACCTTCGACGTGCTCGCCGGGGCGATAGTCCAGCTCGGTAACCACAACAAGCTCAACCTCATCTTGGATGACGGTGCGTACACCTACGTGCATACCAACACCTCTGAGGTCACGCTGTATGCTCGCGAGGTCACAGCTGAGGAGGCAGGTATAGGCAACACTGGAAAGGTAGGCAACGATACGAGGGGCACTGCGAGCGCATCAGGCATCATCTTCTCCACCTTCCCGCTTGGGGGCGAGAACGAGAGGAACGCATGGCGCCCTGTGCCACGCCACCGCCTCATCGCCTACAAGAACGGTAGGCTACGGCGGGCGTCGACACCCCACGGCAACGTGTTCTGCGAGGCCATCCTCGACGCCCACCGTGCCTTGGGTGTTGTTTGGGACCCCACAGCAGCCACTGCTGCTCCCGTAACCGCGACCACCGCAGCCTAACCCATGCCCCGCAGGTTCTGAGGCACAATAGCTTTGGCCCCAACTGGGCAAACGCCTTTATGTGAGTGCCTGCGGATTCTGGGACATTATCCGCTGCTTTGCGCAGGCCGACTGGCACAAAGTGGTGAGGACGTGAGTGGTGAGGGCGTGGCGGATGGGTATCTCGGACGAAGAAGTCTCCATGCAGCTACACTTGATATCGAGAGCCTCGGCTCTGTGATGCGTCACAAGCAAACACGACCACAAGGGTATCCACATGAACCTCTCCCAGGCACTTGAACACGCAAACGCCCTCGTCTTTCCCGGCTTTCTCTCGGATGACGAGACGCTCACCGCAGAGCGCGAGAAGAACGAGGAGGCCATCGGCCTTCTGATGGACGCGTGGGCGAACGCGCCTGCGGGCAAGGAGCCCTTTTCGTTTGACCTCGTTCGCAACCTTGCCGATCGCAATCGTACGAGCTGTGACAGCTATGGAGTCGAGCGCCTGCGCGACGTCGCCCCAGCCACCCTTTCGCGCAAACTCTCCGGTGATGACCTGATCCGTGGCGTGGCAGCCCTCCAGCACCGCAGTGTGGAGGAGGTCATAAAGGTCGCAGGTCCCAGTGGCCAAGATCTTGGTGTGGCCTACGTGGAGGCACCCGTCTCGGGCATCGTCTGCGGCATTGACATAGAGACAACCGATCGCGATCCCTCGCGTGGCTACATCATCAACATAGGCATCGAATTCATGAGGCTCACGCCGACGGCAAAGCCCGAGCATCCCTTTAGTTCCTATTGCGGTATCCCCGAGCTCTACCGGGAAAAGGGTGTCCCCCTTGCCTTCGTGCATCACATCAGCTGGGACGATCTCGCAGGTAAGAAGCCACTGCGCCAGCACAACAAGATGCAGCGGGCCATCCTTGCGACACTCGAGATGTACCCCTTTATGGCACACAACGCGTCCTTCGAGGATTCCTGGTTCATGATGCAGATCGATGGCTACGCGGAGGCCCGCAAGGCAGGTCGAATCACTCCCATCGACACGCGCGACATCTGTCGACGCATCGATCCCGAATACAAGACTCTTCCCCACGACTCGAAGCCCGCCACGCTCGAGAACTGGGCACGGCGACGCGGTACGCTCAAGGCCAACCAAAAGGAGACGCATCTCGGCCTCGAGGACGTCGACCTCATGTTCCGCACAGTCCAAGCAGAGTTTGCCGAAAGGAACATGTTCTCCTCGTAGGGGCGTCTGACGCAATAGCGCATCAACCTCAGAGGGTATCTCTCAAATGGAACACCAACGAGCTAAGGCCCAAAAAATGAGAGGGACCAACAACAGCGCTGCCGATCCCCTCTCAAGGCCTTTGCTGCAACTCGAATCTAACGACTGGCACGAGACCTACGCCTCGAAGTCTGCGGCCTCACTCTTCGTGAGGGGCTTGATGTCCTCGCTGGGATATGGCGAGTCCGCTCCACCGAGACCCACCACGAAGTACAGGCCCTGCTTAGTCTGGTAGAGAATCTCCTCGTAGCCCGCAGAATCGCCGAACTCACCGATGGTGCGCTTCGCAACCTCAGTCGATTTCTCGGTATCGTAAGTGCGCCGCTTGCCCTCGAACGTCTTGACCTTACGCATGCTGTATCCAATCACTCTGTTTGACACTCATCAACTCTCACGGATATTTTACTACCGCTGGTAGAAATGTAGCGTAACTACATAGACATATCTATACACACCAGTTCTCGAAACCTACTTTTCACATCAGCAGCAAGCGATCAAGCAGTGAGCGTCACCATCGCTGCGTCGGTAGCAACGAGATCGATCAGGAAAAGGCAGGATTCCACAGCAGACACCCTCACCCTACATGAGCTTGGCGACGTTTCTCGCAAACTCAACGGGATCATCAACGGGAAGCCCCTCGACAAGCAGCGCCTGATCGTAGAGGATCGATCCCAGAAGCGCAAGGCGATCCTTGTCACCTGCCTCCTTGGCCGCGACGAGCTTGGCAAAGACGGGATGGGTAGCGTTGAGCTGCAGGACGCGCTGAGCCTTGGGCGCGCTTGCCGCGTCGGCGTCGGGACCCTGGCTGATGACACGCTCCATCTCGAGGGAGACGGGTCCCTCGGACGCTATCGTCGCTGGAGCGTCGCCGAGTCCCGCCGCGACCCTCACACTTGTGACCTTGTCGCCGAGACTCTCCTTCAAGTCGTCAAAGAGCTCCTGGTGCTCGCTCGTGGCCTTCTCGGCTTCGGCCTTCTCGTCATCGGTCGCAAAGTCGAGGTCGGCGTTTGCGACGTTCGCGAGCTCGAGGTCGCGCTCCTTTGTGTCCTCGTGCTCAGAGTCGCCCTCAGTGCCATCCTGGTGCCAGCTTCTCATGACCTGAAACATGAACTCGTCCACGTCCTGAGTGCACAGGAGCACGTCAAAGCCATGGTCGAGCGCGGAGCGCACGGCAGGCACCTGCTCTAGGCGCTCGCGCGAGTCCCCTGCGGCAAAGTAGATCTTGTCCTGACCCTCAGGCATCGCGTCTGCGTATTCGGCGAAGGTCACCTGTTTGCCCTCTTGGGCCGACCAGAAGAGCAGGAGGTCTGCGAGATCAGCCGCCTTCATGCCATAGGAGTTGTAGATGCCGAACTTGATCCCACGCCCGAAGTTCTCGAAGAAGGTCTCGTAGGACTCTCGATCGTTGTCACGCATATCCTCGAGCTCGGAGTGAATCTTCTTCTCGACGCGGCGGGCTATGGCGCGAAGCTGAGAGTTCTGTTGCAGGGTCTCGCGGGAGATGTTGAGCGAGACGTCCGGGCTGTCCACGACGCCATGCACGAAGTTGTAGTAATCGGGCACGAGGTCCGCACACTTCTCCTGGATGAGGACGTTCGAACTATAGAGCGCAAGGCCCTTCTCGTAGTCCTTACTGTAGAGGTCGAAGGGGCGCCGACTGGGAATGAAGAGCAGGGCGTCATACGAGAGCGCGCCCTCGGCATGAAAGCTGACGGTGCGAGCTGGATCCGACCAGTCGTGGAAGGTCGACTGATAGAACTCGTTGTAGTCCTCCTGCTTGACCTCGCTCTGGCGCTTCTTCCAGATGGGGGTCATGGAATTTAGGGTATCGAGCTCTTGGTAGTCCTCGTACTCGGGCTTGTAGTCGTCGGGCGCGTCTTCTGGTTTGGGCTTCTGGCGGCTCTTGGTGACCATCATCTGGATGGGATGGCGCACGTAGTTTGAATAGCGCGTCACGAGGTCTCTGAGCCCTCCCTCAGAGAGGTACTGGTCAGTATCGTCGCTCTCGCTGGACTCACGGAGAAAGAGAATCACGTCGGTGCCATGCTCCTCGGCGCCGCTCCGCTCCCCCTCCCCCGCAGGCTCGATGCTGTAGCCTCTCACGCCATCGGACTCCCATACGAAGGCCTCGTCAGCCCCGAGCGCACGACTCACGACACGCACCTTGGTCGCAACCATGAAGCTCGAGTAGAAGCCGACGCCAAACTGGCCGATGATGTCGATGTCCTCGCCCTGGTGCTCCGCGTTGGCCTCCCTAAACTGCTCGGAGCCGGAGTGGGCGATGGTACCGAGGTTCTCGTCGAGCTCCGCCTTGGTCATGCCAATGCCGTTGTCGCTTACCGTAACGCTGCGGGCCTCCTTATCAAAGGACAGCCTGATAGCAAGCTTGGACTGGTCGACACCGAGGTCAGGGTTCTTGATTGCCTCGAAGCTCAACTTGTCGAGGGCATCCGAGGCGTTGGAGATGAGCTCGCGCAGGAAGATCTCCTTGTTGGTGTAGATCGAGTTGATCATGAGGTCGAGCAGCTTCTTGCTCTCTGTCTTGAATTGCTTCATAGGTCATGTGGTCCTTTCCCTCAAAGGCAGCGACGTGGCCTAGCGTCACACCCACCGCACGTATACCAAGGAAGGTTCTACCCACCCGCTCACCACGCAAACGCTGGAAAGCCTAAAATCTTAGCTATACACACTTAGATCTGTGTTGACAGGTTCTTGACATGAATGGGCTAGCCAGAGAGTCGCATGTCTTGGGAGGAAGCTGTTACAGGGTCATTACCGACGTACGGTCAAGCCAATGGCATTCCGGGCGTCTGACATCAAGGTGATAGATTCTGAGCGATTTCATAAGCCTCCACGCCAGTCTCCAACGATCGCGCTAGGCTAGGCACAGGCAGTCATCTCACGACAGCAAACAGTCAGGAGCAGACGCGCATGAAGCCAATCATCGGGGTTACGCCACACTATGAGGGCAACGAGAGGGTGCTCGGGGTGAGACCGGGGTACTTTTCCGTCCTCAGAGCCTGCGGCGGCCTGCCCCTTATGCTGCCCTTGACCGATGACGCACGCGACATTGACCAGCTGCTTGGCCTCGTGAACGGCATCCTTGTCACCGGAGGGGTCGACATAAATCCCGCGACCTACGGAGAAGAGCCTCTCCCCCAGGTCAATCCGCCCTTCGATGACCTTGACCAGTTCGAGATCTCCCTCATCAGGCGTGCGATCGACAGGAATCTGCCCGTCTTTGGCATCTGCCGTGGCATGCAGGCGATCAACGTCGCCTTGGGAGGTACGCTCTACCAGGACCTTCCCAGCCAGTACCACACAGGGTGCCCTCACTTCATGGAGCCACCCTTCGACCATGTGTCGCACCATGTGACCCTGCTTGAGGGCGGCTACCTCAAGCATCTGCTGGGCGAAGAGGCGATCGGCGTCAACAGCAGGCATCACCAGGCTATTCGCAAGCTTGCTGATGGCTTGGCGCGGGCAGCGGTTTCTGATGACGGGATCATCGAGGCCATCGAGATGCCCAAGAGGCGCTTTGTCCGCGCCGTCCAGTGGCATCCCGAGCTCATGTGGCGACATGATGACAGGCAGCAGAGGATCATTCGACACTTTGTGGAGGCCTGTCGCCAAGGAAGCGGAAGCGCAACATAGAGCCAGACCGAACGACTCCTGGAAGCTCCTCTCGCATCGCTATGACCCTACGATCGGTAACCCTCAGTCGGTTGGACGTGATCTACCCCGTGTCACACCGATAGGCCCCAACAGCACGGGAAAGGCGTGAGTCCTCAGGCATGACTTCCCTGGAGAAGCTTCGAGCCGTTCACAACGTCCCTCGTCAGTGGATTGCCTCCCAGCTCCGCGAGCGTCTCAACCACCCGCTCGCGCTGAGCGCGATAGTCCTTAGCATAGTCCTTCGCCTTGTCTGGGACGAGAGACTCAATACCCTCAGCCAACGAAGGCAACCCCCTGCGTGCGTCGTTAAACGAATCGATCGCAGCGTTGAGGGCCGTGGCAGCATCATTGGCCTTCGCCGCATCCTGGACCTGTATGGCATCGAGGATATCTTGAAGCGCAGTGACCATGGTGCTCGCCCTCTCGACGGTCGTCTGATAGCTAGAGAGATTCGCCGAGGGAAGCTTCTCTCGCGCCGTCCTGAGGTCATCCGACATGCTGGCCTGGTACTTCTTGGCACTCTCGAGGTCGTTTATCATAGTCGTAGTGTCGATCTGGTCGATATAGCGCGACGAGCTGTTCAGGGTGTTCACCGCATTATCGGATGAGTCCAGGAAGAGCGAGCTATCTGCCATGAGGTGAGCCAGCTCCTCTGCAGCCGACTGGACGTCGGCCAGCGAGTTAACGAGTTGGCTACCGGCGTCGATCATACCTCTACGGGCATCAAGTCCATCCTGGAGCACGTCGAGGGTATGCCTCGCGTCATCATCAAGAGCCCACCCATCAGACTTCGCCGACTCAAGGCTCCTGCGAGCGTCAGTCAAGCTGGAGGATGCCTCGTCGAGTCCGCGTTTCGCCGTGTCGGTCTTATCAGCTTTCGCCGTGTCGGTCTTATCAGGGAGCAGGTATGAGTGGTTGAGCTCGGCAACGCTATCGAGACGCTGGAGACCCTCGTCACATGCAACCATGGATTGCGTCGTGGCAACGATTGCGTCGCGTGCGGCCTCCTCACGCGAATGCTTGTACACAAAAAATCCAAGTACCGCTAAGACGACAAGGAGGACCACTCCAATGCCCGCCGCCACCTTTCTTTTGGGAGATCTCCTCGTGGCAGCTGAATCGACAGTGGCTGCGGTCGAAGCTCCCGGCATCGGGGAGTCTCCCGTCGGCCGCAAGTCTACCGGCATGATGGGCGCATTGGCAGACGAGGCAGGAGCATTCATATCTGGCTCAGAGACGCCGAGGTATGGAATAGGGGCACCGCCGGGGACTGCGGGCGCCTCGCCACCGGAAGCTGAGGCGAAAGCCGCAGGCGGGACGGGCGCGTCAGCGGGCGGGACGGGTGCGTCGCCACCGGAGGCTGCGGCGAAAGCTGCGGGCGAGGCGGGCGCGTCAGCGGGCGGAACAGTCGCGTCATCACCGGAAGCTGAGGTGAAAGCTGCAGGCGGGACAGTCGCGTCGACGGGCGCATCAGCGGGCGGGACAGTCGCGTCAGCGGGTGCGTCAACGGACGGGGCGGGCGCGTCGTCACCGGAGACTGCGGGTACCTCCTCGCCACCGGAAGCTGAGGCGAAAGCCGCAGACGGGGCGGGCGGGACAGTCGCGTCTACGGGTGGGGCGGGCGAGGTGGGTGCGTCGCCACCGGAGGCTGAGGCGAAAGCTGCAGGCGCGTCGTCGACGTCAAGTACCTTAGCGAACCACCGATCATCAGTATCAGCAGACACGCTAGAGATATCGGCATCCGAAGGCGAGGTGGTTGTCACAGGTGCCTGGGCAACGGCATCGGATGCCCCGGTAACACCCCCACTGTATGGGGGAACGAAAGCAAATGGCTGGGCGCTCGCGCTAGCAATACCATCTGTGTTGAACGCTTCAGCGCCACCTGAGACGTCTGACGGACCCAAGACATCACTGGCAGGAAGGGGACCACTGGGAGTATCTACGGTGCCAGCATCGGGCGCAACACCGGATTGCTCTGGGGACGGACCCCAACCCATGGCTGGCGACACAGAGGGGGCCATAGGCTCGGGGATCGCGGCCGTGTCTGCCCCACCCCAGATAGCCGTCGGATTGTCGGATGACACGGTCTCTCCGCTCGCGGCCGCCACGTCGAGCGCACCTGGTACGGGAGCAGCGGTCTCGGGCAAGGGGCCCTCAGGCGTAACCTGACCCACCGGCATAACCGGCAGACCATCCCCCGCTACCAAGAAGTCCTCACCTGTGGGTGCCCCACACGCCGTGCAAAAGTTGTCGTCAGGGCCGAGTTGCGTCCCGCACCTGCGACAGAACTTGTATTCGGACATGTTGGAACACTCCTTGCTCTCTGCATTAAGGCCACAGTTGCATAGTACGATAGCATAACGATATGTCCGGGGCGGAACGGACCCTCTCACCAAAGTTACGGACACCTCCGTGACCAAGAGCCCTAAGACCCAGTGATCAGAAAAACCGAAAGCGTGCTGCGCTGACCACCAGCCCCTGAATCAGGACCCAGGAATCTGCCTCTCATCCAGGTATCTGCCACTCGAACCTTGCGCAAGATGCCACAGAACAGCCGCTGATCACCGCACACCCACCAGGCCGACCGTGCGCGTAAAAGACCGCTCGGACGCACAGACAATGAGCCATACTTGACCCAACAAGGTAACTGGCATCCGCCGGTCACGCAGGCGGACAAGAGAAAGGTGGGTACATGAAGATCACCGACCTGTTGAGACCCGAGGGTATCAAGATCAATGCCGTTCCGTCCGATCAGATGGACGCCATAGATCAGCTCGTCGCCCTGCAGGATGCCTCGGGCAACATCGCCGACACTGTGGAGTACAAGAAGGCGATTCTTGCACGTGAGGGGGAGTTCTCCACAGCGGTGGGAGATGGCATCGCGATACCCCATGCCAAGACGAAGGCCGTCAAGAAGCCCGGCCTAGCCGCGATGACGCTTGCCAAGGGCGTTGACTGGAAAGCACCTGATGATGCACCCGCGACGCTCGCCTTCATGATCGCCGCACCTGAGGGACAGAACAACGTGCATCTGGAGATGCTGGCAAAGCTCTCTCAGCTCCTGATGCACGAGGAGTTCGCTAACGCCCTGCGCTCGGCGAAGACGCCTGAGGAGTTCCTCGCGACCATTGACCGGGGCGAGGCCGAGCGTGACGCCGAGAAGGCTCAGGAGGCCAAAAAGGACGCGGCACCCAAGGCGGAGAGTGACCTGCCCGAAGTCCTTGCCATCACGGCCTGCCCCACCGGCATCGCGCACACCTACATGGCAGCAGAGGCCTTAGAGAAGAAGGCCACAGAGATGGGCATCAAGCTCAAGGCCGAGACCCAGGGCTCCGCAGGCGCGAAGAACGTTCTCACCGCCGAGGAGATCGCCCACGCCAAGGGCATCATCATAGCGGCAGACAAAAACGTCGAGCGCGAGCGCTTCGCGGGTAAGCCGGTCTACTCCACGAACGTCTCCGCAGGCATCCAAGAGCCCGAGAAGCTCATCAACATCATCCTGAACGGCGAGGCGCCCGTACAGGAAGGCTCTGTCGCCACAGCAAGCTCAGCGATATCGGGCGAGAAGGACTCCGTCGGACATGTTCTCTACAAGCACCTAATGAACGGCGTCAGCCACATGCTGCCCTTCGTTATCGGCGGCGGCATCCTCACCGCCATCGCCTTCCTGGTTGATATCAAGGCGGCAGGCACCGCTACCTATGGCTCGACGATCCCGGCCGCCGCGCTCTTCAAGACCATCGGCGGCGAGGCCTTTGGCCTGATGCTTCCCATCCTCGCGGCCTACATCGCGGAGTCCATTGCAGACAGGCCGGGACTTGCGCCTGGCTTCGTCGGCGGTCTCTTTGCGAAGACGGGCTATGACCTGGCCTATCTTGCCAACATTAACGCCGCCACCCCGCCCACCACCATCTCGGGCGGCTTCATCGCCGCGCTCTTCGCAGGCTTCGCAGCAGGCTACCTCATGCTGGGCATCGAGCGGATGTGCGACAACCTCCCTGCCTCGCTTGAGGGCATCAAGCCCATCCTGCTCTACCCGCTGCTGGGCATCTTGGCCATCGGCATCGTGATGCTGGTCCTAAATCCGCTCTTTGGCGCCATCAACACCGGCCTTTCCGACTTCCTGAACGGCATGGGTACGGGCAATATCGTGCTTCTGGGAGCCGTCGTCGGCGGCATGATGTCCATCGACATGGGTGGTCCGTTCAACAAGGCTGCCTACGTCTTCGGCACAGCGGCGCTCGTCACCCCCGGCGGGACTACTGGCCAGATCATCATGGCTTCCGTCATGGCGGGCGGCATGGTACCTCCTCTGGTCATCGCCCTCTCCACAACCTTCTTCAAGAACAGATGGACGAAGGCGAATCGTGATGCTGGCCTCGTAAACTACATCATGGGCCTCTCGTTCATCTCTGAGGGCGCCATCCCCTACGCCGCCGCCGACCCCGGACACGTGCTGCCGTCCTGCATCATCGGCTCGGCCATCGCGGGCGGACTTTCCGCGCTCTTTGGCTGCACGCTGCCTGCCCCGCATGGCGGCATCTGGGTCATTGCCGTCATCGGTAACCCCCTGATGTACGCTGCATCCGTACTTATCGGTTCTGTAGTGGGTGCCCTCATCATCTCGCTATGGAAAAAGGCACTTCCTGCGTCAGAGTCTGGACTCGCGTAGCGGTAGTTTGAACGAACCCGCACGATTTGAGCGGGCGTGTAGAAGCGCACGACGGATGGGGGCGGTCACAGACGTGGTCGTCCCCGTTTCTGCTACTTGGCGCAAGCCGCCCCGCAGCCTGGCGGGGGGTTGCCCGAGCGCATTTGCCCAGTTGGGCCTCTTTCCATAGTGCCCCGCAGCCTGGCGGGCGGTTGCCCCACACCTCCCGGGCGCCG
>ERZ773079.2046-NODE-2046-length-11519-cov-2.814812_pt1 | contig 11519 bp, 12 predicted proteins | sample MGYA00511355_ERZ773079 | MGnify/ENA primary metagenome ERZ773079 (study PRJEB29015, sample SAMEA2737979) | human oral metagenome | biome: human oral; feature: human-associated habitat; material: dental | place: China | collected 2117 ... | reverse complement strand
TTTGCCATATTATGCCTCCGCCGTATCCTATCAGTTCTGAATGCTTTCGAGCTTCTTCTTGCGTGCTGCTTCCTTCGTAATCGCGGTCTTCGAGGTGCCGGAGGACGCGCGTGACGAGGAGCGCTTGACCTCGGGCGGCACCCACTCAGTCAGCCCCCAGCGGCTCTCGCCCTCGTAGTGGAAACGGCTGTCCATATTGATCAGCGTGTAGACCTCCGAAATCGCATGAGAAAGCGACTGCACGGGCTTTCGCTTCTTGTCGATGACCTCCAGGACGAGATCCTTGTAGTACATCGCTTCGTTCTTTTCACTCAAAATGTCATGCGCCACATCCGTCTCCGAGCGCTTCGCGTAATCCGTATTTTCCAAAATCATGACCTCCTGCTTCCTGTCACATCTTCTCCGGCGCGGAAATGCCGAGAATCCCCAGAGCATGGCGCAGAACATTCCTCGCGACCGCCACAAGCGCCAAGCGTGCGCCCGAGAGCGCCGGCTCCACGCCTACGATGCGGCACTTATTGTAAAAGCTGTGGAACAGCCCCGCCGTATCGTAAGCGAAACGCGCGATGCGGTGCGGCGCACGCTCTCTCGCCGCACGCTCGATCTCTTCCGCATATTCCTCGATCTTCTTGATCAAGGCGATTTCCGTCTCATCGACGAGCCGCGAAAACTCGGGTGCGTCGCCCGTCTCGATTCCAGCGTCGGCCGCCTGGCGGAAGATGCTCGAAATGCGTGCGTGCGCATACTGGATATAGTAGACGGGATTCTCGTTGGAATGCGACTTCGCAAGGTCGAGGTCGAAGTCGAGCTGGCTGTCCAGTGAGCGCATGAGGAAGAAGTAGCGCGCCGCGTCCGTACCGACCTCCTCGATGAGCTCTTCGAGCGTCACGCTCTCGCCCGTGCGCTTCGACATCTTCACGAGTTCGCCGCCGCGATACAGGCTGACCATCTGCAGGAGGAGCACTTCCAACTGCTCGGGCGCATAGCCAAGTGCCGCGAGCGCCGCCTTGACGCGGCAGACATAGCCGTGATGGTCTGCCCCCCAGATGTTGATGAGATGACCGAAGCCGCGCTCCAACTTGTTCCGATGGTAGGCGATGTCCGCTGCAAGGTACGTCGGCACGCCGTTGTCACGTATGACGACGCGATCCTTGTCGTCACCGTAATCCGTCGAGCGCAGCCACAGGGCGCCGTCCTTGTCGTAGACCTTTCCCTTCTCCTTGAGCGTCTGACAAGCGTCGCGCACGGCCTCGGGATGGAGCGTGCGTTCGCTGAACCATTCGTCGAACATCACGTTGAACGCGGCGAGATCCTCCTTCAGCTGTGCAAGCTTTTCCTTCAAAGCGATTTCCTTGAAGGCGGCGAGGCGCTGTTCCTCGCTCAGCGAGAGATACTTCTCGCCATCCGCTTCCACGATGCGCTTCGCCGTGTCGATGATGTCTGCGCCGTGGTAGCCGTTTTCGGGAAAGACCGTCTCCTTGCCCAGCAGTTCCAAGTAGCGCGCGTTGACCGATGCCGCGAGGTTGTCGATCTGATTGCCCGCGTCGTTGATGTAGTATTCGCTGTGAACGGGATAGCCGGCCGCTCGCAGAAGATTGACGAGGGCGCTGCCGACCGCTGCGCCGCGTCCGTGCCCGACGTGCAGCAGGCCTGTCGGATTCGCACTCACATATTCGACCATGATGCGCGCCGTATCTTTCTGCGGCAGGTTGAAACACGCCTCGCCCCCTTCGTATATATGACGAAGCAGATCATAGAGCACATTGCCCTTGAGGTAGAAATTGATAAAGCCCGGCCCTGCGATCTCCGCATGATCGAGCCAGTCGCCCTCGATGCGCGACACAAGCTCCTCGGCAATCTTCTTCGGATTCATGCGAAAGACGCGCGCCGACTGCATGGCGAAGTTCGTTGCAAAATCACCAAACTTCTTGTCCGGCGGCACTTCGAGCAGGATCTCGGCAAGCTCTCCTGCCGGAAACACACCGTCGGCGATCGCCTGTTCCGCCGCCTGCCGAATGGCTGCGCTCAACTGTTCCTTGATGTCCAAAAAAATCCTCCTAATCTTCTCCGTGAAAAAGGCGTCTCAGTTCAGCTTCTGCAGTTCCGATGCGTCCGCCTCAACCTCGATGTGCAGTTCGTTCGCCGACTGCCATTCGCCGTTGATGTGCATGTCGTAGGAGACGTCGATCCGACCTGAGACGGAGCCGTAAGCGATGTCGAGGCGCTGCGTTGCAACGCAGAGGTCGAGATCGCCGAAAGGCGTGCGATAGCGGCTGCGGCTCTCGCTCTGCGGCGAAAAGTGCTGCTTCTGCTCGACGGCGCCGCGCCGCGTCAGCGTCAGGGAATCCGCCGCAACCTTGAGCATCGTCGAGGCGGGCGCGCCTTCGGCAAGGGATGTGTCCTCATAGATGATGTAGTGCTTGCCGTTGCGAAAGTAATGCTCGCCCATGGCCGTCATCTCTATGCGGCTGACATCGCCTGCCGCATCCTTCTGCTCTCCCGTGACTTTTACGATCACCCTGTTCACGCTGTCTCTCCTCTTCCCGTCGATTCCTAAATCCAAGTATAAAGGCTACCATGTCTGCCAGCCTTTTTCCATAAGACTAAGGAAGTACTTTCGCCTCCGCATCGATCGTGACCGCATTCTCACGCGCCAAGCGTGCAAGCTCGTAACAATCCTCGATGTACTGGCGTGCGAACCAGCGCATCATGCCATACCCGGCAGCCGCTGCGATTCCCTGTCCGATGAATGGCACATACTTCGCCGTCGTCTTGCCGAGGTAGCGCTTGCCGAAGCTTTTCAAAACGATCATCACGCCCTCCTTCGTCGCGAAGTCGAACACCTTCTTGACGAGCGGCACGAGGACGTCGTAGTGGCGCAGCTTGCTCTCGGCTTCCTTCGACAATCCGAAACGCGCACGCATATCCGCCATCATGCGCAGGCAGAGTCCCGCATCAACGCCGATGTCGAGTCCCGGAATCGGATTGACCGCATTCGCCGCACCCAGCACGGCATACCGCTTGACGCTCTTATGGCAGCCTTCGCGAATCTCTTCCAAAGTTTCCATGCGCACCATTTCAGCCATGAATATCGCCTCCCGCCTGTGCCGTTTCCTGCGTCCGAGCCGCTCCCCACGGCGCATCGGTGTAGCGCTCGATCGCTTCCTTCGCCTGCGGATATTTTGCCAGAAGCTCCTCACGCTGCCAGACGCGGATTCCCGCCGTCTCCAAGGCAGGAATCGTCATGCAGCTGATGAAGCTGTAGCCCGCAGAGTCAACATTCTCCGCCGCGAAGATCTGTCCCTTGGGAATCAAAACCATCGGCATAGCCGCGCCACCCACGCCAAGCTCGAAGGTGCGCACCGTGCCGTCGGCGGCGAGCACCGTCAGCCTCATGCCGCAGCCTTCATGAAAGTACCATACTTCATCGCAGTCAAAGGACTGGAAGCGCAGGTTTTCCGAGCCGGCGAGCAGGAAGTAACTGCTGCCCGCCGCCGGGCGGCTGATGGCTTCCGCCGTCCACGTCGGCGACGTGTAGACCCAGCTGTAGGCGCCGCTTCGCGGATTGCCCGAGAGTCGGAACTTCTGCATGATTTCCTGCACGCGTGCCGGCACATTCGGAACTGCCGTCGTCTTTGCTGCCTGAACCTCGGGCGGCGTCATCTGTACGACCGTGCTTTCCTGCTGCATCTGCTGCGCAGGCTGCATCTGCTGCATCTCTGCGCCTCCATCGGGCGTCAGCGCCGCCTGCGCTGCATCAGACTTTTCATTTGCTGTCGGTGACTCAGCAGGACGCTCCGCTTGAGCTGCGCCCGCATTTACCGCTGGCGTAGCATCTGGCGCCGCCTGCGCTGCAGCCGAATCCGGCGGCGTCACCGTCCCATGCACGGCGCTGACCGTCGCGCCTGCAGCCAAGGCGGCTTCCCACGCCGCCTCATCCATCGCCGTCCCCGCAGTATTCGTCTTGCCGCCCGCACCTTGGGGGGCGGACGAGGCCGGCGGCTTCGATTGAACCGCCGTCTCCGCCGCATCAACCGTCTGCACCGTCGGCGACATCCCTGCCAAGATCCCCGTCAGAAGCCAGACCACAGCCCTTCCATACCGCATGCGCCTCCACCTTTCACACAAATTCAAAAGAAAAGCGGCAGCAGAAAAGCGCCGCCCGCCTCATTTTTCCGTCAAAAGTTCCATGATCTCACTGCGCTTTCGCTCGGCTTCGCGATCCTCCGTCCGCTTCGCCTGCTTGAGGAAGTCCCCTTCCTGCGCCTTGACCTCCTTGATCTTATCGCCGATGGGGCAGCTTACGACGCCCTCCTTCATGAGCTTCTGAATCAAGTCGACCATATCGCCGTAGCCTTCCTTCATGCGCTTTTCGACAGCGAGGCGCGTGAAATCGACACAGCCCGGGCGATCGGAGAAATCGGGGCGCGGAAAAAGCTCGTAAATCTTCGCATCGGGATAAAGGTTCTTCTGCACCGTGCTCCTCTGCGACAGGTGCAGCACGAAGATCAGCCGCACGCCCGCCTCGTAGACGGGCAGGAGCGGAGAAAGATCGGTGAAGCTTCCCTCCCAGAGCACGACGCCGTTGGAAAAGCGCAGCTGCGAGTAGAGGATCGGCAAAGCATTCGCCGCAGTCAGAAGAACCTTGCGCATCTTCTCCGGATAGCGCAGGATATCGTAGTAAGAAGGCTCGACCGTCGGAAACTTCGTTGCTCCGATAAAGATGTGCTCGATGCTTTCACGCACCTTGGAAAGATCCAGATGCTCTTCCAAGAACGCAGCGAAGCTCTTTTCATCGAAAAGACCATGCCCGAAAAGTGCGAGAAACTGCTCGAACGATACGCCGGAAAGCCCGCTCGTCACGATGATGTCGTAGATTTCCTTGAGCTTCGTGATCGGCACGTTGGAAATCTTGAGCTTCGCGGCATTCTGCCACATGTCTTCCGCCTTCTCGTAGCCGTCGCTCGCGAACATCATGGCGTTCAGCGCACCGAAAGACGTTCCGGAGACAACGCTGACGGAAGACTCAAGCTCGTAGCTGCGCAGCGCCTTCCATGCGCCCATCTGATAAGCGCTGTTGCCGTTGCCGCCGGCAAACACTATGCCCATCTTCTCCATGCTCATCGCCTCCGGCTACTTCTTCTCAAAACGCGCCTGGCAGCCGATGCCGTCGCCATAGCCGACGCCGACGAGAACCGGCTCGCCGTTCTTCGCCTCCACCTTCACCTTTTTCCATGCGTCGTTGACGAGGACTTCGATCTCATCGCCCAATGCCAGCGACTGCAGATGTTCATCGCCGTCCTCGAAGTAACGTATGGCGTAATGATCCTTCTTCCAGAGGATTTCTCCTTCCATGATGCTCCCTCTCCTTTCTCAGCAATCTCCCATATCAAGGAAGCACTGATAAATTCAGCCGCCCATCTTCACACATCTGCGCTTCCTCAAAACTCAAAGATCTTTCAAAAGCTCCTGCACCTTCGCCAAGCACTCCGCCTTCGTGCAATCGCAGCTCTCGCCCGAGCGGCGCACCTTCAGCTCGATCTTGCCCTCTTCCAAGGCTTTCGGGCCGATCGTGATGCGCAGCGGATAGCCGATGAGGTCGGCGTCTTTGAACTTCACGCCCGCGCGATCCTTGCGATCGTCGAGAATCGCGTCGACACCTGCGGCCAAAAGCGTCTCATACACCTCTTTGGCAAGCGCCAGCTGCTCTGCCGCCTTCGCATTGACGGGAACGACCACGACCTCGTAGGGCGCAATGGCACGCGGCCAGATGATGCCGTGCTCGTCGTTGTGCTGCTCGATGGCCGCCGCCATCGTTCTGCCGACGCCGATGCCGTAGCAGCCCATGAAGAGCGCCTTCTCCTTGCCGTTCTCATCGAGGAAGGTCGCGCCGAGCGCCTCGCTGTACTTCGTGCCGAGCTTGAAGACCTGTCCCGCCTCGATGCCTCGCGTGATCTCAACAGGCGCACCGCAGTGCGGGCAAGGATCGCCCGCCACCATCAAGCGGATATCTGCGGTGAGGACATCTGTGAAATCGCGCACGGGATTCACACCCGTATAATGCACGTCGACCTCGTTCGCACCCGCAACGGCATTCTTCATCTTCATGACCGTGCTGTCGACGACGATCTTCGTGCCCTTCTTGATGCCGATGGGGCTCATGAAGCCCGCGACACCGCCCGCTGCCGAAATCGCCGCCTCATCCGCCATGCGCAGTTCAAGCGCTCCTACGGCATTCTGCAGCTTCACGTCGTTGACTTCATGATCGCCGCGCACGAAAGCGAGCACGAGGGCGTCATTTTCATCCTGAAAGGCGACCGCCTTGATCGTCTTTTCGAGCGGCACGCGCAGGAAATCGGCCACAAGCTCGATGGTCTTGCAGGCAGGCGTCTCGACCTTCTGCAAAGGCTGCGCCTCTTCCTCGGACGCGTCGATGGGAAGAAGCTCCGCCTTTTCCACGTTCGCCGCGTAGTCGCACGCCGTGCAGCACGCAATTTCTGACTCGCCGGCGGCAGCGAGCACCGTGAACTCATGCGTGTGATTGCCGCCGATCGCACCCGCGTCCGCCTCGACGGGACGGAACTTCAGGCCACAGCGCGTGAAGATGTTCGCATAGGCGTCGTACATTTTCTTGTAGGAAATGTCGGCTCCCGCCTCATCCTTGTCGAAGGAATAGAGATCCTTCATGATGAACTCGCGGCTGCGCATGAGTCCGAAGCGCGGACGAATCTCGTCGCGATACTTGTTTTGAATCTGGTACAGAAGGAGCGGCAGCTGTTTGTAGGAGCGCACCTCATCGCGCACGAGCGTCGTGATCATCTCCTCGTGCGTCGGGCCGAGGCAGAATTCACGGCCATGGCAGTCCTTCAGGCGGAACATCTCCTGTCCGAATACGCTCCAACGCCCCGACTCCTGCCAGATCTCCGCCGGCTGCATGATCGGCATGCACAGTTCCTGCCCGCCCGCCGCATCCATCTCCTCGCGGATGATCTGCTCAATCTTGCGGATCGTGCGCCACGCGAGCGGCAGATAGGTGTATAAGCCGCCCGCCGCCTTGCGGATCATTCCCGCGCGCAGCATGAGACGATGGCTCGTGATCTCAGCGTCGGAAGGCACCTCGCGCAACGTCGGCGCGTATAACTTCGATGTAAGCAATGAAAACTTCCTCCTCTTAGGGCGTGCGCTTCGTTCGCTGCATTCCCCATCTATGAAAGCACTTTGCCGCTCAAGGCAAGCGGACGCTTTTATTCAAACCTGCTCTTCCTCCAAGATACTGTCTATCTCGCGGAACAGTTCTTCAACCAGTTCTTCTTCCTTGACTTGCCGCACGACCTCACCCTTTCTGAAGACGAGGCCGACGCCCTTGCCGCCCGCGATGCCGACATCGGCGCCGCGCGCTTCGCCCGGGCCGTTGACGACGCAGCCCATGACGGCGACCTGGATGGGACGCGCGATGCCGCTGAGCCTTTCCTCCACACGCTCGGCAATCGAAGGAAGGTCGATGGCCGTTCTGCCGCACGTCGGACAGGAAATCAGCGTCGGGCCATAATCTCTGAGCCCCAGGGACTTTAAAATCTCTCGCGCGACGCGCACCTCGACTATCGGATCGCCCGTCAAAGATACGCGCAGGGTGTCGCCGATGCCTTCAGCGAGAAGTGCACCGATGCCGACTGCCGATTTGATGATGCCCGAGCGTACGGTGCCCGCCTCCGTGATGCCGAGATGCAGCGGATAGTCGCATCTCTCGCTCATCAGGCGATATGCCGCGAGCGTCAATGGCACGTCATGCGCCTTGAGCGAAATTTTCATATCATGAAAATCCTGCTCCTCCAACAGGCGCACATGCTCCAATGCGGATTCTACGAGAGCTTCCGCCGTGACGCCACCGTACTTTGCCAGAAGACGCTTGTCCAACGAACCTGCATTGACGCCGATGCGGATCGGTATGCCGCGCGCCTTCGCCGCCTCAGCGACGCGGCGCACGTTCTCCGCTCCGCCGATATTGCCGGGATTGAGCCGGAGCGCATCAATGCCCTGCTCGATGGCCTGAAGCGCCAAGCGATAGTCAAAATGGATGTCGGCGACGAGCGGCACCTTCGTCTGCGCCTTGATCTTTCCGATGTTCGCTGCCGCTTCCTTGTCGGGCACGGCAAGGCGCACGATGTCGCAGCCTGCAGCCGCGAGCGCCTCGATCTGGCGAACCGTCGCCTGTGCATCCTGCGTCTTCGTATTCGTCATGGACTGCACGGAGACGGGGGCCCCGCCGCCGATGGCGACAGCGCCGATATGAATCTGCCTCGTGATCTTCCTCTGCATGGTCTACCCTTCTTTTTTCAACAAAAAATATCAACCGCCAACGAAGATGCGCATGATGTCATTCTTCGTCGCGTAGAGCATCAAGAGCACGAGAAGCGATACACCAAACATCTGCGCGTAGTGCATCGCCTTCGCTGAAAGGGGCTTGCCGCGCACGGCCTCGACGACGAGCGTCAGGAAGTGACCGCCGTCGAGCGCCGGAATCGGGAACAAGTTGATGATCGCGAGATTGAGGCTCAAGAGAGCCGTGAGACTCAAAAGCGGCACGACGCCGATCTGCGCCGCCTCGCCTGCGATCTGCGCGACACCGATGGGCCCCGCGAGATCGGCCTGCTGTGCGCCTGTGACCATCTGCCCGAGCATCGAGAGCATCATCATGAGCGTCGTGCCCGTGCGCGTGACGGCAAGCTCAGCGGCTTCGAAGAAGCCCGGCATGCGCGTCGTGACGGACGAACTGACGCCGATGAGCGAGCGCTTCTCCTGCGCGTTGTAAGCAGGAATGACGCTCACCGTCTGATGCTCGCCTGCGCGTTCGTACTCGACGTGCAGGACCTTGCCGTCCGCGTCCTTAATGAGGCTCGTGATGTCCTGCCACGAGTTCACGGGCGCACCCTCGATGGCGACGATGCGATCGCCCGCAAGGAGTCCCGCATTGGCAGCAGGATGCCCCGGTACCACCGTGCCGAGCACAGGCTCGCTCGAAGGCGTAGAAACGCCGGCGAAAAAGAAAATGCCGAAGAAAAGGAAGATCGGCAGGACAAGATTCATGAAAGAGCCGGCAAGGATGACGATCATGCGTGCGGGAATCGACTTCGCGCAGTAGCCGCGCTCGCCCGCCGCATTGTTCGCGGCGTCCATGCCCGCGATGTCGTTGAAGCCGCCCAGCGGAAGCGCACGCAGGGAGTATTCCGTCTCGCCGTGCGTGTACTTGACGATCCTCGGCCCGAAGCCGATCGCGAAACGATCGACGCGCATATCCGTGAGCTTCGCCGCCACGAAATGCCCGACCTCATGCACGAGGACAAGGATGCCGAAGACGAAAATGGATGCTAGAAGCGTTACGACCATCTCAACCCCCTATTTCCTGCAGGAAGCCCTGCGCCACGCGCCGCGCCTCGCCGTCGGCGGCGAAGAAATCGTCCAGCGTCGGCGTCTTCTGCACGCCGCACTTCTCCATCGTGCGCTCGATGATCGCATAGATGTCGAGGAAGTGGATTCTCCCCGCCAGGAATGCCGCGACGGCCACCTCGTTCGCTGCGTTCATGATGCACGGCATCGTGCCGCCCGCACGCCCCGCCTCGTAGGCGAGAGGAAGTCCGCGAAACGTCGCTGTGTCGGGCTTTTCAAAAGAAAGATGCGCGAGCTTGGAAAAGTCCAGCCGCTCGAAAGTCGAAGACTGGCGCTTCGGATACGTCAGCGCGTACTGGATCGGCAGGCGCATGTCGGCTGGTCCAATCTGTGCCATGACGGCGCCGTCCGTAAAGCCAACCATCGAATGGATGATGCTCTCAGGATGGACGACGACCTCGATCGCATCGTATGGCGCATCGTAGAGCCAATGCGCCTCGATGACCTCAAGCCCCTTATTGACGAGCGTAGCAGAGTCGATCGTGATTTTCTGCCCCATCTGCCACGTCGGATGCGCAAGGCACTCCTCGACCGTCGCCTTCTTGAGCGCGTCCTGCGTCTTTCCTCGGAAGGGGCCGCCCGAAGCCGTGAGGATGATGCGCTCGACGCATCTTGCCTCCTCGCCCTGCAGGCACTGAAAGAGCGCCGAGTGCTCGCTGTCGACGGGCAGGATCGCCGCGCCCATCTCACGCGCCTTCGCCATGACGAGTTCGCCCGCGACGACGAGCGTCTCCTTGTTCGCGAGCGCGATATCCTTCCTCGCTTCGAGCGCCTTCATCGTCGGTGCAAGCCCCGCAAACCCCATCATGCTCGTGACGACAATGTCCGCCGCCGGATATGCCGCCGCCTCGATGAAGGCGTCGCGACCACCTTCGATGCGCGTCTTGCCGCCGTACCGCGCCTTGAGCCTCGCCGCCGCCGCCTCATCGGCAAGCACGGCAAGCTCAGGGGAGAGCGCTTCGATCTGCTTCTCCAACAATTCGTCGCTAGCGTTCGCCGCGAGCACGGAAACAGTAAAAAGCTCCGGATGTGCAAGCGCCACATCAACCGTCTGGCGTCCAATCGAACCCGTAGAACCCAAGATTGCAATATTCTTCATACATCAAACTCCTGCCAAGCCGAAGACCTGAATAAAATAATAAACGAAAGGCGCTGTGAACATCACGCTGTCAAAACGGTCGAGGACGCCGCCGTGCCCCGGGATGAGCCGCCCCGAATCCTTGACGCCCGCATAGCGCTTGATGACGGATTCGGCGAGATCGCCGACCGTTGCCACGAGCGCGAGAAGCACACCGAGCAGCGCCATCAACGGCACGGAAAAGCCAAGAGCACAGCCGAGCGCCGCGACGACTGCCGTCGTGCCGACAAGGCCGCCAAGAAATCCTTCGACCGTCTTCTTCGGACTGATTGCGGGGCACAGTTTACGCCTGCCGAAGAACGAGCCGGCGAAGTAAGCGAACGTGTCGCTCGACCATGTGCCGAGGAACATGATCCAAAGGAACGCGCAGCCAAGCGTCATATCGCCGGCGGGCGTTGCGAGAACGACATCCTGTGCCAGGAAGCGCAGCAGGATCAGATGCGCGAAAGAAAAGCCGACGTAGACGATGCCGGCGATGGAAAAGCACGCCTGATCGACGGCAAAAGTCTCATGGCGAAAGACAGCCTCGGCAAAAACGAGGAGCACAGCAAACGTCGCGATTGCGACGAGCCACGCGCTTCCCCACAGCCAGGCGGCAGTGCCGAAGAGCGAGATGGCGACGAAGCCGACGAGCCTCGCGAGCGGCATTCCCAGATGGTCGAACGCCGACGCATACTCATGCCATGCGGCAAACGAAAGCGCGATGGCAAAAACGGCATAGAGCCAGCCTCCCTGCATAATGACGAAGGCTGCGAGCGCTATGCCGACAACGCCCGTGATAATCCTTGTAAGCAAATCAAGCACCTCTTTGTTGGAGCAATCCTTTTATTTCCCCTTAATTCCGCCAAAGCGCCGCTCGCGGCTCGCGTAGTCGCGAAGTGCCTCCATGAAGCATTCAGGCTTGAAATCCGGCCAATTCGTCTCCGTGAACCAGAAC
>ERZ773079.2044-NODE-2044-length-11534-cov-10.947992_pt1 | contig 11534 bp, 8 predicted proteins | sample MGYA00511355_ERZ773079 | MGnify/ENA primary metagenome ERZ773079 (study PRJEB29015, sample SAMEA2737979) | human oral metagenome | biome: human oral; feature: human-associated habitat; material: dental | place: China | collected 2117 ... | reverse complement strand
CACGGCGGCCAGGACCGCGCTCGCCTTGTGAACGGTCTCCGCGGCCTCCGCGGCCGGCACGGAGTCCGCGACCACGCCCGCGCCCGCCTGGACCAGGGCCCGCCCCCCGCGCACGAAGGCGGAGCGGATGACGATGCAGGTGTCCAGCTCGCCGTCGCCGCGCACATAGCCCACCGACCCGCCGTAGGAGCCCCGGCGCACCCCCTCGGCGGCGCGGATGAGCTCGGCGGCCCGCAGCTTGGGCGCGCCGGTGAGCGTGCCCATGGTCATGGAGGCGCGGAACGCGTCCAGGGCGTCCAGGCCGGGGGCCAGGGTCCCGGCGACCTCGGAGACCAGGTGCATCACCCGGCTGTAGCGGTCCACGCGCAGCAGGTCGCGCACGCGCCGGGTGCCCGGCGCGCACACGCGGGCGACGTCGTTGCGGGCCAGGTCCACGAGCATGACGTGCTCGGCCACCTCCTTGGCGTCGGTGCGCAGCTCCAGCTCCAATCGCGTGTCCCGCTCGTGGTCCACGTCCCCGCGCCGCGTCAGGCCCCGGGGGCGGGTGCCCGCGATCGGGCGGATGGCCACCTCGCCGGTGGCCGCCGAGTGCAGCAGCGCGGACTCGGGGGAGGCGCCCAGCAGCTGGAAGTCCGGCGCGCCCAGGTAGAACATGTAGGGGCTCGGGTTGGCCGCGCGCAGCTCGTGGTAGGCGGCCAGCGCGTCCGGGCAGGGCATGGTGAAGCCCCGCGAGGGCACCACCTGGTACACCTCGCCGGCGGCGATGGCCTCCTTCATGGTCTCGACGACGGCCGCGTAGTCGTCGTCGGACAGCGTGGGGACGGCGTGGACGACGCCGCCGGATGCGGCGGGATGCGCGCTCGCGTCGGACCCGCCGGCGTCGTCGGACCCGCCGGCGTCGTCGAAGGCGTCAATGGCGGCGGCCAACTCGTCGAGGCGCCCGGCCAGGTCCGGCTCGTCGAGGCTGGCGCCCACGAGGGTGGCCTGGGCGGTGGGGTGGTCGATGACCAGGATGATGCGCGCGTCGTAGAAAAGGTAGTCGGGGCAGGTGTTGTCGCCCATGGCGACCTCGGGCAGGGTCTCGAAGGTGGCCAGGTAGTCGAAGGCGACGACGCCGGCCTCCAGGGGCAGGTGCGGGTGGTCGACCTCGGCGCCGGCCAGGACGCGCAGGGGCGCGATGGTGGAGGGTGCGGTGAGGCGCTCGCGCTCCTCCAGGGCGCCGTCGTCGGGGGCGGGCGGGATGGTGAGGGTCAGCGAGTCCGGGGACGCGCCGCCCGGGCCGGGCCCGGCGACGACGTAGTCGGCCAGGGCCTCGCGCAGGCGGGCCAGGGCGGCCCGGCCGTCGGCGGGGGCCTGGGGGAGGGCCTCGACGGTGACGGTCGGGCCCTGGCAGGTCAGTCGCGCGCAGGCCTCGAGGACGGCGATGGTGGTGCGCGAGACCTTGGTGGCGATGTCGACGCTCTCCAGCAGGACGGTGTCCAGCGGCCGGGCGCCGGAGCCGTCGTCGGTGGTGGCGATGAGACCGGCGGCGGCGAGGTGCTCCAGAAGGCGCCCGCCGTCGTGGGCGTAGCGGACCGTCCGCGTCAGGACGGTGGGCGGCCGAAGCGTCATGTGGTGCCTTCCTGTCGGTGCCACCAGGACCCGCCCCGAGCATGCGAAGAGCCCGCCTGGTGGCGAGCTCGTGGTTCCGGTGCCTGCTTACGCGGCATGAGTGGCTCGCCCATCGGGGAGCCACCACCACTGGCGGGTGCGGAACGCTGTCATGGTGCGAGCCTAGGGGTCGGGGGCGGGGATGACCAAATCGTCGCCCATGCGCGGGTGCCTTCATGACCCGGCCGGCCCGCTACGCCGGCGTTTTCCCGGCCCCGCCGACGCCCCCGGGCCGAGACGGCGGGGCTGCCGGAGGCTCCGACCGTACTCAGGGCGTCATCGACCGCGTCCAGATCACGGTCGGGGTGGCCGCTGGCCAGGATCCCCGCGGGAGCCGCCGCGCCGGGCCGTCTGCTACGCCTCTTCTCGTCTGCTACGCCCCTTCACCCTCCGCTGTACGAGAAAAAGGGGCGTAGCGGAGGGCGGAAGAGCGAAGTAAAGGGAAAGGGGCGTAGTAGACGCGATCCCGCCGGGCGAGTCCCCCGGCACGGCGGTGGTTCCCGAGGAACTCTTCCTCGACGGAATTGTCTTCGCCTACTGTGCGGGTGGAGTGCAGTCGCGGTGGGGCGCATGGGGCTCCCGGGACGATCCGGGGCGGGGACTTGTCCAAATCTGTTGCAAAGGCGCTCCGGGCCGGGATCGGCCGCGAGAAGAAGCGCGGAATACCAACGTTTCTTCTCGCACGCTTCGGCGCGACCCGGGCCTTTGCAACAGATTTGGACAACCGGCGCCGCCAGGGCCTCGCCGGGGACGGCCGCCGGTTGGGCGGCGGCCGTGACGAACACTCGGGCGATCCCTCGGGCCGCGGCGCCGGCCCGCCCGACCCCTCCGGACGTCTCCGGCGCCCAGACGTGCACTTCGCACTCGAAAGTGCAGCTCCAACCGTTGTTCTCGAGTGCAAAATGCACGTCTCGGCGAGGAGGACGAAGAAGGTGGCCGACTCCCCCACCGAGACCCTTCTGGTGAGAAAGGCTCAATGAGTCTTTCTCACCGGACCGGCGCCTCGGGGCCGGGGACCGGTGCGGTGGGGCGGCCTCCCGCGGGATCCGAGCGGGCCCGGCTTCCCAGCGGGCCCCTCCCGGGCGGTGCGGGATCCCCTCGGGCCGGTTGCGGGGGTGCTGCACATTGGAGCGCGGCGTTCCCGCGGGCCAATTCGGAGTTTTCCGCATGATTCCGGGGTTATTCCTAGAGTGTTGGTTTTTAGCGGGCTGGCTCCCATGTGCAGAGGGGGCCGCTCTGCACATGGGAGGATCTCAACAACGTTGAGCGCCAGGGCGTTTCCGCATGATTCCAACGATCCGCCGTTGGCCGGTTCCGATCGAATGTGCAGCATCGCCCCGACTGGCCCCAGCACCGCACATCCGACCCGACCGACACCGCGCACACCGCACGCCCGACCCATGCCGCCCGATGACGACGGGCCCGAAGACGTCACGGACCCGGCCCGCCCCGGAACTCTTCCGGTGAGAAAGGCTCGATGACGCCATTCCCCATGAGCACAGGGAGCCGCCGCGCACCCGAAAGTCACGCGCTGGCCACCTTATTTCCACGCCGACGCCCCGGACCGCGACGGCGGGGCCGCCGGCCAAGAGCCCCACGGGAATCACCGCCGCGCCAAGGCCCCCTGGAACGTCCGCGTCCCGCCCCGATGCGACAGGGCGGGACGCGGAGCGCGGGGTCCGGACTCGGAGCGCGAGCCGGGCGCCCGGTCAGAATCGTTCAGGAACCGGGGCGCATCCACTCCGGGGTCGCCTTGGGGTCGCGGGGGAAGAGCCGCAGCTCCTCGGCGCAGTCCTCGGCGCTGACGGCCGGGGTCATCTCGGGGCGGCGGTCGTAGTCGAAGTCGGAGACGAGCCGGTAATCCTGGTTGTTCATCGACAGCTTCGTCCAGGTCCAGGTGCCGCCGCCGGGCCGGGCCATGGCCACGCGCAGGGCCACGGCCTGGTGGACGAGCTCGGCGGGCAGCTCGTTGTCCGCCCACGCGGGCCTGCGCATGAGGCCCCGGGGGCGCAGGACCCGGCTGGAGGCCTTGGCGCGGGTGCCCACGGCCTCGATCTCGACGACGACCTCCTGCACCTTGTTGGCCGACATCCATTTCGCCCAGCCGTCCGAGATGGCCTGGAAGGCCTCCATCTGGGTCTCGAAGGACCATTCCGTCATCGTTCGATTCCTTTCTCGAGCACGATCGGGGCGGTCGGGGCGCGGGCCGCGGCCGCCACCGTCAGGGATGTGATGATGAGCCTACCGGTCCGTCGGAGGGGCCGTCGAGTCGTCGGGCGGACCGGCGAGCTGCACGTAGGCGTAGGTGATCATGAGGTCGGCCACCGGCCACAGCACGATCCAGCCGATGATCGTGAACAGGGACGAGATGTACAGCCCCCACACCACCAGGGCGAGCGTCGTCGCGCTCCCCGAGCCAACGAGGGTGCAGGAGCGCCCGATGGTTTTGAAGACGCCGAGCCGGTGGGCCAGGGCCCCGCGGGTCGCGAAGAGGAAGAAATACGCCGTCAAGATCCCCAGGACCACCGTGGCGCCGCCCGCGAGTTGGAGTATTCCGCACAGGTAGAAGACCACGACGGATCTCACGGCGTTGGGCAGGGTGACCAGGTGCCGGACGCGCAGGCGCCGTCCGCTCGCGACGACCAGGGAGGCCCGTGTCTGGATGAGCAGGCCGAATCCGAAGAGGAGGAACATGACGGGCACGAAGACGACGCCCCAGCCGTTGTCGACGTCGGGCATCTCCTGGATGATGTTAATGCCGGTGAGTCCGACGGCGAACCCCACCGCGATCCACAGCGGCATGGGCGCCAGGAGGAGCGGCTGGTCCTTCAGCTGCGCCCAGGCCCACCGCCAGGCGGCTCCGACGTCCACGGCGGGGCGCATGACGAGCGGCGGTCCGTAACCGTAGCCGGCGGGTGGGGCGGCCGGGTGACCGCCGGGCGGGTTGGCGCCGGGGACGGCGCCGTAGGGTTGAACCGTCTCAGGAGCGGTGCTGTAAGGGTAAGGACGGCCAGGACCGGCCGATGGCATTCGGTCGGGCTGTGATGATTCAGGCTGTGTCACGCCTCAAGCATACTGAGAAGTTATCGAAACACGATACACGATCATGTCATTGATCGCCGGGTTGTTTCGCGGGCAACGAAACTCTCCGTTCTCGGAGCGCAATTTACTGAGCCTTTCTCGCCAGGAGTCGCGGTTCGACGTCCCGGATCGGTGCGGTGGTGCAAGAAGGATGGGACAGGGCAGTCTGACCCCGCGGGTGGTGGTGTCAGATTCCGAGTCGGTGTTCCTCCTCCAGCTGGGTGATGCGCCTGGCCACGGTGTGGCCTGCTTCCAGGCGCCACTGCTCGAGTCTGTCGCGCAGCCAGTCGGGGATGAACTCCTGGTCGCGGGGGAACCAGTCCACCTCCGTCTTGTACTCGCCCGGGTCCAGTTCGCCCTGGCGGAAGTCCAGTCCGTCGGGGGTGGTGCACAGGCCGTAGGGGTCGATCTCCGGCTCGCACATCCAGTCGGACTCCTGGTGCAGCACGTCCTCGGGCAGCTCCAGCCACACGTGCGAGTAGAGCCACGCGCCGCGCCCGGGGATGACCTGCATCCAGCGGAGCCTGTCCACTGCGGAATCGACGGCGACGTCCACATCCGCCTTCTTCCGCTCGCCTCCGACGGTCACCCGGTGGGTGACGTGACGGCCGCCGGGGCCGATGTAATTGCAGTCGATGTCCAGTCGCGTCCCGCCGTTGTCCTCCAGCCACTTCCTCATGAGGGCCCGGGCCCGCTCCAGGGCCTGCTCCTGGGTCATCTCATCGCCGAGGGCGGCGTAGAAGGAGTAGCTGTCGGGTTCGTCCTCCCACTGCGACTGCTGGTGCAGCACGCCCCTGTCGGAATCGATCTCGGCGTCCATCCACAGATGCGAGCGCACCCAGGCCCCGTACCGGGGCGACGCCTGGGCCCCGCGCAGCCGCTCGACGGCCTCCGCCACGCCCTCACCGGCCCGCACCGGCCTGTTCTCGCCGCCGGAGGTCAGCCGGTAGTCGATGCGCTGGGAGGAGCCCAGCCACTCGATATAGACGTCGACGCGCTCGGCGCCGCTGTCCGCCAGCCAGGCCCCCACCCGGTCCCGGGCCAGGTCGAACTCCGCCCCGCCCCTCAACCGGGGGAGCTTCCCCGTGCGCACCGCCTCCCGCTCGGCCCGTGAGCCGCGCGGGCCGTGGGTCAGCGCGTAGAACTCCTCCTCCAGCTCGGCGATGCGCCGATTGAACGCCGGAGCGCGCTCGGCCTCCCACCGCTCCAGCCTCCGGCGCAGCCAGTGGGGGATGAGCTCCTCATCGCGGGGGAAGTAGTCCAGCTCCGCCCAGTAGTGGTACAGATCCGGCTCCCCGTCCGGGTCGAAGACCGGCTCGCCCATCCAGTCCGACTCCTGATGCAGCACCCCCTCGGGCATCTCCATCCACAGTCGGGAGCGGAACCACGCCCCCCGGCCCGGCAGCGCCTGCCACTCCCGCAGCGACTCGGCCGAGGGACAGGCCTCATCGACCTCCACCGACCTGCGCCGCCCGCCCTTCTCGACCAGCCACGGCCTGATGGACTGGTGCAGGCCCACCCCGGCGCACTCCACCTCCACCCGCCGCGCGCCCGTCCCCTCCAGCAACTCGCGCAACTGAACCTGAGTGCTGTTGAACTCGCCCCGGGCTATGCGCTCGCGCTCACCCGGCGAATAGAAATCATGAAGAGCCACAAAACCCTCCTCCTTCGGAACCGAATCGGTTAGAACGGGACGACGAAACTAAGATATGCAAGACACTGCCGCGCACCGTGGAGCAGCGAACTGGTAAGAGGTGAGAAACGATCGAACCCACCTCCGGCGGGTTAATCGCCTACATAAAGGTCTGGAGAATCTTCTATGCCGCCTACCGCCACCTCCTGCACACATTCGAGCAGATCATCACCCTCATGCCCTACGCCTTTAAAGCACTCTTGAATAATTATCAAAACACGGTCATTTAGGAAGGTTGGAAAACTTACGACCATCCACCACCCCTTGGGGGTCAGTTCCCTTGATAGTAAATTTCGTCGGAGTTTGCTGGAGGCTGGTGAGAGGACTAGTTCCAGCAGGAACATATGGATACTCTACAGTGACCACGACATGAGTATATCCCCCGGAGCTCGCAATCTTGTTCTCGAACTCCAGATACGATCTGCCCGGATATTTGACTCTAGTCTGATTCACATGCTCCGGCATCGGCACCAGGTTGATATTTTCCGGAATGCCTCCAAACTGCGTTCCGGCCAGATGTCCGCCGTTCCACTTTGTTTTCGACCTCGGGTATGCGCGCTTCCCAATATGACCAGAAGCCCTCTGCGTTTTATTTTCACGAACCCTGTAAGCGTCGTCGACCTGGTGCAGCTGGTCCACTTCCATGCGTATGGTTCGAGCATGTTCGTCCGTGGTGTAATGGAATTTTCCGTCCACAGTGTACGTGGCATTGGGGAGCGGGTTCTGCAAGTCCGGATTGAGTCTCCCCGTGACAACCATGGAGTTGGTCTCAACGTGGCAGATTTCTCCCTTGGCGTTCGTGTAGTAGTCGCCCCTGCCCTCGACGTAATAATGAGTGCTAGGCTTAAGTTTCCTGCCAGTACCGAAAGCCTCATCAGGGTTGGGGAACAAGTCATCTTCGGGGGTGATCTTGCCGCCTTTCCATTCGGTGAATGCGGGCCGATTATCCTGATTGAAGGGGTCGTCGTTCGACAATGTGCGCCGCTCCGATTCCTTCAGATTCTTCCAATCCTTAATAGAAGTCGACTTCCAATCATTTCCCTTGCCAGAATCTCCGCCGTCCGCGTCCGAACCATTGCCGCTGCCATCGGACGCATCGGATCCGTCCGCGTCCCTGTGATCGCCGTCGTCCGAGGAGGACGCGTCGGAATCCGGCTTGCCGTGGTCGTCCGGGGCATCTGGGTCATGGTGGCCATCCGGGTCACCGGCGGCGGACTCGGGCGTATCAGCCTTGTCCCCGTGGCGGTCGGGAGCCTCGCCGTCCGGAGCGTCGGCGGGGTCGGCATCGGAGCGGGGCCGATCGTCACCGTTCGTGGAACCGTCCGCCGTCTCGGGGCGACGATGACGACCACCGCCATCGCCAGAAACGTCCGCATCGGAACGGGGCCGCGCGGTGTCGGCTCCATCAACCTCCGGACGAGACCGACCATGTCCGCCGTCCGGAGCGTCCGCGCCGGGGCGGGCCGGGGCCCGGTCGCCCGTCCCGGCGCCATCCGCGGCGTCGGGACGAGGCCTCGCGGAATCGCCGGCCCCGCTGGCAGGGTCGTCCGCAGAACCTCTGCCATGGCCGCCGTGGTCCGCGTGGCCAGCAGCGTCACCACTGCCAGTGGCGCGGGCCGTGCCATCACCACCACTGGTGACCCGGGCCGGGGTATCGCCGCTGCCAGCGGCGGCGTGGGTCGAAGGAGTCTCACCGGCGCCGCTGCCGCCCGACGCCGCCCGTGATGAGGGCGTCGTCTGTCCGGCGGACGCATGAGCCTCCGCCCGCGTCGGGGCGGTATCGGCTGATGCGATACCCGCGTCACCAGTGGAGCCGTGGGCCTCCGGCACCCGCCCGGGGCCGTCCACCGACCCGGTCGACGACAGCTCACCGACTCGCTGCGAACTCGTGGCCATCGCCATCTCCGGTTGAGCCATCTCCGCCGGTTGGGTGGGCGACATTCTGTCCGCAACGCCCAGGTCCACGGTGTTCTCGGCCTCGACCGACGACGTCTTGTCGTACGAGGAAGTCCCTGCCGCCTCGGGGACGTTGACATCCAAAGACTCGAGTTCAGGAGCACCGACTTCCGGAATATCGAGCTCCGGTACGCCGGCCTCCATATCGAATTCCGGAACGTTCACCTCGCTGGCGCCGTCAACGCCCCTGGTGCTGCCGCCCACGCCTGGCGCGTCCACCGCCGGCGCATCCGCGCCGGTCCACTTGGCGACGAGGTCGGTCGGGTCGAAGGTGATATTGAGCGCGTTCACGACGGTATCCGTCAACTTGCTCATGGGTATATCGGTCAGAATTCCGAGCGGATCGGTGAACTGAAGGATCTTGTCAACGATCTCAAGAACCCTGCCGACCCTCGCCGTCACGGAGCCGGCCTTGCCGAACTTCCCCACCTTCGAGGCCGCCCCGGCGAACGGGATGGCGAAGCTCGCCACGTCAAGGATCGTGGCCGTGACGGCGCGCAGTGGATCCGTCGACCATTCGTCATAGTGAACCAGGCCCTTGAGAGTTTCTTTGATCGTATTGCCGACCGTGCTCCACCGAGGACCCTGGAAGTTGCCGTACTCGTCCCAGGTGAGGCCGAAGAATCCGCCGACCCCCTGCCACGTGCTGGTGAAGGTCTCCCACGAGGCGGACACGATTCCATTCGGCCCCCCGATCTCGATGCCCGCGAAATTGGTCAGACCGTTGACCGTTCCCAGGACGAAGTCATCCCAGACCGCCCGCTTGACCGAGACGGCGGCGCGCTTGGGGCAATGATCATCCCTCTCCACGGGGCCGCCCCATTCGCCCGTCGCTCCCGCTGGGATCTCCGAATATCCGTAGCCGAGCGGATCATTCTCGCTCGTGGGGTCAGCGTGGTAAGCCACAAGGCAGTCCAGCGCCCGGATGTTGTTCGCACAGGTGCGCTCCGCATCCCACAGGCGGACCTGCAGTGCGCCGGCACGGCTGACGAGACCATTCTGCGTATCGACCTTGTTCTGGTCGTAGGTCCACTCCGAATCGTCCTTGATCGACGCCAAGAAGGTCTCGGCGTCGGTCTTGAGGGTCTGGGCGTCCTTCTTGATCCCCTCCACCGTCGTGGCGAAGGTCTCGAGGTACTCTCCGACCCTCTCTACATTGTCCGCGAGCGTGTCGAAGCCCGTGTCGACCGGATCCATCGCCGCGTACAGCGTCTCCTGCTCCGGCGCCTTGTAGCAGGCGGACATGCCCGACCACGTCGTCTTCATGGTAGAGGCCGCCGTCCGCATGTTACCGGCCTTCGTCTTCAGGTTGGACGCGCTCGTTTTAATAGTATCCGTGTCGATGTTGAGACCAGGGATCTTGTCGATGTTGAATGGAGGGTCGGCCACTTCTGCCTCAGTTCCTCGAAGTTACACAGGGTGGTACAGGGTCGTCCTACTTGGCGGCCTGCTGGAACACCAGGGCCGATTCCTCGTCGTGCGCGATGTAAGCATTGACCGCGTTGACCGTGTTGTTCAATATATTGCCCACGGATGTGGTCAGAGTCGTGAGCTCCGGATCACGCATCGACCACCATTCGCTAACGGTGCCAGACACCAGGGCCGCATCGGTATGAGTGGCCGTTATAACATTATTGAGGTCCGTCACGATATCATTCAGGGCCGGGCTCAGTTCGTTGTCGACGGTGTTCTTCTCGCTCTCGAGAATGGTGCCGACCGAGGCCGGGTCGATGTCCCATCCACTCATGACGGATCAGCCGATCGCCTCGACGGACTGCCTCGCCGACTGCAGGGCGCCCTGCGCCGAGTCGTCCGTGGTCTGCAGGGAGGTGCGGATGGTGGTGATGATGTTCCGCACGCCGTCGGCGGCCGTGTGCCACCGCTGCTCCTTGGCCTGGTACTCGTCGGAGACGCCGTCCGCCTGGTACTGGGCCATCGCGTTGCGCACGTCGGTGTCGCGCTGGGAGATGAGGGACTCCAGCCGTGAGGCCACCTGCTCGAAGTTCGACTGGGCCCCCTCGGAGGCGCCGGTGTCGTAGGAGCGCTGCTCCGTGTTGTTCGCCATGGTTCCGGTTCCTCTCAGCTCGGTCAGGCCCGGGCCCCGAAGCGGGCGCCGTCGAAGTCGGAGGAGGACTCGGCCGCGCGGGTGGACTCGACCATGTCCTGCTCTCCCTCGGTGAAGGCCCTGTCCATGCCCGCGACGCCCTCCAGGACCGCGTTGAGTGAGGCGTCGAGCTCCACGGCGACCTCATCGGTGTGAGCCTTGAAGTTGTCGAAGGCTGCGCGCGCGGCGCCGTTGAACTTGCCCTCCAGGGGCTCGGCCGCGGCGGCGAGCTCCTTGACCAGGCCGCCCAGGTCGTCGCTGGAGGTCGATGTCTGCCTGGTGAGCGTTTGGAGCGTGGACTCGCCCATGTCGAACTTCATGAGGGCCTCCTCGGGTGTCAGGGTCTGCATCGGGGGTCTGGACGATGTCCGGGGAGTGCCGGTGGCACCCGCCCGGTTGGTTACGACGAGAGCATCATGTCCGAGGACCAGCCGCCCGCGCAAGCCCCGATTCCAATCAGTGAGACCGGAGCCTTGGAGGCCGCGCCGCGCCCCGTTACCATGCGAAGCACAGGCCCGACCCTTCACCCGCCCGTACACCCGACAACCGACCAGCCCCTGACTGCGAGAGGAGGTGGGGCCGTGCCCGACTCCGATCCCTCCGCCACCAGCCGCTCCGTTCCGGCATGGCCGGCCTGCCGACCGGCCCGTCCGGTCGAGGCGCTCGCCTCGATCCTCCTCGACGTCCTCGCGATCGCCGTTCCGCTGTACACCGGTCTCCGGCTGCATGTTCCGGCGCTTCTCAGGCTGGCTCTGATCGCCGCGGCCGCCACGATCCTCGTCGCCCAGGGGATGGCGCACTGCCTGCGGGGCAGGGGCTGCGGCGGCCTTCTGCTCGGGCTGCGGACAGTCGACGACGACGCCGGGCTGCCCGCCGGACATCCGCGCGCGATCCTCGCGGTGCTGCGGCTCGGCCAAGGGTGCGGCGCAACCGTTTTCAACATCAGACGCGGACGGGATCCGGTGCGGGGCACGCTCGCCAACCTGGAAGAGACCCCAGCCGCGGCCTCCCCCTCTTCTCCCGCCTCCCCTCCCACCGCATCCCCCCGCC
>ERZ773079.2042-NODE-2042-length-11540-cov-3.357074_pt1 | contig 11540 bp, 7 predicted proteins | sample MGYA00511355_ERZ773079 | MGnify/ENA primary metagenome ERZ773079 (study PRJEB29015, sample SAMEA2737979) | human oral metagenome | biome: human oral; feature: human-associated habitat; material: dental | place: China | collected 2117 ... | reverse complement strand
TAAAAAATAGGCGGAATACCTACGTAAACACGTGGTATACCGCCTAACACATTGAATTTTAGCAAATTACTACATCTCTTCCACCGCTGCTTGTGCCGCTGCGAGTCTTGCGATTGGCACACGGAATGGAGAGCAGCTAACGTAATTGAGCCCTACATGATGGCAGAACTTAACAGAACTTGGCTCACCACCATGCTCACCGCAGATACCACACTTGAGGTTCTTGCGCGTCTTACGCCCCTTCTCAACAGCCATCTGGATAAGTTGACCAACACCCTTCTGATCGAGAACCTGGAATGGGTCAACATCAAGAATCTTCTTCTCTAAGTAGCTTGGCAAAAAGCTTGCGATATCGTCACGGCTATAACCGAAGGTCATCTGAGTCAAGTCGTTTGTTCCGAAGCTGAAGTATTCTGCCTTTTGTGCGATGAGGTCGGCAGTTAGAGCAGCACGAGGAATCTCAATCATCGTACCCACCTTGAATGGAACCTCTACACCTTCTTTCTTGAAGAGCTTATCAGCTGTCTTACGAATGATGTGCTCCTGTATATCAAGCTCATTTACGATACCAACCAATGGAACCATAATCTCTGGCATTGGGTTAAAGCCTTCCTTCTTCAACTGGATAGCAGCACCGAGGATAGCCTTTGTCTGCATGGCTGTAATCTCTGGGAATGTATTGCCCAAGCGACAACCACGAAGTCCTAACATAGGATTATGTTCTGATAGAGAACTTACACGGCTCTGGATGAATTGAACGCTTACACCCATCTCTTGAGCCATAATCTCTTGACCCTTTAGATCATGAGGAACGAACTCGTGCAATGGTGGATCAAGCAAACGAATGTTCACTGGCATACCATCCATACACTTCAAGATACCATAGAAGTCTTGTTTCTGATAAGGCAATAGTTTATCGAGAGCCTTCTCACGATCTTCTGTGCTATCTGCGAGAATCATCTCACGCATAGCCTTTATCTTCTCATTCTCGAAGAACATGTGCTCTGTACGACAAAGACCGATACCAACAGCACCAAAGTTGCTTGCAACCTCTGCATCGTGTGGAGTATCTGCATTGGTGCGTACAACCAATTTGCTATACTTCTTACAGAGATCCATTAACTCGGCAAAGTCGCCAGTTACCTCTGCTGGGCGTGTCTTCACTTCACCTGCATAAACCTCACCAGTAGAACCATTTAATGAGATGTAATCACCTTCACGAATGATTGTTCCATCAATCTCAACAGTACGAGCCTTGTAATCAACCATAATTGCACCTGCACCACTGACACAGCACTTACCCATACCACGGGCAACAACTGCTGCATGTGAAGTCATACCGCCACGAGCTGTTAAGATTCCTTCAGCTGCAGACATACCTGCGAGATCCTCTGGAGATGTCTCAATACGCACCATAATTACTTGGTGACCATCCTCATGCCACTTTGTTGCATCATCAGCAAAGAATACTACCTGACCGCAAGCAGCACCTGGTGAAGCTGGCAAGCCACGTGTCAATACATGTGCTTGAGCGCGTGCTTCCTTATCGAATACTGGGTGGAGAAGTTCATCAAGTTTATTTGGCTCACAACGCAAAAGAGCTGTCTTTTCATCAATCTCACCTTCGTGAAGCAAGTCCATGGCTATCTTCACCATTGCAGTACCTGTGCGCTTACCATTACGAGTCTGTAGGAACCAGAGTTTACCCTCTTGTACGGTGAACTCCATATCCTGCATATCGTGGTAATGCTTCTCCAACTTATCTTGAAGAGCATACAACTGAGCATATAACTCTGGCATAGCTTCTTCCATTGAAGGGAACTTCTTACGACGAGTTTCTTCATCAACATTCTGTTGCTTTGCCCAACGCAATGAACCTTCCTTTGTAATCTGTTGTGGTGTACGGATACCTGCTACAACATCTTCGCCCTGTGCATTGATAAGATACTCACCATTGAAACAATTCTCACCAGTAGCAGCATCACGAGAGAAACAAACACCTGTAGCTGATGTTTCACCCATGTTTCCAAAGACCATTGCCATAACCGTAACGGCTGTACCCCATTCTTGTGGAATGCCCTCCATCTTACGATAAAGAATAGCACGCTCATTCATCCAAGAATCAAACACGGCACATACCGCACCCCAAAGCTGCTCCATTGGATCGTCAGGGAAGTTCTGCCCTGTTTGTTCTTTAATAGCATTCTTAAATAAAGTCACCAGTTGCTTCAACTCATCAACTGTCATTTCGTTATCGAGTTTGATACCACGCTGTGCCTTTACTTGCTGAATAATAGCCTCAAATGGGTCGATGTCTTCCTTATTTACTGGTTTCATGCCTAATACGACATCACCATACATCTGTACGAAGCGGCGATAGCTATCGTAAGCGAAACGCTCATTGCCCGTCTTCTTTGCCAATCCTTCTACAACAACATCGTTCAGACCAAGGTTAAGGATTGTATCCATCATACCAGGCATTGATGCACGTGCACCAGAACGAACACTGACTAAAAGAGGATTAGAGGGATCGCCGAACTTAGAGTTCATAAGAGCTTCGATATGCTTAACGCTACTCTCAACTTCTGCTTTCAATAAGCCTACTACAGTCTCTTTACCTTTCTCAAAATACTCGTTACATACATCGGTAGTAATGGTGAAACCTGGAGGAACAGGAACACCGATAAGATTCATTTCTGCAAGATTAGCTCCCTTACCACCGAGGAGATTTCTCATGTCAGCCTTACCTTCTGCCTTACCATTACCGAAGGTATAAACTCTTTTTTCGCTCATAATTATAATTGATAATGTATTTTAGTTATTTATCTCTACGTGCAAATATACCAATAATTAGGTAAAGTGACAAACTTTTCAATGAATAATGTAATCTCTACCTTACATTTTCATCTTGTTAGCGGACACACATACCACAATAAAGATAGGCACAACGACGCATACTAGATTTTTTTAGTAACTTTGCAGCCAAATACAAAACAATTTATGAGTAGAAAGAGAAAGCCATTTCCTATATTTGAGAATGTCACAATAGAAGCAGTTGCTGCCGAAGGAAAGTGTGTTGCACACGTTGAAGACAAGGTTGTCTTTGTTCCATTTGTTGTTCCTGGTGACGTCGTCGACTTACAAGTTCGGAAGAAGAAACGTAGTTATTGTGAGGCTACGGTCATTCGATTTATCAGCAAGAGCAATGTGCGCGAAGAACCTATGTGCGAACACTTTGGTATCTGTGGCGGATGTAAATGGCAGAACTTACCTTACAGCGAACAATTAAAGGCAAAGCAGCAGCAGGTTTATGATCAACTGAGCCGCATTGGAAAGGTTGAGCTTCCCGAGTTCCGCCCTATCATGGGTTCTGTCCACACAAAGGAATATCGCAATAAACTAGAGTTTGGTTGTGCCAATAAACGATGGTACACCGCCGAAGAATTAGCTGCATTACCTAAAGGTGTCGGGCTTTCAGGTGGTGCCATTGGATTCCATATAACGGGCAGCTTCGATAAGATTTACCCTATTGAGAAGTGCTGGCTCATGGATAATCTTTGTAATGAGATACGCAATGATATTCGCGACTATGCTTTAGAAACGGGGATGACATTCTATGACATTCGCGCCCAACATGGTTTATTACGCGACCTCATGCTTCGTAACTCTAATACTGGTGAGTGGATGTTGCTCGTACAATTCCATTACGATGAAGAGGGAGATGACGAGCGAGCAAAGGCTCTCATGCAGCATATTGCTGAGAAATTCCCACAAATAACCTCTCTTTTCTATGTCGATAATCAGAAGGGGAACGATACGTTCAACGACTTAGAACTAACGCTTTATAAAGGTAATGACCATATCTTTGAAACGATGGAAGACCTGAAGTTCAAGGTGGGTCCAAAGAGTTTCTATCAAACGAACACCGAACAGGCTTATCATCTTTATTCTGTTGCTAGAGAATTTGCCAATCTTACGGGAGATGAGCTTGTTTACGATCTCTACACAGGGACGGGAACAATAGCCAACTTCATTGCTAAGAAAGCTCGTAAGGTGATTGGTATCGAGTATGTACCCGAAGCGATTGAAGATGCAAAAGTCAATTCCAACGTCAATAACATTGATAATACGCTCTTCTATGCTGGCGATATGAAAGATATTCTCACCGAAGAGTTCATCCAGAAGCATGGTCGCCCTGATGTTATCATCACTGACCCACCACGTGCTGGTATGCACCCTGACGTTGTTAACGTCATCCTCGGAGCAAGTCCTAAACGCATTGTTTACGTTAGTTGTAATCCTGCAACACAAGCACGAGATTTAGCTTTGCTTGATGCAGATTATAAGGTAGCCGCTGTTCAACCCGTTGATATGTTCCCCCACACCCCACACGTTGAGAATGTTGTGCTATTAGAAAAGCGATAATTATACTCGAATATAGAAGAGCCTCCTTTCTTTCCGAATGGAGGCTCTTCTCGTATGTAAGAGGTATCTTATCTTGTTAAATAAACACAAAACATCAATTAGTTTAAATAAAAAAACTATATTTGCAAACCACATAAACTATTATTATTAACTAAGCTGTTATTCATTATGAAAATCATTAACTATCTGATAGCAACACTTTCCTTAGCAACAATGCTAGCGTGTAGCAATCATTCAGAGATTCAAAGTCCTATTCCTACTTTAACCAACTCTACGAATACAGGATGTAAAACAAGCCCTACTTTAGCTAGAGCAAACAATCTATCAGGTGGAGAAGGGAAAGAGTATCTTGCTTTAAAAGCATTAGGTGAAGGAAAGATGACTCTCGAACACCATAATGCAACACTGGCATGCGATGCCCTAATCAAAACCCAAATGAATACTGACGGGAGTAGCACAATAATATTGACAGAACAATCTACAGAAGACACAAATTGTACTTGCAAATACGACATACAATACACGATCTCCAACTTAGTACCCAATAAGTATCACGTTATCTTAAAGAAGCAGGAAATCAATCGCAATGGTAATCCCCTATCGGATGCCACCGTCTACAAAGACTTCTACTTTAAATATTCCACAACATTATCATCCGTTATTAATTTAAAGTAAATAGCATACCAACAACAACTACGAATTAATTTATCAACATAAGAGAGTGTATCGCAGGACTTAACCGGTGCGATACACTCTCTTTCTCTTTGCCTAATCTAACGTCGTGATTAATGAGCTTATCACGTTGTCACAAGCTCGTCATATCCAATAAGGATTCAGTGTCTATCTTTCCAGCACGGATTATCCATTTGCTTCTAATTATCCAGTAGACTTACACAAAGAGTGTCTATGGATTCTGCTAATATAATAAGGAGGAATCCCGTCAAACTAAGAAGTATCATCAACTGATAATACAAGTCCTGTCGCATAGATAGTATATATCCTGTCATACTCTAAGTTAAAGTACGATATTATACACGTTTGTATAACGAGTTATACACGTTTGTATAATTGATTATACACGTTTGTATAATTAGTTATACACGTCTGTATAATTGATTATACACGCTTGTATAAAAGTCTATTGATTAGTTATCATTGATAGGATATATACTTATGATGGGGTCTGATAGATAATATAACATCAGATTATACCAACCTTGTTGTACAAAGCTTATCAGCTTTACAGTATATAGAATAAGGTAGGGAATGATTAGACAATGACATAGAGAGAAAACCAGGATATTATTTTGCATTTATCCGATAAAGCACTATCTTTGCAGCATTAATACTCTAAGTATCATTACAGCAGCTCTTATCTCACCTAAAATATACAATTTATGAGAAAAACAATTATCTTAGCAGCATTGATGTTTAGCAGCATCATAAGTTATGCGCAAGGGCAGAAGTGGATAAACAATGTAAAGTTATCTGGCTTCGGAATCGTTCAATATCAATACAATGGTATGCACAACAGTAAGACGAGCAAGTCGAACAGCTTTAATCTTCGATTAGGTCGTGTGTCTTTAGATGGTCGCATATTAGACGATTGGTATTGGAAAGCACAATTACAAGTAAACGGGAATACTTCTACCTTGGGTGCTTCGCCTCGTGTAGTTGATCTCTTTGCCGAGTGGCAGAAGTACGATTATTTCCGAGTAAAGTTGGGACAGTTCAAGAATCCATTTACATTCGACAACCCTATTCACCCTATCGATCAGGGCTTCATGAGTGTTGCACAAAGTGTATTGAAGTTAGCTAGTTTCTCTGACAGAGCAGGTGCGCACCCTTCAAATGGGCGTGATATTGGTATTCAAGTGCAAGGTGATTTCCTAAAGAATAATGCAGGGCGCAATCTTGTTCACTATCAGGTAGGAGTATTCAATGGTCAAGGTATTAATACTAAGGATGTTGACCAACAGAAGAATATCATCGGTGGTGTATGGGTTATGCCCGTTAATGGTTTACGCTTAGGATGGTTCGGTTGGACGGGCTCATACGCAAGAAAAGGCACATGGACTGATAATGCGGGTATCGTACAAAGCGGTGTACGCAAATTGCAGCAACGTCGTTATGCTTTCTCTGCTGAATATAAAGCGAATGATTGGACATTGCGTTCTGAGTATATCCATTCAACGGGATATGCCTTTGCTAAGTCTTTGAGTAACACGGATGATGCCGCCGCAAAGGATTGTAACCTCAGTGCTGATGGTAATAAGGCACAAGGTGTATATGCACTGGTTATCGCTCCTATCATCCCTAACAAGTTGCATGCTAAGGCAAGATATGATATGTATCAGCCTTCGGATGGCGCACAAAAGCAGCGTACTCAATATGATATTGGTCTTGATTATGAGTTTACAAAGAACTTAGCTTTGAGTGGCATCTATTCTTATGTACATGATAGATCACAACACGCACTACAGGCTAATCCTAATTATTCTATGTTTGATGTGGAATTAAGTTTCCGCTTCTGATAGACAATAAAATACGGATATGTTCGTACATGTCCGTATTTTATCATACCTTTGCAATCTATCCATAATGACTAAAGTGGATACTATAAGGAATACACATTAAAAAGAGAACCAGAAAAGATGACAACTGAACACCATCACCAACATTCTAATCATAGAGCAGGCTTTCACAACAATGGATCTTCGAAAGCTGCACGCCGTAGACACAAGTTCAACCAGATAATGAAGTTCGTAGGAACAATCGCCGCTATTGGGATATTATACCTTGTGTGGTGGATATACAACAATTAGAAACCTTAGATCACATTACCTTTCTTTATGTACGATATGAAGATGATAGTGCGAGCCGTCATTATCAATGCGCATCATCTTATATTGAAAGCTCTTTTTATTCGAAAGAGATAAGGCTACATGCCCCATTGTGCGACGCAAATTAATCTCAACGAGAGGATGCAACTTAAAACTAACGTCTTCCCTACTCCCATTAGCTACAATCATCATATCAACACCTAATGCTCCATAATAAATGCCTGTTAGCTGTTTCGACAGTAGAGTTTCCAACGTCTGTGCTATATTATTTAGCACTGGTATAGAGATATAGGCTGAGAGAAGTTCTTGCTTAACTTCTTCTTTCTCAAGACTATTGCCTATATATGCCCCATTCATTGTATGGAACACTGATAGACCAACATAATGAACACCATCTTTATCCGCAATGAACTCCATACCAAAGTCTTTCACCTTGTTATAATAAGGCTCAACCATAATACTCCCTTGCTGCTTGATAACGTTGTTTGCCCAATTAAGTATTGCGGGGTCTATCATTGTATCAATATAACGAACACCTCTCCCACTGCTACTCCATGGAGCTTTTATAACAGCCTTATCAATTTTCTCTAAGAGAGAAGTAAGTTCTGCTACATTCCTTGCACAAAACGATTCACCTATTAATATATCCTCATCTAACAACTCTCGCAATTCACGCAAAACGTGTGAAGCATACTCCCGATTACTAAGTTCTCTAATTGCTGATAGTTTCTCATCCGTGGGTAATACGTTAGCTTTAATCCCTAATTGCTCCAACTGGAACTTGATTGCAGAATCCCAACCCCATGGCATTACTTCTTTCACTTCATCAATAATCTGTTCTATATTATCACTATCAATAAAATGAACTTGCTGACCATAACTCATAAAACGTCGGGCGTGGATTCGGGCAGAATTGACATTCTCTACTAGAATATAATCGCCATCTTTAGCCCATAGAACTGGCAAATAATCCAAATCATGCCTCATTTGCCTACCTGCATGGGGGGCTGTAAAGTACTTATTATCATAAGCTAATGCAATATCATGTTCCGGATTGAATATATGTAGTGTCATCGTACTTTATTTTTACGTCATGCAAAGTTACATTAAACCAAATGCAATACAAAATAAATGTCTTTAAATAACATTTTTTGCTATATAGAGTTTGCAAATCAAAGAAATAATTGTAACTTTGCAAGTGCATAATACAAAAATACAACAAGAACAAGATGGATGCATTCTTTCGTACTCACTCATACCTAGTGGAGCATACAAATGCCCCTGTTCGTCGTTGTCTCATGGATGAGATAGATTGGAACGACAAACTAATAGGTATCAAAGGGACAAGAGGCGTGGGAAAGACAACATTCTTGCTACAATATGCAAAGGAGCGTTATAGTTCTACAGACAAGCAATGTCTCTATGTAAATATGAATAACTTCTATTTTCAAAGTAGAGGTATTGCGGACTTCGCCGGAGAGTTTTATCGTAATGGAGGAAAGGTTCTGTTGATTGATCAAGTATTTAAGCAGCCCGATTGGAGTCGTGAACTACGGCGGTGTTATGATAATTACCCCAATTTACAGATTGTCTTTACAGGGTCAAGCGTAATGAGACTAAAAGAAGAGAATCCAGAACTAAACAGTATCGTTAAAAGCTATAATCTACGTGGCTTCTCTTTCCGAGAGTTTTTAAATTTACAAACAGGATTACAACTTGAGCCTTACTCATTAGAAGAGATTTTAAATAACCACGAGGAGATTACCAATCAAATCTTATCTAAAGTTAGTCCGACAAAGTATTTCCTTGACTATCTTCATCATGGTTTTTACCCTTTCTTTTTAGAACATCGCAACTTTTCAGAGAACCTGTTGAAGACGATGAATATGATGACTGAGGTTGATATCTTACTCATCAAGCAAATAGAGTTAAAGTATCTGACTAAGATAAAGAAGCTCTTTTACCTCTTGGCACTTGAAGGAACAAAAGCTCCCAACATCAGTAACCTTGCAAAAGAAATAAACACAAGCCGTGCAACAGTGATGAATTACATCAAAAATCTTACTGATGCTAGACTTATTAATTTGGTTTATCCTGTTGGGCAAGAGTTCCCCAAGAAACCATCAAAGGTGATGCTACAGAATCCTAATCTGATGTATGCAATCTATCCTATCCAGGTGGAACAGCAACAACTTATGGAGACTTTCTTTGTTAATACAATGCAAGAAACTTGTGTTATCAATGAAGGAGGCAAGCAAGGAACTTACATTGTCAATCAAAAGCATAAATTTAAAGTGTGTGATGCTGAGAATAACAAGATACGATTCAGTAATGACACTATCTACGCAAAATATAATACTGAAGTTGGGAAAGGTAACCAAGTACCACTTTGGTTAATGGGATTTCTTTATTAGAAAAAGACCAAAAACATTATAAAACAATTTTCATTTAATAAATTTCAAAATGGCTAAAGAAAAGAAGTTTATCACTTGTGATGGTAACGAGGCCGCTGCTCATGTGAGCTACATGTTCTCTGAGGTAGCTGCTATCTATCCTATCACTCCATCATCTCCTATGGCTGAACACGTTGATGAGTGGTCAGCACGTGGTCGTAAGAACCTTTGGGGTCAGACTGTAAGCGTTCAGGAGATGCAGTCAGAGGGTGGCGCAGCAGGTGCCGTACACGGTTCACTGCAGTCTGGTGCTCTCACGACAACCTTCACCGCATCACAGGGTCTTCTCTTGATGATTCCTAACATGTACAAGATTGCTGGTGAACTTTTGCCATGTGTATTCAACGTTTCAGCACGTACACTCGCAAGTCACGCTCTTTGTATCTTCGGTGACCACCAGGACGTAATGGCTTGCCGTCAGACAGGCTTCGCTATGTTCTGTTCAGGTTCTGTACAGGAGGTTATGGATCTTTCTGCAGTTCCTCACCTTGCTTCATTGAAGACATCAGTTCCTTTCATCAATTTCTTCGACGGTTTCCGTACATCACACGAGTATCATAAGATTGAGTGCCTTGACCAGGAAGATATCCGTCCATTGGTTGACGAGGAAGATGTTAAGCGTTTCCGCGACCGTGCAATGACTCCAGAGCGTCCAGTAGTTCGTGGTACAGCTGAGAACCCTGAGACATTCTTCACACATCGTGAGGCATCTAACAGTGCATACGAGAACGTTCCAGAGGTTGTTGAACACTATCTCAACGAATTGACCAAGATTACTGGTCGTGAGCATCACCTCTTTGATTACTATGGTGCTGAGGATGCTGAAAACATCATCATCTTGATGGGTTCAGCAACTGAGGCAGCTCGTGAGGCTATCGACTACTTGATGTCTCAGGGTAAGAAGGTTGGTATGATTGCTGTACACCTCTATCGTCCATTCTCTGTTAAGCACTTGCTCGCTGCAGTTCCAAAGTCTGTTAAGCGTATTGCAGTACTTGACCGTACAAAGGAACCAGGTGCAGAGGGTGAGCCATTGTACCTCGATGTAAAGAGTGCCTTCTATGATGTTGAGAACAAGCCACTGATCGTTGGTGGTCGTTATGGTCTTGGTTCTGCTGATACAACACCAGCTAAGATCATCGCTGTTTACAATAACTTAGAGTTGCCAGAGCCAAAGGATCACTTCACAGTAGGTATCGTTGATGACGTAACCTTCACTTCTCTCCCAGAGGTTGAGGAGATTCCATTGGGTGGTGAAAGCACATACGAGGCTAAGTTCTATGGTCTTGGTGCTGACGGTACCGTTGGTGCGAACAAGAACTCTGTAAAGATTATCGGTGACAACACCAATAAGTACTGTCAGGCTTACTTCTCTTATGACTCTAAGAAGTCTGGTGGTATAACTATGTCTCACTTAAGATTTGGTGATACTCCAATCAGGTCTACTTACCTACTTGATGAAGCTGATTACATTGCCTGTCATAAGCAGAGCTATGTACACCAGTATGACGTAATCAAGGGCCTAAGAAAGGGTGGTATATTTGTACTTAACACTATCTGGACTCCAGAAGAATTAGATACACACCTACCAGCTGCTCTTAAGAGATATATAGCTAGAAATGAAATACAGTTCTATACTATTGATGCTGTAGATATAGCAAAAGAAATAGGACTAGGAAATAGAATAAACATGATTTGTCAGTCAGCATTCTTTAAGTTGGCAGACATCATACCAGTAGAAGATGCCGTGGCTTACCTAAAGGATTCTATAAAGAAGACTTATGGTAAGAAGGGTGACAAGATCGTTAATATGAACAAC
>ERZ773079.2039-NODE-2039-length-11565-cov-3.080712_pt1 | contig 11565 bp, 2 predicted proteins | sample MGYA00511355_ERZ773079 | MGnify/ENA primary metagenome ERZ773079 (study PRJEB29015, sample SAMEA2737979) | human oral metagenome | biome: human oral; feature: human-associated habitat; material: dental | place: China | collected 2117 ... | reverse complement strand
GGTATACGTCGCTCGACGCGAAATGGAACGGCGCGGCGGGCACGCTCGTCTGCGTGAACGCCCGTACGGGAGCCGTGGTCTGGAAGAAGGTCGACAAGGCGGATGAAACGCCCGAAGGCTACTACTGGGCCGGCGCTGCGGCCTCCGCTTCCGACGTCGTCGTCGGCGGCGATCGCGCGCAGGTGGATGCGTCCGAATCCTGTGCCGCAGACGAGTACTCGCACTCGCCTTCGTGTGCTGTCGATCATGATGCTGGTCCTACTGCGTACTGGCTGATCAGGTCCGCGTTCGTGCGGGCCATGCAGTTGAAATGGTCGCCCGGTAGATCGTGCACATCCAGGTCCCCGATGCAGATGCGCTCCCAGAAGGCGCCGACATCCGCACGGGTCCCCGGCAGCAAGGTGGACGATCCGGAATTGCGAAGAAGGGTGGTGGAGCCCGTGTAGGCCTCCGGGTCATGCCGTGCGACGGCGAGCATGCTCTGCTGGAAGACGTCGAAGAGTCGGATGAACTCGTCGAGCGCGTAGGCGCCCGAGTTGTAGACGCTCGAGGCGCTCCCCGCGCGATGGATAGCCGGAAGTCGCTCGTCCCGGTCACGCTGCGCGAAGGCGCGGAACGCGGAGCCGATGCTGTCGTGGTCCCCGCGCAGATCGGTGAGGCATCCGGCGGGCAGCCGCCCGGGCGTCTCGATCAGGATGTCGTGGACGGCGCGTCCGATCGCCTCCGTGTCGTCGGGCAGTCCGAGGGCATCCAGATCGGCGCCCATCGACTGCGCGAACAAGTATTCGATCATGAGCTCGTCCTCGACCTCCGGCGGTTGATAGGAGCTGATCACCGTGAGGTGCTCGACGCTCGCCCCCGTCTCGATGAGCGCACGTGATAGTTCAGCCGCGAGGAAGCCGCCGAGGCAGTATCCCGTGACGGCGAACGAGCCCCCGTAGTTCCTCAGCTCCCGCGCGTAGTCGCTCGCCAGCCGAGTGATCACCGCTTCCGGTGGCAGAGACAGGTAGCGATCGAGATCAGTCATCTCGAGGCCCAGCAGCCGCTGGTGCGATCCGCTTCGGAGCCTTGGGATGAGGGCCTGATACGGCTGGAGGGTCCCCGTCCCCGCGTGGACGAGTACGTGAATGGGGCTGTTTCCCTCGGACGATGAGCCCAGCTCGACGACTGAGGACGAGTCCGTGTCATCGTTGGCTCGCCCGGTGGCGGAGGCGCGCAGGTGGTGGGCCAGACCGCGCACTGTGGGATCCTGCAGCATGCGCCGGAGGAGAACTGCCCACTCCGATCCGGCGGCCTCGGGCAGTTTCTCGCGAAGCCGCCCGACCATTCGCGACAGGAGCAGCGAGTCGCCGCCGAGGGAGTAGAAGTCCTGATCCCGACCGATGTCCGTCACCTTGAGAAGGTCCTCCCAGACCGATGCGATGCGGGCCTCCAGCTCGTCGGTGATGGCCTCCCCGCTGCCGCCGGGGGCGCGTTCCGGGTCGTCGTGCGCGATCCATTCCCCGAGCGCGGATCGGTCGAGCTTCCCGTTCGTCGTGCGTGGCAGTGCATCGACGAGCTGAATCGTGTGGGGCACCATGTGGCTCGGGACGAGGGCCGATACATGATCGCGCACGTCATCCGCGGTCGCGAACGCTCGATTCGTCTTGAACCGGGCGACGAATACCGTCTGACCACCCTTGTCGAGAGCACTTCCCGCGTGCGGGGCATAGTCGATGATGTCGGCCCCGGCGGCGTTCAGGAGATCGATCCACTGATCCCGTGTGAAGAAGGACTGCCCGGTCGCGGCCCGTTCGTCGACGAAGTCCTCGTCGGTGAACTCGAATTCCATCGAGATCAACTGGGCGTAGTTGTGGCGCCGTGTGGGCTCGATGAAGACCAGCCACCCACCCGGGGCCAGGAGGTCGCGGAGTCGAGTGAGAACCGTCGATGCGTCTCGTGAATTATGCAGAACATTCGCGCACAGCACGACATCGGCGGAGTTGGGGGAGTATCCTTGGGCGCGCAGATCGGCATTGATGTCGAGAATGCCGTAGCGCATCCACGGATGTCGTCCGAATGCTGTCCGGGCTCGACTGATGAAGAAGTCGGAGACATCGGTGAAGAGGTAGTCGGGGGACAGGTCCGCGAGTGCGTCCACAACGGCCGTGGTGGTTCCCGCGATCCCCGCGCCCACCTCGATGATGCGCAGCGGCTGCCCGGGGCGGCTCTCCGCGCGCAGTCTCGCGATCTGCCGAAGCGCGGCGGCGGTGAGCTCATTGACGGTGCGACCGACCTGGTTCTCGCGATAGACCGCGTGCGCGGCCCCGAACTCGCCCTCGGGGAACAGGATGTCTCGCACGTCGAGCTCGCCGCGCAGCAGGTCGCCCAGGCGCGAGGTGCAGGTGTGCATGAAGTCCAAGAGCTCTGAGCCGTAGTCCGTCTCCCGGTCGAGCGCTCGGACGCGCGCCCAGGCGGCCTCCGGATCGGTCGCATCGAGAGTGCAGAAGTACCGCTTCGTCTTCGGGTCCTGTCGAAGCGCGCCGCCGGCCTCCAGGGCGTCCAGCCAGCGTCGCAGCAGCCTCCGGTGCCGGTGGCTGACACGCGTCGTCTGCGCGATCTGCTCTTCTGTGTGGCCGTCCCCGGCATGGACGAACAGCCCGGCGTCCCGCATCTGGCGGACCATGGCCTCGATCGCGACTCGGTCGACGGCCTCCATGAGGGCTGCGAAGGTGTCGCGGTCCACGCGCGATTCCGCTGTCGCGCAGACGGACGCGATGTGCGAGAGCACAGCGGGCGCATCGCCGTCGGCGAGCGCTCGGGTGGACAGCTCCGCGAAACCGATCAGGAGCCGGTGAGGCGCCGCGGTGTCGACGAGGGCCGCGGAATCGGCGACGGCCGGATGGCTGCGCAGAGCCGCCTCCACCTCGCCCAGCTCGACGCGATGCCCTCTGATCTTGACCTGGTTGTCCTCTCGGCCGAGGAACTCGATCGTTCCATCCGGCCGGTACCGGGCGACGTCTCCCGTCCGATACAGGCGCTCCCGGTCCGGCGCACGATGGATGAACCTCTCGTCCGTCTTGCGCGGGTCTCCGATGTATCCGCTCGCGAGGCCGGCGCCGCCGATGAAGAGCTCACCGGGGACCCAGTCCGGGCGGTCCTGGAGGCCGCCGTCGAGGATTCGGAGGTACTGATTCGTCAATGGCGTGCCGTACGGGATGGATGGCCACTGCGGATCCACCTTCTGGATGGGGTGGTAGATGGACCAGATGGAGGCTTCTGTCGCTCCGCCGAGGCTCACGACCCGGGCGTTGGGATGGCTCCGCCGTATGCGGTCGGGCAGATCGAGCGGAATCCAGTCGCCGGAGAGGAGGACGAGGCGCAAGGAGAACGGACCCGCGCCCCCGGTATTCTCCTGAGAATCCAGATAGTCCTGCATCATCTGCATCTGCGATGGGACGGTGTTCCAGAGCGTCACCCGGTGGGCGCGCATCAGATCCGCCCAGTGGGAGGGGTCGTTCCGACGCTCCGGATCTGGCAGCACGACGACGCCGCCCGATGACAGGATGCCGAAGAGGTCGTAGACCGACAGGTCGAAGCTGAGATTGACGACGCTGAGCACACGGTCCTCCTCGCTCACGCCGAACCGCGAGCTCACGTCGTCCACGGTGTTGGCGGCCGCCCGGTGACTGATCTCGACGCCTTTCGGCTCGCCGGTGGAGCCCGAGGTGTAGATGACGTATGCGGGATCGTCGGGGCCGACGGAGGTTTCCGGGAGATCATCCGGTTCGGTGCCCGCGAGCAGGTCGACGCTGATCGCGCGGATGGCGGCCGGCAGTTCGCGACCGCTGGAGCTCCAGGACTGGACCAGGGCGAACCGGATGCCGGCGTCGGCGAGAATCCGATCGCGCCGGGCACGGGGCTGATCGATGTCCATGGGAACGTACACCGCGCCCAGCAGCGCCGCGCCCAGCACACCGGAGATCTGCTCGGCCCCCTTGACCATGCAGACGGCCACGCGATCACCGGGGCGGCACCCCGCCGCGCGGAGGGCGCGCGCGACGCTCCGCGCCTCGGCCAGCATCCTGCCGTACGTGCGAGTGCCGTGCGCGTCGATGATCGCCAGCCGCTCGGGATCGCTCGTGGCGCGTGCGACGACGGGCTCGTGGAGCAGGTGCTCGGGCGGGGGTTGACCGCCGCCCTCCGGCGCTGCTGGGATGCGGGGAGCCGAACGGGGTGGGACTCGCCCCATGTCTCATCGCTGTGAGCGAGGCGCTGGACGAGGTCGGCGAAAGCCCCGAAGGCGGCCTCGGCCATCCCGTTCGGCAGCACCCCCTGGCGGATGTCCCAGGTGAGAAGGCCCTCGTCCCCATTGGCCATGATCTGACAATCGATCCACACCTGGGGAGTCTGCGTCACGCCGTCGCGGAAGGCGCCCATGGCCGAGTCGGAGCCCGGGGCGGAGCCGAGCGTGCTTGTGAAGACGACGGGGAACAGGGGCGGGCTGCCGTGCCTGCGGCCCAGTTCCGCGATCACGTCGAGGCCGGTGAAGAGACGGTGATCGAGATCGTCGTAAAGGCGCTCGGCGAGGGAGGAGGCGCGCTCGGCGAATGTCCGCCCCGCGGCGTCGAGGTCGACTCCGAGGAGCGAGATGGACGTGAAGTCGCCGATCACCTCGTCGATGCGGTCGTGGAGAGGGAGGCGGTTGAAGACCGGCAGGTTCACGGTGAAGCGCCGATGGCGGCTCCACCGCCCGATGGTCTCGGCGAAGGCGGTGAGGGCGCACGACGACGTCGTGATCCCGTGCTGCTCGGCCCGGCGTTTCAGGGCGCTCCAGGTCGGGGGAGTCAGTCGCCGGCTCAGGCGGTGGAAGCGTCCAGGGGCATCGGTCTCGGCGTCCCGGGGCGGTGCGGGAAGCTCCGGCGCCGGCGGCAGCGCGTCAAGACGGTCCATCCAGTAGGCGCGGTCGCGCTGGAATCGAGGGCCGGTCCGCAATGTGCGCTCGGCGATGACATAGTCCCGGAACGTCACCGAGGGCGGCTCTCCCGCCTCGCCGCGTGCCGCGGCGTCGAACTCGCGCAGCAGCATCTGGACGCTCGCCGCGTCCACGGCGATCAGTTCGATCATGAGATGCACGATCGTGACCCGCGCGGACGTCGTCGCCCTCACATCGAACAGCGGCCATCTCGAGGAGTCCCGGGGGGCGGCGAGCATGTCCGCCCGGATCTCCTCCGCACGAGCATCGAGGGCATCGTCCCCGGCGTCTCCCAGATCGCATATGGGAATGCGATAGGTCTCGATATCGCGCAGCACCTTCTGGTGCCCGTCGTCGTCGATCACGACTCGCAGCATGTCGTGCCTGGTCACGAGTGCGTTCCAGGCGCGATCGATGTCGGCCGACATCCCCGGGGGATAGGCGATCTCCATGTATGCGGCGCAGGCGACGCCGCCGTAGTCGAACGCCTGGTGACGACCGAGCTGATAGGCCGCCTGCATCTGTGTGAGCGGGAATGGCTCGTACCGGTTCGCGGGGTCGGGGTCGATTCGGACGGTATCCGCCTCCAGATAGGTCAGCAGCTCCTGCTTCCGAGCGCGCAGCGCCTCCTTGCGGTCATCGGTGAGAGCGCCGCGGGGGGCCCGGTAGTGAAGCTTGCCGCCGTCGTTCCACAGCTTGATACCAAGTTTTTCGAATTCTTGTACGAAATCGCTGATGGTCATATTGTTCCCGTTGAAGTTGATACGTTCGTGGAAAGTTCGCGGTCGATGGCCGCGGCGAGGTGGGCGACGGTCGGTGATCCGAAGAACTGCCGCAGCGACAGGTCGACTCCGAAGCGGTTGACGGCCGCCTGCACGAGGCGGGTGCCCGCCAGGGAGTCGCCGCCGAGGGCGAAGAAGTTCTCCAGCCGGTCCGACGGCGATCGCCCGATGGTCTCGCGCCACATATCGGCTATCTCCCGTTCCAGCTCCGTGCGCGGTGCGCCGGCGTCCTCGTCGGCTCCGGGACGCGGACGAGAGTCCGAGGACGACTCCGATGCCGAGCTGGTCATCGGGTCGGCATCCGGTTTCTGAGCGCCCGGCGACGCGCTTCGGGCGCTCCCGGCCGGCGTCCAGGGGGTGTTGAGGGCCCAATCGACGTCGGCGAGCCGTTGCACCGATGTCACGTAGGAGTCGAACATGTCGTCGATCAGGCCGGAGGGGAACAGGTCCTCCACGAAGTCCCACGTCAGGAGCACGCCGTCGTGGAGTTCGACGGCCTGATGATCCAGCCAGACCTGCGGGGTCTGGGACCACGCATGATCGGGCCAGCGGATTCTCCGGGCGAGCGCGTCGTCGATACCCAGCATGCTGGTGAACACCACGGGAACGGCTTCGGCGAGACGCCCGCCGCGTTGAGCCGCCTCTCGCAGCACCCGCACCCCGGACATCTCCCGGTGGTCCATGTCTCGCCACACCTGTTTCTGCAAGCGCTGCATTCGCGCGAGCCAGGTGTCGTCCTCCCGCAGTTCGTGGGCGACCAGGATCAGTGAGGTGAAGTCGCCGACGACTCTGTCGATGTCCGGGTGCACTGGCGGACGGTCGAAGAGCGTCAGATTGACGGTGAGCGCCGTCTGCCGGGACTGCGCCGCGAGCGTCTCGATGTAGCATCCCAGCAGGACGACCGACGGAGTAAGTCCCTGGCGCCGGGCCCTCTCGCGGATCGTCCGCCAGCCGGGGGCGTCGAGTCGGAACTGGCGTCTGCGGAACCTGGGAGCCGTCACCTCGGACGGCTCGGTACCGAGCGGTAGGCGTGGTTCGGGCGGCAGGGACTCGATCCGGCCCCTCCAGTACCGCTCGGCGGCCGCCAGGCGCTCGGGATCCGCCTCGCTCTGCGTGATGTAGTCGCGGAAGGAAAGGGAGAGCGGCTCGAGTTCCGCACTCGGATCCTTGACAAGACGCTCCCATTCCGTGAACAGCGTGAGCATGCTGGCGCCGTCGATGATCATGGTGTCGAAGACCACGGCGAGCCACGAGCGACCGTGCCTGGTCAACAGGCGGATGTCGAAGAGCGGCCAGCGCGTGCAGTCGGATGTCGAATGACGCATCTGCTCGCGGACGCGCTCCAGCTCCTCATCGCCCCGATCGCCGGGACTCACCTCGATGACGGGGATATCGACGTGCGGAACCGTGGGAAGAATGCGCTGCTGTCCTTCGGGCGTCACGATCGTGCGGAGCATCTCGTGCCGTTCGATGAGCCGATTCCACGCATCCTCGAGACGTCCGGCATCGGCGGGGTCCACTTCTCGTTCCGTGCCGAAGAGCGCGGGGATCCCGCCGAGGACGAAGTCCCCGCGACGTCCGATCCAGTAGGCCTCCTGCACGTCGGTCAGGGGGAAGGGCTCGAAGCGCTGCTCCGGGCGGGCGACGATCCGCGTTCTGTGAACCGCCCCGTGCGGAGTCACGGTGGAGGCGAATTCCGCGAGTGTGGGTCCGGATAGGAGCGTGGCCAGTTTCGCCCCGGCGATACCTTGCGCCCGTAGTCGGGCGGTCAGGCGGGTGGCGAGGAGGCTGTCGCCGCCCAGAGCGAAGAACCCGTCGTGTCGACCGATGACGTCGACACCGAGGAGTTCGCTCCACAGACCGGCGAGGATCTCCTCGATCTCGCCCCGCGGCGGAGCGTACGTCGGCTCACCGGCCGGTTCTCCGCGGGACGGGACGACCGGATCCGCCGTCCCGGTGCCGGTGTCTCGTGGAGCTCCGATGGAGATCGTGCTCGATCCCCATGGCCTCGCCGCCAGTCGGGCGATGTCCTCCTGGTACTCGGCGAACATCGTGTCCACGAGCCCATCCGGGAAGAGCTCATCGACGCTGTCCCAGCTCAGCAGCACGCCGCCGGCGTGCTCGACCGCCTGATGGTCGAGCCAGACCTGCGGGGTCTGCGTTCTCGTGCAGTCGGGCCATGGCTGGGAGGTCAGCAGATCCGCGCCGATACCGATCATGCTGGTGAACACCACCGGCATCGAGCCCACCGGGACCGCCTGCTCGCGCGCCAGGTCGCGCAGGACGGCCACTCCTGATACCTCACGGTGGTCGAGATCCCGCCATAGTTGTTCCTGCGTCCGCCGCGCCCGGTCCAACCAGCTGTCGCCGGGCTCGGGCTGGTAGGCGGCGAGCAGCAGAGAGGTGAAGTCGCCCACCGTCCTGGCGATGTCGGGGTGGACGGGTCGCCGGTCGAAGAGTGTCAGGTTGACGGTCAGATCGCGTTGACCGCTCCACCTGCTCAGCACGTCGCCGTAGCACGTCAGGAGGACAACGGCGGGGGTCAGGCCGTACCGGCTCGCCCGTCGCGTGATCGTCGCCCATGTTTCGGCATCCACGACGGTCTCGCGGCGGGAGAAGCGTGGGCGGCCCACGTCGGCGGGATCGATCCGAAGCGGCAGGCGGGGCGCGGGAGGCAGTGACGGCAGCCTGTCGCGCCAGTAGTCTCGTGCCCTGGCGAGTCGTTGCGAGGACGCCCCGGCCTGGAGCACGTAGTCGCGGAACGCGATGCTCACGGGCGGCAGCTCCACGCGGGGATCGGCGTAGAGGCAACGCCATTCGTCGAACAGCGTGAGGATGCTCAACCCGTCGACGATCAGGTTGTCGAACGCCGCGCACAGTCGGGCGCGGCCTCCTCCGTGGATCATGCGAATGTCGAATAAGGGCCATGTCGCGGGATCGGGCGTGCCGAGCGAGGCGCGCTCGCGCTGCTCGGCGAGGCGCTCGTCGAAGGAGCCCTCGGCGTCGATGACCGTGAATTCGTAGCGCGGGGTCTCGGCGATGATCCGTTGGCGGCCATCGGCGTCGACTACGGCGCGCAGCATCTCGTGGCGCTGGATGAGGAGATTCCACGCTTCCTCGAGCCGCTGCACGTCGATGCCGTCATCGCCGTCGGTGCTGTTGATACCGGGGTACTCGTACTCGATGTAGAACTGCGCGGGAACACCTCCAAGAGGCAGTTCCGGGTCTCGGCCGACCCAGTACGCCTGCTGAACGTCCGTGAGGGGGAAGGGCTCGTACCGGTTGTCGGGATCCGCCGCGATCATCGGCGCACTGTCGGCGGTCCCCTCCGACAGAGTCGCGGCGAATTCGGCCAGGGCGGGGTGGAGGAACAGGTTCGCCAGCTCCGCTCCGGCGACGCCCTCGGCTCTGAGCAGGCCGACGAGGCGAGTCGCGAGGAGACTGTCTCCGCCGAGTGCGAAGAAGTCGTCATCGCGGCCTACGGCGCTCACGCCCAGGAGATCCGCCCATGCCCGCGCCACCTTCTCCTCCAGCGGACCGGTCGGCCGCGTCGAGGCGCTGCTGGGTCGTCTCGCGGAGGCGCGCCCGGACTCCGGGCTCGTCGTGGCGAGCTCGGTCAGAGCAGCACGGTCGACCTTCCCGTTCGAGGTCAGCGGGAGGGTTTCGACCGCCACGATCTGGCGCGGTACCGCATAGGCGGGCAGACGTTCGGCGAGGAAGGAGGCCAGGGCCTGCGTGTCGTGGACGCCCTGGACGAACGCTACGAGCCAGCGCCGTTGGCGATCACCGGGCGCGACGCAGACTCCTCGTTCAACATCCGGATGAGCGGCGAGGGCGGCGTCGATTTCGCCCAGTTCGATTCGGTGTCCGCGAACTTTCACCTGCGTATCGGCCCGCCCCGAGAACTCCAGCGTGCCGTCCGGCCAGTATCGTCCGAGGTCGCCTGTCCGGTACCAGCGCTCGCCGTCGCGCTCGACGAACTTCTCGGCGGTGCGCGCCGGGTCGCCGCGATATCCTTGGGCGACGCCTGTTCCGCCGATCCAGATCTCGCCCTTGATCCAGTCGGGACTATCGCGGCCGTCGCGATCCATCACGCGGAAGTGCTGATTGCGAAGAGGGTATCCGTAGGGAATGGAGCTCCATCCGTCTGGAACGCGGGTGACGTCGAGCGCGTTGGACCAGATCGACGCCTCGGTGGCGCCGCCGAGAGCCACGAAGCGGCATCCGGGCGCCAGCTCGCGCACCCGCGCGGGCAGGTCGAGAGGCACCCAGTCGCCTGACACCATCGCCAGCCGCAATGACTCCGGTAGCCCATGAGCCGTCTCCGCGACCGTCACGAGCATCTCGAGCAGCGTGGGAACCGTGTTCCATATCGAGACGCGGTGCTCATGAGCCAGTGCGAGCCAGCGTTGCGCATCGCGACGCTCGTCCTCGGCGATCAGGACCAGGGCGCCGCCGGCGCCGAGAACGCCGAAGATGTCGTAGACCGACAGATCGAACTCGGCGGCCGAGACGGCCAGGACGCGGTCCTCGGGACCGACGTGGAAGCGTGTGTTGATGTCGTCGAGGGTATTCGACGCGCTCCGGTGACTGATCTCCACGCCCTTCGGATCCCCCGTGGTTCCGGAGGTGAAGATCACGTAGGCGACCTGGGACGTGTCCACGGGGATTGGCCCGGCCGCCGCCTCGTGCGCAGCGGCCGGGGTGAGGTCGTCGATGACGACCGCCGCCCGCCCCTCGGTGACCAGCGTCGTCTTGCGATGGGCCGGGAGGTCCGTGCCGATGGGAAGATAGGTGGCGCCAGCGGCCAGCACTCCCAGGAGCGCGATGATCTGCGCGGGCTCCTTGGGCAGGTCGACGGCTACGGTGTCGCCGGGTTCCACGCCGCGGTCGATCAGCCACGCCGTCACCTGGAGCGCGCGGTCGGCGACGTCACGGTAGGAGAGCTCCGTGCCGCTGGCGATCAGAGCGGGGCTCTCCGGGGACGTCTCCGCCCGCTTGAAGAACCCGCCGTGGAGGAGGCCGCCGCCGGACGTGCTCTCGGGCACGGGTCCCTCGGTGGAGTTGACCCGCGCACGTATCGCGTGCTGCCTCTCGGGTATGGATGAGGTCACGCACTGCTGCCACTGCCCACCGGCCAGGCGTCGCACGAGCTCGACGTAGGCGTCGAACATGGATTCGCTCATGCCCTCCGGGAACAGCTCGTCGACGGAGTCCCAGTCGATCTCGAGTCCCCGGCTCGTGTGCGAGACCTTCAGATCGAGCCAGACCTGCGGGGTCTGCGTGAGACCGCGCACGGGTTGTGGGAAGTCGGACGAGAACTCCAGCGACGCGTCCTCGCCGAGGCCGAGGACGCTCGTGAAGACGACGGGCATGGACTCGACGGTCGTCCCGTGCTGGCGGGCGAGCTCCCGGAGCACTCGGACGCCGGAGACGCGGCGATGATCCATGTCCCGCCACATCCGGTGCTGGATTCTCCGTGCGGAGTCGGCGAAGGCCGTGCGATCCCCGGTCCGGCACTCGACCAGGAGGAGGGAGGAGAAGTCTCCGACGATATTGTTGATATCGGGATGGCTCTCATCCCTGTCGAAGAGTGTGAGGTTGATGGTCGCCGCGTCCTGTCCGCTCCACTGCGCGAGAACGTGCGCGTAGGCGGTGAGAAGCGCTGCGGTGGGGGTCAGGCCCTGCGCTCTCGCGCGGTCGTTGAAGCTCTCCCATTCCCGGGGAGGAACGACGCCGTGATAGCGATGGAATCGGGGAGCCGTCACGGTCGCGGGATCGGTGACGAGGGGGAGAGCGGGCGCCGGCGGCATGTCCTGAACGCGCTCC
>ERZ773079.2034-NODE-2034-length-11581-cov-11.801839_pt1 | contig 11581 bp, 10 predicted proteins | sample MGYA00511355_ERZ773079 | MGnify/ENA primary metagenome ERZ773079 (study PRJEB29015, sample SAMEA2737979) | human oral metagenome | biome: human oral; feature: human-associated habitat; material: dental | place: China | collected 2117 ... | reverse complement strand
TACCGGATGACCTACCACCCCGGCCCCCAGGGCGGAGCCGCGTCTCGGTGAGCGCTGCAACAGCACGAAGCAAGAAGCGAGACGCCCCCTCCTCCTTGCTTGAAGCCTCTGAGTGCCCGGCAGGCGAGACCTGGCCCCGCGGAATCTCTCGAGAGCCCGTGATGAAGATCGGGCAGGTGGTGGATCTCCTCAAGGTGGAGTTCCCTGCCCTGTCGATCTCCAAGGTTCGTTATCTCGAGGGTGAGGGGCTCATCAGTCCTCATCGTGTCGGCAACGGGTACCGCCGCTACTCGCAGGCGGACCTGGAGCGTCTGCGCTACGCCTTGGCGGTGCAGCGCGACGAGTACCTTCCGTTGCACGTCATCCGTGACCGTCTGGCACGGCTGGACGCCGACGTCGAGGCCCCCGCTCCGCAGCCTGTTGCTCGGGTGGTTGCCCGAGACGGGCAGATCGTCGACGACGGCCCCATGGACCTGGAGGCGCTCTTGGTCCACTCCGGTGCCAGTGAGTCCCAGATCGAGGAGCTCGTCGCCGTCGGACTCATCAGTCCCGATGTTCGGGGGCGTTACAGTCAGCAGAACCTGAGGACCGTGCGTCTAGCCATGGAGATCACCCGCAAGGGAGTGCCCCTGCGCAACCTGCGTGCGGTACGCGCCTCAGCTGAGCGGGAGGCGGACACGATCGATCAGGCGGTGGCTCCGCGCCGCTCGCGGTCGCGCAGTGCCGGTGAGGAGACGGCTCGGGAACTGGCCGAGCTCGTCGCGGATCTGCACACGATTCTGCTGCGTCGCGCTGTCGATGCTCTGGGCTGACAGCGGGTGCGCGCACGCCCAGTAGGCGTTGACCAGGCCGGGCCCCGTGTCGACGAAGGTCAGCGTACATCGGTTGCGTGTTCCCGGGACAGGGGTGACTGCCTCCCGTAGGGTTGGAACGTGCCATTGATGCAGTTGGTGGGTGTCAGATCCACTGATCCTGATGACGGCTTGGTCGCCGTCCTCGTGGAGGACGGCGGGCCGGCGATGCTGGCCATTCCGGTGACGGCGCACGAGGGACTGGCGCTGCAGGCTCACAGCTCGCACCGGTCGCCATCCTGGCCACGGCTCCTTGACGACGTCGTCGAGGCACTGGGTGGTCGGATCGGGCGCACTGAGCTCGACGTTGACGATGATGCGCGCATCGTCGCCAGGCTCATCGTTGAGACTCCTGCCTGTACCAGTCGGATGACGACGGTTGCCTGCACTCCGGGGGAGGGGCTGCTTCTGAGCGGATACCACCGGCTCCCGGTGCACGCCAGCAGCTCGCTGACGCGCCTGAGGGCTGTGGATCTCAGTGACGACCATGGGGCGGAGAGACTTGAGCAGTGGCAGCGAATGTTGTCGCAGACTGATGATCTCGCCGATGACGACACGCGAGACTGATGTGACTCGTGTGACTAATGTTGTAATCTATATCACTTGTTGAAAGTGACGTACTAGCAGAGAACTGGCTTCATCGCAGGGAATAGTGGGCGCCTGGGAGGCAACTGTTGACCTCAGCTAGAGATTCACGCCCGACGGCACACCGAGATGAGGCGTGCCCTTCGTTGAGCATCGCCCCAAGTGGCCCTATCGTGGAGCCGTGGCCGCACGAGGCGTGCCGCCGCACCAGTTTCAGGTGCGTGTTCTTCCGGCGACAGGAGCAGGTCGTGAGCATGAATGAAGCCAGTGCGATAGCAAGGCCTCAGCGTACTCAGGGCATGCTGTTCGGTGACCCGCTGCCCCAGCTCGATGCCGACTCGGGCTACCGCGGGCCGGTCGCCTGCCGCGCCGCCGGTATCACGTACCGCCAGCTCGACTACTGGGCGCGCACCGGCTTGGTCGAGCCATCGATTCGAAGCGCCAAAGGATCGGGTTCTCAGCGCCTCTACTCCTTTCGCGACATCCTGGTCCTCAAGGTCGTCAAGCGCCTCCTGGATACCGGGGTCTCGCTCCAGCAGATCCGCACGGCCGTCAGCGCCCTGCACTCCCGCGGTGTCGAGGACCTGGCCTCCATCACTCTCATGAGCGACGGCGCCTCGGTCTACGAGTGCACTTCGGCCGACGAGGTCGTCGACCTGGTCGCCGGCGGCCAGGGTGTCTTCGGCATCGCCGTGGGGCGGGTGTGGCACGAGGTTGAGGGAGCGCTGGCGGACCTGCCCGTCGATCACGCTCAGGCGCTCGGCACGCCGCTGGTCGAGGACGAGCTGGCCAAGCGTCGCGCCGCCAAGCGACAGCAGGCCATCTGAGCGACGCGAGGCGCGTGCCATTAGAGCGGTTGTTCGCTGAGGCTGGACCCGTGGTGACGGTTCCAGCCTCACACATATTCTGGCCGAGTCGATCCGACTCATGACAAGGCGAGTATCGCCGCGGTGCAGCTGCGCACTGACGTCATTGATATCTACTACGCCCACTTCGACGATGAGTCCACTCCGCTGGAGGAGACCGTCGGCGCCTTCGAAGAGGCCCGTCTTGCCGGCAGGATCCGGCACGTGGGGCTGTCCAACTACACGCCCGAGCGCATCCGGCAGCGGTGGCACTGGCCTGGCTGTGTGATCGTCCCGGTGTCACCGCTCCGTTGGCCTCGGCGCGCAACCTGAGTCAGCTTCGGCCGATCTTGGAGGCACTGACCCTCGAGGTGTCAGTGACGAGGAGACCCGGGTTCTCACCCGGGTCTCCGATGCCGCGCGCTCCTGACCCACTGTGGGGCCGGCCTGCGCCTACAGAGTGCGCCTGCCCAGAACGTAACGGCGGCTGTATCCGTCGGTGAGGTCGGTGATGGTGACGCGAACCAGACCGGCCTCATCGACGCGGTAGTGCTCCTGAATCCGCGGTCCGTGATCGCGCCGCTCCACCGAGTAGGTCCTCAGCTCCTGGTCGTCGACGTCCCGCAGTGGGGCCTCGAAGGGGAAGACGATGTCCTGGTAGGGTGCGATCTCGCCGCGGGGCTCGCCGCCCTCGTCGACACCGGCACACTCCACGAAGCGGTACCAGCCGATGTTGTGCGCCGCATCATACTCGCGGGTCAGCACCGTACCCTCCCGGCCACCGGGAGAGGCCTGGACTGACTCGGGGCTGAGGATCGCATCGAAGGTGAGACGATGACCGCCGTCGGCCTCGCGGAAGACACCGAAGCCCCGTGAGAGTCGGTCGGTGAGGTCATAGTCGCTGGTGCGGTCCGCCGCGATCGCCAGACCGATGGCGGTGGAGGCCCCGGGGTAGGGGGAGCGGTGAACCCGGCGACCGAAGCGCTCCCGCAGGAGCCTGGGCACCAGAGGCAGACCTGAGGCGCCGCCGACCAGGTAGACGCCGGCGATATCGGTCAGATCCGGGCTCCCGTCGTCCAGCCTGCCGACGAGGGGGGCCATCGTGTCCAAGGACCGCTCAATGAGCGGCGTGCAGGCCTTATACAGGTCGGCCACGGGCAGGACGACGTCCTGACCTCTCAGGATGATGAGCACCCGACGGCTCTGAGGGGTGAGGTGCTCCTTGGCATCCCGGCACTGGTCCAGCAGGTCGTCGAGCTCAGTGGGGGAGAGATCCTCCTCGGTGATGCCCGCCCGGTTCAGGACCATCGTGGCCATGAGCAGGTCGACGTCGTCTCCGCCCAGGTCCCCCAGTCCGTGAGAGGCCAGCACCTCGTGAGAAGTGCCGATGACGTCGACCAGTGAGGTGTCGAAGGTACCGCCGCCCAGGTCGTAGACCAGCACCCGGGTGCGCCTGGAGGAGACGGTGGTCGCCTTGCGATGGGTGTACTCGAATCCGGCTGCACTGGGCTCGTTGAGCATGGCGGCGACACGGAAGCCCGCCTGCTGGAAGGCCTCAAGAGTCAGAAGACGCTGAGCGCCGTAGGCGTGGGCTGGCACCGCGACCACCACGCGGGCGCGTGTGATGTCGATGCCTCGCTCAGCGAGCTCGCTTTCAAGGTGGCGTAGGAAGCTGGTGAGAACCTCCAAAACGGAGAAGGTCTGGTCTCCCAGCCGTACCGGCGTCGAGGCCGTCAGCGTGGGGGAGGCCAGGGCCCGTTTGAGGCTGCGCAGCAACGGAGCCCCCTGGTGAGCGGCCTGCCTGGCGGCGAAACCGTGAACGAGCGCGCCTTCGTGCAGTGCTGTCAGTGAGGGGATGAAGTCGTGCTCGTCACCGTGCTCGTCGGTGAAGCTGATAACGGGATAGTTCCCCCGATCAGCACGTGCCACGACGGTGCGTGTCGTCCCCAGATCGATACCCAGGTCGATGTCCGTTGCCGACTCGGAGTCGATCCCCTGGTCGGGGAGGATGCCGCTGCCGATGCTGTCCAGGCTCTTCATGGTGTCCGCTGCCATGCGTTGACCCTATCGTGACGGGCCCCTCTTTCCGGGGAATGCCACCATGTCGAGAGGTATTTGTGGAACGTGACAATTGGCTCAGCGGCTTTGCCCCTGAGATGGGACGAAAGACCGTGTTGCTGGGGAGTGGGCATGACGTGCTTATGAGCCGTCCGGAACCGGTGCGAGGTTCGTATGCGATTGGTTAGGCAGCAGGGGGGTCGGCGGGTAACAATACTAGTGGGTTGCGCTCACGCGACCCGGACCTCCGCAACCGTCTGCCAGGGCGGCCGAGAGGGGCAGCCAAATCTCCCATCGGGAACGGTATGAGCACCATTCTCTTCCTCGTGATCGTTGTCGTCGTGACGGCCCTCGTCTTCGACTTCACGAACGGTTTCCACGACTCGTCCAATGCGATGGCGACGTCGGTGGCGACAGGCGCCTTCACGCCCAGAAGAGCGGTTCTGGTCGCCGCCGTGCTCAACGTCGTCGGTGCCTGCCTGTCGACCGAGGTCTCCAAGACGATCTCTCACGGCATGTTCGACGACACGGTGATCGAGGCGGCGCCGGCCATGATCTTCGCTGGTCTGGCCGGCGCCATCCTGTGGAACCTGGCGACCTGGTTGTTCGGACTGCCGTCGTCCTCGTCCCACGCCCTGTTCGGAGGACTCATTGGAGCGGTCGTGGTGGCGGCCGGGGTGCAGGGAGTCCACTGGGGGACGGTGATCTCCAAGATCATTCTGCCCGCCGTCATTGCACCGGTGGTGGCCGGGCTAGCGGCAGCGCTGGCCACAGCCCTGGCCTACCGCATCGCGCATCCGACCAACCCCTACTCCGAGAGGCTCTTCCGCAACAGTCAGCGGGTCACCGCATCGCTGGTGGCGCTGTCTCACGGCACATCTGACGGGCAGAAGACCATGGGGGTCATCACGCTGGTGCTGGTGGCCAGCGGCTACCAGGAGGCCGGTACCGGCCCCCACTGGTGGGTCATCGCCGCAGCGGGCCTCGCCATCGGTCTGGGCACCTACTCGGGCGGCTGGCGCATCATGCGCACCATGGGGCGCGGGCTGGTGCATGTCGAGGCGCCGCAGGGCTTCGCCTCCGAGACCGCCTCAACGGTGGCGATCCTGGCCTCCTCCCACCTGGGATTCGCCCTGTCCACCACCCATATCTGCACCGGGTCGATCCTGGGCTCAGGGATCGGCCGGGGCACCAAGGTCTCGTGGAGAACCGCTGGCAAGATGGGGATCGCCTGGCTGGTGACGCTTCCGTGCTCAGGCCTGGTGGGAGCCGCCACGTCCTATGTCGCGGTCAAGGGCGGGGTGCCGGGCACGATTGCCGTTATCTGCCTGCTCATTCTCGGAGCCCTGGCCATCATCCGTCAGGCGGGCCACAACCGGGTGGATTTTTCCAATGTCAATGACGCTTCCGAGATCGTCGTCGTCAAGCAGGGACCGGAGCTGGGACGTGAACCGCTGACGCTGGACGAGGTGCGTTCCGAGATCGTCAACGGCGTGACGGACCAGGACAGTACGCATCGGATGACGACAGGATCCATGGCATGACCGGTATGGCGATCGACTGGGGCTCGCTGGGGCTGGTGGCGTCAGTGACGGTGCTGGGCACCGCCTTCATCCTCACCATCTGCTCGCTGGCGGCTCGCATGCTGGCCATCGTGCACGCCAAGCACGAGGCCGGCGAGGTCGAAGGGGTGCGTCTGGCTCAGGTCCTGGCGGGCGTCTTTATCACCATTGCCGCCATGATCGCGTTATTCGGTCTGTGGCTCATCATCCCGTACTTCCACTGAGAACCGGCCCCGGTACGCGACAGTGGCCCTGCTAACATCCGATCGTGACTGAGGACCTTAAGGGCCTGGCCCTGGATGCGATTGCCGCGTCCACGGCGGCTGATGACCCGGACTACCCCCGCTTCCACGTTGTCCCACCGGTGGGGCGACTCAACGATCCCAATGGGCTGCTGGTCGACGGCGACACCTACCACGCCTTCTACCAGTTCAGTCCTCTTCACCCCCACCGCAAGCTGGTCTACTGGGGACACTCCTCCTCGACGGACCTGCTGCACTGGCGCCACCACGCTCCCGCGGTCATCCCGGACTCCTCCTACGACCGCTCCGGGGCGTACTCCGGCAACGCGATCGTGCTGGAGGGGGCTGAGCTCAACGGCGCAGCCGCTCAGGTTCCCTATCACCTCTTCTACACCGGGAACCTCAAGGACCCGGTGACCGACGAGCGCACCGCCAGCCAGTGCCTGGTGATCAGCGGTGACCTGACCGACTTCACCAAGTGGCCCGGCAACCCCCTCATCCCCACCCATGCTGAGGGATACACCGCCCACTACCGTGACCCGCAGGTCTTCCGGGACGCCGACCGGCCGGGGGAGTACCGGATGCTCATCGGGGTCCAGCGCGCCAACGCCACCGGAGCCGCAGCCCTGTACCGTTCCCGGGACCTGGTCTCCTGGGAGCTGGAGGGGGAGTTGAGCTTCCCCGGGGCGGGAGGCGCCTTCGACTCCTTCGGGTACATGTGGGAGTGCCCCGGCCTGGTGCGGCTGAAGGACGAGGACACCGGTGAGGACTGGGACGTTCTCTTCTGGTGCCCGCAGGGCATCAACCCCGACCGGGAGGGCTTTGAGAACATCTTCCCCTGCGTCTATACGGTGGGTCACCTCGTGGGTACTGAGCTGCAAGACACCGGCGGGGTCTTCTACGAGGTCGACCGGGGCTTCGAGTTCTACGCTCCTCAGGTCTTTGCCCGGCGTCCCTCCGAGCCAGGGCCGGTGCTGCTGACCGGGTGGGCGGGCAACGCCTCCGAGGACGATCAGCCCTCCATCGAGACCGGACAGTGGGTCCACGCCCTGAGTATGCCTCGGATGCTGAGTCTCAAAGCGGGGAGGCTCGTCCAGCGCCCTGCCGCTTGTCTCCCATACGACGCTGGGGAGCCGGTTCTTGTGGGTGAGCACCTGGAAACGGGCATCTATGAGATCGATGACCTCAGTGCGCACCGCAGCTGGCAGTTGCGCCTGGAGGCCGACGCAGAGCAGACCACGGGGCCGTGGGGACTGCGAATCGGATCGGATGACTCGCACGTGGACATCACTCTGGACGGGCGGGTGCTTCGGGTGGATCGCTCCACCTCCCGCTATACCCAGCACGGCTCCACGCGCGTTGTAACACTTCCTGAAGGATGCGAGCCGGTGCTGGAGGTCATCCATGACTGCTCGCTGACTGAGGTCTTCGTCGGTGATGGGGCGCTGGTGCTCACCCTGCGCAGTTTCGTCGACATCAACAGCTCGGGAGCGCGGCTGATGGTGGGGGAGAGCCTCGCGCTGACAGCTGGCAGCGCGAGGACTTTTGCACCGTCCTGAGGCCTTTCCGACGTGGCGTCGCCACGGGAGCAAAGGGCTCCTGAACAGGGCGAAGACAGGGAATTGACCAGGACCTTTCTCTTCGGTTGCAGGGTGCTCTAACTCACTGTAATGTGACTATCGATTGACACAGGTGTGGCCGCAGGGAGTCAGCGATGATCCCGACCGTTGGGTTTCCCCGCCCTCCCAGGTGCTGCGGTCCCATCACGAGAAAGGAAACCCCCGGGTGGCAATGGATCACGCCCGCGTGGCGAAGGACGTCCTGACGTACGTCGGTGGCGCCGACAACATCAACGCAGCAGCGCACTGCGCGACCCGCCTGCGTCTTGTCCTCAATGACATGGACAAGGTCGACCAGAAGGCTCTCGACAAGGACCCTGACCTCAAGGGAACCTTCATCGCGGGCGGCATGTTCCAGATCATCGTCGGACCGGGAGACGTCGACCTCGTCTTCTCCGAGATGATCCACACCGGAGGCGTCAAGGAGGTCTCCAAGGACGAGGCCAAGGAGCAGGCCGCCAAGGGCGGTAACCCGCTCTCCCGCTTCATCAAGACCATCGCGGATATCTTCGTCCCGATTCTTCCCGCCCTCATCGCCGGCGGTCTCATGATGGCCCTGAACAACGTCCTGACCGCCGAGGGGCTCTTCGGCGACCAGGCGCTGACAGAGCGCTGGGGCTGGCTCAAGGACTATGCGGCTCTCATCAACATGATCTCGGCGGCGGCCTTCGCCTTCCTGCCGGTACTCGTGGGCTACTCGGCGACTAAGCGCTTTGGTGGCAACGTCTATCTCGGCGCCGCTATGGGCGCGGCCATGGTCTCGACATCGTTGTTGTCCGCCTACGACATGTCCAATCCGGAGGCTGCGGCGAAGTTCTGGGAGTACACAGGGCAGTCGCCGACCTGGTCCCTGTTTGGTCTGGAAGTGGCCAAGATCGGCTACCAGGCCATGGTCATCCCGGTGCTGTGCGTGGCATGGATCCTGTCCGTGGTGGAGAAGTGGCTCCACAAGCGGTTGTCCGGAACCGCCGACTTCCTGCTGACACCGCTCTTCACCATGCTGGTCACCGGGTTCCTTACCTTCATCGTCGTCGGGCCGCTCACCCGTGAGCTGTCGATCTGGATCACGGACGGCCTGGACTGGCTGTACAACACAGCAGGTCCCGTGGGTGGTTTCCTCTTCGGCATTGTCTACTCCCCGATCGTGGTTACCGGATTGCACCAGTCCTTCCCCGCGGTGGAGCTGCCGCTCATCGCTGACAAGGCCAATACCGGTGGGTCCTTCATCTTCCCGATCGCCTCCATGGCCAATGTCGCTCAGGGTGCCGTGGCTCTGGCCGTGTTCCTCAAGACCCGTGATGCCAAGATGAAGGGGCTTGCTGGTGCCGGTGGTGTCTCCGCACTCTTCGGCATCACCGAGCCCGCCATCTTCGGTGTCAATCTCCGACTGCGCTGGCCCTTCTTCATCGGAATGGGGGCAGCCGGCATCGGAGGCATTCTGGTGTCCCTGCTCGACCTGCGCACGCACTCTCTGGGGGCTGCGGGAATGGTCGGCTTCGTGTCGATGCGGACAACGGACATCCCCAAGTACCTCGCCGTAGAGGTGTTCACCATCATCATTGCCTTCGCCGCCGCCTACGTATACGCCTCAACCCGTGGTAAGGCCTCTCTGGCCGGTGACGACGTCGACGCCGATGAGGCCGCCCTGGAAGCCGAGGCCATGGCCGAGCACGCCGAGACCGTCGAGCTGCCCGCTGAGGCCGCCGAGGACTTCACCGTCACCGCTCCGATCCAGGGGCGCGCTATCCCGCTGTCCGAGGTGGAGGACCAGACCTTCGCCTCGGGCATGCTCGGCCCGGGTATGGCCATCGCCCCCTCCGAGGGTCCGGTTGTCTCCCCGGTCGACGGAGAGGTCCTCGTGGCCTTCCCGACCGGTCACGCCTACGGCCTGCGAGCCGCCAGTGGAGTCGAGCTGCTCATTCACGTCGGCATGGACACCGTCCAGCTCGAGGGCAAGCACTTCAGCCCCAAGGTCAAGGCAGGCGACAAGGTTCTGCGCGGCATGCCGCTGGTGGACGTCGACTGGGCCGCCGTCGGAGCCGCCGGCTACCAGACCGTCACCCCCATCGTCGTCTCCAACGCCCAGGGCTACGAGGGAATCGAGGAGCACGGTGTTGGAACGATTCACCGAGGTGATGCCCTCTTCGACGTTGTGCGCAAGACCGACGACTCCGATGACGGCAAGGAGAATGCTCAGGCCGACGCCGCACAGGCCACGGCCTGATCGATTCAAGGACTGTCTGTGACACAGATACTCGGGGCCTCGACCATCCAGGTCGGGGCCCCGAGTATCGTCAACGGATCACTAGGCGGTACGGCCGGGCAGCAGCTTCACCGGCATGGGGGAGGGAGTTTGCAGGTCCTTCATCCTAGGACCGCCCGACGGCGTGCTCTCCGAGGAGACGGCCGTCGTCGACTCGATCCGGTTCAGGAGCAGGTCGACCGCTGCCCGTGCCAGCTTGGTAATGGGTTGCTGGATCGTGGTCAGCGCTGGCAGGGCGTGCTGCATGGCGACCGTTCCGTCGAAGCCGATCACCTTGAAGTCGTCCGGAATCCTCAGGTCACGCTGGGCCGCCCACTCCATCACTTGCGCGGCAGCCAGATCGTCGGTGGCGAAGACCGCGTCGACGTCGTCGGCCACGAGGTTGAGCCGTTCGCGAATGAGGCCGGGGCGCTCACTATTGGGTGTGTTGAAGTCGACGGTCAGGACCACCGGCTCGATACCTGCCCGCTGGAGCACCTGGCGGTAGCCCTTCTCCCGCAGGTTGTGGGTTCCCGTGCGAGAAGTCAGCAGGGCCGGGCGGCGCGCCCCCCGCTTGAGCAGGTGCTCGGCGGCGAGCCGACCGCCGGCCTCGTTGTCGCAGCGGACATTGGGGACGATGGGGGAGAGGTCCCGATCCACACTGACCAGGGGCAGGCGGATCGAGCTGTAGTCGGCCAGGCCGTCATTGTGGGCGCTGGAGATGATGCCATCGACCCGGTGGGAGACGAGAAGGTCGAGGTATTCGCGTTCCCGATCCGCCTTGCCCATGGAGTTGCAGACGAAGGTCCTGTAGCCGCGCTCTGCGAGGAAGTCCTCGACATGCTCGGTCAGCTCGCCGAAGAAGGGCAGGGCGACGGTGGGGACGATCAGGCCGATCGAATGCGTCGACTTGCCGTGCAGTGCTCGGGCGATCTGATTGGGGCGGTAGTTGAGCTGCGCAATCGCCTCAGCCACCCGCTCCCGTGTCTCTTGGGAGAGGTAACCGCGGTTGTTGAGCACGCGGGAGACTGTGGTCAGTGAGACGCCTGCAGCCTGAGCGACATCGGCCAGTGTGGGTTCGCGGTGTGACTCCACGAGTGGGTCCTCGAGCTCCTTCAGTCGGTCACGGTGAGTGCGATCTGCCGCCAAGCATATGCCTCGAGGGGGCCATTACCCAACTGACCTGCGTAAACGTGGTTGGAAGTGTTACGTGTCGGGCAGGATTTCAGCGTAGAAGGAGATCATGGCGCGGGCCATCTGGGCGTGTCCGGCGTCGTCGGGGTGGATCTGGTCGATGGCCAGCCGGTCCTCATCACCGTTGATGGCCGTGCTCAAGGCGTCGGTCGAGGTCAGACCCAGGGAGGTGGCCCTCTCATGAACGAGGCGGCGGACGGCTTGGAAGCGTGGGCCGGCCTCCAGTGAGGGGAAGTAGGGGGCGATGACAACCGGCGCACCCCGCAGGCGTGTGGCGACGAAGCTGAGGTCGTGGTCGATCGCCTGTTCGACCAGCTCGCGCTGAGAGGGGAGGAAGGCGGCGTCGTTCAGGCCCAGGCTGATCGTGACGATGTCGGGCTCGC
>ERZ773079.2030-NODE-2030-length-11598-cov-4.920558_pt1 | contig 11598 bp, 6 predicted proteins | sample MGYA00511355_ERZ773079 | MGnify/ENA primary metagenome ERZ773079 (study PRJEB29015, sample SAMEA2737979) | human oral metagenome | biome: human oral; feature: human-associated habitat; material: dental | place: China | collected 2117 ... | reverse complement strand
TTAGCGGGGTGTTACACCAGCTCGGAGGTGGTGTAATGCTCCCTAACTGGTGTAATGCTCTCTAGCTGGTGCAGGGCTAGCTGCTGTGGTTTGGCCGAAGGGTCGTTGTGGGAGCTAAGGGCGTGGGGCGCCGCACGAGGGCTTGTTTCCAAGTGGTGCAGCGCTGTGCGGCCTGGACCTGCCGGATGCTTGTTGGAGCTGTTATGGAGCAGCTCTTACCGCGACGGGGCTTGTTGGACATTGGCATTGCACTACTTGGCCCAGCGTTGCACTAGATAGCAGGTAGTGCAATGCCCTCCTATCTAGTGCATTGCTGCTGTATCTAGTGCAATGCCGCGTGGCCTGGTCCTGTTGGATGCCGGTGTGGTCGGCGCTGGGCAAGGTTATCCGCGATCACGCTTGTTATCGATGAAGCGGTGCACCCGATCTGTTGGCATTACGCCCCTTCTGATCGGGTGTATCGCGACGGATCGGGTGCAGCGCTGCGCGGCCTGGGTCTGTTGGGTGCCGGCATGTGCAGTGCCAGCGAGGAAACCCGCGTGCAAGCTTGTTACCGATGAGGTGTTGCACCCGATGGGGAAGATTCAACCCCTTCTGATCGGGTTGAATCTTCCCTAACGGGTTGAATGTTCCCGATCAGGTTGATTCTTGCCACTCCCTGAGGAGCCAAACAGGGGAGGGGCCCAAGCCTTGCGGCTCGGACCCCTCCTCATGTCGTAGCGGCGCAGCGGCTCTAGCGCCTCACTCGCCGCCCTTGCGGCGGCGGATGCGCTTGCGGGCGCGGGGCGCGCGCTCAGAAGCAGAACCAGCACCAGCAGAACCCGCAGCGCCACCGTCAGCCGAACCGGAACGTTGCGAGTGCTCGCCGCGGCCACGGCCACGCGTGCCGCGGTCGGAACGACCGCCCTTGCCGGCGTTCAGCGTGCGATCGCCGTCCTGGGAGCCGCGACGCGAGCCGCGCGAACGTGATCCGTCGGAGGAAGAAGCCGAACCACCACGCGACGAACGACCGCGGCCACCACGTGAGCCACCACGCGAGCCACCACGCGAACCCGAACGCGACCCGGAACGGCCGCCCCTGCCTCGTCCCTCGGAGCGGGGAGCGGAGCCACCCAGGTCCTCGAGAACCTCGGCGTCCAGGCCGGCGCGCGTGCGCTTGGCGCGCGGCAGACGACCCGTCGTGCCCTCCGGGATGTCCAGGTCGGTGAACAGGTGGGGGGAGGTGTGGTAGGTCTCGAGCGGATCCGGCACACCCAGGCCCAGGGCCTTGGAGATCAGCGACCAGCGCGGCGTATCGTCCCAATCGACGAAGGTGACGGCCGTGCCCGAGTTGCCCGCGCGACCCGTGCGGCCGATGCGGTGGATGTAGATCTTCTCGTCTTCGGGGCACTGGTAGTTGATGACGTGCGTGACGTCGTCGACGTCGATGCCTCGTGCGGCGACGTCGGTGGCGACCAGGACGTCGACCTTGCCGTTACGGAAGGCACGCAGGGCCTGCTCGCGGGCACCCTGGCCCAGGTCGCCGTGCAGCGCGCCGACCGCGAAGCCGCGGGCGGTCAGGTCCTCACCCAGGCGGGCGGCGGTGCGCTTGGTGCGGCAGAAGATGACGGTGCGGCCGCGACCTTCGGCCTGGAGGATGCGGGAGACGACCTCCACCTTGTTCATGGCGTGAACGCGGTAGATGACCTGCTTGACCGTGTTGACGGTCTGGTTCTGGTCGTCGGGATCCTGTGCGCGGATGTGGGTGGGCTGGACCATGAAGCGGCGGGCGAGAGCTACGACGGGGCCGGGCATGGTCGCGGAGAACAGCATGGTGTGGCGGTTCTCGGGGACGCGGCTGAGCAGCGTCTCGACGTCGGGCAGGAAGCCCAGGTCGAGCATCTCGTCGGCTTCGTCGAGGACGACGGTTTCGACGCCGGACAGGTGCAGGTGGCCCTTGCGCAGCAGGTCGATGAGGCGGCCGGGCGTGCCCACGACGATGTCGGCGCCACGCTGGAGGGCTTCGATCTGGGGCTCGAAGGCGACGCCGCCGTAGATTTCGACGATGCGGGTCGACAGGTACTTGGCGGCCTGGCGCAGGTCCTGGGCGACCTGCTTGGTGAGCTCGCGGGTCGGCAGGATGATGAGCGCCTGCGGCTGGTTGGGGTTGAGCAGGTCCTCGTAGCCCTCTTCGTCGGGCGCGATGACGTCCTCGAGGACGGGGATGCTGAAGCCGAGGGTCTTGCCGGTGCCGGTCTTGGCCTGGCCGATGATGTCGTGGCGGTCCAGGGCGGGGCCAAGCGTGAGCGCCTGGATGGGGAAGGGGTGGGTGATGCCCTGGTCCTCCAGGGCGTCGACGATGGGGTCGGTGACCCCGAAGTCGGCGAAGGACTTGCGCGAGAAGTCCTCGTCGCCTCGTTCGGAGATGTCGGGGGTGGCCTCGGGGACCTCGGGCGCGGCGGGGACGATGTTCCCCAGGCGCACGACGCCCGCTGAGTAGTGGTCCGAGGCGGGGGCCGGGTTGGCGGGCGCCGTCGCTTCGTCGGTGCCCTGGGTGTTCGTGGAAGTCACGATCTGCCTTGTCTCCCGGCAGTGCCGGGGTAGGGGTGGCAGCCGATCGCGCATTGTCAATGCCGGGCGGGCAGTGCCGCGGCGCGCGTTCTCGTTCGTTTCATGCGACCGGTCAGCCATGGTCGTCATCGATTTTACCGGGTACGCATAGGATCGGGCTGGAGGCGCTGGTCACAGGGGGTGCGCGTGGGCGGCGCCACTGCTCGCGCTGCTCGGGCGCACCGACGGTGATGTCGGACAGATAGTGGGACAGGGGCTCGGCCACGCCAAAGAACATCAGACCCACGCCCATGCCCGCGGCAAACAGCATGGCCAGCCAGGACAGCACGCCGAATTCGGGTTCTTCCTCGTCATTGCCCAGCTTGATGCTGCCCAGGCTGCTGACGGAGAGGATCACCAGAAAGCAGATGAAGACCGAGAATGCCAGGACATAGAACCAGCTGAAGTGGGCGAAGATGTTGGCTTTGGTGGCGTCCAGCAGGATCTGGGTCCTTTCGGGAGCGATGAGGATCATGGCGACCAGCGCCACGACGAACAGCAGTGTCACCGAAATGACGAAGGGATTGAACGACGAACGTTTCTCGATGAATGCAGGCAAAGACAAATTCATCCTCCTCCTGAAAGGCATGGCCAGGGCAGGCAGGTACGCCGGCATGGGTGGGCGCGAGGGTGCTGCGCGTGGAGGCGCGGCAGGCGACATGAGAAAGCGAGGTCGCCGAATGCTGCGGGAAAACGGGGACCGAAGACGCTCCACGGCCCATGCATCCTGCAGAAAGATGCATGGGCCGTGGAGCCTGTTCGGATCTTCCCGAGGGGCTGACGCATGATGAGTGGCTGCGCCAGCCTTCCGCCAGAATGCCCGAGGCTATATGGGAACGGAAATTGGCGAAACCGTGTTGCCTGTTGCTTTTGGTCTCGCCGGACATCCCGCGATTATATCATCCCTGGCAGTAAGGAATTGAATGGCCTTGTGCCTCAGTTTTCGGGAACGTAGACCATGCTGCCATCCTTCATGCGGTAGGCGACGCCAGCCTTGGTGCCATGGCCTTCACCGATCTTGCCCTGCGACTGATAGCGTTCCAGTTTTTCATGGTTCTTCACCATGATTTCCATGTTGGGCTGGCCCGCATTGCGAATGACGGTGAGCGTGTCGGACGAGAAGGGGTTGACCGGGCTGTTGGCCACGGCCAAGAGCAGGGCTGCAATGATGACCAGAAAGACGTCGATCAAATTGACAACCGACAGGATCGGATCGTCATCTTCCAGGTCTTCCAGCAGACGTGATTTTCCGGATCTCATGGTTGTGAATCTCCGGTGCGCTTGCGTTGCACGGCCAGCAGATCCTGGGCATACCAGCGCCGGCGGACATGAACGGTGGCGTAGGTGATGGCAGCGGCAATCAGTGCGAGGATGACGGCCGAGAACGCGACGGTGAGGCTGCGCGACATGTCGGCAAACTGACCATCTGCCAAAGATTGCAGCGCGGGCCCCATGGGAATCATGGTGGCCACCAGACCCAGCATCGGTGCCACGCGCGAGATGATGCGGGCGCGTTCCATGCGTTTCAGGGCGAGTGCTTCCAGCTCGTCGTCGGTCAGGCTGGCGTCGCGGGCGTGAGCCAGCAGCAGCTCATGCCCTTCCAGACTGCCCAGGCGCCTGGCGCGGCTGCGCTGGTGTGCCTGCATCAGGAAGGCGCCCAGCGCATGAAAGGCGTAGCCGAACAGGATGAGGACGGCCAGAAGCACCGGGCCAAGGAACAATTGGCTGATGCCGTAAAGAAGCTGTTCAAGAGAGGACATGGTCTTTTCGGTGAAATGAGTGACGGGGGCGTGAAATCGCGTTCATCAGGCGTCCCAGGCGCGACGCTTCTGATGCCGCGCACCTGACAGGATCAGAAGCACGATGCCCAGTGCGCCCAGCCAGTGCAGCCAGGCCGGGTCTTCGTCGGTGGGCGCAGGCTTATGGTTGTCGGTCTGCTTGACGGGTTCAAGGCGTTGGCCGCGCACGGTTTCGACCGGTTTGGCCGGCTGCTGGGGCGGTTGCTGGGGCGGCTCGGAGGGAGGCGTGTTCGTCTGGCTGCTTGGGGGCGTGGCAGGCGCGGTGGCGGCGGCGGGCTGGCTGGGGGCCTGCAGGCCAAAGCCGGGTGCGTTGCTGGCGGCCGAGGGGGCATCGGCCGGTGTCTGGGGGGCTGCTTTCGGCGCGGTGCTGGTACCGTTCTGCACATAGGCCATGAAGCGCGCATTCTCGGAACGGACCTCGAAGCGCTGGGCCAGATCCTGCCAACGTTCCTTCAGTTCGTTGAGTGTCTGCGCATCGGTCTGCCAGTAGCCCTGGCGGGCGGCTTCCAGCATGCGTTCGATGGTCTGGGCGAGTGCGTGCGGGTTGTGCTGCTCGAACCAGTCCTTCAGGCCCAGCTGGTGCTTGTCGCGCACGTACACGTCCACCATTTCCTGCCACTGGTCGTCGCGCACGATCTCGCGGGCAACGGCGGTCCAGCCCCACAGGTTGTTGGTGGCGTCAAGCACTTCCAGGGTGCCGGCATAGCCTTCGGCCATCAGGTTCCTGATGTAGCCGGGGTGGAACTGGCGGGTGGCCAGCTCCCGCGACAGGAACTGGCTGGCGCGCTCCACGCGGCCGCTGCCCGGGGTGCGCAGGTTGCTGATGTAGAGTTCGGGCGCCTTGCCGTCCAGGTGGCGCACGGCCAGGCCGATGCCACCCAGGTACTGGAACGGATCGTCGGTGGTGAGCATGCCGTACAGGTTGGACGAGCGTGACAGCACGGCGCCCTCGGTGCCGCGCAGCTGTTCGGCGTAGAGGTTCAGCGATTCGGCGCGGGCACCCGAGGCATGGGCCGTTGCGCTGGCGGTTGCCCCGTCGGGGCTGCCGCTGCGAGCCGATTCGGTGCTCGCCCCTGATGTGGCCTGGATGCCGCCACCTTTCGGTTGGGACATGATGTCGGCCAGGCGCTTGCCCCATCGGCGGGGATCGGGGCCGTAGGCGTACTGCATGCGTGACAGGTAGAGATTGGCCAGCTTGTGGTCGCCTTCGTTCTTGCCCTCCCAGGTGTCGGTGGCCAGGGCTGCATCATCCAGGCCTGAGCCGTAGAGGCCCTGTTCGGACGAGAAGATGCGGGTCTGGGCTGCGTCGCGGGCGCTGTCCTCGTCCAGACCGCGATCTTTCAGCAGGGCCTGGATGCGGGCGGTGTTGGCGGCGACCGCGTTGTCAGGCTCACGATCGGCTTCGGCGGCCAGCTGCGCTGCACGGGCCAGTTGCCGGATGGCGTTGGGGAAGTGGTCGCGGTACAGGCCGGTGGCCGAGAGCACGACGTCCACGCGCGGGCGGCCCAGCTGCTCGCGCGGCACGAGCTTCACGTCGATGACGCGGCCGCCTTCATCCCAGACGGGTTCCACGCCCATCAGCCACAGGGCCTGGGCTTCCAGCAGGCCCTGGTGGCGCATGGTTTCCACCGACCATAGCGACACGGCCAGCTTGGCCGGTGTCCTGCCATGCTGCTGGCGGTGGGCGGCGATGAGTTTCTCGGCGGCCTGCTTGCCGGCCTCCCAGGCGTGGCGGGTAGGCACGCGGGAAGGGTCAAAGCCATAGAGGTTGCGGCCGGTGGGCAGGGCGTCGGGGTTGCGTACCGGGTCACCACCGTAGGCGGTGGGGCGGTAGCGTCCCTGCAGGGCGGCGATGAGCCCCCGGGTCTCGCCGCCGGCATCCAGCGCCTGCCACCACTGACGCGCCTGGGCAAGCTGAGCCTGCAGGGGCTCAGGCAGCTCGTGCAGATCGGCGTCGGGCTGCAGGTAGCGCTTGAGCAGCCGGTAGGGGGAGGTGTCGATCATCTGCTGGTAGTCGACGGCCAGGGTCTCGTCCAGCTCGGTCTGCGGTTCGCCCATGTGGCGGGCGGCAGCCTGCAGGAAGGGCTTGCCTAGCATCATCATCACGGTGGACAGCCGGTGCTCTTCCTGGGCGTTCTGCCCGAAGGTGTGCAGGCCCACGGGCTGGATGGTCTCGGCCAGTTCGTGCAGGTGGGCGTGCAGCGTGTCGAGGAAGGCGGCGAAATCGGTGCGGGCGCGTTCTTCGGTCCATTCCAGGTCCGCCAGCAGCCGCTCCTGTTTCGCGCGGGCCAGGATGTCGGTCCTGATCTGGTCCTTGACGGCGCCTTCTTCCTGCGAGAGCCACTGGTGCAGCAGGTCGTGGAGCTCGGTCAGCCGCTGGTGCAGGCCGGCCGGGCGCAGCGGCGGGGTCTGGTGGCTGACGGTGACGGCGCGTCCACGGCGGCGGGCCTGGGTGGCTTCACCGACGTTGTCGACGATGTAGGGATAGATGACCGGGATGTTGCCGATGGCCAGCATCGGCGGGTCGTAGACGGACAGGCCACGTTCCTTGCCGGGCAGCCATTCCTGGGTGCCGTGGGTGCCGAAGTGGATCAGGGCGTCATGTGCAGAGCCCTCGCGGATCCACAGGTAGGTGGCCAGGTAGGTGTGTGGCGGCAGGGCATCGGCACGGGTGGAGTGGTAGAGGGCTTTCTCGCGGTCGATGCCGCCATCGGGGCCGGGTTCGGCGCGGCCGGGCTGAGGCAGGATGGCCAGCTTGCCCAGTTGCAGGCGCGGGATGGCAAAGACAGGCTCACCCTGCCAGTCGACGACGCTGGCGGAATGTGCCGGATCGCCCCAGCGGGTCAGCAGGGCCTGGCGGGTGGCTTCGGGGAGTCCATCCAGCCATTGGCGGTAGCGTGCCAGTGGCAGCGGTGCGGCCAGGCCATCTGCCAGAAGCTGCTTCAGCAGGGTCGGGCGTTCTTGGCTGTAGGCGGGGGCCAGCAGGCGTTGCAGCCGCGTGATGAGTTCTTCCTCGGGCGGCAGGGACGGGATGTCGTAGCCGGCCTCGCGCAGGGCGTCGGCGGTGCTGCCCAGGCTGCGCGGGATGTTCATGTACGAGGACGACAGGTTCTTCTCGCCGGCGGGATAGTTCCAGAACATCAGCGCCAGTTGCTGTTGACCGGCGGGCTTGCGCTGCAGGCGCGCCAGGGCCAGGGCACGGTCGGCCACGGCCTGGGCCTGGGCAGGAATGGCCACCACGTCGTCGTGGGGCTTGCGGGTGGCGGCGGAGATCTGAATGTCGGTGATGCCGGCGTATTCGGGCTGGGCCAGGAAGAAGGGAACTTCCATCATCGACAGGCCCTGGGCGTCGGCCTGCCAGGCGGCGGCATCGCCATGGCGGTATCGGGTGGCCTGGATGACGGGCAGGCCCAGTTCCGTGAATTCGCTGCGCCGTCCTTCGGCGTTGAGCATGATCTGGGTGTTGATGATCACGTCGGCCAGAGGCGGCCGGTTTTCATCGGGGCGCAGCAGCTCGCGCAGGCTGCCCTTGGGCAGCATGCGGTCGAAGATCGGCATGGCGATGGCGCCCTGCTTCTCGATGCGTGCCACCAGGTCGTCGATCATGCCGGTCTCGATGCTGTCCAGATACTGACGGTGCATCAGGATGGCAATGGTGGGGGGACGCTGGTCGCCCACGCCGCGCCAGCGCAGGAAGGAAGGCACATCGGGAAACACCAGGTCCGGGGCCCGGGGGTGATAGACGCCCACTTGCGGGATCTCCAGCGGCGGTGGCAGGTCGGCCGGTGCGGGCTGATGGTCCATGGCGCTGGCCAGCAGACGGAAGAAGCCCTCGAAGTTGCGGGCACCGCCGTTGACGTAGTAGGCCACCAGCGGCTTTGCCTGTGCATCGGTGAAGCCCTGCCAGGCGGGGCGCTGGGCACTCAGCCAGATGAAGGGCGTCTGCAGCTCGGTCAGCGCACGGCCCAGGTGGGCACGCACGTCCTGCTCCAGCGGGGATTCGATGAAGACGGCGTCATAGCCACGAAAGACTTCCGGGCCGCTCTGCGCGGGGATGCTGTCCAGGTAACGGCCCTCCACGGTCAGCCCGTGGGGGGCGGCCAACTGTTCCAGGTGGTGGAACTTGCCCCGGGGAACGTTGTGGGTGGCCACGAACAGCAGGCGGTGGCGAGCGGCCGGTACGGTGGCCGAGGCGTTCGTCGGCGGTGTGCCAGCAGTGGCGGGGTTGTCGTTGGCGCTGGCGGGCGTTGGAAGCGGGGGCTGAGTGGCCGATAGGGCGTCCGAGGAAGGGCTTGTCTCAGCCGTGACCCGTGCGGGCAGGATGCTCAGGCAGGCCAGCAGCAGAAACAGCAGGACCGATAGCAGGAAGTGTTTCTGCGCTGCCCGCGTCATCACGCTGGCGGCATGAACGGTTTCGGGACGGGGGCGTTTGATGCTGCGCATGGACATCATCCGTAAGAAAGGTCGCCAAAAAAGACAGGGCGCCAGGCCGCCTGCCGCATGTTCAGGCGGTCTGATAAAGGGCCCGTGCCGGGGCACGGGCGCGGCGTGGAAAGCCGTGCTGCTTGGGTGATGGCGGGGACCGCCTCAGAATTCGATCTGCAGCTGCGTGAACCAGGTTCGACCCCGAATGGCATAGCCGAAGTCCGGCGATTTCTCGGCCAGACGGAGGTTGCCCAGGTTGTCCAGGCCGACGCGCCAGCTGACATGCGGGTTGATCTTCTGGCCGATGCTGGCGTCGGTGAGCGTGTAGCCGGGCAGGCGGGTATTGGCCGAGACCCGCTGGCGGCCGGTGTAATGGGCACCCAGTCGCAGATCGAAGTCCCTGGGCGCTTCCCAGTGCAGGCGCGAATGCACGACGCTGCGTGGTCGGTTGACCAGTTCAGCGCCGTTGCCGTCGCGGGCGTGCAGTAGCGTCACGTCGTTGTTCCAGTGCAGGTTCGGCGTGATGTCCCAGCCCAGTCCCAGTTCGGCCCCCCGGATGCGGGCACGGTTGACGTTGTCGTACTGATAGAAATTGCGGATGCCCTGTTGACGCAGCAGGCGCAGGTAGATCAGATCCTTGACCTTGTTCTGGAACAGCGTGCCGCGCAGGGACAGGGGGCCGACCCGGTAGTCGGCGGCCAGTTCGAAGGAACGCGAGGTCTCGGGCCGGATGTTGTCGTTGCCGTAGAAGGTGTGCGGTCCTTCGGCGCCGACGTAATTCGAGGAAATCTGCTTCAGCGTGGGGGCCTTGAAGGCCTCGCCATAGCCTCCCTTGATGGTCAGCTCGGGCGTGGCCTGCCATACCAGATAGGCACGCGGACTGGTCTCGTTGTGGAAGATCTCGTGGTGGTCAACGCGCACACCCAGGGTGGCCATCAGGCTGGTGCCAAGACTGATCTCGTCCTGCAGGAACAGTGCGCGGTGATCGGCACTGTCGCGCCCGTTGCGCAGGCCGGCGTTGACCAGCGTCTCGCGCCGCGCCTCGACGCCGGCAGCCAGATGGTGCCGGTCCATCCGGTGTGACACGGATCCGTCGTACACCACGTCACGCATGTCCTGCGGACGGGTGGGGGTGACGCCGTTGGTGCGGTAGTTGCGCACCTCGATGGCACTGCGATAGGCGCGCAGCTGGGCCCGGGCCTGGCCGAAGCTGCCGTTCCACTGGGCGTGGGTCTGTGCGCGGTCCAGCTTGTAGAGGTTCTGGTAACGCACGCCACGCACGCTGGTGTCGTTGTAGAAACGGTCTTCGCGTCCCTGGCGCCAGCCCACCTCGAAGCGGTGCTGGGGATTGAGCGTGTAGCGGGCGGTGATGCCGGCATTGCCGGGGCGCCGACCCTCGATCTCGCTGAGTGTCCCGTCGGGCGTGGCAATGCTGCCCACGTGGCCTTTCTCGCCGTCGATGCGCACCGCCAGGTTCTCGCCAAGAGGGCCCGCGGCGTAGATGGAGGCCTTGCTGCCGGTGCCGCCGCGCTGGTGGTCGGAAGCACGCTGTGCGGACAGGGTGATGGCGCCCTCCCATTTGTCGGTGGGCCAGCGGGTGATGACGTTGACCACGCCACCCAGGGCCTCGGAACCATAGAGTGCCGATAGCGGACCACGGATCACTTCCACCCGTTCAACGGCCGACATCGGCACCCAGCCATACTGGTAGTCGGAGTGCCCGACCACGTCATCGGTGGCGGAGATGCGTCGGCCATCGATCAGCATCAGGGTGTGGGCATCGTTCATGCCACGCAGGCTGAGGGTCTTGCGTCCGCCAGTCTGTCTGGGCGAGAGGGACAGGCCCGGCGTGTCCTGGACGGTGTCGAGCAGGTCATCGCTGGCACGATTCTGGATGTGCTCCCGGTCGATCACCGTGACGGAGGCCGGGGCAGTCAGGGCGTCTTCCTCGTGCCCGGTGGCCGTGACGGTGACGGCGGGCAGGCGGGTGGCCAGCAGCAGGGTCCGGTGGCGTGTTGCCCGGAACGGAGGCTGATCCTCGGGGAGTCGGGTGGATCCGGTTGCGTCGACCAGAGCCGTGCTGTTGGCCAGGGGGACACGGGGGGTGGGCGATGTGCCCTCGGATCGGGACAGGGGCTGGGCGTGAAGGCTGGTGCATGCCAGCAGAACAGCCAGGGTCAGGGGATGGCGTGGGGCAGGGTATCGCATGACGGGGCTTGTCTCTGTGTGCTTTTGCGGTGTGCCGGCAGGACTGTCACAGGCATCATGCGGCCAGTCTGTCATCCATCCGGCATGCAGGCTGATGAGCCTGCAATGTCCTGTCTGTGGTGCCGGGCGGGCGATGGCTGGAATCAGCACACCTCACGAAAGACACCAGATCTCATTTGTATGGTAGTAATGAGAATATGTTAGATTATAAGTCAATAGATTCTTGGCTCGTTGGCCCGAAAAGTGGTCACCGGCCTGAAAAGGCCGGTATTCAGGCGGCCTTTCAGGCCAGTCTCGGAGCCCAGTGGATGGCCGGGATGCGGCTGCCTGGACGGCCGCGGGGACCTGTATCGGTCCCGGAGGGTGAATCAGCGCTTGCCGCCCAGCAGGCTGCCGCCCAGCTTCACCAGGTCGTTCATGTCCAGCTTGCCGTCGCCGTTCTGGTCCAGCAGGCTGGCCAGCGCGCCACCGGCGCCCTGGTTGTTCAGCTGCTGGCGCTCATTGGCCAGGGCCTGGTCCAGTTGCTGCGTGCCGTTGCCACCCTGCAGGAAGCGCTGGCTGAGGAAGGACATGACGA
>ERZ773079.2029-NODE-2029-length-11600-cov-2.505933_pt1 | contig 11600 bp, 7 predicted proteins | sample MGYA00511355_ERZ773079 | MGnify/ENA primary metagenome ERZ773079 (study PRJEB29015, sample SAMEA2737979) | human oral metagenome | biome: human oral; feature: human-associated habitat; material: dental | place: China | collected 2117 ... | reverse complement strand
TATACTAAAGTCAAAACGAACATATTGATCAAGACAATAAGACTTTAACAGCTGATAAATTTCAGCAAGATTTTCAAGTGCTGCACGGGTTTGTTCATTTAGTGAAAATTTATATAGAGGCTGAAGAATCTCTTCAGTTCCATTCAATAATGGAAGTTCTCTGAGAATATCCTTTTCTTCGCTTGTTAGAGATAACGAATCTATAATACTATTCATAAGAACAATATCATGGCACTCTATTGCATCTTTTAATTTTTTCTGATATTCATGTTCAATATGAAATTGAGTGAGAATTCCTGTCAAAAAATTAACTTGTCCCATGCATATTTGAAAATCTTCAATTCCACATTTTAGTATTGCCTCGATTGCTAATGCAATAATCTCAGCATCTGCCGAAGCTGAATTACTTCCCATAAGTTCTACGCCTGCTTGATGGAATTCACATTGTCTTCCCATCTGTGTTTGCTCAAAACGAAATACATTTCCAATATATGATAGCTTCAATGGAGATGTAATGTCTTTAAAGCGGCTACTCACAAGCCGTGCAATTGGGGTAGTGAGCTCATTACGAAGCGCAAGAGTCTTATTGTTACTAAAAAACTTAAAAAGAGACAACTCATTTGATTGAATACGTGGAGCCAAGGTGTCTAGATATTCTATGGTTGGTGTAACGACTTCATCATATCCCCAACTAATAAATAAATTTGATAAGATTTGCTCCACATTACGTTTTCCTATCGCCTCTATTGGAAGAAGATCTTTTGTTCCATAGGGGGTCTCCAGTGTTATTTTTTTTCTGTCCATAAATTTTTCTCCTCATCACGCTTGGATTCATTCTTCATCTTATTCAGTACCAAAGTATATCCATCTGCACCATAATTTAAGCAACGTTTTACGCGACTAATTGTTGCCGTACTTGCTCCAGTTTGAGAAACAATTTCATCATATGTATTCCCTTCATACAACATACGAGCTACATCCAAACGCTGTGCCATAGAACGTAATTCCCCAATTGTACAAATATCCTCAAAAAATTGATAGCATTCTTCTAATGTATTCAGAGAAAGTATTGCATAACATAACTGATCTGTTACATTATCTCTGATTTTTTTATTAATCATATATTATTCCCTCTCACAGATTATGCTTTTGTTTTTAGTATAGCATAGAATTAATAATCCGAAAAGTTTAAGATCCTTCTGTTATTTAGCTATTTCATATATTATTCATACAGAGAAATATAATTTAATATGATCCATAGATTTATTTAAATCCATATAATTTTGAGGAATAGATATACGTATACTCTTTAATCCTGCTTCTTTATTTTCATCCATAATTGTAGAGATTTCCTGTACAGTTCCTTTGATTGATATATTGTCAATCTCATAAGTCACCAACTGCCCAAGATAGATCTTTTCGGCATTTTCTGAAGTTACTTCTGCTTCAATCCAAAGATTTTCTACTGCTTGTAGATCTACTAAAACATCTCCTGTTTCATTTGTATTTGTTGTATTAAGTAGGTATATTATTCCTTTTTCTGGAGCTACAATATCAATTTTCCCCGTATTTTCATGGGCTTTCTGCAATAGAGCTTCTGCGCGTTTTACCTGAAGTTCGGCATCATATAGTGATTCTGGGGAAGGACTATATGTGCTGCTTTGATGTTTAGCTTTTAGATCTGCTTGTATATTTTCATATGCTTCTACAGCTTCATTTCTTTTTATAGCACTGACAGCTCCCCTTTCATAAAGAATATTCATCCTTTCCATTTTGATTCGAGCTGCATTTATAGTCTCCTGGTCATCTGACTCTTTTATTTTGTTTTGTTCTCCCCTCATATAACTGGATCTTAGCTGTTTAAGATTCTGTCTGGATAAGTCAACGTTTTTCTGTAAACGTATGAGATCTTCATCTGTCAAAGTATTCGACATGCGCATTAGGATTGTTCCCCGTTCAACAAGCTCTCCTTCTTTAATAAAGATTTCCTGTACTATTCCGTGAGTCGGTGCTGTCAACTGAATATGTTCATAAACTATTTTCCCATCTGCGATAATAGATATATTTTTCTCCATTTCATATTGTATAATAAAAATGACACCAACAAAAGCAATAAAAATAACAGCTAATAAATATAGTACATATTTTTTTAGATAATTTATGATATTATCCATATATAGCACCTATATCTAAAAGTGGCTGCCATAAATGACAGCCACAAAGAATGATCTACTATATGGCAACCGCCTTACGAATATAAGAAACAGCTGATTCAAATGCTTGAGAAAGTTTTTGGGGATCCTTTCCACCAGCCTGAGCCATATCAGCACGTCCCCCGCCACCGCCACCAACAACTGTAGCAGCTTCTTTAATAATCTTTCCAGCATGTGCACCACTATTTACAGCATTCTTATCTGCTTTGACAACTAGATTTACCTTATTGTCAGAAACGCTGCCCAAAATAACAATTCCATATTCTAATTTTTCGCATACGAGATCAGCGACTTTCCGAAGCTCATCAACAGAATCAACAGATACTTTTCCAACAACAATATGGAATTTACCAATTTCTATAGATTCTGCAATAAGTTTTTGTGCTGTTTCTTGATCTTGAAGAGAAGCAAACTCACGTATCTGTTCCTGCATAGATCTTCGCTCATCAAGAATCCTATCAAGTTGAGACAACAAATCTTCTGTACGAGATGCTTTTAATTTTTTAGATAAGATCTGAAGTACAGACGATGTCTCAAATACATACGAAACAGTCGCCTTTCCGGTGATTGCTTCAATACGGCGCACCCCAGAAGCTATACCAGACTCGCTTATAATTTTAAATACCCCGATCTGTCCTGTGTTATTTACGTGAACTCCACCACATAATTCAATACTAAATCCTGGTATATTAGCCACTCGAACAATATCGCCATATTTCTCTCCAAAAAGTGCCATGGCTCCCAGTTCTTTTGCCTGAGCAATCGGCATCATAGAAATTTGGAGATCAGATGATCGTAAAATTTCATCATTGACAAGAACTTCTATATCATGCAATTGTTGTTCTGTTAATGGCTCAAAATTTGTAAAATCAAAGCGAAGCCGATCTGGTGTAACTAGGGAGCCTGCCTGGCGTACATGGGCACCGACGATGTTTTGAAGTGCTGCTTGCAGAAGATGTGTTGCTGTGTGATTTCTGGCAGAAGATCGTTTACGATCTTCATCTACAAGAATTTGTACCTGATCTCCGCACTGAATATGACCTTCTTCGACATAAGCAATATGGTAGATTGTTCCATCAGGCAGTTTTTTTGTATTGCTAATAGATACACGCCCAAGTGCACATTGTAAGATTCCTTCATCTCCTACTTGCCCTCCACCTTCTGGGCGAAATGGAGTTTTATTTAGAATAATCCCTGCGGTTTCTCCATCATTGAGAGAATCAACCAATACACCATCATGCCAAATAGCGATAATGGATGCTTCTTTTGTATCTGCATCAAAAAGTAAAGATTTTACGTCAATCTCTGATAGATCTGGAACCTCAATACTCTGATTCTCTGTCCGCGCATTTCTTGCACGACAACGCTGTTCCTCCATCGCTTCATTGAATACATTATTATCTAGTATAAAACCGTTTTCATGCAAGATTTCTTCTGTTAGTTCCCGTGGAAATCCATATGTATCATATAACCTAAAACCAATATCCCCCGGCAAGACAGAACGGCCTTCTTTTTTAAGTTGATCGATCTCTGTATTTAGAAGATCCATTCCCTGTGCTAATGTAGAAGCAAATCGATCTTCCTCCACACGAATTACACGCTTTATATAATCCTTTTTTACAATGAGATCTTTAAAATCGGCTGCATCATTAAAAATATGAGCAACTGCGTCTACAGCTCCATCCAGAAATGGCTCCATAATACCCAGCATTCGGCCATGACGAATCGCACGCCTCAATGTACGACGAAGAACATAGCCACGTCCTTCATTAGATGGAAGAATACCATCCATAATCATAATTGAAATAGAACGAGCATGATCTGCAATCACTTTTAGTGAAATATCTTTGATTGAATCTGCTCCATATGATACTCCAGATATTTTGGAAGCATATAGGATAATTGGGTAGAGAAGATCTGTTTCAAAATTTGTTTTTTTATTCTGAACAACTGATGCAAGACGTTCTAGACCACAGCCTGTATCAATGTTTTTATGTGCAAGAAGATTGTACTCTCCTCCCTCGGTACGATCATATTGTGTAAATACAAGATTCCAAATCTCAAGGAATCGGTCACAATCACATCCTACACCACAGGTTGGTTCACCACAGCCACGCTCCTCTCCAAGATCGATATAAATTTCAGAATCTGGGCCACATGGACCAGGCCCAATTTCCCAAAAATTATCTTCCATTGGGACAATATGAGCCGCAGATAAGCCAGGTTGTTCCAGCCAAATTGCGCGTGCTTCCTCATCATCAGGATAAATAGAAACCCAAAGTTTTTCTTTTGGGAGTTCGATTACCTGAGTTAAAAATTCCCATGCCCATGGTATTGCCTCTTTCTTGAAGTAATCTCCAAAAGAGAAATTTCCGAGCATCTCAAAAAATGTTTGATGCCGTGCTGTACGTCCAACATTTTCAATATCTCCAGTACGAACACAACGTTGACAAGTTGTAATACGGCTACATGGCGGCTGCATCTTTCCTGTAAAAAAAGGCTTTAGTGGCGCCATGCCTGCGCCAATTAAAAGTAACGTAGGATCATCTTCTGGTATGAGAGAATAACTTGGTAAACGAAGATGATTTTTCTTATTTGCAAAAAACTTCAGGTATGATTCTCGTAATTCGTTTCCAGTCATGTATCTCAATGTATTAACCTCCTAAAGTTATGTCTATTGAAAGATGTTAATCATTCGTAAGTATAACATATAATTAAAGAAAATACATCACATAACATGATTTACCAATTCTTTCGCTTGATCTTCGGTCATAAGTATTTCACGAGGCTTATTTCCTTTTGTAGGTCCTCCAATAATATGCAGTTCTTCCATCATATCAATTAACCGAGCTGCTCTTGTATATCCAACACTAAATCGTCTCTGAATACTGGACGCAGATGCTTGCCCCGTAGATAAAACTAAATTAACAGCTTCTGGAAGCAGCTCATCTCTCTTTATATGTACAGCTTCTGTATCATCTTCCTCATCTTCACATATATCATTTTCTATAAAGTTCATGAGATCCTCATCTTCACGGATGTGCTGATCCTGGGTACGTATAAAATCTAGAAGGAGTTCAATTTCTTCATCACTGATAAACGCACCTTGTACACGTAATGGTTTGGAAGTACCTTGCGATAAAAAAAGCATATCACCATTTCCTAAAAGTGCTTCTGCACCACCACGATCGAGAATTGTGCGAGAATCTACAAGTGAAGGAACTGCAAAAGCAATTCTTGAAGGAAGATTTGCTTTGATGATACCGGTAATAACATCAACGGATGGTCGTTGTGTTGCAAGAATCATATGAATCCCTGCTGCACGGGCCTTTTGTAAAATTCTGCAAATAGAATCTTCTACCTCACGTGGCGCAATCATCATTAGGTCAGCCAATTCATCGATAACGATAACAATGAATGGAATTTTTTCTTCCGGATAATGGTTGTTAAAAGACTTTATATCTCGAACACCGTGATTTGCAAAAATCGTATATCGTTTCTCCATCTCTTGTACTGCCCAATTTAGTGCAGAAGCTGCTTTTTTGGGATCTGTTACAACAGGGACCATTAAATGAGGAATTCCATTATAATTAGAAAGCTCGACCATTTTAGGATCAACTAAAATAAACTTTACTTCATCGGGACAAGACTTAAATAAGATACTTGCGATTAATGTATTGATACATACTGATTTTCCAGACCCCGTTGCACCAGCCACAAGAAGATGCGGCATTTTTCCAATATCAGAAAAAATTGCCTGACCACTTATATCCACACCAAGACCAACGATTAATTTAGACGATGCTTCTTGAAAGTAAGGATTTTCTAAAACATCTCTCAGCTTCACCCCTTCTAACTTCTGATTAGGAACTTCAATTCCAATGGCAGCTTTGCCAGGGACAGGCTCAATCCTTACAGCATTCGTGGCAAGCTGAAGAGCAATATCATCCGCTAACCCTGTAATTTTATTCACTTTTACACCCGGCGCTGGCTCAATATCATAGCGTGTCACAGCAGGTCCATGACATACGTTAACGATCATTGCCTTAATATGAAAATTTTCTAATGTTTGTTGTAAAATATTTGCATTTTTTTCAATCTCCTGTTCAAGTTTTTCATCTGTTTTTTTGATATTCTTTGATAGAATATGAGTGACTTTAGGAACTTCATAGGTGTTTTTCTTCGTTGTACACTCAGGTTGTTGCTGCTGATGTTCTTCTTCAATCCTCGGCAATTGATATATACTTTCTATACATAGAGCATCTTCAGAATTACCATGTTCAAGTGTTGAAGTATCTATCGGATTGTTTTCTTTATGAATAGAACTTTCAATAGTACATTCTAAATCATTAGAAAATCGTTTATGAGATTTCTCATCTAATTCCTCTGAAAAAATTTGATCATTTTCTTGATTATATGGAGCAGAAAATCCTAGTTCCTTTATGACATCTACAGGATGTCCTTCATCCTTCGATCTCATCGAGTTTATTTTTTCATATGTCATAGAAACTACAGTACCAGCAACATTTACACCTTTCTTTGCATGTTCTCGTGTTCTTACATAACCAGCAGCAATAGACCATGTTGTTGATAATAAAGTCGATCCAACAATAATTGTTCCCAATAAAATAATTGCTCCATCTACACCAAAGAGAGTACGTAAAATGAGAAGAAATCCCCCTCCTATTATACCGCCGCCATCTATTAAGCTTTTCGGAAGAATTTCTTCATCGACAGGAATGGCGAAATGGTGCCATACTGATAAAAAGGTTATGAATAGACCGATCATGCCAAAGAATCGCTTTGTATAGAGAAGTCCACGATGATGGATTATATATTGTATACCTATCAATATAACAATCAGTATCGCAATGAGAGCTCCCCATCCAAAAAGATAATGAAATATATCAGCAAATAAGAATCCAATAAAACCAACATTCCAACCAAGTATTCCGATCCCAGCAATCATTCCAAAGGCTAAAAGACTCAACCCAATAAGTTCATATTTTCGTCCTGATCCATTTATCGTAGTTTTTTCTCCTATCATGGAAAATGCCTTTGACTTTTTTGGGCCAGAACGTTTCTTCTTCAAAGAAAATCCTCCTTAATCACATTATACCTCCATCTTCAGATGGAGGTATAATGTATTTTTCATTTACTTTATCTCTATCTCTAAAATAAATACAAAATATTACGATGTTAATCGTTTTGCAACCTGATGTGTCTCATATAAAATACGTTCTTCATCCAATGTCTTGATTTCTCTGTGCTCCATCAGAATCTTGCCATCAACCATCACTGTATCGACAGATGATGACTTTGCCGAGTATGCGAGCAGTGATACAGGATTATGACATGGTGTCCATTCTGCACCAGACATGGAAAAAAGAATAATATCTGCCTTATTGCCAACTTGTAATTGTCCAACATTGCTGAGAGAAAGGGCTTTTGCGCCATATTCTGTTCCCATCTTAACTGCTGTTAAAGCAGGAATTGAAAGCGGATCCAATGTATGCACCTTATGTAAAAGTGCGGATAACTGAACTTCATCCAGCATATCTAAATTATTATTGCTAGATGCACCGTCTGTTCCTAATGCAACACAGATCCCCTCCTCTAGCAAATAAGGAACTGGCGCAACACCACTAGCCAATTTCATATTGCTTCCAGGGTTATGGACAACACGAATTTTATATTTTTTTATGATACTTATATCCTCATCGTCAAGATGGACACAGTGAGCTGCTAATGTTCCGTTTTCAAATAAACCAGTTGAAGCAACATGTGCAAATGGGCGTCTTCCATATTCTTTCAAACATGATTCGACCTCACCAATGGTCTCTGACATATGAATATGTACCTCTGCTCCAAGTATTTGTGCCTTTTCTGCAACTTTTCGCAGGTAATCAGGCGGACATGTGTACAACGCATGAGGACCAAACATAACATGGATACGATCATTAGCTGCTCCATGGAAGTTTTTATAAAGCTCTACATTTTTATCCAGCTTTTTTTCGCCATCTTGTGCAACTCCGATCAGCCCCTGCGACAACACACCACGCAGCCCGGAATCTACAACAACTTCAGCAACCTTTTCCATATCAGGACCATACATATCAGCAAACGTAGTTGTCCCACTTCGAATCATTTCAACAGCGGCAAGCATAGCCCCCCAATATATGTCATTGGAACGCATCTTTGCCTCAATCGGCCAAATCATCTGTTGCAGCCAGTCCATGAGTTTCATATCATCCGCGTAGCTTCGCAGTAAAGTCATAGAGGCGTGTGTGTGTGCATTGACAAATCCTGGAATTGCAAAATGATTATTTCCATCAATGACTTTTTCTGCATGAAAAGAATCAGAAATATCTCCTATGGAAACAATTCGATCCTTAGCAATAGAAATGTTTGTTTTAGATGTTGTTCCATCTGGTAAAAGTGCAACAACATCTTTAATTAATATATTCAAATTGTTTCCCCTTATATCAACCCCAAGTATTCTTTCTGTTCTTTGCTCAAAGAATCAATAGAAATGCCAAGAGATCGGAGTTTAATATTTGCAATTTCTAAATTAATCTCGTCTGGCATAAGATGCACACCATTCTTCATCTCTTTGCCATGCCGTAAAAGATGCACTGCTGAGAAAAACTGTACCCCAAAGGATAGATCCATAATTTCTGCTGGATGTCCATCGCCAGCCGCAAGGTTCACCAATCGTCCCTCTGCCAATAGGTAAAGACGGCGCCCATCTGGCTGGACAAACTCTCTAATATTCTCACGTACAATCTCATTGGATACAGAACAAGCTGTAAGTTCTGGAATATTAATTTCGACATCAAAATGTCCAGAGTTTGCCATCATCGCGCCATCTTTCATGACCTCGAAATGATTTTTGCGGAGTACATCCTTGTTGCCTGTGAGCGTTAGGAAAATATCACCAACTTTTGCTGCTTCATCCATGGGCATAACATAAAAGCCATCAAATACGGCTTCAATTGCTTTTATAGGATCTACTTCTGTAATAATAACATTAGCACCAAGACCACGAGCACGCATTGCCCCGCCTTTTCCACACCACCCATAGCCAGCAATGACAACTGTCTTTCCAGCGATAACAAGGTTCGTGGTACGCATGATTCCATCCCACGTGGATTGCCCGGTACCATAGCGATTGTCAAACAGATATTTGCAATAAGCATCATTAGCTGCAATCATAGGAAATTCAAGTTTCCCTTGTCGTTCTAGTGCATAAAGGCGGTGAACCCCTGTTGTTGTTTCCTCTGAACCTCCAATTAATGTGGAAAGCAGTTCGCGGCGAGATGTATGGAGCATATGTACCAAATCTCCGCCATCATCAATTATAATCTCCGGTTTAATATCAAGTGCTTTGTTTAAGAATGTATTATATTCCTCATCAGAACAACCATGCCAAGCAAATACATGAATACCTTCCTCCACTAATGCTGCCGCAACATCATCTTGTGTGGAGAGCGGATTACTTCCTGTAACAGCAACTTCCGCTCCTGCATGCTTGAAAATTGTTGCCATATATGCTGTTTTTGCTTCTAAATGCAACGTTATAACCATCCTCAAGCCAGCAAACGGTTTTGATACCGAGTATTCTTTATCTGCTGCTTCCATTACCGGCATAAAACGCTTGACCCAATCAATCTTAGCATGACCAGACGGTGCTAATTTAATATCGCGAATCATCGAATCCATTGAACATCTTCCTTTCAATTTTCAATCCCCTTACGCGCACAAACGCCTTTTGAATAATAATGCCGTATTTCTCTCATCTCTGTGATAAGATCGGCATACTCTAAGAGCCACTTTGGTGCATTGCGTCCTGTACAGACAAGCTCTGTCTCAGACGGAAGTGCTTGTAAAAATGATTCCATCTGTTTTTGTGACAATAAACCAAAGGAAAGCGCAACATTTACCTCATCCAATATAATAAGATCATACTGACCTGAAAGAGCTGTTTTGATTGCTTTTTGAAGGCCCTTGGAAAGTAAGTCTGTATAATCTTTTGGAGGATGTCCTTTGGGAAAAACAACAACACTATCCCCTAGCAACTCCTTTGAGGCTTTATCCATCATCCCTTCTTCTGCAACAAAGAAGGGTTTTCCTGTGGTTTCTAGGAAAATATTTGGCATTGACCGTAAAATATTCTGCTCACTATATGCGAGACTCTTCATAAACTGCATAAAGTAAACACTATGTCCTGCCCCTAACGAACGAATTGCTAAACCAATTGCAGCCGTCGTCTTTCCCTTCCCATTTCCTGTATAAATTTGAATCATTATGGAAGCAACACCTTATGACTCACATTAATACGTCCTTTTTCATCAATTTCGATAACTTTAACTTCTAGCGTATCGCCAACATGTACAACATCCTCTACACGTTCAACACGATTCCGAGACAGCTGGGAAATATGGCAAAGCCCCTCTTTCCCAGGGAGGAGTTCTACAAAAACTCCAAACTTTAGAAAACGCGTGACGCGCCCTTTGTAAATTTCACCAATCTGTACTTCACGAACAATATTTTCAATCATCTGTCGCGCACGATCCATTGCAACTGTATCTGGAGATGTAATAAAGATATTTCCATCTTCATGGATATCGATATCAACGCCTGTTTCATCAATAATCTTTCGAACCACCTTGCCACCAGTACCAATAACATCACGAATTTTTTCAACATTAATAGTGATTGTTTCAACTCTCGGTGCGTAAGGAGATAGTTCCTCTGCTGGTTTATCAATACACTCTAACATCTTATCAAGGATAAAAGCACGTCCTTTTTTTGCTTGTGCAAGTGCAGAAGAAAGAATATCGCGCGTAATACCAGCGATCTTAATATCCATCTGAATTGCTGTAATTCCCTTGGATGTTCCTGCAACCTTAAAGTCCATATCACCAAGGGCATCTTCTATTCCTTGAATATCTGTTAGAATGGAGTATTTTTCACCATCTTTTACCAAGCCCATGGCAATACCTGAAACTGGCCGTTTAATTGGAACACCAGCACACATAAGTGAGAGTGTACTGCCACAAACGCTGCCCATGGAACTAGATCCATTGGATTCAAGGACCTCAGAAACAAGACGTATCGTATAGGGAAAATCTTCGATTGAGGGAATCATCGGAAACAGAGCACGCTCAGCTAATGCACCATGCCCAATCTCCCGACGCCCGGGACTGCGCATAGGACGCGCCTCGCCCACACTATATCCAGGAAAATTATAATGGTGAAGATAGTGCTTTGTTGTCTCTGCACCAAGGCCATCAATAATTTGTTCATCACCAATAGAACCAAGTGTCGTAACAGTAAGAATTTGTGTCTGTCCACGTGTAAATAAACCGGATCCATGTGTACGCG
>ERZ773079.2027-NODE-2027-length-11607-cov-6.541465_pt1 | contig 11607 bp, 10 predicted proteins | sample MGYA00511355_ERZ773079 | MGnify/ENA primary metagenome ERZ773079 (study PRJEB29015, sample SAMEA2737979) | human oral metagenome | biome: human oral; feature: human-associated habitat; material: dental | place: China | collected 2117 ... | reverse complement strand
CCATTCCTGCACCAAGAATGGTCGCGAGTGTAATCGGTTTTCCAAGGACGCCAAGTTTCTGTATGACTCCCTCTGGACTGAGGTTGATCCTGTTGAGTCCCGGAATCCGTTCAATAATGGCATTAACCGCTATACCGATCGGGACATAGACACCGCATGTGGCATGAACAAACGCGACCCCTTTGATGTTGTACATCTTCTGAATCGCCGGCGCTGTTTTATCTCCAATGATAAACGCGATCAAATACAGGATAAGTGCCGCGGCTGTGCCGAGCATCAGACTCCCCGTCTCATAGTAAACCATCGAGCCCGGCAGGAGGATTAGCCAGTAATTGAATATATCGATATTCAAGATCTGCGTTCGCTTTAACGCCAACAGCACAATATTCAAAATGATTGCCCCCGGCACAACCAGTGGGATGAGGGGGGACGACCATCCGATTGCGGCGCTTGTTGCCCAACCGGCATCAATAACCGTCAGGCTCGCACCAAAGCGCTCAACCATATCCTCCGATGCAGGCCCCAGACTATTTAGAAGCATGGATACAATCAGGTTAATCCCGGTAAATCCAACGCCGACCAGCATTCCCGCTTCAAAAGCTCTGCCCACGGACAATCGGAAACAAATACCCAAGATAAAGAAAATCACGGGCATCATGACCGTTGGTCCCAATGCTAAGATTTCATTCAAAAATTCCATGATGGTCACCTCACAATCAGAATATCTTGCTTAACTGATCGGCCCTCACCGATAAATCTTCTTTGCTGCCAGCATTCCGGCCAATGTGTAAACCGCTGCTGTCTCTTCTTCACCAGATGCCTCTACCGTGACCTCAGTTCCACAGGTAATGCCAAGCCCCATGATCTGCAAGACATCCGTAGCAGCCGCCGTTCTTCCATTCGCATGAAGTTTCACATCTGCTTGAAACTGTCCCGCCTCTTCTGCAATCATCGCTGCTGGGCGTGCGTGAAGACCGGAAGCATTCTCCACCGTAAGCGTAACCTTCATCTCGTCCCCTCCTTTCATATCATAAAGCGCTATCCTACAAATAAAAAACGGTATTAGGAGACAGACTCTCGTCATATCTCATAATACCGAATTCATCTACATACTTCAGTAGTCCGCTATTTTGTTGTATGAAGGTTTTCTCCTTCTTTAATTATCTCAATCTTATCACATCTCGAAAAAATACGCAAGAAGAAATTTTTACTTCTGCTACACAAAAATAGTGAAAGGCTTTCCTATCCGCGTGCCGCCATTGCCGCTGCGAGTGCTGCCCCGAGTCCCGAGCCGCCGCACGAGAGGAAGGTGTCTGCCTTTGCTGCGTCCTCACCGAGAAGCTCGGAGAAGGCGCGCATCATGTTCTGCTGCACGAGCGGCATCTTCTCATATATCGAGCCATCCACGGCAATGTGCTGCGGACGCATTTCTCCGCTTCCCGTGATCTGCCACAGCGTTCCGACGAATGTCGCTGCGATGAGCCGCACAGAACGGGCAACGACGGCATGTGCAAGGTCACGCACGCATACGGCATCCTGCACGGAGAGCTCCACTCCCGTCCGCGTACGAACAAGGGCAGCGGCAGTCTCCCCGCCCGTATCTGCCAGCATCCGACTGAGGTCGATGCTGGTAAAGCCATACGTGCATCCCTCCTCGCCCAAGAGCTCCGCGAGAGCCATGGCAAAAAGCACGCCCATGCAGCGTCCGGCAGCCATCTTCTCAAGGCGCTGCTCGCCGGGCTTTTCCGATGCCGCATCAAGTGCTGCGTCAAAGCGGTTCGGCACAAGCTTGCGGAAGCCTCCCGACTCCATATTGAGGATCATCGGCGGCTGTGCCGTCCCTGTATATGGTTCCAAATAGCACGTGTTGTACCCCGCCGCATAGACTGCGCCGATGGCGGTATCACCCTTTACGTAGGCGGCGGCGAGCAGGACAGCGACCGTATCGTTGATGACGGCGATCGGCGTGACGTTCGTCAGCCCCTGCCGCACGAGTGCCTCCCATAGAAGATCGTTGACCGCCTCGCCCTCCACGCCGCGCGCCGCGAACCCTTTTGTCCAGATGACGAGACGTGCATCGTTGATGTTCGTCTGCCGCGACGGAAAGGAGAAGGTATGCCCGAGCAAATACGGCGTCTCGTGATCACCGCCGACCGTCTCATCAACGAGTGCCGCGATGAAATCGAACATCTCCTTCCCCGTCGCCTCTGGACCGATGAAGTCATAGATGCCGTCCACCTTCAGGGGTTTTGCCGTCTGGGAAAGGACGTCGTACTTCCCATTTCCCAGGAGACGGTAGAGCACAACGCGCACATTGGTCCCGCCGAAGTCCAGTGCGAGATAGTCGCCGCGCTCCTCTCCTGTCGGCAGTCCAAGATAGGACGGCAGCATCCGCAGGGAGGAGTCAGGGGAGCCCATGAGCCCGAGCCGCATATCCTGCCGAAAATCTGCCGCCACTTCACGCAGTTCCTCTGCGTCAATCGTAAAGGCATTGACAATCGCATCATACTGTGCACGGTCAAACGCCACTGTCATTTTCCTCCATGTGCGGCCGGCAGCTCCTGCACCACAAGCATCGTATGGGAGAGGCGAACGAGTACGCGCGTGATGCGGATGCCGTCTACCTCCTCCACATAGAGCAGTGCACCCTCGTGCGCCGCCATCTGCCCGACGCGCGGTGCCTCACCGAGCTGGTCATACAGCCAGCCGCCGATGCTGTCCACATCCTCGTCCTCGATGCGTATGCCGAGAAGATCGTTGACCTCCTCAAGGAGCAGCTTCGCATCGATGGAGCAGATATCGAGATCACGCCACTCGACACTCTCACGCTCGACATCGAATTCATCACGGATGTCGCCGACAATCTGCTCGATGATGTCCTCGACGGTCACCATACCCGCCGTCCCGCCATACTCATCGACCACGATGGCAAGCTGATATCCCTGCTCCTGCATCGTGCGCAGAAGGATACTCCCGTCCATGCTCTCGGGCACGATGAGCGCCTTGCGAATATAGCGGCGCAGGTTCAGCTGCTCACCGCGCATGAGCGGTGCCAAGAGATCCTTGACATGGATAAATCCGATGATATGATCTTTATCCTCATAGCAGACCGGGTAGCGTGTCTGCTGCTCCTCGAGGATGGTCTTGATGCGCTCCGCGGGCGAGTCATCCAGATAGAGACAGATCATATCCGTGCGCGGCACCATGATTTCACGTGCATTCAGTTCCGTAAAGGAGAACACCTTGTCAACAAAGTCCGCCTCCGTGCTGTTGATGAGCCCCTGACGATAACTCTCCTTCATCAGGAGGCGAATCTCCTCCTCCGTATGGGCATCCTCGTTTTCGCCTTTGGCCTCGTAGCCGAGCTTGCGGCTGATATGATTGGCCACCGTGTTGAGCACCCAGACAAAGGGGCGCATGACGCGGCCAAAGAGCACCATGGGGAACGCAATCGCGAGGAGGATGCGCTCCACGTTGGCAATCGCCATCGACTTCGGCGTCAGCTCGCCGAGCACGATATGGAGCGAGGTGATGAGCGTAAAGGCGATGGCAAGCGCAGCTGTATGGCCGACCTCATCAGGGAGTCCGACGCTCTGCGTGACAGGCAGGATCAGCACGGCAATCGCCGGCTCACCCACCCAGCCGAGGCCAAGTGAAGCAAGCGTGATGCCAAGCTGTGTCACAGACAGCGAGGAATCGAGATGATCGGTCAGCTGCTTCGCGTACTTTGCACGGCTGACACCCTCGGCGATCAGGGTCTCCAGACGTGACGGACGGATTTTGACACAGCAGAACTCTGCCGCGACGAAGAACCCATTCATGAAAATCAGAAAGACAACGAGCAGCAAATCGAGTAGTGTGGGCAATATGTCCACGAATCAAGGCCTCCTTTGGGAAGGAACATCAATTGATCTTTTTCAAATCAAGTTTCATGCGGACAGCGAGGGCTTTCAGCCGCTCCACTTCCTTCGCATCGACAAGCGAGATGACTGTGCCCTCCTTGCCCGCGCGTGCCGTCCGTCCTGCACGGTGACGATAGGTGCGCACGTCCTCGGGCAAATCGACCTGAACGACATAGTCCACATCCTCGATATCCAGGCCGCGCGCAGCAAGATCGGTGGAGATGAGAAGCTGTACACGCCCCGTGCGGATTGCATTGAGAGCGGCGCGCCGCTGATCGCGCCGCTCGCCGCCGAGCAGGGCGGCAACACGAATGCCTTCGTACTGCAGCTTCTCTGCCGCTTTTTCTGCGTCAAAGCTGCGCCCGACAAAGACCAGTCCCCGCCGAATCGGCAGGCGGCGCGTCAATTTCTGCACAGCCTTTATTTTATCACGAAACGGCACAATATGATAGTAGTTTTCACACGTCGTCTCCTGCACTGCCGCACGGATGATGCGCAGTGCGCAGAGTTCCTCTGCCGCATGCACAGCCGCCACAGCCGCTGTCGCCGAGAGGAGGAGCATCTGTCGCTCACGGGGCAGGAGGTGCAGAACGGCACGCACCTCCGCACTGTGCTGCTTGTCGAGGAGGCGGTCGAACTCATCGAGCACACAGAGGCGCACCTCCTGCAGTTTCAGTTTGCGGAGGCGGTGCAGCTCCACGATGCGCGGCGCAGAGCCGACGATGAGCGCCGGCTTTTTCTTCAGCGCGTCGATCTGCCGCTGTACATTCGCCCCGCCGATGAGGGCCTGCACGCCGACAGAGAGCCCTGCCGCCTGAATAAGATCCCGCGCGGCGCCCGCGATCTGCATCGCGAGCTCATGCGTCGGTGCGAGAACGAGTACCTGTGCCGCGCGCACGGCGGGGTCAATGCGCATGAGTGCGGGCAGGAGGTAGGCGAGCGTCTTGCCCGTCCCCGTCGGAGCCTCGCCGATCAGGTTCTCGCCTGTGCACGCGGCAGGAATCACCTCCCGCTGGATCTCCGTCGGCTCCGTGATGCCGCGCGCAGCCAGTGCCGCCGCGAGCGGCTCGGGCACGCCAAGTGATGTAAAGTCCATCGTATCCTCCTAAGCTTCAGCAGACGTATCCTTCAGACGCCTCCATCGCCGCGCATTCGCACGGCAGTCCTCGTTCCCCAATGCCTTGGAGGGGGATCTTTGCGGTGGTGGGGCGCCATGGACGATACAGGAGGCTCACCTTACTGGTCAAAAAACAGCGCATCCATCTCCGCCTGCTCATCTGCCGTCGGTGTGTAGCTGCGGCGCGCCGTCATCGCGGCGGCAGGGGGATGTGCCCCCATCCCGTCCGCAGAACCGCGCGGCACACGCCGTCCCGCAAAGTTCGGCTTGCCGCCCGCATCATCCGCCGTCATGCGGCACTGCGGGAACGCCGAGCAGCCCCAAAAATCGCCGTGCTTTCCCTTGCGTTTCAGCATGACGCCGCGCCCGCAGGCAGGACATGGTATCCCCTCGCCTCCCGTGATCTGCGCCGTCCGTGCCGCTTCGCAGAGATCACGTGCGAATGCCGCCTGCCCCGCGAGGAATTCCTCGGGCGTCCCCACGCCGTCCGCCATCGCGTGCAGCTGATCCTCCCAGATCGCCGTCGCATCGGGATACGTCATCGTATCGGGCAGCGCGTCAATAAGGAGATATGCCTCCGCCGTCGGCGTCAGCACCTTCTTCTTTCCCGCAGCATGGAGGAATTTACGGCGGATGAGATCCTCGATGATGCTCGCACGCGTCGCCTCCGTCCCAATGCCGGACACATCGCGCAGCATCTTTTTCGCCGCCTCGTCCTTGACGTACTTGTGAATCTCCTTCATCCCCTGGAGGAGCGTCGCGGGCGTAAACCGTGCGGGCGGCTTTGTCTGCCGCTCCTTCGTCTCTGCCGAGACGAACGCCGCCGCGTCGCCCTTTTTCATCGGCGGGAGTACCGTACTCTCCTCGTCCTCCTTCTCCGCATCCTCGGACTCATTCTTCCCCGCACGGTACATCGTGCGCCATCCCGCCGTGCGTTCCGTACGTCCGCGCGCCGTGAACGTCTCACCGTGATGCGTCACCTCTGCCTTCGTCTGATCGTAGACATAGTTCGGACAGAACTGCGCAATGTAGGCACGCGCGATCAGCTCGTAGATATTGCGCTCCACCGCCGTGAGCCGCGCGAGGTTCACGGGCACGGTTGTCGGGATAATCGCATGATGTGCCGAAATCTTTGCGTCGTTCCACGCACGCGACTTCTTCGCAGAATCTGCCGCCTGTGCCCACGCCGCAAGCGGCGTATCCGAGAGGGCGGCGAGATTGCCGAGAATCTTTGCCGCATCCTTGTGCTGACTCACGGGCAGATACTCTGCATCCGAGCGCGGATAGCTGGTCAGTTTTTCCTCGTACAGCTTCTGTGCCGTATCGAGCACCTGCTGCGGTTCATAGCCGTAGCGTTTGCCTGCGAGCACCTGCAGTGCCGAGAGCGAAAAGGGCAGCGGCGGCGGCTCCTCCTTTTTCTTGCGCTCATACTTTGTCACCACGCCGTCTGCGGGCGGCTCGCCGAATGACGCCGCAGCAGCATCTGCTGCTGCCCGATCCACGAGGCGCCCCTCAGGATCGAGCGGCGTGCGCTCCTCCGACGGTTTCCACCGCGCACGAAAGGGCTCCCCTGCCTCTGTGCGGAACAGTGCATCGACGAGATAGTAGGTCGCGGGCGTAAAGTGCTCGATCTCGCGCTCCCGCCGCACCACGAGTGCCAGCGTCGGCGTCTTGACCCTCCCGATGGGCAGGACGAGCCGCGCATGCCCCGCCCGCCGCGCCGCGAGCGTATAGGCGCGTGAGAGATTCATCCCGATGAGCCAGTCCGCACGCGCCCGTGCGAGTGCCGAGAGCTTCAGCGGAAGGAAATCCTCGTTGTCGCGCAGATCATTCAGCGCATCGTGAATGCTCTTATCGTCAAGTGCATTGATGAGAATACGGCGCACGGGCTTTGTATTGCCGAGGAAGTCCAGCACCTCATCCACCAAGAGCTGGCCCTCTCGATCAGGGTCGCCGGCATGCACGATCTCATCGGCACGCGCGATCAGCCCTTTCACCACCGCGAACTGCTGCGTCGCGCTCTCATTGACAACGAGATGCCACTCCTTCGGCAGGATCGGCAGATCCTCCGTGCGCCAGCGTTTCAGCGCGGGGTTATACTCCTCGGGCTCAGCCTGACGCAGCACATGACCAAAGAGCCACGTCACCACGCCGCCGCCCGTCTCAATCCATCCGGAGCCTTTGCGGTGCGGCGCAGGAAGACATGCGGCAAGCGCGCGGCCGACGCTCGGCTTCTCCGCAATATAGAGCCTCACGAAAGCACCTTCACGAGTGCCCAAACAAAGATGACAATCCACAGGAGCATGAGCACAGAGGCCCCTACAAGCAGCCACGTGCCGTAGCGCTCCACACGGCGTTCACCCTCCATGCGCGTATGCGCGGGCAGCATGCGGATCAGCAGCGACGTCGCCGCAGGGAGAATCACCATATCATCCACCGCACCGAATAGGGGAATCGTATCCGGGATAATATCAATCGGGCTGATGAGATAAAGCAGTGAAAGCGGAAAGAGAACCTTCACGGCGCGCGGCGTATCGCGCTGCAGCATCGCGTAGAGCAGCAGGGCAATATTGCGCCGCATGGCACGCAGAAGCACCAAAAATCGCAGCATAAAGACCTCCGATCATGAAATGAATAGATTTAGTATACCATTCCGCCCGCTCTCTTTCAAACGAAAAAGACAGGTGCATACGCACCCGTCCTTTCAAACAAAACGATCTTACTTCAGCGTTATGAGCGGTTTGCCCGTCATCTCCTTCGGAATCGCAAGACCTGCGAGTGTGAGGAGAGTCGGTGCAATATCACAGAGCGCGCCCTTGTGGATATCCTTCACGCGGTCAGAAACGACGATGAACGGTACGGGGTTCGTCGTGTGCTTCGTAAACGGCTGATTGTTGTCGTAGTCCCACATCTTGTCTGCATTGCCATGATCCGCGGTAATACAGACCTCACCGCCGACCTCGCGGATGGCATCAACGAAACGCCCAACGCAGGTATCCACCGTCTCGACCGCCTTGACAACTGCCGGGACAACCCCCGTATGTCCGACCATGTCGCAGTTGGCATAGTTGAGGATGATGAAGTCATACTTGCGGGACTTGATCGCCTCGACGACCTTGTCCGTGACCTCGATCGCGCTCATCTCAGGCTGCAGATCGTAGGTCGCCACCTTCGGGGAATGCACGAGAATGCGGTCCTCGCCCTTGTACGGCTGCTCGACGCCGCCGTTGAAGAAGAATGTAACGTGCGCGTACTTCTCCGTCTCCGCGATGCGCAGCTGGGTATAACCGAGATCCTGCACATACTGGCCAAAGGTGTTGTCGATCTCCTCGGGCGGGAACGCCACGAGTGCGTTCATCCCTGCCTCGTACTCCGAGAACGTCGCAAAGGGAATTTTCAGCGATTCGTCGCGCGCAAAGCCGTCGAACTTTGCATCGACAAAGGCATGCGTCAGCTGACGTGCACGGTCGGGACGGAAATTGTAGAAAATCGCGCCGTCGCCGTTCTTCATGCCGTGATAGCCCTCGACCACGAACGGCACGACGAACTCATCCGTCACGCCCTCGGGCTTCTCGCTCGTATCCGCGTACGATGCGAGCAGTCCTGCCACAGCGGTTTTCGCCACCGTCTTTGCCTTGGCGTGGGCAATCGCCTCATAGGCGAGCTGTTCACGCTCCCAGCGCTTGTCGCGATCCATAGCGTAGTAACGCCCGCTGACCGTAGCGATCTTGCCGACGCCGATCTCCGCCGCCTTTTTCTCGACCGCCTCGAGATACTCCTGTGCGCTCTTGGGCGGCACGTCGCGCCCGTCGAGGAAGGCATGAATCCAGACCTCGGTCAGTCCCTCGCGCTTAGCGAGTTCGAGCACGGCGAAAAGATGATCGTCGTGGCTGTGCACGCCGCCCGGGGAGACCAGCCCCATGACATGCAGCGCGCCGCCGTGCTCCTTGACCCCGCGCACGATGGTGAGCAGCGCCTTGTTCTTGAAAAAGTCACCGTTCTTGATGTCACGCGTGATGCGCGTAAGCTGCTGATAGACGATGCGCCCTGCGCCGATATTCGTGTGGCCGACCTCAGAGTTGCCCATCTGACCGTCCGGCAGACCGACGTACTCACCAGATGCCTGGATTTCCGTATGACGGAACTCCTTCATCAGGCCATCGAGCACAGGCGTCTTTGCTATCGCAATGGCATTGTACTTCAGATCGTTTGGATCGCCATCGCCGAATCCGTCCATGATGATGAGCGCAACAGGTGCGTTCTTTAGTTTTGCCATAATATTGACATCTTTCTAAGAGCTTTTGCTCAAAACTCGTATGGCGCTTCATTCCCGCCGAGCGGAAAATCCACGCCATACAAAATGAGGGTACGATCATCAGAAATTCACGATTGCCGCGAAATCCTGTGCCTTCAGCGAAGCGCCGCCGACAAGTGCACCGTCGACATTCGGCTGCTTCATGAGATCCTTGATCGTCGCCGGCTTGACACTGCCGCCGTACTGAATGCGGATCGCGTCGGCTGCCTGCGCATTGAACTTCTTCGCGACAGCCTCGCGGATCGCCCTGCAGACCTCCTCAGCCTGCTCGAAGCTCGCCGTCTTGCCCGTGCCGATCGCCCAGATTGGCTCGTAGGCGATGACAAGCTTTCCCACCTCATCTGCCGTAAAGCCCTCGAGCGCGGCGTTGATCTGCGCAACGACGTGCTCAATGTACTTGCCTGCCTCACGGACCGCAAGCGACTCGCCGCAGCAGATGATCGGCGTGATGCCTGCCGCGTATGCAGCACGGGCACGCTTGTTGACGCCCTCATCCGTCTCACCGAAGTAGTCGCGGCGCTCGCTGTGTCCGAGGATGACGTAGTCTGCGCCGATCTCCTTCAGCATATCTGTCGAGATCTCGCCCGTATAGGCGCCGCTCTTCTCCCAGTGCACATTCTGCGCACCAATGTGGATGTTCGTTCCCTTGACCGCATCGGCGACAGCGGCGAGTGCCGTTGCTGTCGGGCAGGCGACGACCGTGGCCTTTGCATCCTTAACGAGCGGGATGAGCTCCTTGACGAGCGAAACACCCGCTGCGATCGTGTTGTTCATTTTCCAGTTTCCGGCGATAATCGGAGTCCGTGCCATAGTTTTCTCCTTCTGTATCAAACGTAGATGTTCTTACTTGTCTGCGATGGCCGCGATGCCCGGCATCTCCTTGCCCTCAAGGAACTCAAGCGTCGCGCCGCCGCCCGTCGAGACGTGGGAGATCTTGTCCGTCAGCCCCGTCTTCTTGAGCGCCGCGATGGAGTCGCCGCCGCCGACGATGCTCGTCGCGCCGGCCTCAGTCGCATCCGCAACCGCCTTTGCCACTGCCAGCGTGCCCTTTGCGAACTCGTCGCACTCAAAGACACCCATTGGCCCGTTCCAGATGATCGTCTTTGCGCCCTTCAGCGCATTGACGTACTCTTCGGAGGTCTTCGGACCGCTGTCGAGCGCCTGCCAGCCATTTTCAACCTGGTCGACGTCGACGATCTTGACCTTGCCCTCGGCCTTCCACTTCGCCTCGTCGGCGAGCGGGAACATATTCGCGGCGGCAACGTCGAGCGGAAGGACAACCTTGACCCCCTTTGCCTCCGCCTTCTTGAGGAGGTCACGTGCGAGATCCATCTTATCCGGCTCGCAGAGGGAGTCGCCGATCGGCAGCCCCTTCGCCGCATCAAAGGTGTGTGCCATGCCGCCGCCGATAATGATCGTGTCGACCTTCTCGATCATATTGCTGATGACGCCGATCTTGTCGGAGACCTTCGCCCCGCCGATGATCGCAACGAACGGATGCTGCGGCGTCTCAAGCGTCTTGCCGATGTAGTTGATCTCCTTCTCCATCAGAAAGCCTGCAACGGTTTCAATGTACTTCGGCACGCCCGCATTCGATGCATGCGCACGATGCGAGACACCGAACGCATCGTCCACAGCGACATCGGCGAGTGACGCGAGCTGCTTTGCGAAGGCAGGGTCGTTCTTCTTCTCTTCCTTGTGATAACGCAGGTTCTCGAGAAGCAGCACCTCCCCCGGCTTCAGTGCCGCCGCGAGCTTTTCCGCCGCGGGGCCGACGCAGTCAGATGCCCACTTGACCTCACGGCCGAGGAGCTCCGCGAGATGCTTGACGAGATGCTTCGTGCTGAACTTATCCTCGCGTGCCTCGGTTGGGCGGCCGATGTGGCAGGCGATGATGAGTGCCGCACCGCCGTCGAGGAGATAGTTCAGCGTCGGCAGCGTACGCACCATGCGCGTATCATTCGTGATGTTCATCTCGGCATCGAACGGGACGTTGTAGTCCACGCGGACAAATACTTTCTTCCCCTTGACGTCGATATCCTTGATTGTCTTTTTGTTCATGCTGTCTCCTCCATAAAGGAATCGCTGAATGGATCAGTGCTCCCTAAAAGAAACGAGGTCCGGCCCAAACATCGGCCGGACCTCGAAAGATCGTATGCTGAGGGAGTGCAGAAAAGACCTCTGCCCACCCAAGAAAACAATGTTTACTTATCAGCCGAGTTCAGCAAAGTACTTGATCGTGCGAACCATCTGGCTCGTGTAGCTGTTCTCGT
>ERZ773079.2016-NODE-2016-length-11657-cov-19.527668_pt1 | contig 11657 bp, 13 predicted proteins | sample MGYA00511355_ERZ773079 | MGnify/ENA primary metagenome ERZ773079 (study PRJEB29015, sample SAMEA2737979) | human oral metagenome | biome: human oral; feature: human-associated habitat; material: dental | place: China | collected 2117 ... | reverse complement strand
TCATCTTTGACCCGTTCGGGGGACTGATGACCGTCCCTCTCTGTGCGTTGAAGCTGGGGCGGCGCGGTATGGCGACGGAACTCAACGCGGACTATTTCCGCGACGGGGTCGGTTATCTCAAAGTGGAGGAAGCAAAGCGCAGCGCGCCAACGCTGTTTGATTTCATAGAGGACGGAAATACGGCAGAGGAGGCTGCATCATGAAATGGTACTATCTTTCGCATCCATATACGGGGGATGAGGAAAAGAACAAGGAAGAGGCGGCGGAGATACACCGGAAGCCGCAGGAGCTGCATCCGGATATTTTGTTTCTCAATCCGCTTGCGGCGTTTGATCCGCTTGCGGGTATGTCGTATGAGCAGGTGATGGAGTATTGCATCGAGATGCTGATCGCCTGCGATAGTGTCGTTATGAGCGGCAACTATAAGGAGAGCCGCGGATGTATGGCGGAGCTGAAAGCGGCGCAGGAGCAGGGAATGTTGGTGCGCTATTGTACGAGTGCGGGCGAGCTGTCGATCCTGCCGGAGTTCCGGCAGTCGCATGTGGTGAGCGGAACTTGGGAAGAATACGGAAAGGGCGGGAAATGATACAGACCTTTGATGCGTGCTGCAACTCCCGTCGGACCATATCGTGTGCGTGCACGATATGGCTGCCGTTGGAAGAGGAGGTGAGTTAGAAATGCAGACGATATTGCTGATTGTCATTGCGTATTTGATGTATCAGATTCTCGAAGCGGTGAGCCGCTAGAGGAGCAGGAAAATGAAACACAGGATCACAAAAATCAAGGTCAAGAAGGGCGTGTATACGTTCGGCTGGGAGACGTGGCAAGAATCCACGCAGAGCTATGATGCGTACACGCTGATCTGCGAAGATGTGCCGCGGGAGGAACTGAAGCTATGCTTGCAGGCGTTGGCGTCTTTTGTGGTGGAGATCTGCGAGCTGCATCCGGACGACGAGAAGCGGATTATGGTTTCGGGGATTACGGAAAGCTATAAGGACGAGAAGACAAAGTATCTGACGATAACGGCGCTGAAGGAGCTCTATACGAGTAAATCGCCGCTTATTCTCAATACGCCGGCACGGCCGAATGCGGATAAAGAATCCGATTTTTGCATGAGCAATGGGCTCATGCGTGCTCTGGAAAATCTGGAGGAGGAGGCATGGCGGTACATCAATGGGGACCGGGCGCAGCAGAATTTGTTTGAGAAAGAGGATGTTGCATAAATGGAACAGCCGACAAGTGAGCAGATACAGCGATTGAAGGCGCTGATGGAAGAGCTCGGGTATGACTTTGAGGATTACCCGATTGAGAATATGAGCAGGGAGGATGTGGCGGATTTGATTGATGAGATGAGAGATGAGCTCTACGGGTGAAATGAATATCGGTCTGGTGGATGTGGACGGGACAAAGTTCCCAAATCTGGTACTTATGAAGCTCGCAGCGTGGCACAAAAGGCAAGGTAACACGGTTCAACTCTTGCGTCCTGATGATGTCCTCCTCGGCGGAAATCTGTTCGGCGGCTATGACAGGCTCTATGCGGCGTGCGTTTTTACGGCGAACGTACAAATAGCACGGCAGCTGGAAGAAGTCGGCGCACAGGTCGGTGGGACGGGGACGGATTGGGAACGGTTACTTCCGTATGAGATTGAGCACATCTATCCCGACTATGCGCTCTACGGGGACACAAAGACCGCCTACGGATTCCTCACACGCGGATGCCCGAGGGCGTGTCCATTCTGCATCGTTGCGGGGAAAGAGGGCAAGATAAGCCGCAAGGTGGCAGATCTATCGGAGTTTTGGAGTGGGGAGAAGCATATTAAGCTCCTTGATCCGAATCTTCTTGCGGCAAGGGAGCACATGGAGCTTCTTGGACAGCTCGTGGAGAGTGGCGCATGGGTAGACTTTACACAGGGACTGGATGCGCGACTGCTCATGGAGGAGAATATCGACCTGCTAAATGCGTGCAAAGTCAAAATGCTCCATTTTGCATGGGACAACCCCCGCGATGAGATTGTCCCGCGGATGCTCAGAATGTTCGCGGAGAAATCAGAGGTGACGGACTATAGAAAGCGAAGGGTGTACGTCCTCACAAACTATTGGAGCACGCACGATGAGGATTTACGGCGGGTGTACTGGTTGAGAGAAAACGGCTATGACCCGTATGTCATGATCTACGACAAGCCACACGCGCCGAAAGAAACACGGCAGCTGCAACGGTGGACGAACAACAAGATCATTTTCGCGGGCGGGGGTGGCGCGTCTACAGGCATTGAGCTCGCAACAGGGCGGAGCGTGGATATTGCAATCAACCATGATCCGGCGGCGATTGCAATGCACCGCGCCAACCATCCCACATCGAAACATTACTGTGAGAATGTCTGGGACGTTGACCCCGTGGAGGCGTGTGCGGGGCGTCCCGTTGGTCTTGCCTGGTTTTCTCCTGACTGCAAGCACTTTTCAAAGGCAAAAGGAGGGAAGCCTGTCGAAAAAGCGATTCGTGGGCTTGCATGGGTGTCAATTCGTTGGGCAAAACTCGTGCGGCCGCGCGTTATCATCATCGAGAATGTCGAGGAGTTCACGACGTGGGGACCACTGGTCGGAAATCGCCCCGACCCGAAGCGCAAAGGGCAGACGTTCAGGAGATTCGTCCATGCGCTCAAGCGGTACGGATATAAAGTCAAATGGAACGAGCTGCGGGCGTGTGACTACGGCGCACCGACCATACGTAAGCGATTTTTCCTTATCGCGCGGTGTGACGGTTTGCCAATCGTCTGGCCTGAGCCGACGCATGGAGACCCGTCAACGCTCTTTGTGGCGAGCGGCATCCTCCATCCGTGGCGGACAGCGGCAGAGATCATTGATTGGTCAATCCCATGCCCGAGCATCTTTGCTCGGAAGAAGCTGCTCTGTGAGAATACGATGCGCAGAATTGCGCGGGGGCTCAAGAAGTTTGTGTTGGATAATCCGCATCCGTACATCGTGGATAAAAAACTTGCTCCGTTGCTCATCCAATATCACGGCGAACAGTCAGATAAGGATGTGCGCGGTCAGTCAATAGATCGCCCGCTCATGACGGCGGATGCGTCCAATCGTTACGGACTGGTCACCGCATTTATCAGCAAGTATTTTGCGGGTGGCTATCAAAGCGCTGGTGTAGAGGTAACGGCGCCACTTCCGACGGTTACAGCCGTTGACCATAATGCCCTTGTTGAGGCGTTCATGATTAAGTATTACGGACAGGGAGAGGGCCAATCTCTCAGGGAGCCGCTGCATACAATCACGACAAAAGACCGATTCGGACTTGTCGTTGTTGGTGGTGAGGCGTACCAAATTGTGGACATCGGGATGCGGATGCTCACGCCGCGAGAACTGTTCCGGGCGCAGGGATTCCCGGAGAGCTATATCATCGACCGCGATGCAGACGGCAAATATTATCCAAAATCGGCGCAGGTCGCCCGATGCGGGAATGCAGTACCGCCGCCATTTGCGAAAGCGCTTGTACATGCCAATCTGCCGGAACTGTGCGGCGCGGAAGAACGAGAGAGTGCATGAGGAGACGAAATGAAAAAAGAAATGGGAATTGCCCCGATTTTTGACAATGAAAACGGAGAAGTAAAAATCAGAGGTCGTCAACTGCATATGTTTTTAGAGATACAGACACCATATGCGAAATGGTTTGACCGTATGACGGACTATGGATTCACGGAGGGCGTGGATTTCAACTTGGACATTTTTGTCCAAGTTCAAAACGAGGGAGGGCGCGAAGTCAAGCGCGAGGTCATTGACCATCTTATGACGATTTCGATGGCGAAGGAGCTGGCGATGCTTCAGCGTACTGACAAGGGCAAGGAAGCACGTCTATACTTCATTCGTATTGAAGAGGAATGGAATCAACCAGATAAGGTCATGGCGCGGGCACTCTTCTTTTCGAAAAGGATTCTAGACGGAGTGCAGGCGCAGCTTACAGAGGCGACGGCACAGATCGAGCGCGACCGACCGAAGGTACTCTTTGCGGATTCGGTGAGCGCAAGCCATACGACCATCCTCATCGGCGAGCTTGCTAAGATCATCAAACAAAATGGCGTTAATATGGGACAGAATCGGCTTTTTCAGTGGATGCGAAAGAACGGTTATCTCATTGGGCGACGAGGAACGGATTACAACATGCCGACACAGAAAGCAATGGAGATGGGACTGTTCACAATAAAAGAAACAGCCGTTTCGCACGCAGATGGGCATACATCTATCAGTAAGACACCGAAAGTGACAGGCAAAGGACAAGTGTACTTTGTCAATAAATTTGTGGCAGGGGTGTGAGCACATGAAAAAGATATGCATTGCATGCGGCAGAACGTTCGAAGCGACAAGAAATGCGAAATGCTGCAAAGAATGCCGCGATGATGGGAAAAGAATTTGCGCGCACTGCGGGCGTGAGATCATCGGGGAATATAAGCACAGTTACTGCAAAGAATGCAACAACATCTTACGAGAAGCAAATAGGAAAAAGAGGGAAGCCGCAAAGAAAAGAACAAAAACAAAGACAGAGCAGATGCGTACGCAGGGAAAGCAGACATTGGATGAAAAAATTACAGCGGCACAGGCTGCCGGCATCAGCTATGGGAAATATAGCGCAATGAGACGAGGATTGCTGCGCATATAAACAAGTTCCTTCTATATAATAGATGTTTTTTCATCGAGAGGGGCGCGGACCCTTTTCCCTCTCGATAAAAGAATTAATATACCGACATATTTATGCATGCAGAAAGATGGCGGAGGAAGAAATGGCATACAAGAGATCTAGATGGGAATCTCAAGACGGACGTTTTCGAATTGAGAAGAAATATTACTCCTTCCGTGCGTTACCGCTAAGACCAGAAATCAGAGAGAAAAGAGCAAAAAGACAAAATATCACAAAGGAAACACAAGCAGCCGTCAATCGTCGCCTGCGTGCTGAAAAACTATCAAGGCTCCTAATGGATAACTTTGCTGCCGGAGATTGGTACCTGACCTGCACATATAGAGAACATCCGGAAGCGGAGAATGTGCAGAAGGATTTTGAAAAATTCAAGCGGAAGGTGCGCTCGATTTACAGGAAGAAAAGTACGCCGATGAAATATATTTCCGTGCTTGAAAATTTAACAGGAGCAGGACGGCCACATGGTCATATCATCTTGCCTGCACTTAGCGGCGAAGAACTCGAGAAAATAAAAAAGGCGTGGCCGCATGGAAACGTGGCAGTCAAACTCTATGGCGGGTATGTCACGGACGCGGAACGGCTCGCGGATTACTACACAAAAGAGAAAATAGCGGAACATGCGGGACGATTGCAGACGAGCAAAAACCTTATCCGCACCGAACCAAAAACGGAGACTGTCACAAAATCGGAGGCGTACAAGCCGGAGATACAGCCGCCGAAAGGATACCGCATCATCAAGGAGCTATCATACAACACATACACGGCGGAGGGCTATCCGCTCACTATTGCGTATTTCGAACAGGTAGAGCAGAAAACACAAACCAGAGGGAAACGCGGGAAGGAGACATAAAGCAGTGACAGCAAAAGAATATCTATGGCGGGTACGCGATGCGGAGAGGGAACTGAAACGACTTGAGCAGGAATATGCGCAGGCGCGCGCAGATATCCTGCAGCTGAGATCGATTCAGTATGATGCAGATAAGGTCAGCGGGAATAAAATCGGGGACCTATCAGATGCGATTGCATCGATTGAGGGGTATGCCGGTCGCCTAAATGCGCAATGGGATAAACTGATCAAGTTGCGCGAGGATGCAAAGCGGCAGATTGATACCATGCAAGACGGGCGCTATCGAGAGGTGCTGACATTGCGATATATCCGCGGGCAATCGTGGGAGCAGGTCGCGGTAACCATGGGATATGACTACTACTATGTGCACAAATTGCATGGAGCAGCACTAAAAAAATTTCCAAAAATCCAAAATGGATAAAAAAAGACAAGCGCACCTGTGCTATTATATAAGCTGAGAAAACAGCGAGGGCACAGCATGAGCGGTGCCCTTTTTCTATGACGTGCACGGGTCCTTCTGGAGAATTGAACGCGTGCGCGTTCTTTCGAATGCCCAAAAACGTTCTAGATATAACCAAAAATCATAGCTAAGTAAATCTTTTCGCATGTAAATTAAAACCGACTACGTTAAATATACCTGTGAAACGAGCGGTGAAAAATTTTTAGCGAGGAAGGAGGTGACCCCGTTGAAAGTGACAGCTGACCCAAAAAAAATAACCGTGTCACAAACGAACTTTGCCCGTGCGATTGGTGTGACGGTAGGGCGCGTCAATCAGCTTATTCAGGAGGGCGTTGTCCTGCGTGACGACAAAGACGCACGCGGCGGGGTGTACCTCGTCCAGAGCATCCGAAACTATGATGCGCTAAAAAACGGAGGAGGGGGAGCAGATAGCGATGACCCTGACTACATCTCCGAGAAGGCAAAGCATGAGCGCGTCAAGCGTGAACTCAGCGAATTGCGTCTTGCGCAGAACGAGGCAAGTGTCTATGATGCGCGTACCGTTGAGATGGTCATGATTGAGATGCTGTCTAATCTGCGTGCGCAGTTGCTCGGACTTCCAGCAAAACTTGCGCCGGTGATTGAAGGGCGTTCGAAGGATGACATCTACCAGAAACTCACAGCCGAGATTGAGGAAAAATTATCAGAGCTCAGCGGATATGAACCGAGTCTGTTCATGCAGGATATGGCGGCGGAGGTGGATGATGAAAACGGCGATTGAACTCTGGCGCATCGTGTCGCAGAAGGGACTTACGCCGCTACCGAAAACGACTGTCAGCACATGGGCGGATGATTACCGCATCCTCTCAAACACCTCCGCAGAACCAGGGAGGTGGAAAACAAGCCGCGCGCCGTATCAGGAAGAGATCATGAATGCATTCACGCAACCGGGCATCCGGCGCGTTGTTGTCATGAGCTCCAGTCAAGTGGGTAAGAGCGACATCATGAACAATGTGATTGGACGCTTTGCGCATCTTGACCCGTGCGCAATCATGATGATACAGCCGACCATTGAGATGGCACAGGACTACTCAAAGACCCGCATCTCGCCGATGATACGTGATACAAAAGTGCTGTCGCGTATTTTTTATGACGCGAAGGATGGTGCGCAGCAGAACGCACCGAAAACGCGCGACGGGAACAATACGATACTATCGAAGATATTTCCGGGCGGTCGTCTCATCATGTGCGGGGCGAACAGCCCGGCGGGGCTTGCATCGCGTCCGATTCGGATACTGCTTGCCGATGAGGTGGACCGCTTTCCAGAATCAGCCGGAACAGAAGGCGACCCTGTTGATCTGGCATCAAAGCGCATGACTACATTCTGGAATAGAGTGATGGGAATGTTCTCAACCCCGACCATTGAGGGGAGCAGCCGCATTGCGGCGGAGTATCAGGCGGGAACACAGGAGGAATGGCAGTATGAGTGCCCGAACTGCGGAGAGTATCATGCGATTCGCTACACGAACATCCACGCAAAACACACCGAACATAAGGACGCGCAGGGGCGAAAGATTGTCATCATCGAGGATGTAAAATGGCGGTGCCCGGACTGCGGATTCTCTTTTGACGAAAAGACGATGAAAGCAGCGCCGCAAAAGTACGTTGCACAGAATCCTGTCGCCGTCAAGAACGGAATCCGCTCCTTTTTCGTCAATGCGTTCTCGTCGCCGTGGATGACATGGTCTGAAATCATGCGAGAATGGCATGAGGCGCTTGGAGACCCTACGCGTGAGCAGGTAATTGTGAATACGAGATTCGGCGAACCGTATCAGGAACGCGGCGCATTTGATGATGGTACTGTATTCCTGCAGCGGCGGGAGCAGTACGGCGCAGACCTGCCGAGCGGCGTGCTGATGCTGACGGCGGCAGTCGACGTGCAGGATAACCGCCTTGAGTATGAGATATGCGGATGGGGGGAAGCGGAGGAGAGCTGGGGGATTCTTTACGGCTCCATTCCGGGAACGCCGGACCAATGGCGAACATGGGAGATGCTTGATGCGGTACTTGACCGCACATACTTCTTTCGTGACGGCTCAGGTCTCAACATCGTACGCAGCTTTATCGACTCGGGCGGTCACTATACAGGGAATGTGTACGCATACTGTCAGCGCAACTATCACAAACAGCGTATCCCGATCAAGGGCAAGGGCGGTCCCGGCATCCCACTCGTTTACAAAATCGGCAAAGCGCAGGGAGCGAGCGTTCCGCTTGTCCTGCTTGGCGTCGATGACGGAAAGCAGCAGATCATGAATCGATTGTCGATTGATGCGCCGGGGGCATCGTATTTCCACTTTCCGCTTGATGGAGATGAGCGTCTGCCGTATCGCGGATATGACCAGCTCTACTTTCGCGGGCTCATATCGGAGCACAAAAAGCAGGTGCGCAGGAACGGTGCCCTGCGGACGATATGGGAGACGACAAAAGGCGTACGGAATGAGCCGCTTGACCTGCGGGTCTATAACCTTGCCTGCATGCTCTCATGTACGCCGGACTGGGCGCGCATCAAGGCAGCGATGCGGGGAGAGGAAGCTCCGCAAACGCAGAAAAAGAAAAACACAACGGTAAAGAAAACAGCGCAGACCGCGCGGCAGACAAATATATGGTGAGGTGATACGAATGGCAAATAAAATACAAAACGAGCGGCTGGCGCAATACCTCGAGGCGGAGCGCGCAGTACTCTCAGGGCAGTCGTACACCATCGGCAACCGTACATTGACACGGGCGAATCTATCGACGATACGTGCCGCGATTGACAGTCTTATTGCGGGCGGAGCGACCCTTGACGGCAGTGTGCCGGACATGCGCGGCATGAGCAAGCGCGTTGTGTTTGTGGATGGGAGGTGAACCGATGGCAAAAAAGAAAGGCCGTATCAGGGCGGCGAAGCTCCAAAACATCCAAAACAGCGGATACAGCGAGGGTGGCGCATCGCAGACGAATAACATTCTCAAGACGTGGAACCCGTGGAAACTCTCCAGCAAGTCCGACATCGACCAGAATCTCAATCCGCTGCGCAATCGTGCGGCGGATACGGCAATCAACACGCCGATCGGCGCGGCGGCGATACAGTCCAGCGCGACGCATGCCGTCGGGACCGGGCTCACGCTCTTCCCGCGCCCGCGATTCAAACAGCTCGGTATCAGCGCCGATGATGCGCGCGAATGGATCCGTGGGGTGATGGCGGAGTTCCAGATGTGGGCAAGCTCGAAGGACTGCGATATTTACCGCAGAAACAACTTCTACGACCTGCAGCACATTGCGTATTTGGCGTATCTGATTGACGGCGATGCATTCGCGATTTTCCGGCGGAAGCCTCCGGCAAAGACAGCGCCGTACAGTCTGCGAATCCAGCTCATCGAAGCAAACCGCGTCAGCAATCCGATCGATACAGGTGTTGCGAACTATACAAGCGTTGAGATGCGCGCGCCGATGGCGGGGCATCGCATCATATCCGGCGTGGAGATTGATGCAGACGGTGCCATTGACGGATACTGGGTATGCAACAAGGTTCCATATGATCACGCCGACATGCAGGGCGTGCCCGAATGGGTGCGCATCAAAGCATTCGGTGATGGAACAGGACTGCCGAACATCCTGCAAATCTGTCATGATGTACGCGCGGACCAGTACCGCGGCGTTCCATATCTCGCGCCTGTGCTAGAAACCCTCAAGCAGATGAATAGGTTCACGACCGCCGAGCTTGCGAATGCAATCGTGAAATCATTCTTCGCGCTCTTTTTCACGCAAACATCGAACGTCTCCGGGACACTGAACAGCATGCTCGGGAATGCTTACGAAGGCGACCCGAACGAGCCTGTGGTGAACGTCAATGATTACGCATTGGGGCCGGGCACGCTGAATGCCCTGCCGTCCGGCGTAGATGTGAAGTCCGTCAACTCGGGCGACGGGCAGAGTACATTCGGCGTATTCACGCAGGAGCTTGTCAAGCAGATCGGCGCTGCGCTCGGGCAGCCATACGAAGTCCTCATGAAGAGTTTTACGAGCTCATACAGTGCGAGCCGTGCAGCGCTCCTTCAGGCGTGGGACGAATACCGCATGCGCCGTGTGTGGTTTGCGCGCGACTTCTGTCAGCCCGTCTATGAGGTGTGGCTTGCGGAGGCTATCGCACTCGGGCGCATCGATGCGCCGGGCTTCTTTGACGACCCACGCACGCGCGCCGCATGGTGCAATGCGGAATGGTTCGGGCCAACAATGAGCATTCTTGACCCCGTGAAGGACGTGAACGGCTCACACAAACGCACAGAGTACGGATTGAGTACACTGGAACGCGAGGCGGCAGAGATGACAGGCTCGGACTATGAGGAGAATCTGGAGCAGCTCGCCTATGAGCGGGACTTGCGGAGGAAACTCGGACTGTTGGAGGAAGAGGACAATCAACCCGCTCAATAATGGGCGGTTTTTTGATGGACATTTCCATGAAAGGAGGTGAAACAATGGGAGAATTTTGGAAAATAAAAAATGAAGCAGGAGTAGATGCGGAACTTTTGCTTTATGGTCCCATCTCGGATACATCATGGTATGACGATGAGATAACGCCGCATCTCTTTGCGGAGGAACTTAAAGCCCTCGGCGGGAAACCTCTGACGGTGCGCGTCAATAGTCCGGGCGGCGATGTGTTCGCGGCGCAGAGCATCTACAATCAGCTCAAGACGTATAGCGGACATATTACCATGCGGATTGACGGACTGGCGGCAAGTGCGGCGACGATTGTCACCTGCGCAGGTGATACCGTCATTATGCCGACGAATGCACTCTACATGATTCACAACCCTGCAACATACGCATGGGGGGATGCAGAGGAGATGCGCACCGCCGCAGATGTGCTCGACACCGTGCGGCAGACCATCATCAACGTATACCAAAAACGCACCGGAGAAAATCTGACCGCAGATCAGCTCGCTGCGATGATGGATGATGAGACGTGGCTTACGGCAGAGGAGGCGCTTGCCTATGGATTCGTCGACCAGATCGATACAGAGAGCGCCGTGACAAACCGCATGAAAGATGGCCTGCTGATTGTCAACACAGTATCCTGCGACCTTGGGAAATTCAGGCACGCGGATAAGGTGAGAGAACTTTTGAACAGAAAGGATAAGGTGACACCCATGGGAGAGAATACAGGAAACGATCTGGTAAACAAGATTAGAGACCTGCTCAGCGGAGGTCCGGCAAAGGACCAATCAAAGCAGGAATCGGTGCAGGCGGCATCGACAGAGGATGCCGTGCAGGCAGAGCGTCAGCGCATCCTTGCGCTGGATGCACTCGATGACCATACGAATGCCGCCGTTACGAAGATTGTCAATCTGGCAAAGGAGAACGGCAGCACGGCGGAACAGGTGCAGCCGTACGTCGATGCAGTCAAGGAGGCAGTAGACACACGCAACGTTGCGGATGAAATCCGCAAGCTGATTGACGATCATCTGAACTCTGGCGCATCCGATGTTGCACCGTCTGCACCACAGCAGAATGAAGAACAGCAGCGGCAGGCGGACATTGATGAAGTTGTAGCACTTGCAAACAGGAACAGGGGGTAAAAGACATGGCAATCAAAGAGACGATGGCGGGTGTCGCCTATGACGGGCTTTTCGGCGGC
>ERZ773079.2015-NODE-2015-length-11661-cov-34.142426_pt1 | contig 11661 bp, 15 predicted proteins | sample MGYA00511355_ERZ773079 | MGnify/ENA primary metagenome ERZ773079 (study PRJEB29015, sample SAMEA2737979) | human oral metagenome | biome: human oral; feature: human-associated habitat; material: dental | place: China | collected 2117 ... | reverse complement strand
GCTGCTCCCGTCGATAGCCATAGCATTATCGTACAGATGGGGGACGGGGCGAAGCCCCTCCCCCGTCGATGGCCACTGGGGATGGCGCAGGATAAAAAGAAAGCCCCTACACCTTGCGGTGCGGGGGCTTCGCTTTTTTGTTAGCGTGCTATTTATTAAACTTCTTAATGATCTTTCTTCTCAGCTCTTCAAACTCATCAGATTTTCTGCTCATATACTCTGCTGGCGAGTACCCAGCCCTTACAAAATATCTCAGTATGCTTATTTTGTAATTTAGGTAGGCAACGCTTGACCGATACAACTCTTTGCGCAGTTGCAGATGCTCTTTATATGTGATCTCTTTGTGATTTTTGATGCAGACTTCATTGTCCCTGCCGTTAAAGCGAAGCCCCCACACTCCGAAGAGCGTGGGGGCTGGGAATTACTCGGTATAAATGTAGTAGGTTATATCGTGATAAGAGTTACTTTTTGAGCCATTCTCATGGACTGTCACCCCCTCTCCAAACTTTCCCCTATAACTCCGTATCTCAGGTTTTCCCCTCTTGATGTATCCTTTTGCCATAGCAGTGTGCAGTCGTCTGATTTTACCCAACTCAATAGCTCTCTCCAGCTGAGCAAAAGTTAATATCGAGGGGCGTTTTCCGTTCATAGCTGTTTTCTTTGCAGGAGTGATTTTTTTTATTGCTTCCCGCAATTCTACCCTTGGCTTGCGTTTCCTCGCCTCCTCGATGTCCGCATCACTAAGTAGGGGGAGCTTATCAAATGGTATTTTTTCCTCGTCCCTGCTTAGCAAATTGCGCCTTGTACAAGTGACCCCTGCCAGCTTATTTTCTTTGAAGGATAGGATCAAAGTGTAAGCCAGCTCCGTCCTTTTGATAGTTATAGGCTTTGATTCAAATGTATCAAAGAGAGTTATTCGAGCACAGCTAACACTTATTTTTCTTGTGCCACGAAGGAGTTCTAAAGCCATCAGATTTAGAATATTCAGCACCTCCATCTCCCTCGTCCTCCGATCTTCATCGCAGGGAAAAGCGTCCTCAATGCCCTCGGCTTCAGTCTTAAATTTGCATGAAGCGAACAGAAGGGCGGTCTGCCTTTTTTCCCATGCGTAAGGGATGGAATAGCGGTAGCTTGCGTGTTGCTTTCCGAGGAGGGTGATCTTTTTCTTGTCCATTGTCTTGTTCTGTTTCTGTTTATACTATCTGGATAGTGGGTGGGGAGGGGTAGCCCCTCCCCTTACCCTTAGAATGGTGCACCAGCTTCGGTGCTTGCTTGCGTGGTAGCTTCGGGCTTCTTCTTTCGCTTGCCCCCCTTCGTACCTTCTTCACCTTCGCCATCCTGCGTGTTTGCGTGTTCGCCTTCTTGCGTGCTTTCGGGCTTGCGTGCCACTTGGTCAAAGGAGACTGCCGTTGCGATGATCTCTACGCCCTGTCGCTTGACTCCTTCCTTGTCGGTGTAGTCGCTGTAGTGGATCTTGCCCTCCAGGATGAGGCGGGAGCCCTTGCGTACATACTTCTCGGCAAAGCTGGCGAGCTTTGGGTCAAAGATAGTGATGTTGTGCCACTCGGTGCGGTCTTCGACCTTCGTTCCGTCTTGCTTCGTGTAGCCACTCTCGGTGGTGGCTAACGAGAAGGCTACGACCTTTTCCCCCTTGCGTTCTGGGTCACGACCTACGTTCCCAATGAGAATTACCTTATTCATATTCTTAGTTGCCCGATATTGCGCCCTCGATAGCACAGGTTTAAGTCGATCAAATGTACAAATTTATTATCGTGGAAAGAGGGGAGGACTCTGCCCTCCCCAGCCCTCCCGAGGTTTATCTCTCACGCGTCTGTTAAGTCTATAGCGTTGAAATACAAGAATATAACTTTACAATGTTTTCGAATAAATACATTAACGTGGCTTTATTCAAAAATGCCTATATTTGCAGTACCGACATAAGCACAAGACTATGACAAAGACAAAACGACTTCTGGGTGTATTCGTGGTAGGGCTGTTAGGAACTACCTCAATGAAAGCCCAATTTACAGGAACATCTTACCTCAGCGTAGGTGCTGGGGTGGCTATTCCTCACTCCTCGAGTAAAATTTTATCCCCAGAGCCTATGCTCTCCTTGTCCTATGGGTACTTACTCAGCGATAAGCTTACTATTGATGCCCCCCTGGTTTATCAAGGGCTGGCAAGTGCGAGCTTAAAAGGGATGAGTATATCTACCCTCCCCACCCTCTACTATGGGATCTCCAAAGGAGATAAGCATCGTCTGGAGGTCGGGGGGACTCTGGGCGTTGGTTTTGAAAAGTACCAAAAGCCTACAGATCCTCTTATCGTAGTTAAGGGGAGCTTAGAAAGTGTAAATTTCTATGTGGGGGTTGGAGCAAGATATACCCTGCTCCTCTCGTCCAAAGTAGGGATTTATGCAATGTATAAGTACCTATATCAGCCCCAAAGTATCGAGAGCATGGCTCAGACCTTCTCTGGGGGTGTATTATTCTACCTATAGATCATCACAAACTATCATATCCAAGCTATCATGAAACGTATCATCTATCCATTAGGGCTTATAATGCTTATGCTTGTAAGCCTCATGAGCTGTAAGAAGGAAGGTATTGACATAGTCAATAAGAACTTCAATGTAGAGCTAAGACAACCCCAGGGCGAAGTCGTACCAAGAGTTGGCGAGCAACTTACATTCAATCTCAGCATCACAGGGTTTGACCTTGAAAAGAACAAGGGCGAAATCGAAACATACTTCTACGTGAAGAATGAAGAAGGCGAGTCTACAGGGGCTGTCTTCACTACAGAGCAGAAGGAAATTCCCCTCGGGAAGAACTTCGAGTACGACTACAGGAAGAATGGGATGAGCCTTGACTTCCTTTATACCCCTACACAAGATGGTGACCAAGATTTGGTCGTTGAAATTCGATGTGCGGGGGTCACGAAAACGGCAACCCTCCACCTCGGGCTTAAAACTAAGAGCATCATCGTCACCGCAACAGGTGGAGGGAAAATCGTCCACAAGGGCAAAACAGAGAGCTCTTTTAGCCTGATTATGAAGTATGGGGAGACCGCCAGCTTCAAAGCGGTACCACAGGACAAACACAAGTTTGCAGGGTGGTATATTGGAGAAAAGAAGGTAGCAACGACCTTAGACTATGTGCATCGAGCTGATCGGGATGCGAGAATTGAAGCCAGATTTAAGCCTATGAGTTATAAGGTAACTCCCCAGATCAACATTCCCGAAGCAGGGGTAGTCGCTACAGCGACAGGGCGAGATACCTTTGAAGATGGCGACCTTGTAGAGGTTCGTGTCACTCCTAACGAAAAGCACAAGGACGGCTATATTTTCAAAGGCTGGTACGTGGATAATCAGCTTGTAGGAGATCAGCTTACCTATGCTTTTAATGCCAAGGATGATGTTTCTCCCATAGCCCAATTTGAGCGCAAGAGCTTTGCCTTCCACTACAACAAAAAAAGTGACCGATACAAGATCTCACTTAATGGTAATGACGAGCTAAGGCAAAATATACAATATGGAAAGGAGTACACCCTATATCTTAAATCACGGGTAACGAGTAACTCTCACGTAGATACCGAGATGATTTACGAGCTTGGGAACTTTGAATTCAAAGGGAAGACCCATGACTCATTTAATCATGTTGGACAAGAAGGATCTCAAACTCAAGAGTCCACTATTAAAGTAATCTGTCGAGGCGACGCTCATATCCGCATAAGACTGATAAGCATAAGTTATCACGGAGATAGGGATTTCAGAGAAGATAAATATATCGACAATTAACATAATATATGGATAATCATCCTAAGACCACAGACGAGGTAGCCTACACGCTTGTACTACCTCGAAAACTGCACACTCGCCTTAAGATGATGTGTGCCTCCGAAGCTATCAGCATAAAAACCTACCTCACGGCTCTTATCGAAAAAGATTTAGAGAAAAAGGTATTACCACTTAACAAGATAAAGAAATGAACCACAGAACGAAGCTTACCCTCGCCACCTTGGCGATGACTCTCCTCTCCTCTCCTCTCCATGCACAAAGCATGAGAGGCTCAGTGAACAATGTCCTGAATGATTGGGCTCTCCCTATCATAATGCTACTCCTTGTGCTGGGTGCTGCCTTTGGGGTTGTTCAGAACTTCGATAAGATCATAGATAAGGACGGCAACGGCACTCGCAAAGAGGGCTTCATGAACCTTGCTATGATTATGGGCTTCGTGATCCTCGGGATAGCCCTTATCGGAGCGATTGTGAGGCTTGTAGGGGGCATAAACCTCTCTGTATAGACTAAGACTATGGGTATCAAGGTACGAAAAGGCCTTACGACTCCTCTTAAGATATTCGGGATGTATCAAGGCTATTTCTACACTTGGGCTGGTGGCTCTGGTGTATGCCTTCTACTTCTCGGTCTGAGCTTCAATGGCTTTATCAAGGATGGTGTTGGAGGATTTATAAAGTTCCTTGGACTCGTCCTGCTAATGGCTCTTGTGAGCCTTAGCGTTAAAGTCTACTTCACAAGTAAGTCAAGCCGTAAAAGGCTACACTTCGGCACTTCGGAGGTCTCCTTAAGCAATAGGGATCTCCTTAGAATTAGGCAAAGAAGATGAAAGAATTTAGTGCAGAGTCCGCCTATAGTATCGAGACTATACAGGGCAATACGATCATCAGTAAGTCTGGAGATCTATCGGTCGTCTATGAGCTAATAGAGCCAGAATGCTATAGCTTATCCGAAGAGGATATGCAGAAGCGTCATGAGGAGTATATGCGAGCTTTCTCGCATATCTCCTACGGCTACATTCATAGGCAAGATATATATCTCCGTGATAGCTTTGATGGACGTGATATGCCCCACGGATCTTTCATCAGTGATGCGGAGTCTAAGCATTTCCACAATAGGGAAATGCTTAGACACCACACCATGCTTGCATTCACATGCACAGGTCTAAAAACGCTGGAACGAAGCTATCAAGCCAATCCGCTACGATATAGCGAAGCCCTGAGCAAAGAGGACAGAAGCAAGCTGGATCTATTCCTCGATGAGGTAGAACAAGCCACTTCTATCCTCTCCAGCCTTCCCAGAACCGCTGTTCGGGAAATGGATGAAGGACAGATCCAGCGCAATATAATTGCGCTGGTAAATGGCTTTCAAGATGATGCTGGGATGCGGGATGTTCTTTGCTCAGACAAGCTATATATCGGGAGCAAGGTCGGGGGTATTTTCAGCGTATGTGATGAGAACTACCTCCCAGATGAGGTCTTTGTCTCTATCCCAGATCGAACTCTTGGACACAATACTGATGTCTCAATGTCGATGCTGGAGCCGTTAGGCGTGCATTTACCTTACACCCATGTGATCAATCAAATGTGGTGCTTCAAGGGTAATCACTACAACAACCAGCTCAAAGAGTCCGTAAAGAACTTTGGTCGTCACAAGAGCTTTGACAAGGATATCGAGCATAAGTTTCAACAGCTTGCCCAGCTTGACGATGAGATACGAACAGAGCAGAAGAAGCTCTGTGAGTATCATTATAACATAGTCGTTATCGAGGAGAGCGAAGAGCTATTCAATAGGGCTTCCGACAAGATCAAGAGTTCTCTGACCAACTCTGGGTTCAGTTTCTACATACCCTCGCACGAGGGCCTGTATAAGCTCTTTATTGGCTCTGTATTGGGAAGGGAAACAAACCTTGCGCGCGAGTTTTATATCATGAGCGATCTTGATGTAAGCCTCTGCCTTTCTCCGAGCTATACCCTCAGCAGGAGCGACTCTGAGGGTATTTACTTTGAAGATAGGATCTTCAATACTCCCATGCTCGTTGATGTCTGGGATGAAAAGAAAAAGCGTATTCCTGCTCGCAATGCTATTGTAGTCGCCTCCACAGGGGGCGGTAAATCCGTCACAACTCTGAATATCATTCAGCAACTCCTCGAGCAGAATGTGAAGGTTATTGTAGTGGAATTTGGCAAGAGCTTTTACCAGCTCGGACAAATCTACCAAGATCGCACCCTGCATATCGACTACAATCCAGAGACACCTTTAGGTATCAATCCCTTCTACATTCCAGAAGGTACGAAGCCAGACAAAGATAAACTCCGAACGCTGGTTAATCTGATCCTTGTATTCTGGAGAATGAAGTCAATTAGTGGCGACACACCGCAGGTTGTGTCGCTCACAAAGTTGCTGACAGAATACTATGACCGAGTATATGATGGGCACAGCTTCGTGAGCTTTTATGAGTTCATCAAGGATCGAGGCGAGGCTTTGCTAAAAGATCTGAATATCGCTCCAGAGTACTTTGACACTCAGAGCTTCCTACATGTATGTAGTCAATTCTGCAAGGGGGGGTACTACGAAAACGTATGCGCCCCTTCTGAATTGGAGCGAGAAATAGCCTCTAAGGACTTCATTATTTTCGAGCTTACACAGATCAAGAAAGATCCCTTCCTTGTATCTGTGATTATGTCTATCCTGTTTGACACGATCGAAAGCAAGATATTGAGTGACCGCTCCCAGCGTGGTATGCTCGTCTTTGATGAATATGCAGAGAGCCAAGCTATCAAGGATAGCCACTCTGGCGCAGATATTCACTCTACGGTAGCTTTCTGCTATCAGAAGCTCCGTAAGGAGAATGGCGCAATCATGACGATTATCCAATCTCCGGCACAGCTCCCAGATAATGAATACACTAAGGGGATTATTTCCAACACTCAGATCCTCTACGTACTGCCCACTACAAATGTTGTCTATTCCGATGTGGAGGAAATGTTCCGCTTCGACAGCAAGGCGAAAAAGAATTTGATGCGTAGTATCAAAAACGACTTCGCCAGCAAGCGTAAGTACAGCGAGGTCTTTATCAGCTTTGGCGATAAGGACTTCAAAGTCCTGCGTCTGGAGCTAAGTCACGAAAAGTTCTTAGCCTTCCAAACTGACGGCTCTATCTGGCAAGAATTGCAAGATAGAGCCAAGTCCACAGACATACTAACTGCTATTCAAACCATGTTATCATGAAGTCCTTATTTTCCCTCGCCCTTGCATTTACGCTCGGTATCATGACCTGCCATGCCCAGATGGTTGTGAACGACCCTGTGGCAACGAAAATCGCTACCACAGGCTGGGCAAAGAGCTTAGCCCAAGCTGGTACTCAGTCTAAGGCTTTGCTGGAGTCTACCGCCCTCCTAAAGAAAAGCGTGGAAATATACAGCAAGGTGTCCTCCACTATTCAGAATGTACAGGCGGTACGTAATATCATCGATCGACAGGTCTCCATGGTAAATCTTGTTCGTCAAGAGTTATCTCGGAGAGATATTGCTGATCTCAAAAGCTACCAAAGGTACATATCGATCTTGCAGAATATCATTATCGAAGCCCAGAGTTCTATTACGATGCTTAATAGCTTCCTCGATCCTACGTTATCGCTTACCCCTGGGGATCGCCTAAAACTTATCATCGATCTTGACAAGCAAAGCAGGGAGCAGATGGGCAAGATCCAGACAAAGATCCGTATGTTCTCTCGACTGAACACGGCTTGCAGTGTTCTTCGAGCTAAGGCAAAGTAAGCTATGGATACAAGCATTATCTCCGCCTATAATGCTATAAGTAATCTCCCTGTTACACAAGGGATGATCCTTATATCCTCCGTTATATGCGGACTGATCGTAATCTCTCGTATTGTAAGTGGGCTACAGGACGCTATGCAGGACGGGCAAATCGATATTAAGAGCTTCTTCAAGCTCTTTTCGACCTATATCTACATGCTCCTCGCTATAAGCCTTGCGAATCCAGCCTTTAATCTTGTCGAGAAAGGACTCGCCCAGATGTCCGATGAATTAGTGGCTAAGCACCAAGGGGTAATCAATGAGAACTTAGAAGGAGTTATTGCTGATTTCACGAACGAAAAGATGGATGAGATTGAAGAAGCTGGTCTTGTCGAGGGGGCTATCCTTGCGTTCAAAGCCGAAGCTGAGATACTCATTTACACTATCGTTATCTATATAACTAAGTTCTTGTATATGATCTTTGCCTCTGCCAGATACCTGTATTTGGCTATTCTCAAAGTCGGGACTCCCATAGCCATAGTTTGCTCTATTGATGAGAAAACAAGGCACATTACAGAGACCTACCTCAAGAACTTATTTTACTGCTACATTATGCTTCCCTGCTTTCTGCTGACTAATAACTTCGGCGATCAGATCATCCAGAATGTAGCAGGGACAGCTTTTGGTGTATCTAAGACTGAGATCTCTCTCCTTATTCTGGGGCTGTTCCTAAAGATGTTCCTGTTTGGTAAAGCCTTCCAATACGCAAGACAAATCATTTCTTAACATGGATAAAGAGCGCATCCTTACGGACTTTGACCACCTCAGCAAAGCAAAAAAGCAGTCTGCTACTGCTCTTAAGCTTTGCCTAATCTTCGCTGTGGTTGTAGTTCTATTAGTATTATTCTGGGGCTTTGCTGTATCTCAGACTGCCCTTAGCAAGGTCGTTATTCTATCGAAGAGTGGAGAGTACCTACAGACCGAAGCTGTAAGCACTGAGGCTCTTTTCTCCGCGCGAATACAATCTACCTGCAACTTTGCGACAACCTATGCCAATAGCTTCGATCGACAGAGTATTAAGATGAACCAAGCGAGGGCTCAATTCTATGTAAATAGAAATGACCTCAATGCCATCTTTCAAAAGTACTTCAATGACAGAGCCTATAGCGATGCAACAAATGCAGGAGCAGTCTACAACTGCAACCTTGAAAAGATAGAGCATATCGAGGGGGAGAATGAACCTTACAAGGTATCTTTTACCTCCTTGCTCAATGTCTACTCTGGGGGTAAGGTATGGAGATTTCGCCTACACTGCGATGGCGAGATCATAAGCACAACACCCAGATACCCCGAGAATGTCACAGGCTTTATGTTCTCTCGATTAGTCCAGAGAACAGAGCAACTACCAACCGAACAAGAGTCACAGAGCAATGGACCAGGAGAAGAAGATCAAGATTATATTGGGTAGTGTTTTCGCACTACTACTGCTGGGGGTACTCTATCTGTTTTTCAATAGGGGAGGGGCTTCTTCATCAGAAGAAGAAGTATCTGCCCGTGCAATCGACTCAGCAGAAGTATCAATATCTGATATTATGCAACATGGAGCTACCTCTCCCAGAGAGTATGCTTCCTATCGTCCAGAGGACACCGAAGCACCTCTAACAGCTGAGGCTATTTCCCCAGATCAGAGTCCGTATGAAAACAGCGAGGATATAGCGAAGTTGCAAGAGCAACTGCGCAAAAATATGCAAACACAAACACAGGCTTACACGCAACCACGCCCTCAATCTTCGTATCGACAGGATGCCCCCGATCAAACATACGAACCCAGCATACCTCAGCCACGTACCAGCTCTCCACAAATACAAGCCCAGCCTCAGACTAAAGAGGATAGGGACGCTGCTCTCCCGACCGAAGCAACTAATATCCCAGAAGCTCCCCAGAGTCGTAGCAGATTTAACTCTGGTATGCGTACAGGGACAGGCGGGATCAAGGTAATTGTCTTAGGGGAGCAAGAGTTAAAGAATGACTTCCCTCTAAAGCTGGTGCTTGCCCAAAGCGTCACATTAGAAGGGACGACTATCCCGAAGGGTACAGCACTCTACGGAATAGTTCATACCGCCAATGGGCGAATGCTTGTAAACGTATCTACTATTCAGTATCGAGATCGTAGCTTTGCAGTATCTCTCAGTGCCTATGATAGAGACGGGCTAAAGGGGATCAATGTAGGTGTTCCAGAGAGTACAGATACCTCTGTGCAAGAGGTAGCCGAAGAAGCTGCCCAAAGAACAGGTATTATCTCGGGAGCAGTAGGAGCCGTAGCTGGTACTATCTCGGGAATTTTTAGACGCAAGGGCTCCTCAAATACAATCATTATCAAGTCTAACTATCAGCTATCTCTGCGATGAAAAGTTTTCTCCTTGCCTTATTTATGGCAATACCAATCTGTGCGTCCAGCCAGACTCTCCATAAGATAGGGAGCCAGCATATCAGCGTAAGCTATGATAAGACTGTACACCTTATCTACCCCTCCCCCATTAAGTATGTTATGAGTGTCGATAGCATCGTAGCAGTCGATAAGCCCGAGGAAGCCAAGAGAATAGTCCGTATCAAAGCTAATCAGAGAAGGTTCTCGAAGAATACAACTATCAGCGTCGCCACGGCTGATGGAAAGTTTTACTCCTATCTCACCAGCTACTCAGATAGCCCTCAGACAACTATCTTCATAGGGAAAGAGTCCCCAAAAGCTGAGCGTATCGAGTGCTCCAATTCGAGCGATGTTCATATCGTAGCTCCTGCCAAAGTGACCTACATAGACTTTGGCAATGACTCCATAAGTGCATCCCTTGCCGAGGGTACGCAAAACATTATACGCCTACAGGCAAAGTATCGCTTCTCCAAGGAGACTAATCTCTCCTTCGCCTTAGAAGATGGTACATTCTACAGCTATGATATAGCATACAGGGACTATGCACCTGTAGCCGTGTATACGCTCAATGCTCCCAGCGGGAACGAACTCGAGTCGGTAATTCTCGAGGAGCAGACTATCGGGGGAAATGAGCAAGAGAAGATCCTATCGAAGGTAAAAAACAAGGGTCGATCCTTCTATTCTCTGGGTATTCAGAAGTATAAGCAGAAGATCAGCATCAGAAACATTTTCACATACAAAGAGCGGACTATCCTCGATATAGAGTTCTCCAACAATAGCGAAGTACCCTATGATGTTGAGTTCTTCAAATTCATAATCAAGAGTAAAAAGGCTAATAAGCGAGTAGCTACACAGGATCTGGATCTCACGGGGGAAATAGTATCTGCCTTCACAGGTCGTATTGCCCCAAAAAGGACAGAGCGTATCATAGTAGTATTCCCAAAGTTCACACTCAGCGATGATCAAAACCTCGAGCTGAATGTTGTAGAGCAAAGCGGGGGGCGCAACATAGCCTATCTCATCAGTGACGAAAGCCTAAACAACGCTACCGCCCTATGATGAAGCCCCTGCTCATCCTTGCACTATCTATCCTCTCCAGCTCCCTCTCCCTCGCCCAGAGTAAGAGGGAGCTGGTCAAAAAGGTGCTTAGCAGTGCAAAGGATTACAAGGGGGTTGCACCTATCTTAGACATAGTCCAATCGATACCAGAAGAAAGTATGCACCTGCCCCTACTTAATCCTCTGGGAGAGCAAGCCTATAGGATCAGCTCTTCTTTTGGGAGAAGGCAAGATCCTATCACGAAGCAAGCAAAAAGCCATAGCGGGATAGACCTTGCAAGTAGCTATGCTTGCAAGGTCTATTCCACCGCTTCGGGTAGCGTTATCTTCTCTGGAAACAAAGGGGGCTATGGGAAATGTATCATCATCAAACACAGGTATGGCTTTGTGACCTATTATGCGCACATGACCTACCTATATGTTTCTACAGGGGCAAAGGTCAAAGCTGGCGATGTAATCGGCTTCGTAGGCTCTACAGGACGCTCTACAGGCAATCATCTTCACTATGAGGTACGAAAGCATAACTCACCAATAAATCCCTTAGAGTGGCTTCCTCAGAGTCGATCTAAGCCATAGCTTACTACCAGGGCGATCCCTCGCCCTGGTAGTCTTCATTATTGCCCA
>ERZ773079.2014-NODE-2014-length-11664-cov-8.630028_pt1 | contig 11664 bp, 8 predicted proteins | sample MGYA00511355_ERZ773079 | MGnify/ENA primary metagenome ERZ773079 (study PRJEB29015, sample SAMEA2737979) | human oral metagenome | biome: human oral; feature: human-associated habitat; material: dental | place: China | collected 2117 ... | reverse complement strand
TCAAGGGCGATTCGGATCGGCCCGAGGAAGACCTGACGAGGCCCGATTCCCTGGCCCTGCCCGAGACGCCTTTTCACGATGCCTCCTACCAGCCGTCAGCAGAAGAAGAGGATTCCCGAAAATCGGAGGACTGAGGAGGACTGAATCTTCTCAGAAAGCCTCTCGAAACGCCGGTTGTCACGTTCCGCGCCTCCGCACTTTTATTACCGCGCCGTCGGACGAGGTGAAGTCGGGCGAGGTGAAGGCGAAACTCCGCCGGGGCGGGAGATCACGGTCACCCGTCTTCACCGCGCACCGTCGACCACCGGGGGACCTCTGCCGTGGCGGGAGATCGCGATCACCGCCCGCCCCTAGCTTCACTGTGCTCGCGTTCCACCCGCCGCCGCTCGGCTCACCGGCAAAATTCTCATCCGTGAAACAGCGGAATTTGCCATCATCAGAAAAATGCCCCGCCGCCGACAGGGCGTGCGAATCCAGAGGCCCGCGGGAGCCTCGCGTCAGGGCTCGTCCCACACGAGCGGCGTCGTCTGACCGGTTTCAAAATCCGAACGAAGCAAACCGTAGGCGACGGCGTCGCGCAGCGGCCCTTCCGCCGTCGGCCATGCCTTTCGATAGTGCGCCTCCTTGACGAAACCGCTGCGGAGGAAAGCCTTGCGCATGGCCACGTTGTCCTCGCGCGTCTGCCCTTCGATGCGCACGATGTTCGGATAGTTCTGGAACAAATAACGCACGAGCTCCCGGACCGTCTCCGTCCCCATCCCCTTTCCGCGCGCTCCGTTTGCGAGGCGAATGTCGAATAGCGGCGCGATGCTTTCAAGGTCTTCGACGACGACGAAGCCGATAAGCTCGCCCCGAACCCGAGCGGCGAAAACCCCATTATCTGGGCCGTCGAAATCGCCTTCCTCCCTGCGTGACTCAAGGCCCTCGCGAGTGGGCGACGGGTTCATGTGGAAGGGAAATGCGTTCGCCGTCATGAAGCGAACAAACTCCTCCCATCCGCTCGGATCGACAAGCGAAAAAGGTTCGACGTCTACGGCCATGCGTGCATGCTATCAGCCGCCGTCGAACATGCCCCGGCGGATCTTGGGGAGACAGGTGCGCCTAAAAAGAACGAGGATGAGTGGCGACCTCCGTCGCCCAACCGCCTGTCGGGGTAGCGGGACTTGAACCCACGGCCTCCCGCTCCCAAAGCGGGCGCGCTACCAACTGCGCCATACCCCGGCGCCCTGCCGGACTCGCCCCATCTTAATGCAACGGAAGCCGCCGCGCATGCGCGCGAAGCCGAAGGCGCGCCGACGCGGCAGCACCCGCGCGCCCCGGCGCATGCGTGAAAAGGCCGCTGCAGTTTTCGATCGACGAGGCGGACGCGAACAACGTCCCGCGCATGCGCGAAAAGGCCGTCCCGGCGGCACGACGCACGCCACACTTCGATGCGTGGCACTGCCTCGCACAACCTGCTATCCTCATTTAGCACGCGAGTGTAGCTCAATGGTAGAGCCCCTGCCTTCCAAGCAGGCTACGCGGGTTCGATTCCCGTCACTCGCTCCAATAGGACGCTCATTTGGATACAAGGAATCCAGGTGGGCGTTCTTCGTGTTTTCGCTGGTATTCCAGGGTTTCTGGGATTGCCCGGTGCGGCGGGTTGAGGCACGCGGGCGGAGCAGAGGGGCCTGGCGAGGGTGCTGAGGCCGGATTCGGGGGCTACGGTGAACCGCCCGTCAAAAAGTGCGGGTCAGCGTCAAAAGGTATCGGTCGCCACAGGAAATCCCCTGCTGCCCGGGTGTACTCACGACCTGTTGTCATGGCTTCTGCGAGAATGAGAAAAGGCACGTGAGATACGGGAAAGGCAGGCCGTGATGGGCGGATCGCAAGAGGTCATCGAGGCGACTCTGCTGGACGGCTCCTTCGCCGGTGCTCGGGAAGTCCGGGTTGCATCAACGGACGTGTCCTACCGGCTCTACGTTGTGCCAGCCCGGCAGAACCGCGACTTCCGCACCCACGAGCACATGAGCAAGCCCGGCATCTACATGATGCTGGGTGACCCCACGGACAAGAGGCCCGAGATCTACATTGGGCAGGCCAAGCGCCGCAAAAACGGCAACGGCACCATCCACCGGATCATCGAGCACATTGACCGGGGCGAGCACCTGTTCTGTCAGTGGGCCATCATGCTCGTGGATAGCCCACGCAAGTTCGGCCCCACCGAACTGACCAACCTGGAAAACACCTTCACCCTCGCCGCCCAGGAAGCCGGTCTCACTCAGGTGCGCAATGGGTGCGAGCCCTCCAACAGCGAGCTGACCCTGGCGACCAGGTTGCGCTTGGACAAGGTAGTCGAAACCACTCGCCTCATGCTCGGCACACTCGGCATCTACATCTTCGACCCGCACCCTGACGGAGGTTCCGCCGCGAAGAACCCTCAACCCAGCAACACCGGTGAGGTGCAGGCGGCAGGCGCGCCTGCGGCAGTCTCAGTGCCGGAGGGTGAGCCTGAGCTGGTCCTCTACATGGCGCTACGCTCAGCCGACGAGCCTGCGGTCGCGCACAAGATGAGCGACAAGGTCTGGATCCTCAAAGCTGGATCACCCGTGAACCCAACCCCCACCAACGACACCGGGCGTGCCCTGCGGGAGAAGTACGACGGGCAGATCCGGGACGGCCGCACCACCGTCGACCTTGTCTTCACTTCCTCCAGCACTGCCGCCACCTATGTGGCCGGCTCCAACTGCAGCGGCAACGCCACCTGGCGCACCAGCGACGGCACCCTCCTCAAAGACCTCCTCTGACGGCGTTCGGTATTGAGGTGCGACCTAGTTAGGTCGTAGGTGATGCTTCGGTCAGTAAGCGATGGGGGGCAGCGCCCGCGACGTATTGTCAGGGTTGCTGTGCCTCCAGGGTGATAACCGTGTCGTAGAGGCCGAGGATGCGTTGCTGCTCGGGGTGGGATCGGATGCCGGTGTAGTGCAGGGAGGCGTCCTCGTAGCGGCGGAATGCGAAGACCGCCTGGTTCATGTGGATGGAGTTGAAGACTCCGAGGTTGACGAGCAGGTTGAAGTCAGCCACTGATAGGCCGGTGACCTTCTTGAACAAGTTCGGCTCGATCTTGGTGATGACGTCATGGAGCGTGTTCTCCCGGAAGTCGGTGAGGTACATGAACGCAGGGATCCGGGTAGCGAACTTGATGAGTTTTTCCTGGATCTGCTTGCGTTTGGACTTGTACTCCTTCTCTTCCTCGGTGAGTTCTTTCTTCTCCTTCTTGGTTAGGTCGCCGCCCTTTTCCTTCTTGGTGGCGGAGACTTTTTCACTCTTGTTGACGACTGTTTCGAAGATGTCCGTGCCCAACGCACGGAAGCCCTCGATGTTCATGATGGCGTTCATGGCATCGGGGTTGTCCATGATCTTGCGTAGAGTCATGTTGTCGACGTTCACGAGAATCGCAGATTCCCACTTCTTGGCAAGCAAGGTGGCCGATGTTCCCGACATGGCGATGTCGAGGATCTCGCCGGCGTTGATCTCCTTCATGTTCGCGCCGTCATAGGCGAGTACCGGGAGGAATTTCACCAGGTCCGCTACAGCCCGCTCGGGGCTGTCAGCCGTTGGGTTCAGGCCGCTGGCGTAGTCGGCCATCTGCCGCAGGGCGCGGGTGGGGGCGAAGTCGAAAACGAAGGCGACAGGTTTGAGGACCTCTTCCTCGTGCGGGTTGTCGCCGTTGGGGTTGGTGATCGCCCATGGGGATTGCACACGGAATGCGGCTTGGAAGTAGGTTTCCGGGCTGGTGAGGTTGCGAAGCATGAGGATCGCTGACCACTGCTTGACGGTGACCCCTGTGGTGAGTTTGCCGCACGAGAGCGTGATGGTCTTGGTGTCGTAGCCGTCGTCGATTGCTTCGCGCACGGGCGGCAGGGCTGCCACACCAATGCCGGCCTTTGCTCCTGCGGCAACGATGACGTCGTAGGAGTGCCAGTAGGTGTTGTGGCGGGCGCGCAGCAGGTTTGCCATCGCGAAGCACGAGGCGACCGAGGGAAGGAACCAGAACGAGTGCTGCATGTAGGGCAGCAAGCGAGCATCCGCATACGGGAAGGGTGGCCTGCTGCCGGCTTTGAGGGAGTCAAGCTGCGTCGGTGCGTGTTCACCACGGATCAGGTCAAGCCACTTCTGCACATCCGACTCGTGAACGAAACGGGCAGCGTCCCCCTCTCCAGTGGCTTCAAAGAAGGTGTTGAGGTCGAACTCATCGAACTCGCCCTGTGCAGCCACTGAGAGGATGTCGTCGGGCATCTGATAGGTCAGAAGCCGCATCTCTGGGAGCGCCCCGTAGGGGTTGCGTTTACCCGGGTGCTCGAGTTCCCAGCGGGCCTTGGCTTCTTGCTCGTCGGTGTAGGTCCAGTTGAAGATCTGTTCCTCGATGAACTCACCCGTTGCCAGAGCCTTGAAGGGCGTGCCAGACAAGTAGAGGTAGGCGCGAGTGGTGATCGGCAAGAACTCTGCCTCGTCACTGCCCAACTCGTCGAGCTCGGTGTCAAAGGTGTCCAGCGCGCCATCGGCGAACTCGGCCGCCAACTCCTTGTCGGCGACCCTCTGATCCTCGCCCTCGAACAGGGCCTTGGCTGATTCGCGCCATGCTCCGAAGTGGTACTCGTCGAAGATGACCAGGTCCCAGTTGATGGTGTGCACCCACTCGTTCTTCGATTTAATCAGCCCGGTCTTCTTGTCCCGGCCGAGTAGGTCTTGGAAGGAGCCGAAGTACACCAGCGGCTTGTCGGGGTCGCCGGGACCCTGTTCAGCCATGAGTTCGGTGTTTCGGTACTGCCAGCCGTCAAAGTCCACGTGGCTGGCGAGATCTTCATGCCAAGCGTCCTGCACTGCAGGCTTGAACGTCACCACGAGGACGCGTTTGGCCCCCATGCGCTTGGCGAGTTGGTAGGAGGTGAAGGTCTTGCCGAACCGCATCTTTGCGTTCCACAAGAAGCGCGGCACAGCGGCGGAGTTTTCCGCCCAGATCGACTCGTAGTAGCCGATCGTCTGCTCCACCGCCCGTGCCTGCTCCGGACGCCTCCTGAAAGTCTGGTAGTGGTGGCCGGTGAAGACCACACCCTTACGCAGTTCCGCAATCGCCGAAAGGACGTCACGCGGCTTGCAGCGCACCCACTCAGTTGCGGAGCCGAAGTGAGGGTTCTCAAAGCCCTTTGCCTTGAGCCGTTCAATGACGTCCTTGTCGCGGAACAGCGAGCCGTCATCACGTTGGGCGATCTCATCGGCATACAGCGTGAACTCCTGCTGAACCTGGCCCTGGGACTCCCGGATCCGCTCACGCACGTCCTCACGCGTGGTCTGACCGACCTTGATGAGTCCTTGATACTCAGGCGCGGGGTTCTTTGGCGACCACGCGTAGATCCGCAGCCGCACAGACGAACGGACAGGTAGGAGATCCTCGACAGAGCGCATGGTTGTCAGTCCAGATCCATCGGACGAATGAGTGATTCGATGTAGGCGATCTCAGTCTCGGTCAGCGAATACTTTTTGTAGAGTTCCTCGTCTGTCCACGTCCGATCCCAGGATTGGATAGGAACCCAGCGGTAGGTAGCGTGTGTCGCATGCTGGGTGATCTTTCGCAGTGACACCAGAAATCTAAAGAGTTTTGTGGAGTAGTAGGACCGGATAGATCGGATTTCTTCTTCCGTGTCGGCATAGAAAAATAGGAACGACTGCGTACATACCGATGGTGACGGTGCGATTTGCGACGGGCCGAGAACTAGATCGACGCCAGTACGTTCCCGCTCACGTCCGGAGCCGACTTCTGGCACCAGGAGCTTCCAGGTGTCGATCAGCTCGGCACTCTTGGTCACTCTATTCCTCGAGATGTAACCCATCTTTCGCTGCATAGAGTCGATGTAGTAGATCGGAACCGAATCTTCACCTGGGCGCGATCCGAAGTCTCGGAAGTTTGAGGTCCATCCGAACTCTTTGTCGCGGGCAAGGATTGTATTAATTGATGGTGGGTCATCAGCTTGCACTTTTCTGAGGATGGGGAGTGCGCGGGCATCACGGATGAGGATGTCAAATTCGTCTAACCGGCGCGTTGAGCTACTTGTCGATTTGTCAGCACGAACTGTGGTGACTTCACAGTCACCCTTGTATTGATTGGACCATAGAAAGTAGCATGCGCCACCGTTAATCCCGACTCCGGGAAAGATGTCTGCCGCATTTTGATAGTCAACGAGAGCTCGGATGCGGCGATCTGTCAGCATCTCACGACGGAAATCGTTTAGACCAAGACCCGTTGCCATCCAACGAGATGGGATGATCATCATCAAAAGGCTTAGGTCAAGTTCTTTAGCCTGACGGACGAAGTGTTGATAGATAGGAATGTCTCGCGTACCGCCGTCAGATCCCAACTGGTAGGGAGGGTTTCCAATCACGATGTCGAAGTGCATGGCGGCTCCAAATATTTCGTTGATACGTTGTTTGATGTCATCGGTATGGATGAACGCGTACGCGTGTGTCTCAAGGCCCTCGCCACGCCCATATTCTTTTTCGCCTGCCCCGCAGTAGGAGCACTTGCGGTTGGTGTAGACGAAGAGTTCGTCTCCGGTGAGGGGATCGACTCGGCTCTCTCGTGTTCCGCCCGTCCAGGTGTGTTCGATGCGCTCGAACCAGATATTGCCGTCCGGGGTGTCAAAGGCCGTGCAGATCGAGTGCTTGCCATCAGCACGCTTGGAGCAGTACACGCTCCGCCGAGCCATGAGCGCAGTGAGCTCGGTGATCGCGATTCCGTACACCTGCTTGGTCAGCACGTGGTTGACACGCTCCTGCAGGTCCGGAATCTGTGCCTCGAGGCCTTCGACGAGTCGGCGGGTAATTTCCCGGAGGAACACGCCCGTCTTAGTGAACGGATCCAGGAACGTCACGTCCGGGTTCGCCCACAGGTTCTCACCGCCATGGTCGGCGGCCCATGCCTCAGCAACCATGTCGAGCATTGCGCTGGCCATCTCCGGTGGGGTGAAGACCTCGTCGTTGGAGAGGTTGGCGATGCAGGTAAGTACGTCGGGGTTGTGAGTGCGCGCTAGGAGGTTTTCCATCTCACGCCTCCAGCGCGGCTATGTCGGCCACGTTCATCGTGGGGAACGATGTGGTGGGCGTGAAGATGTCTGCGATCTCCATGTTCCCGAAGAGGGTGTCCTCACCGAAGGCGGATCGTTTGGCCAGGTCGCCGTAGAGGAAGTCGCGGCGTTGGAAGCGTCCTTTGCCGAGGTACCCCCACTCTGCGAAGGTGATCGCCTCGCCGTTAGAAAGTTTCATGGTGAGCGCGTCGGCTTGGACGATGTTGGTCTTGAGCACTACCCGGGCTGCTTGTGCCCACTCGGGTTCTGCGTCTGGGCCGAGGAAGTCCGCAAAGATCGCGTGCAGGTTGTCGCGGCAGATCTGGGCATTGTCCTCAAGGAGCTCAATGCCGTAGGTACACATCAGGCCGAGCAGTCCGTAGTGGCGGCGCTCGAACTCGTTCTTCCCATACCGGGCCTGGCAGGTTGTGAGTTTGCGGCGCAGCACCTCTTGCAAGAATGCGCCTTCACCGCAGGCTGGCTCGAGGACGCGGGCGTCGATGCGTTCGGACTCGTCTTTGACGAGGTCGAGCATGTCGTTAACCATCCAGGAGGGTGTGAAGACTTCGCCATGGTCGGCAACTCGCTGCTTGGATTTCACGAGGTTGTCGTCTTGGCTCATTCATCCGCTCCTGGTCGGGCACGCCGCAGGTATCGGGGTGACCGGTGGCGTGGGTGTTGTTAGCTTCTTTGCGCACGATTGTGCGTAAAGACTGCTTCTCAAATTATCACCATGACACCTTCATAGCGCCGAGGAAGCGCCGCATGGTTTAGATGTCCCGACTCCAATCTCTGGCGAACAGAGTGTTCTGCTCCTCTTCGCTGCCATCCTCGTTGTCCCAGTCAGCCTCGTCTTCGCGGATGTCAGCAAGGAGACCTGCTCGGTGTGCGTTGGGGCCGTTACCGAAGATCAGTTCGGTTGAGTCTTCGGCATCGAAGTGCATGACGGGGGTTACGTCTGTGTTGTTCAGGACGATGATCTGCCCGTAGCTCCCTGTGTCGTGCATGTGGTCGAAGAGATTGCGCAGCAGGCCGGTCTTGGGCCGGCCCGTCTGTTCGTCTCTGCTGGTGATCAAGTCACCACCGTCTTGGTGTTCCAGACCGAGCGTCGGCGTATCAAGAACAACCACGGATGGCTTGTGGTTGGCGTGTTCGGAAATGTACTTGCGCAGCGCAAGGAGGACGACGGTATTGAACAGGGCTCTGTATCCCTTGCCGTGGCGGCGCTTTGGCTTGTTGTTGACTCGGATGTCAAAGTCGGTGCTGTGGAACCTCGCGGTTTCTGCGTTGCTGTAGTGCAGTTCTTTGAGGATCCATTGCAAGTTCGCCGTCATTTCCGTATAGAACTCCGTTGGGAAGAGTTCTAACGGGTTGAACAGGCCTGCGGGTTCTTCTGGATCTTCCGGGAGAGCGGCCATGCGGTCCTGTAGCTCTTGTTGCTGTTCTTGTAGATCGGCTATGCGGGTGAGTATGTGATCGCGGTCTTGGAACTTGGTCACTGCCGTCTTGATCTTGTCTAGGTGCGGCAGGAGCTTTCCCGAAAGATATGTCTCTAGTTGTGCCTGATGTGCTTCGAGGTGCCTGATTCGCTCGTTGATCGCATCGAGTTGGGCACTGGTTGCTTGGCGTACTTCGGTGAGGTCTTTGAGGTTGTGTGCTGTGTCGATGGATTCGATACGGGCGGCTTCGGCGTATTCAGGATCATGACCGGTGGCCATTTCCGAGTCGCAGTAGGGGCAGCGCTCAGGCTCAGGGATATCTCGTAGCACGGCATCGGCCTCAGCTATTGCGCTCAAGCGCTGAATGTTGCCCACGTAGAGAGATGCGAGATCGTCGTATTCGCGCAGTGTGAGTTCTTTTGCCACCCTCTTGCGATGCCATTGTGTGAGCGCGGTCGCCACGTCCTTGAGTTCGGCTCGGATCCGTTCGTTTTCTCCGGACAGGTCTTGAAGACGCTGCATGTCTTTCTCGAGGTCATCGTCTGGACTTTCCTCACAACGGGCGAGGTCTTCCTCGTACATCTCAATCTGCCTGGAGACGTCCGCGAGCATCTCTTCAATGACTGGAGGTATGGCGCGGTTGCGCTGGCGGATATCTGCAGGCGCTTCGTGTTCGGTGTAGACAGAGAGGTCCTTGTCATAGAACAGGATGAGGAACGCCGACAGGGTCATGTACTTGTCGGTGGAGAAGATTGATTCTTCGGAGGTGATTCGTCCTTCCCCGCGGTGAAGGACGGATGCGAAACTGCGCCACGTCAGGGGCTTACGGGTGCCGTACTGATTGGTGATGACCTGCTGGTGGGGTTCCACGCCGATTAGCTCCAGGAGAGCGTCAGAGGCGGTGTATGCCACATCTCCTTTGTCGGAAGGGTTGGCGTCCACCGTTATTGTGCCAATGTTTGGGTGGTGCAGCGCTTTGATCGAAATTTTGTTGCTGCGTAGCGTTCGTGTGAGAGTGACTGGGCCGGCTTCTGTATGGAGTTCCATCTCAATCTGGGAGTAGCCGGTGGCTGAGGAGAAAGGAGCATTGCCACTGGCGAGCATGTACTTGATGGAGTTAGCCAGGTAGGTCTTGCCTGTATCGGAAGGTCCGTGGACGATGTTGAAGCCTTGCTTGAACTCGACCTTTGTTGCTTTGACGTGGTCACCTGTGAAGCGGGTGGACTTAATCCAGAATCCTGGCACGGTCATGCTGATACTCCTTCATCCTCGCTTTCGTGGCCGACGCGAGCCAACACGTCACTGAGGATGTGTGAGTCGACGTAGGCGAATGCTGACCCCAGCAGGTGTCTGTAGTCATTGAGGTAGGTGTTATGAAGTGCGCGGGCAAACGCTCTGCCATTGTCTGTGACCCGGTATTGCAAACCCGCCTCGTTAGCCACGGGCACCGCGAGACCGCGGGTCACCACGAACTTCATGGCTCGCTGAATGTGCGCAAGCCGGGTGGCGTAGCTAGGCGGGACATTCAGGTGGCCGTGGAGATTGGCTGCACCAGCGTTGAAATCACCATGGTTCGTGGTTAACAGGTCGATTGCCGCGATTTGCCGATCGCAACGAGCAAGGTGGGGGCGTTCAGCCAGAATGGTGGTGATTCTGGCTGCGAGTTCGAGGTCGGAGTTGAACAGGCTACGAGGCATCATCGCTCCATCTGAGCTTGCCGTCATTGACCAACATGTGCGTGATGCCTTGACGGTGCTGGTTCTCAAACAAGCCAACCACAGTAGTGACCAGTGAACTCTGAAGCGTTACTTGCGTGGACTTTTCGAGGGTCGCCTGCATCTTTTCGTAGGCGTTACCGCTATGGAGACGCAGCGTTGGTCGCACGCCTATAAGCATGTCGTGTTTGACCTTGCCGAACTCTTCAGTACCGTCCACACATGCTTCCTGCAGGACCAGTTGGAGATGGTCTGCTCGGTAGTAGCACTCCCTGGCAAGGTTGAAGTCATCAAGGTAATCAGTGGCCTCTGGGTCATCTTCGAGTTGGCGCAGCGTTGCGTGGACATCGCGGATGACCGTGCTTTTCCCTCTGAGTCGTTCAACGTCAAGAACCGTGTAGACGTCTCCGATGGCCAGAAGCACTTGCTGGGCGTAGACCCGCTCGACTGCGGTCGCCTTCACTGTCGGGCCGGTGACGGGCGGAAATTGGAATTCCTGACCTTTCACGATCAAGACATCACCGCGAACGACCACATCGCCTGGCGTCAGCTCAGAGAATCTCTGTCTTAACGGCCTGGCGCGCTCTGCATCGGTGGCGTCGCTGATGGAAGGGTTCCACCGCTTGTCATCAATGATCTGAATACCGTGAGAGGCGTTTTCTAGGCCAACTTTGAGCAGCGTGACCACCTTGTCGATTGCTGCGTAGCCGTCTGAGACCTCATAACCGTTGTTGTGGAGGATAGCGCGGATTTCAGCGATACGACCTACTGGATGCCATCGCTTGTAAAGCCAATCGTTCAAGGCAGCGTGGTCAAAGTTGCTTGCCCAGTACTTCGCGCGCCCAGTCGTGAGCGGCCTGCCGCCGCTGTACCAGCGTTGCCGCGTATCGCTGTCCAACTTGGCGCGCTTGTCCGCGGGCATTGGCTTCGTACCGAAGGGCCCATACAACGGGTTTCGTCCGCGGCCGCGCTTGTCTGCCTTGAGTGAGGCGTCTGAGAGCTCCAGTAGGAACTGACCCCCACCGTCTGTGTTGTCAGTTGGAGAGTTAAGAAAAATCAAGGCAAACAGATCAGGAAGCTTCATCCCCGTGATGCCTCCTCTCCGTTATTTCGTACGCAGACGTACGGAGGTCGTACGCAGCCGTACGGATCCGCCTCTCGGTAATCCATTTCGTCGCCGCGCTTGGTTTAGATCCCGTCGGCGAGCCATGCTAGTCGTCCATCAATCCAGCTTGCCAGCCCCGCTTGGCGACCAAGACGAAGAACAATCCTTCAAAGCGCAAGGACAGGGCGCTGTGGCAATTCACTCACATCGGATTGACTCACTGCCTCCGTGGATTGACCCGTCGCCCTCGTCGGATTCACTCCTTCGAAATTGGTTCGGCAGACCCGTCGATCGGCCTGCTCATG
>ERZ773079.2010-NODE-2010-length-11684-cov-10.174134_pt1 | contig 11684 bp, 9 predicted proteins | sample MGYA00511355_ERZ773079 | MGnify/ENA primary metagenome ERZ773079 (study PRJEB29015, sample SAMEA2737979) | human oral metagenome | biome: human oral; feature: human-associated habitat; material: dental | place: China | collected 2117 ... | reverse complement strand
GAAAATTCTTATATCAAATATCAGCTGATTATACAGTTGACATTAATGAATACACAAATATTTATGAAACAGTTGATAAGATTAAAGAAGCATACATAATATCTTAAATTTATATGGAGGAAAGGCTTAATGATAAATGGAAATACTTCTGGATTAAAAGAATATATTTTAGAAAATTTAAATAAATTATATAGTACAAAAATTGAAAAGGGAAAAATAATAAATCAAGAGATAGTAAACTATATTTCTGAAATTAGTAATAAAATAAATAGAGAAATCAATATTGCAATAGATAGAAATGGTAATATTATAGATATTTCAATAGGTGATAGTAGTACAGTTAATCTTCCTGTTGTACCAGTTTATGATAAAAAATTGTCAGGTGTTAGAATAATACATACTCACCCAGGAGGAAATCCCCATCTTTCATCTGTGGATATTTCTGCTCTTATAAAATTAAAATTGGATTGTATTGTTTCTATTGGTGTGAGTGAAGAAGGAATTACAGGTTATGAAGTAGCTATTTGTAGTATAGTAAATGATGAATTAACTTATGATAGAACTTTACTTAAAAATTTAGATGATTTTGATTATCTTGAAGAAATCAAAGAAGTTGAAGAAAATCTTAGAAAAAGAAATGTAACTGAGGATGATAAAGAATATGCACTTTTAATTGGTATTGATGAAGAAGAATATTTAGATGAACTAGAGGAATTAGCTTCTGCTTGTGATGTAAAAGTTGTAGGGAAATTTTTTCAAAAAAGAAGTAAGCCTGATCCTGTATTTTTAATTGGTTCAGGAAAAATACAAGAATTAGCATTAACTAGGCAAGTAAGAAAAGCAAATCTTTTAATTTTTGATGAAGAACTAAGTGGTTTGCAATTAAAAATGATAGAGGAAGTTACAGGTTGTAAAGTTATAGATAGAACAACTTTAATTTTAGAAATTTTTGCAAGAAGAGCAAGAACAAGAGAAGCTAAATTACAAGTTGAATTAGCTCAATTAAAATATAGAAGTAATAGACTTATTGGTTTTGGAGTAACTATGTCAAGATTAGGTGGAGGAGTTGGAACAAAAGGACCAGGTGAAAAGAAACTTGAAATTGATAGAAGAGTTATCAAAAAAACTATTGCTTATTTGAATAATGAACTTGAAAATATTAAGAAAGTAAGAAATACTCAAAGAAGTAAAAGAGAAGATTCAGGTATGCCTAGAGTATCACTTATAGGTTATACAAATGTTGGAAAATCTACTTTAAGAAACGTTTTAGTTGATATGTACCAAAATGATAAAACTCTTAAAAAAGAAGAAGTATTATCACAAGATATGTTATTTGCTACACTTGATACAACTACTAGAACAATAGAATTAAAAGATAAGAGAATTGTATCTCTTACTGATACAGTTGGTTTTATACAAAAGCTTCCTCATGATTTAGTGGAATCTTTTAAATCAACACTTGAAGAAGTTATATTTTCTGATTTAATTATTCATGTTGCAGATATTTCATCTAAAAATGTAATAGAGCAAATTAATGCAGTTGAGAATGTTTTAAAGGAATTAAATTGTCTTGATAAAACAAAAATTTTACTTTTAAATAAGATTGATAATGCAACAAAAAATAACTCATATATGTTAATAGAGCAAAAAATTGATGAAATCAAAGAAAAATATTCTAATTATCAAACATTAATTGTAAGTGCTAAAAATAGGTTTAATATTGATGAGCTTATGGAATTAATAAAAAAGAATCTAATAGTTAGAACTTATAATTGTAAGCTTTTAATTCCTTATACTAATACAGAAGTAGCAGCAAGAATACATAGAAATACTATTGTAAAATCTGAATCTTTTGTTGATGAAGGAATAGTTTTAGAAGTAGTTATGAATGAAAAAGAATATAATAAGTTTAAGAATTTTATTTTGAATTGAAAGAATTAGGTGGTTTTGTTGAGCAAAAAAATAAAAGTTACTTTACCCCAAAATATATATGAAATAATAAAGAATGACATAGATGATTTTAATATGACAAGTAACTATTTTATGAACTATATTTTTCTAAATCTAAATGAAAAATATAAAAATTTTAAAGGAAATCCTAGTATAGCTGGACAAAGTAAGGAAAAAGCTAGCATACAATTTAACTTAAATAAGGAAAGTAATCTTATTTATTATGATGTTTTAAGAGAAAATAATGCACAGAATGAATCTGAATTTATGAGAAGTTTACTTATTAGATATGCTACTAATCCTAAAAATAAAAGAGAACTTTTTATTTTTAAAGAATCTGTTGAAAGATTAAATTTAGCTATAAAAGATAAAAAAAATGTGTATATTACTTTCAATGATAATAGAAAAGTTAAGGTAAGCCCTTATCATATTGGAAGTTCTGATTTAGAGATTGCAAATTATATTTTTTGTTATGACTATTCAGAAGAAAAATATAAAAATTATAAGTTAAACTATTTAAAACAAGTATATACAACTTCTGAAATTGGAAAATGGGAAGATGAAGACTATATAAATGATGTTATTAAAAATTTTGATCCATTTTTATCAAAAGGGCAAATTATAAAAATAAGACTTAGTGAAAATGGGAAAAAACTTCTACAAACTATTAAAATAAATAGACCTAAATTAATAGATTCAAAGGGAGATATATTTGAATTTGAGGCTTCAGAAGAACAAATTAAAAGATATTTTACTTATTTTTTAGATGATGCAACTGTTATAGAGCCTCTTGAATTAAAAGAGTGGTTTATAGAAAAATATGAAAATGCTTTAAAAAATTTAAAAAATAAATAATAACAAATAGAGAATGATATATAAAAAATAAGTGAGTTACATTCCAAATTTTAGGATAAAAATTAAATAGAATGAGCCGAGCAAATCTCAGCATGTTTGAAGCTGACTTGTCAGCAAGTTTGCTGAATTTGCAGCGAATTCTTAATTTTTATTCGTTAAGAAATTTGGCCAGTAACGAACTATTTTTTCATATATTATTTAGATTGAAAGGATGAATATGAAAAAAATATTATTATTTTTTCTAATTCTGACAAGCCTTAGTTATTCAGCACAAGAAACATTGTCAATAGATGAGGCTTTGGATAGAGTTGGAAATGACAGAGGAAGTTATGAATTTAAAAAATTTCAGAACTCTCAGGAAGGTACAAATATTAAAATCAAAGATAATAAATTAGGAGATTTTAATGGAGTGACTTTATCAAGTGGATATAATATTTCTGAAAATAATTTTGAAGACAGACCTAGAAAGTATGACAGAACATTTCAAAATAAAGCTACTTATGGGCCTTTTTTTGTGAATTATAACTATGTCCAAAGTGAGAGATCTTATGTCAGTTTTGGAGTTGAAAAAAATCTAAAAGATGTTTTTTATTCAAAATATAATAGTAATTTGAAAATCAATAATTTACAATTAGAACAAAATAAGATTAGTTATGATAAAGAGATACAAACAAAAAAAATTAATTTAGTAAGTTTGTATCAAGATATATTAAATACACAAAATGAATTAGAATATAGAAAAAAAGCCTATGAACATTATAGAGTTGATTTAGATAAATTAAAAAAATCTTATGAATTAGGAGCTAGTCCAAAAATAAATTTAGAGAGTGTAGAATTAGAAGCAGAGGATTCTAAATTGCAGATTGATATTTTAGAAACTAAGTTAAAAAGTCTTTATGATGTTGGAAAAACTGATTATAATATAGATTTTGAAAACTATAAATTACTTGATTTTGTTGAAAATAATGAAAGTATTGATTTTATTTTAAATAGTTATATGAAAGATGAAGTTGAAGAGCTTAGATTGAGTTTATCAATGGCAGAAGAAAGAAAAAGTTATAGTAACTATGACAGATATATGCCAGATTTATATTTAGGATATGAAAGGGTTGATAGAAGTTTAAGAGGAGATAGATATTATAGAGATCAAGATTTATTTACTATCAGATTTTCAAAGAAATTATTTTCAACAGATTCTGAATATAAACTAAATGAGTTGGAAGTTGAAAATTTAAAAAATGATTTGAATGAAAAAATAAGAGTTGTAAATGCGGAAAAAATTAAATTAAAATCTGAATACAATGAGTTACTAAAATTAGCATCTATTGGAGATAAAAAATCTAATATTGCCTACAAGAAATATCAAATAAAAGAAAAAGAATATGAACTTAGTAAATCAAGTTATTTAGATGTTATAGATGAATATAATAAATATTTATCTCAGGAAATAGAAACTAAAAAAGCTAAAAATGCTTTAAATGCCTTTGTTTATAAAATAAAAATTAAAAGATAGTGGAGTGGAAAAGTGAAAAATATATTTAAAGGAAAATTAAAGTTTATAATACTTTTAATATTAATTATTTTAGGTTTAGTTTATTATTTAACTCATAGAAATAAAAAAGAAAAAATTTATACTAATGATTATTCATATATGGAAGTTAAAAAGACTGATGAAATTGGAACTCTTAATCTAAATGGTTATATAAAAGCTAATAATCCAATAGGAATATTTGTTGATAAAAAATTAAAAGTTAAAGAAGTTTTTATAAAAAATGGAGATTTTGTTGAAAAAGGGCAAGTTCTTATGACTTTTGATGATGATGAATCTAATAAATTAAATAGAAATATTGAAAAAGAAAGAATTAATTTACAAAAAATACAAAGAGATCTAAAGACTACTAGAGAATTATATAAGCTTGGTGGAGCAAGTAAGGATGAAGTTAGAAATTTAGAAGATAATGCTAGAGTATCTCAATTAAATATTGATGAGTTTACAGAAGTTTTAAATAAAACAGCAACAGAAGTTAGAAGTCCTGTTGATGGAGTTGTATCAAACTTAAAGGCTCAAGAAAATTATTTGGTTGATACAGATTCTTCACTTTTAGAAATAATAGATTCTAATGATTTAAGAGTTATAGTTGAAATACCTGAATATAATTCACAATCGGTAAAATTAGGACAAAGTGTAAAAGTTAGACAAGATATTTCTGATGATGATAAAGTATATGAAGGAGAAATTACTAAAATTTCAAGACTTTCTACAACTTCAACTTTAACATCAGAAAATGTTTTAGAAGCTGAAGTAAAAACTAAAGAAGTTATTCCAAATTTAGTTCCAGGATTTAAGATAAAAGCAGTTTTACAATTAAAAGCTGATGAAAAAAATATAATAATACCTAAGATAGCTCTTCAAAGTGAAGATGGAAAATATTTTGTTTTCACTATTGATAATAAAAATACAATTAAAAGAAAAGAAGTTACAGTAAAAAATATAGTTGGAGATAATATTATAATTACTTCTGGTTTAAATGTTGGAGAAATATTAGTTACAACACCAGATAATAGATTGAGTGATGGATTAGTGCTTACAGAGGGAGAGAATCCTAATGTAAGTCAAGAAGCTGCTGCTGTCCCTGCTGATGAAGCAGAAGTAGTTGTAAATTAGTGATTCATTTATAAGGAGAGAAATTAATGATAATAACAGTAGACAATGTAAATAAAACTTATAAAAATGGTTCACTAGAATTACAAGTATTAAAAAATATTTCTTTTAAAGTAGATAAAGGAGAATTCTTGGCTATAATGGGGAGTAGTGGTAGTGGAAAATCAACAATGATGAACATTCTAGGATGTCTTGATAATCAATATGAAGGAAAATATATTCTTGATGGAATAGATATATCAAAATCTACTGAAAATGAATTAAGTGAAATTAGAAATAAAAAAATTGGTTTTATATTTCAATCATTTAATCTTTTGCCAAGGTTAACTGCACTTGAAAATGTTGAATTACCTTTGATATATTCTTCAGTTCCTAAGGAAGAAAGACATAAAAGAGCCAATGAACTTTTAGAAATGGTTGGTTTAAAAGAGAGAACTCATCATAGACCTAATGAACTTTCAGGAGGGCAAAGACAAAGAGTTGCTATTGCAAGGGCCTTAGTAAATAATCCTAGTATTATTCTTGCTGATGAACCTACTGGGAACTTAGATAGTAAATCTGAAGCAGAAATAATTGAGATTTTACAAAAATTAAATAAAATGGGAAAGACAATAGTAATTGTTACCCATGAGCCAAATATTGGAGAGATAGCACAAAGAAAAATTGTATTTAAAGATGGAGAAATAATATGAGTTTTTTTGATATATTAAAAGGAAGCTTAGCTACTTTAAAAACTAATAAATTAAGAACTCTACTCACTATGCTTGGAATAATAATAGGGATATCTTCTGTTATTGCTATGTGGGCAATAGGTAATGGTGGTAGAGATAGTATTTTAGGTGATTTAAAAAAGGTTGGTTATGGTAAATTTACTGTAAATATTAACTATAAAAATGAAAATTTTAAGTATAGAGATTATTTCACTTTAGAAACTGTAAATATGTTAAAGGCTTCAAATAAATTTAAAGCTGTTGCTGCAAGTATAGAAGATAGATTTCAAATGATGAAGGATAACAAACCATACTTTGCTTTTGGTGATGTAAGTACAGAAGATTTTGAAAAAATATCACCAGTTACTATAATGAGTGGAAGAAATTTTTTGCCTTTTGAATATGATACAAATGAAAGAGTTATAACTATTGATAATATGTCTGCCAAAAAATTATTTGGTGATATAAAATTAGCCTTAGGACAAACTGTTGAAATAAGTAGAGATAGAAAAAAAGCAGGACATTCATATAAAATAATAGGAGTATTTAAAAGTCCCTATGAATCTTTCGGAAAATTGTTTGGTGATGGAGACAATTTCCCTGTAATATTTAGAATGCCATACAAAGCTTATGCAATTTCATTTAACCAAGATCCTGATGTTTTTGATAGTTTAATTATTGAAGCAAAAAATGGGAATGAGATAAGTAAAGCTATGTTAGAAGCAAAAGAGATATTAGAATTTAATAAAAATGCTAAAAACCTTTATGTTACAAATGCAGTTTCAAATGATATAGAATCTTTTGATAAAATTTTATCAACACTTAGTCTTTTTGTTACTTTGGCAGCAAGTATCTCATTACTTGTTGGTGGTATTGGAGTTATGAATATAATGCTTGTTACTGTTGTGGAAAGAACAAAAGAAATTGGAATTAGAAAAGCTTTAGGTGCTAAAAATAGAGATATATTAAAACAATTCTTATTTGAATCTATAATCTTAACTGTTTTTGGAGGACTTGTTGGTATTTTTATAGGAATACTTTTTGGATTACTTACAGGAGCAGTTGTTGGTATAAAGCCAATATTCTCAATAGCTTCTATAATAGTTTCTTTAAGTATTTCAGTTGTAGTTGGAGTTATCTTTGGAGTAAGTCCTGCAAGAAGAGCAGCTAAACTAAATCCTATTGATGCATTGAGAACTGAATAAAATTAAAAATATTTTTAGTGGGTGCAGTTAAAAAACACCCACTTATTTTTTCTTAAAATCTGACATATTTTTTTCTGTGTCGTCTTCTATTGGGTCTTCATAAAGATCCATATCATTTTCTACTGTATCATCTTCAATATAGGTTTCCCAATAATATGGATCCTCTTCTTCTGAATCATACTCATCCATATCATACTCTTCATCTTCTTCTGTATCATCATTATAAGAAAGTAGCTTTTCTCCATTTCTTATTAAATATGGTTCATATTCTTTTTTCTCTTGACTAAATATACAAATTGATAAAATTAATAATAAGAAAATAATAATTTTTTTCATAAATACCCCTCCCAAGAATTTTTTAAATATTATTTACCAAATAACCAATTATTTTTACTAGGACTTAATTTTATAACTAAATTTTTTCCATAAATATGGATTTTTTCTCCAATTTCAAAATCATAATTTCTAATTTCTTTTATATCTTTATAATCAGGACCAAAAATATATGAATTTGCAAAATTACCTACTCCCTCTGTTTCTATTTCAATACTTCCACCATCCTCTACAAGAACTATATCATAAATGCCTATTTCAAAATCTTTCCCACAAGTATATACACCTTTTTTTAAAGTTACTTCTTTTCCAATTTCTTTTCTAACAATACTTTGAGTTAAATTAGCATTTTTAGAAGAAAATTCTAAGACTAAACTATCTACAATAGTTATTTTATCACCTACTTTTAGCACAAGATTAGAAAATTCAGTAGCATTTTGATTATCTTCATCACTATCATCAATTTTAGTTTCTGCTTCCATATATTCATTTATTCCCATTTCTTCGTTGGAACTATATACATCACCACAGCCGTGTTTAGCTACAAGCTTATATTTTCCTTCAGGTATGTCCATACCAGTGATATATGTTCCATTTAAGAGAGTAAAGCAAACTTCCCCATATTTTTTTATATTATCATCAGACATATTATCAAATACCTTTCAATTTTTAACAAAAATTAACTATAAAGATAGGTGCTTTTACTAGGACTTAATTTTACCACAAGTCCCCCTGAAATTTCTAACTTATCTCCAGCTTCAATAGAACAATTTTTAAATCCTTTCAATTCTCTTTTATCTTCTCCTAAATATTTGCTAAATTTTATATTAGACATATTATTTTTTTCTCTTATGGTTATATAACCATAATTTTTTATAAGTTCAATATCATAAGTCCCTATTTCAATATCTTCTCCCCCTATATAATTTCCAGCTGTTAAATTTACTACTTTCCCTGTAATTTTTCTAGGAGCTATTAATAAATTAATGTTTTTAGAATAAAGTTCTAATACTAATTTACCATAAATTGTTAAAGTATCTCCCTCTTTCAATGTAATATTATTAAATACAGAAGCAATATTGCTATGCCCTACTCCCAAAGTTTGGTTAATTCCATTTTTAACATTACTAGAAGTAATAACATCTCCATAATTTTCTTTTGCAGTTAATCTATATTTTCCTACTGGAAAATCAACACCAGCTGTATAAATCCCAGCTGTTAAATCAATATTTACATCAGAACATCCAGCCTTGGCTTTTTTTATAGCTGTTCTGATATTTACAAAAAGCCCAAAAATAATTATTATAAATATTCCATAATTAAAATCGCTTTTTGTTATATTCTTTATTAACTCCCCTAATCCAAAAGAAAGAGTGATTAAAAGTGAGATTGCTATTGACATGGCTACTATTTTTGTTATGTCCATAATATCACATCCTTTAAATCTATCAATACTATTATTTAATATAATTATTTTGACTAGAAGCTGATTTTATAATAAGTTCCTCTGAAATTCCTAGATAATTGTCTTCAAAGCTCATAAAAAAAATTCTCCCTTTATCTATTTATATTTTCATTGTACTACAATAATTTTTTTAATCAAGTGAAAAATATAAAATTTTAGTTTTAATATTAAACAAAGTTTAAAAAATATGTTAAAATGGTAAAGCATATAAATAAATTTTATTAGGGGGATAAATATGTCTGATTTAACTATTAAAAATATTTTACAAAAAGATATTGAAAGAAAAATAAATGGGGTTGTAAAGGCAGATAGTAATGAAAAAGATACTGTAATTACAGAATTAAATGAATATGTTGTTACAGAAGAAATTAGAGAAAGATTAACAAAGTTTTTTGATAAATATGTTGATTCAATTAATTTTCCAACTGAGGATATGGGAGTATGGATTTCAGGTTTCTTTGGTTCAGGAAAATCTCATTTTCTAAAAATGATAGGACATATTTTAGAAAACAATACCTATGATGGAAAAAAAGTTGTAGATTTTTTTAAAGAAAAAATAGATGATGCAATTTTAATGGGAAATATTGAAAAAGCTGCTGAAATTCCAACTGATGTAATTTTGTTCAATATAGATAATGTAAGTGATCAAGATACATATCAAAATAAAGATAGCATAGCAGTTGCTTTTTTAAAAAAATTTAATGAATATTTAGGTTTTACAAGAGATGATATAGAAATAGCAGAATTTGAAAGAAAACTTTGGGAAGATGGAAAACTAGAAGAATTTAAAAAAGTTTTTGAAGAAGAATCTGGAAAAACTTGGAAAGATGCAAATAGAAATTTAGATTTTCATTCAGATGATTTTCTTGATGTTATAGAAAAATTAGGAATTATGAGTAGAGAAAGTGCTGAAAGATGGCTTGAAAGAGATATAGTTAGGTCTATAAGTGCTGAAAGTTTTAGAGATATACTTGAAAATTATTTAAAAATGAAAGGACCTAAACATAGAATAGTTTTTTTAGTTGATGAAATAGGGCAATATATTGGTGATAATTCAAAACTTATGTTAAACTTACAAACCTTAGTTGAAACTTTGGGAGTTAAATTTAAAGGAAGAGTTTGGGTTGGGGTAACATCACAACAAGATTTAAGTTCTATACTAAATAATAGTGAACATAGAAAAAATGATTTTTCAAAAATTCAAGATAGATTTAAAACAATGCTTGCTTTATCAAGTGGAAATATTGATGAAGTTATTAAGAAAAGACTGCTTATTAAGAAAAAGATTGAGGGAGAAGATTTAGAAAAAATTTTTGATAAAAAGAGAGTTGAAATTGAAAATTTAATACATTTTGAAAAAACAATGACTTTACCTCTATATGATGATAATAAAGATTTTTCAGAAACATATCCTTTTGTTGCTTATCAATTTAATCTACTACAAAAAGTATTTGAAAAAGTTAGAAATATGGGACATTCTGGACAACATATGTCAAGAGGAGAAAGATCTTTATTGAGTTCATTCCAAGAAGCTGGAATAAAAGTAAAAGATAAAAATATAGGAATACTTGTGCCATTTAATTATTTCTATGAATCAATAGAACAATTTTTAGAAGACAATGTAAGAAGACCATTTATTCACGCAAGAAATGAAAAGGGAATAGATGATTTTGGTTTAGAAGTATTAAAACTTTTATTCTTATTAAAAGGAATTAATGGGATAGAACCTACTTTAAATAATTTAACAAGTTTTATGGTAGACTCTATGGATTGTGATAGGATAGAGCTTGAAAAGAAATTAAAAAAAGCATTAGAAAAATTAGAAAAAGAAGTCTTAATTCAAAAAGATGGAGAAAATTATTATTTCTTAACAAATGAAGAACAAGATATAAATAAAGAAATAGAAAGAGAAGATATTGACTTAAAGAAAATTGATGAAAAGATAGACTCATATATTTTTAAGGAAATATTTACAAAGAATAGTATTCTAATGGAAGAAACAGGAAATAAATATAATTTTACTAGAACTATTGATGAAACAGTTTATGGTAAAATAGGAGAAGATTTAGCAATAACTATTTTTACTGAAAGAGCAGATGATTATGATAATGTTGCTATTGTGGGTACAAGACCAGAAAGTGATTTAATATTAAGATTAGCAAAAGGCGATGAAACTTATAGAAATGAAATTAAACTATTTTTAAAGGTGGAATCATATATTAGAAATAAACAAAAAGATAATGAAAGAGAATCTATTATCAGAATATTAGAAATAAAGCAAAGAGAAAATAAAATAAGAGATAGAAGAATTAAGAGTGAATTAGAAAGGCTTATAGGGGAAGCTGAAATCTTTGTTTATGGACAAAAGCAAGATATTAAAACAAAAGATGCTTCTAAAAAAATTGAAGAAAGTTTAAAAGCCTTAGCAAATCACAGATTTCATAAAGCAAAACTTGTTAAAAAACCTTATGATGAAGCTGAGATAAGAAATATATTATCTTATG
>ERZ773079.2009-NODE-2009-length-11686-cov-4.848766_pt1 | contig 11686 bp, 11 predicted proteins | sample MGYA00511355_ERZ773079 | MGnify/ENA primary metagenome ERZ773079 (study PRJEB29015, sample SAMEA2737979) | human oral metagenome | biome: human oral; feature: human-associated habitat; material: dental | place: China | collected 2117 ... | reverse complement strand
GCGCCTCGGTGTGGTCGGTGACCTCCTGGGGCGAGCTGCGCCGCGAGGCGCTCGCGGCCGATGAGGAGAACTTCCTCAACCCCTCGGCCCCTCGGCGCATCCCCTACCTCACCAGCAGGCTCGCCGGGGCGCACGGACCCTTCGTCGCCACCAGCGACTACGACCACGCGGTACCCGACCTCATCCGGCCCTGGGTGCCCGGCAGCTACCACGTGCTCGGCGCCGACGGCTTCGGCTTCTCCGACACGCGCGCCGCGGCCCGGCGTCACTACCTCATCGACGCGGAATCCGTCGTCGTCAAGGCCCTCCAGGCCGTCGCCGACGACGGCGGGCTCAGCCGCGAGGTGCTGCAGCACGCCGTGGACCGCTATGACCTGAGCAATGTGGGCGCCGGACGCTCCGGCGCCCAGGGCGGGGAGTCCTGATCGACTGACCACGCGCCCTGCGCACCTCGAGCGGGTGGGGCCCGGAGGAATGAGCCTCCGGGCCCCTTGCCGTGCGTCCTCCCGGCTCCCGGGTCGGGCCCGACCGTCCGCCCTCCTGCCGAGACCGACCGGCGTGCGGGACTTGAGCCCCTCGATTCGGCAATCACAGGCCCATATCTTTGTACTATCTGGTTAGTTCATGGCTTGCCGGACACCGTTGTCCGGGCACCACCGCTGTGCGGACCACCACCGTCGAAGGAGAGGTAGATGATCACAGAGAAGCCGAAGAACGAAGAGGAGTTCCAGCAGTACCTCATGGAGATCCGTGAGCTTGCGCAGGGCCCCTTCGACGAGCTGCAGACCGAGATCGAGGTGACCAACAAGTTCCCCGATGAGTTCTACGAGCTGGCCAAGGAGCACAACCTCTACCGCTTCTACATGCCAGAGCAGTACGGCGGCTGGGGCCTGTCGACCCTCGAGATCATGAAGGTGCAGGAGGAGTTCTCGCGCGGCCCGGGCGGCATGCGGATGCACCTCCACCACGCCGCCGGCCTGAACTGGCGCATCATGGACGACTTCGCCCAGCCGGAGCTCAAGGAGTGGGCGATGCCCCGCTTCCAGGACAAGACGCTCTTCGTGAACTTCGCCCTGACCGAGAAGGAGGCCGGCTCCGGGGCCGACATCAAGACCTCGGCGGTTCGCGACGGCGACGAGTGGGTGATCAACGGCGAGAAGACCCTGATCTCCCACACGGACTGCTCCGACGGCACGTACCTGATCACGCTGACCGATCCGGACGCGGACAAGGACAAGCGCCTCACCGCGTTCTTCGTCCCGACGGACACCCCCGGGTACGAGATCGTCGACATGCCCCACATGATGGGATGCCGCGGCGCCGGTCACGCGGGCCTGCGCTTCACCGACTGCCGTGTTCCCGACCGGTACCGCCTCGGCGAGGTCGGCGAGGGTCTGCACGTCGCGATGTACTCCCTGGGCCTGTCCCGCCTTCACATCGCCGACTCGAACCTGGGCATGGCCCAGCGGATGCTCGAGATGTCGATCGCCCGCGCCAAGGAGCGCATCACCTTCGGCAAGCCGCTGATCAAGCGCCAGGCGATCCAGACGATGATCGCGGAGTCCGGCAAGTGGATCTACCTGCTTCGCTCGGCCATCCACGACGCCGCCCGCCGCTACGACGCCGGTGAGGACCCGATGACCCAGGCCTCCCTGTGCAAACTCGCATCGATCGACACCGTCAAGATCGTCTCGGACAACATGCTCGAGATCCTCGGCGGCATCGGCTACTTCGAGGAGTGCGAGTACGGCCCCGCCGAGCGCCTGTACCGCGACTGCCGCGCCATGTGGCTGGAGGAGGGGCCTCCCAGCGTCCAGCGCACCACCGCCGCCCGTGGCCTGATCACCACCGGCGGCGACCTCTGGAGCTCCTGACCCGTCCCCAGGAGCTCCACGCCCGGGGGACGACAAGGACGTCGTCCCCCGGGCTCAGTCCCCCGACCCATACACCCAGCGCACTCGAGGAAGAGATGAACCCCCTTAGCGGAATCAAGGTCGTCGATATGACGGCGTTCCTGGCTGCCCCCACCGTTGCACGAATCCTCGGCGAGTGGGGCGCCGATGTCATCAAGGTCGAGGCCCCGAGAGGGGACCCCGGACGCACCCAGGGCGCGGTGTTCGGCACGCCGTACACCGACGACGAGAACCTCGGCTTCGACATGTCGAACATGAACAAGCGGTTCATCACCCTGGATCTGCGTCAGGAGCCCGGCCGCCAGGTCATGGACCGGCTGCTCGCCGACGCCGACGTCTTCCTGACCTCGACCCGGGTCAAGTCCCTGGTCAAGCTCGGCTACGACTTCGACACCCTTCACGAGCGCTTCCCCGGGCTGGTGATGGCGCAGGTCCTCGGGTTCGGCGCCAAGGGTCCGCTGAAGGACGCCGCCGGCTTCGACATGACGGCCTGCATGTCGAGGGGCGGGGTGCTCGGCACCACCGTCAACCGCGGCAGCCGCCCGATGATCCCGCCGAACGGCTACGGCGACTTCCAGATCTCCTTCGTCCTGGCGTCCGGCATCCTCGCCGCGCTCATGGGACGGGAGAGGAGCGGGCGCGGCGACTACGTGACGACGTCCCTCTTCCACTCCGGCGTCTTCATGCTCAACACGGCCATGGTCTCGGCGCAGTACGGCAGCGAGTACCCGAAGGACCGCCGCGAGGTCATCAACCCGTTCAACAACACCTATGTCGCACGCGACGGGCTCATCATGACCCTGTGCGCGCCGGAGTACGACAGGGACTTCGACAAGGTCATGACCCTCCTGGGCCGCGAGGACCTGGTCGGGAACACGCGGTACAACGTCTGCGACACCATCAACGCGAACAAGCTCAATGGCGAGGTCGTCGATATCCTCGACGAGGCCTTCGCCACCCGGGACCGCCGGTACTGGCTCGACCTCTTCCTCGCCAACGACGTGCCGATCGAGGCCTGCCAGCTGCCGACCGACATCTACGAGGACGAGCAGGCCTGAGCCAACGACGTGCTGCGCACCGTCACGTGCCCGTCCGGGGCGCAGCGGATGATTCCGACCAACCCGGTGCGCTTCCAGTCGCAGGGCGATCCCGAGCTGCGTCTGACCCGCGCCCAGGGATCGGACACCGAGGAGGTCCTGGCCGAGCTGGGCTACTCCCCCGAGCAGATCGCCGCCCACCTCGCCTCCGGCGCCGTCGTCGCCACCGGCCCTCGCAGCTGAGGGCCTCACTTCCTCCAAACACCGCGGGACGCCCTGCGCGCCCCGCCCGATCACAGAAGGCTTGTCATGCCAGAGACTCTGGTGGCGGGTACCTCCAACCGCAAGTACTGGTTCACCGCCGCACTCCTCTACCTGTCCTACTTCGTCCTCGGTTTCTCCCTCTTCGCCCAGGCCCAGTTCAAGCCCGCGCTGGTCGCCCAGTGGTCCACCAGCATCGAGGGCGTCTTCTCCGCCATCGCCTGGATGATGGTCGGGCGCCTCATCGCCTATCCCCTGGCCGGCCCCGTCGCCGACCGCGTCTCCCGCCGTCTGGGGGCCATCATCGGGGCCGTGCTCCTCGCCGCCTCGTTCCTGGGGATCATCGTCGCCGGCAGCCCGACCCTGGGCGTACTCATGTGCATCGTCGCCGGCATGGGCAACGGATTCCTCGACCCCGCGGTCTACCCCGCGCTCTCAGAGATCTTCCCGGCCAAGGCGCACACCGCGAACCTCTTCCTCAAGTTCGCGATCCTGGTCGCTCAGTTCCTTCTGCCCCTCCTCATCACCTGGACGGGAGGAGCGGGGTACGACGGCGGGTTCCGGGCGATCTACATCGGCGGCACCGTGCTCCTCGCCCTGGTCATTCTCGGCCTGGCGGTCGCCCCCTTCCCGCCGAACGGGTCCAAGGCCGCGGAGTCCGCGGACAGCGACGCCCCGGGCGGAGCCCGCTTCAGCTCGACGATGGTCATGATCATGATCCTGGGCGCCACCACGATCACCACCTTCACCCTCTGGGGCAACACGAACCAGGAGCTCGGCAAGGCCTACGGGATGTCGGATCCCGCCATCACCCAGAGCTGGTACGCGGCCGGCGCCATGGTGGCGATCCTGGTATCCACCGCGCTGCTGACGAGGGTCCGCGTCACCCAGATCATCGTGTTCTATCCGCTGATCTCCGCCATCACACTGCTCGCCGTCTACTTCATCCACTCGACGCGGATCGTCCCGATCGCGGGCTTCCTCATCGGGTGGACCGCCGCCGGCGGCGTTCTCCAGCTCGTCACGTCCCTCGCGAACTCGCTGTTCCCGCAGTCGCGCGGTCTGATGACGTCCCTCGTCATGATCGCCTCCGCCGTCGGCGCCTTCGGCTTCCAGCAGCTGGCCAAGGGCTGGGTCGCGGCCGCCCCGGGCAAGGTCGTGCTGCTCAATGCCGCGGTCACGGCCATCGGCGTCGCAGTCGCCGTCGTCGTCGACCGCGGCGAGAAACGCCGCCTGGCCGAGAAGGCCGCGGCATAGTCCCCGGCCCCGAGCGCCCCGGCGGCTCCCGGCTCCCTCCGAGAGCCGCCGGGGACGGCAACGATCCCGAACTACCCAGCAAGGAGACGGAGCTGTGATGGAGCAGTCCGTTCGGCCCGGATCACCCCCACTCGCGGGCGACGGGCGCGAGGCGCACGAGATCGGCCGGAGGGCCACCCGGTCCGGGGGCATCGGCTCGATGCTGGAGTTCTACGACTTCTTCATCTACACCCAGGCCTCGGCGCTGGTCTTCCCCTCGGTCTTCTTCCCCTCCGACGACGCGGCTCTGGCCATCATCGCGTCCCTGGGAACGTTCGGCGTGGGCTACCTCGCCCGCCCCGTCGGCGCCTTCGTCCTGGGAGCCCTGGCGGACCGGGTCGGACGGCGCCACACCCTGATCCTCACCATGGCCCTCATGGGGATCTCCACCGTCGCCCTGGGGGTCCTGCCAGGCTACCGCCAGATCGGCGTCATGGCCCCCGTCATTCTCGTCACGTGCCGGCTGGTCCAGGGCTTCGCCGTCGCGGGCGAGATCTCCGGGTCCTCCACCATGATCATGGAGCAGACGCCCACCGGGCTGCGCGGCAGGCGGGCCGCCGTCACTCTGCAGGGGGCCCAGCTGGGCCAGATCGTGGCGGCCATGATCTTCATCCCGTTGGCCGCTCTCCTCCCCCGCGACTCGTTCGTCTCCTGGGGCTGGAGGATCCCGTTCCTGCTGTCGGCGCTGGTGACCGTCGCGGGATTCCGCATCAGGCTCGCCACGGTCGAGTCCAAGCCGTCCCGCAGGGAGTCGATCCCCCGGTCCGCAAGGTCTTCCGGGAGACTCCCATGACGGTGCTCAGAATCTTCCTCATGTCCCTCGCCAACATCATCCCCGTCACGGCGACGGTGTTCGGCGCGTCGCTCGCCACCCAGAAGGCCTATGGGATCCAGTGGTCGCCCGAGGTGTTCCTCTGGATCCCCGTCCTGGGCAATCTGACCGCCGTGGCCGTCATCCCCGTCGCAGCGGCGCTGTCGGACCGGATCGGCCGGCGCCCGATGATCATCGGCGGCGCGCTGAGCTCGGGCGCCCTCTCCTTCGGCTATCTCTGGGCGATCACCCACGGGAGCCTGTGGCTGACGATCCTCATCGGCCTGGCCATGTGGGGCGTCCTGTACCAGGGGTACAACGCGGTGTTCCCCTCCTACTTCCCCGAGCTGCTTCCGGCGTCCACCCGAGTCACCGGAATGGCCATCGGGCAGAACATCGGCACGGCCGTCTCCTCCCTCATGGCCATGGTCTTCGCCGGTCTGTGCCCTCCCGGCACACCGGGGCCGACCATCGTGATCATCGTGGGAGCCATCACCCTCGCACTGACCTGCATGGTCGCCGCCGCGGCGTGGAGCTCTCCCGAGACGCACCGCCTGCGGGCCGACGACCTGGGCGTCCCCGGCGCGGCCCCGCTGCCGCCCGATCAGTACGCGACCGAGCGCTCGGCGGCCATCACGGCCGCGGCCGCTTACTCCGGGAGACGGCCATCGAGATGACCCGCGAGTCCGCCGCCCCGCGGCCGGGACCCCGCCCCTGAGCACGCTTCACCCACCATCCGAGGGCGTCTTGCCCACCACTCGACAAGAAAGGTTCTGATTCATGAGCACGCAGCTGACGGACGAGCAGCAGCTCCTCCTCGACTCGGTCAAGGAGTTCGTGTGGAGCGAGGTCGCGCCCCACGTGGCCCAGCGCGACCGCGACAGCCAGTGCGAGCGGTCCGACTTCGCCTCCGCCTTCGAGCTCGGGCTCCATCTGCTCGAGCTCCCCGAGGAGTACGGCGGGTCGGGCCTCGACTACGAGACCGGCGCCATGCTCTTCGAGGAGCTGGGGAAGGTCGACGCTGGCTACGCGATCACGCTCGTGTCCACATTCGTCGCCTTCCGCAACGTCCTGATCGCGGGCACCCCCGAGCAGGCCCGCCTCTTCGCCGACACCATCGCCGACGGCGGCCTGGGCTGCTTCGCGATCACAGAGCCGGGATCCGGCTCCGACGCGGCATCGATCCGCACGACCGCCGTGCGCGACGGCGACGACTACGTCCTCAACGGGCAGAAGTGCTGGATCACCAACGGCGGCATCGCCGACATCTACCTCATCTCGGCCAAGACCGACCCCGACGCCGGAGCCCATGGGATCTCGACCTTCCTCGTCGAGGCCGACCGCGAGGGGCTCTCCCACGGGCGGCACGAGGACAAGATGGGCCTGCGCACCTCCAACACCTGCGACCTGACACTCAACGACGTGCGCGTGCCCGCCGACCACCTCGTGGGCGAGGAGGGCAACGGCTTCCGCATCGCCATGTCCGGGCTGGACATCTCCCGTCCCTTCATGGCCACCATCGCCGTCGGCATGATGCAGCGCGCGCTCGACGAGGCCGCCATCTACGCGCTCCAGCGCGAGCAGTTCAGCCGCCCCATCTTCGAGTTCCAGATGGTCCAGGACATGCTCGCGCGCATGTCCGCGAAGGTCGTGGCGTGCCGCTGCCTGGTCCAGCACACGATGAGGCTGGTCGACGAGGAGCAGGACGTCCAGAAGGACGGGGCGATCACCAAGCAGCTCGTCACCGACATGCTCCAGGAGGTCGTCTCCGACGCCGTCCAGGTCATGGGCGGAAACGGCTATACCAAGGAGTACCCGGTCGAGAAGATCATGCGCGACGCCAAGGTGTTCCAGATCATGGAGGGCACCAACCAGATCCAGTCGATCGTCATCGCGCGCCGGCTCAGGAAGGAGTACTCCGCCAGGCTCTGAAGGCCTTGAAGGCTCTGGGGCGAGACGCATGAGGGGGCCCGCGATGGACGACGTGGAACGGTGGGAGCGGCGAGGCGTGATCGCCGCGCCCGCCGAGATGAGGAGCGCCTGGCGCGCGAGCGGATGGTGGGGCGACCACTGCCTCCTCGACTGGTGGTCGCTCGCCGTCGCCGCCCGCCCGGACGCCCCGGCCGTGGTGGACCGGGCGGGCACGGCCTACACCTACGCCCAGGCGGACGCGGTCTCGTCGCGGATCGCGTCCTGGCTGACGGACCGCGGAACGGGCCCCGGTGACATCGTGCCCGTTCAGCTGCCGAACTGGTCCCCGTTCCTCCCCGTGCTCATCGCCGTGATGAAGACCGGCGCGACGATCACCCCGCTGTCGCCCAACCTGCGTCACTCGGAGTGGGCGAACGCTCTCGACCTGTGCGCGCCGCGCGTCGCCGTCATGCCCACCCGCTTCCGCCGGACCGTGCACTCGGCCCTGGCCCGCGAGCTGCTCGGGGAGGACAATGCCCTGGAGTCCGTCCTCCTGGTGGGCCCTCGGGAGCACGACGGCCCGGAGGCCGGCCTGCCCCACATCGAGGACGTCGTGCGCACGAGCCCTCCCCTGGCTCGACGGGCGTGGGCGCGGTCGCGCGGGGACGACATCGCCGCCGTCCTGTTCACCTCGGGCTCGGAGGCGGCGCCCAAGGGAGTGATGCTGTCGCACAACAACGTCATCGCCTCCGAGAACGCCTTCGCCTACGGGCTGCGGCTGGGCGTGGAGGACAGCATCTTCATGCCCTCACCCCTCGGCCACGCCACCGGGTTCCTCCACGGCGTGGTCATGCCCATCCTCACCCGCGGAGCCTCGATCCTGTGCGACTCGACCGACGGCGCCGAGATGTCGCGGATGCTCGTCGGGCACGGCGCGACCTGCGGCATGTCCGTCCCCGCCGTCGTCGACACGATCCTCTGCAGCTGTCAGGAGCACTCGGCCGACCTCGCCCGGCTCCGATTCCTGTGCTGCGGCGGAGCGCCGGTTCCGCGGCGGCTCCTGGAACGGGCCCGCGGCCTGGGCGTGCGGCTGTACTCGGTGTACGGGTCCACCGAGCACGCGCCCCACACCATGACCACCTCCCAGGACCCCGACGAGAGGGTCCTGAGCACCGACGGCTGCGCCTGCGCCGGAGCCGAGGTGAGGATCGTCGACCCCGTCACCCGCACGGTCCTGCCCGCGGGGGCCGAGGGCGAGGAGGCGTCGCGCGGCCCGGCGGTCTTCAGCGGGTACCTGGGCCGCCCCGACCTCACCGGGAAGGTCCTCGACGACGAGGGCTGGTACTACAGCGGCGACCTGGCGGTCATGGACGCCGAGGGCTACATCCGCATCTCCGGGCGCCGCAAGGACCTCATCATCAGGGGCGGGGAGAACATCAGCCCCTCCGAGGTCGAGGGCGTGCTCATGGGGCACCCGGCGATCGCCGCGGCGACGGTGGTCCCGGTGCCGGACCCGGTGCTGGGCGAGAGGGCGCTGGCGTGCATCGTGCGCAGACCGGGGGCGCCGAAGATCGACGTGCCGGCGCTGCGCGAGTGGTTCATCGACCAGGGAGTCGCGAAGTTCAAGATCCCCGAGTACGTCGAGCACCTGGAGGAGATGCCGCTCACCAGCGCCGGCAAGGTCGACAGGGTCGCGCTCAGACGACGGGCGAGGTCCTTCCAGCCGCCCGCGCCATCATGCCGCTGACCGAGCTGACCGAGAGGACCCGATCTCCTCGGAGGGGCTCCCGGACACCAGGCGCATGACGGTCTCCTCGATGAGGCTCCGCACGTGCGCGCAGTCGTCACCGAGCATGTCCCGCCCGAAGGCGAGGCTGAAGGTCCACTGATGCTCGATCCTGTTGAGGACCAGCGCGGACAGGACCTGGTGCACGTCGAGGGCGCTGGGACCGCTCGGGCCCTCCTGGAAGATGCCGAGGCGGCGGCCGCGCTCGAGGACCTCCGCGATCGTCTCCACCGCCGACGCGTTCATCGCGGAGAACTCACCGATCTGGGCGGCGACCCCGCCGTGCATGATGAGGTTCTCCATGGCGACGATCCTGGCGAGATCCGGGTTGCGCTCGTAGTGCCCGAGAGACGCCCGGATCAGCTCGCGCAGCGCTGCCGCCGGCTCGAGGTGGTCGAGCCTGAGCGAGGACTCCAGGGCCCGGATCCGACGGTAGTTCTCCTCGAGCACCGCGCGGTAGAGGCCGTCCTTGGACCCGAAGTAGTAGAAGATCATCCGTTTGGAGGTGTTCGTCCGACAGGCGATGTCCTCGGTGCGGGCGCCCCTGGGGCCGTGAGCGGCGAACTCCTGGATCGCGGCCTCCAGGATCTCCCGGCGTGTCAGCTCAGGATCTCGTCGTGAGTTCCTCGTCCGTCTGTCGGCGGCATGCTCCTGATCCACGGTCGCCACTCTCCTGCTCGATCGTCAGCGGGCCCGGTCCCCGTGCACGAGCGAGGCGTTTTCTGACCTGGTGTGCGGACGACGCAGGACCCCACGGGACCCGCACAGGATACAACGGTCCGCCTCTTCGACCGCCGCAGCCCTCAGCGAGGCCGGTGATGCCGACGACGGCGCTGCCGCGGTCGCCGTCGCGCCGGAGGCGGGATCCGAGGCGGCTGCGCCGGCCAGGTGGTCGCTCAGCGCCGCGGCCGCCCCGGCCCCGCGGCTGATCGACAGCGTGGCCGTGCGCCTGGCGCCTCGATCCGTGTGGATCGGCTGCCTCCAGATCGTCCTCCCCTCGACCACCGCCATGCACCGAGAGGCTCCCGCGGCCCAGATGACGCCGTCGCACGCCGAGAGGACATCCTCGATGCGGCGCACGGCGTGCGAGGCCTCCACACGAGCCCGCCCCGAGACGATGCGCCGGATCTCCGCGTCCAGGATGCGCTTGGGCAGGCGGCGCTCGGTGATGCCCCGGCGCAGCATCCCGCCGAGGGAGTGATGGGCGTCGAGCAGGGTCACGTCGTGGCCGGCCAGGACGAGCTGGTGGGCGGCGGACAGGCCGCACGGGCCGGAGCCGACGACCACGACCCGCGCGCCCGTCGAGTCCCGCGGCTCGTCGAGCGTCCAGCCCTCGCGCAGGGCCAGCTCCCCCACCGCCGCCTCCAGGGAGCGGATGCCGACCGGCCCCGCCCGAGCGCCCAGCACACAGCCCTGCTCGCACGGCGCGTAACAGATCCTGCCCATGCACGCCGGGAGCGGGTTCGTCCGCGTGATCGCCCTCCAGGCCCGGAGGGCGTCGTCCTCCTGGAGCCCGTGCAGCCAGCCGCGGACGGGCTCGCCCGCGTCGCAGGCGATCTCGCAGGGCGGAGTGAGCATCGCAGCGGCACCCGACCCGTCCGGCCGGCCGGGATCCCGGGACCTTCGGCCCTGTAACTCCGCTCTCACCATGCCATGATTGTACCCGCCAGTTAATAGTGTGCTGGCGAGTTGCTCGACGGGTACGGCCCGTCCAAGGACGCGACGTCGCGTCTGCAGAGCATGAGAGCACCGTCACTAAGAGGAAGGGCTTCGATGACTATTGCCGTGGCCTACAAGTGGGCAGCGAATCCCCAAGACGCATCCGTCGGCGCGGACGGGACCGTGGACTGGTCCCGTGCCAAGCCCGCGGTCAGCGAGTACGACCCCGTCGCCGCGCAGGTCGGCCGCACGCTCGCCGACCAGACCGGCACCGAGCTCGTCGGAGTCTCTGTCGGCCCGAGGGCGGTGTCGGGATCGATGGCGAAGAAGGCCGCCATGTCGCGCGGCTTCGACCGCGGGGTCGTCGTCGCCGACGACGCCACCGCCGGCTGGAACCTCACCACGGTCGCTCGGGCCCTGGCCGAGCTGGTCAGGGGCGTCGGCGACGTCGACCTGCTGCTGACAGGTGACGCGTCCATCGACGAGAACGCCAGGATGACCTCGGCCCTCGTCGCGGGCCACCTGGGCTGGCCCTGCCTCCAGGAGGTCCAGGCGGTCGAGAAGACCGACTCGGGCTGGACAGTCACCCAGTCCGTGCCCGGAGGAACCCGCAGCGTCGCGGTGGACGGCCCCGCGGTCATCGCCGTGACCGCTGACGCCGCCAAGACCAGGGTACCCGGCATGAAGGACATCCTGGCAGCGGGCAAGAAGAAGGTCACCGTCGCCAAGGTCGAGGCCCCGCCCGTGCCGGTCGAGCTGGTCGAGCTGGTCGAGCGCACCCGGCCCGAGACCCGCAGCCGCAAGAACAAGATCGTTGCCGACGCCGACGAGCTCGTCGCCGTCCTGCGCACGGACGGCGTGCTCTGAGCACCAGCCGAGAAGGAACAACCATGACCAGCACGTGGATCATCACCACCACCCCCCAGATCTCCGCACTCCTGGACCTCGCCCACCGGGCGTCGTCGTCTGTCACGGTCGCTTTCAGTTCGCTACCCACTTTGGCTTCGCCAGT
>ERZ773079.2008-NODE-2008-length-11688-cov-9.028110_pt1 | contig 11688 bp, 9 predicted proteins | sample MGYA00511355_ERZ773079 | MGnify/ENA primary metagenome ERZ773079 (study PRJEB29015, sample SAMEA2737979) | human oral metagenome | biome: human oral; feature: human-associated habitat; material: dental | place: China | collected 2117 ... | reverse complement strand
GGCCCGAATTCGATCTCGGCCGATTCGACGATCACGAAATCCCTGAGTCGCAACCATTGCAGCATGATGGAAAGCCTCTCGTCCTGGAAAGCGCTTTGTATGAACTTCGTATGAAACCGTCAGCCCCGCCGCGGCTCCAGGCCCGGAATCTCGTGCCAGTTGAGCTTGGTGCGCAGCGTGGCGTAGTAGCTGTAGCCGGGCGGATGCAGGAAGCGGCTGGAGTCGGCCGAACGGTGCAGCACCACCCGGTCGCCCAGCTGCAGGGATGCAAAGGACTGCATGTCGCAGTTGAGCCGGGCGTTCCGTCCGTGGCGGATGGTCAGCTCCACCTCGCACTGGTCGGGCAGGATGATGGGGCGCGCCGACAGCGACTGCGGCGCCACCGGCGCCAGCACGAAGCCGTGCAGCGACGGATGCATCAGCGGACCGCCCACCGACAGCGCATAGGCCGTGGAGCCCGTGGGCGTAGCCACGATCAGCCCGTCGGCGCGCGGGCTGTACATGTAAAGCCCGTTGACGCTCACCTCGATCTCGATCAGCCCGGTGTGCGAGCTGCGGCTGATCACCACGTCATTGAGCGCCCGGGCGTGAAAGAGCGCCTTGCCGTCCCGCCAGATATTCGCTTCGAGCAGCGACCGCTCCTCGATCTCGTAGTGGCCGTTCAGGATCTCGTCCAGCCCCTTCTGCCAGTCCGACATCGGGATGTCGGTGATGAAGCCCAGCCGCCCGCGGTTGATGCCGACGATGGGCACCTTCAGCGGGGCCAGCGCGCGGGCCACCCCCAGCATGGTGCCGTCGCCCCCCACCACCACGGCCAGATCGGCCCGGCGACCCAGTGACTGCACCAGCCGCATGTTGCGGCTGATCTCGGTCAGTACCGTGACACCGCGCTGGGTCAGCCAGTCGGCGATTTCCTCGAGGATGCGCTCACGCAGCCCGTCGGATTGCGGGCGACCGAACAGCGCGATGGTCTTGAAAGGGGCAGTCATGCGGCGGATTGAACCATAATTCCGGATAATTGCGTCATGGTCATTGACTCCTGCCGGGTCATCCCGGGTAAGCCGAATGGATGAACGCGCCCGAATCCTGCTCAAGTCCCTCATCGAACACTACATCGTCGACGGCCAGCCCGTGGGCTCGCGCACGCTGTCGCAGTACTCGCGCCTGGACCTGTCGCCGGCCACCATCCGCAACGTCATGGCCAATCTGGAAGAGCATGGCCTGATTGCCCACCGCCACACGTCCAGCGGTCGCGTGCCCACCCCGCGTGGCTACCGGCTGTTTGTCGACTCGCTGCTCACGGTCCAGCCCCTGGAGGCCGGTGAGGCCAGCCAGATGCAGGGGGCCCTGGTGGCCCAGGAGCCCCGCCAGGTCTTGGCCAAGGCCGCGGGGCTGCTCTCGGAGCTTTCGTCCTTTGCCGGCGTGGTCTCCACCCAGCGCCGCAGCGGCACCTTCCGGCACATCGAGTTCCTGCGGCTCTCGGCCCGACGCGTGCTGCTAATTCTTGTGTCGCCCGAGGGGGATGTGCACAACCGCATGCTGCAGCTTGACCGCGACTACACGCCATCCACCCTCAACGAAGCGGCCAACTACATCAATGCCCATTACGCCGGCATCGATTTCGATGAGATCAAGCGCCGCCTGGGCACCGAGCTGGCCGAGCTGCGCCGCGACATCAGCGCCCTGATGCAGCGCGCCGTCGATGCCGGCCGCGAGGCCGTGGAAGACGACAGCGACAAGATGCTCATCGCCGGCAGCAGCAACTTTGTCGGCATTCCTGACTTTGCCGACGATATGGCGCGCCTGAAGCAGCTCTTCAGCCTCTTCGAGCAGCGCACCGACCTGCTGCAGCTGATGGATGCCTCGGCCCGCGCCAGCGGCGTGCAGATCTATATTGGTGGGGAGTCCGAGCTGGTGCCGATGGAGGAACTGTCCATCGTCATTGCGCCCTACAAGGCCGACGGCAAGGTGGTGGGCACCCTGGGCGTCATCGGCCCCACCCGCATGGCCTACCAGCGGATGATCCCCATGGTGGACATCACGGCGCGCCTGGTGTCGTCGGCGCTGGATGCAGGGCGGGAGTGAGCAGGGCGTCATGGCCCTCGAGCGTGGTCCGCTATCGTGGCCTGCTGTCGTGGCCTGCTGTCGTGCCCCGTGCAACGCCTGAAACGGCATGGTCAGCCAGCCCCTACAATCAGCGCTGATCACTGACGATGGACCCCGTTGTCCACATGACCGACGCCTGCCATGAACGATACCGTCCCACCCTCCCGCGCCGCCATCCTGCTGGTCCAGCTGGGCACGCCCGACAAGCCGGAGGTGCCGGAGGTGCGCCGCTACCTGCGTGAGTTCCTCTCCGACCGGCGGGTTGTCGAGCAGTCGCCCCTCATCTGGTGGCCCATCCTGTACTCCGTGGTGCTGACCCGCCGACCCAAGGAGTCGGCCGAGAAGTACCGCTCCATCTGGACCAAGGCCGGTTCGCCGCTGCTGGTCAACACGAAGCTGGTGGCCGAGGCGCTGCAGGACGAGCTGAACAAGCGGGGCCGGCAGGTGGAGGTGGTCTGGGCCATGCGCTATGGCAACCCGTCGATGGCCGACGCCCTGCGCGACCTGCGTGACCGGGGTTTCTCGCGCATCGTCGTGCTGCCGATGTACCCGCAGTACTCGGCCGCCACCAGCGGCACCGTGTTCGACGTGATCGCCCGCGAGTTCCTCCAGTGGCGCAGCATTCCGACGCTGCGCTTCCTGCAGAGCTTTCACGATGACCCTGGCTACATTGCTGCCGTGGCCGAGAGCATCCGCCACTCCTGGCGCCAGTCCGAGGCCGGCAAGCCCGAGAAGCTCATCTTCAGCTTCCACGGCCTGCCGCAGCGCTGCGTGGATCAGGGCGACCCCTACGTGAAGCAGTGCCAGGAAAGCGCCGCCCTCATCGCTGCCGCCCTGGGGCTGGCCAAGGAAGACTGGCTGCTGACTTTCCAGTCACGCTTTGGCCGCGAGGAATGGGTCAAGCCCTACACCCAGCCCACCGTGGAGGCGCTGGCCAGGAAGGGCGTCAAGACCGTGGACGTGGTGTGCCCGGGGTTCGTGTCCGACTGCATCGAGACGCTGGAAGAGATCGACATGGAGGTGCACAACGCCTTCGTGGGCGCCGGCGGCAAGCGCTTCCGCTACATCCATTGCCTCAACGACGCCCCGCTGTGGATCCACGCCCTGGCCGACATCGTGGGCAACGAGCTGGCGGGGTGGAAGACGCTGGAGGCGGAGCAGGGGCGGCGCAAGGGGTGAGGGGCTGTCCAGTGGCTGACCGATCTGTGATTCCGTCGTCTGAAGAGTCTGAAGGGCACCAACGGCAGCAGCAGCGTCCGGAACAGCCCGGGCTGACGGCGGTGGACTGGCTGCTTGCGCAGAAAAGTCTTGAGAACCGGTCGCGTGCCGAGATCGATGAGGCCTTGTGTGAGGAGCGCGATTGGTGACGCAATACGGATCGGAATTCCTGGGCATCGTCCTCATCCACTTCCTGGCGGTCATTTCGCCGGGGCCGGATTTTGCGGTGGCGATCCGCCAGAGCGTGCGTCATGGGCGCCGGGTGGGCATCTGGACGGCGCTGGGCATCGGGGCCGGCATCTCGGTCCACGTGCTCTATACGCTGGTGGGCATCAGTGCATTGCTGCGCACTACACCGTGGGCGATGTCGGCCGCCCGCTGGGCCGGTGCGGCCTACCTGCTGTGGCTGGGTATCCGCTTCGTGCGCAGCACGCCTCCGACGCCGCAGGATGTGGCCGTGCAGGGGCCGGCACAGGGAAGTGCGGTAGGGGATGCTTCCGCGGTGATGATGCCGGAAGCCGCGTCGGTCCCGATGCCTGAACCAGCTGCCCGCCGCGCCTTCTGGGTGGGCTTCATGACCAACGCCACCAACCCCAAGGCCACGCTGTTCTTTCTGGCCGTGTTCACCACCGTGGTCAGCCCGGCCACACCGCTGTGGGTGCAGGGCCTCTACGGTCTCTGGATGTGCGTAGCCACGGCAGCCTGGTTCGTGGTGGTGGCGCTGCTCTTCTCGCGGCAGGCTGTGCGGCAGCGGTTTCTGGCCTATGGCCACTGGTTCGAGCGCATCATGGGCGTGCTGCTGCTGGCCTTTGCGCTGAAGCTGTTCCTGTCCTGAAAAAAGCCCCCGCTCCGTGACGGATGCGGGGGCTTTGCCTTTCCTGCAGGGGGAGCGGCCGGCGAAGACGGGACATGTCGATGCCTTCGCCGGCGGGTTTCAGGACTCGGCCTCCAGCCGGTTGCGCACGCCGCTGGTGGTGCCACCCAGACGGCTGTAGCGCTGACGGCTGCCACGCGTGGACTCACGGTCACGCAGGTTGCTGTGAGGGGCCGAGGCGGCCTGCCGCGCCTTCTGCTCGGCGCGTGCCTTGGCATTTTCCCGGGCGTGCACCACGAAGCCACCCAGCATCACCAGGATGGCTGCCACGGCCGTGGCCAGCACCATGTGGCGGTACTCGTCGATGAACATCATGACGATGAGCGAGCCGATGATGAAGGCGATGACGCCATAGGTGAGCCAGGGGAACAGCCACATCTTCAGGCGGATCTCGCGGCCTTCGGCCTCCAGCTTGCGACGCATCTTCAGCTGCGAGAAGGCGATGACCAGGTAGACCAGCATGGCGATCATGCCTGTGGTGTTCATCAGCAGGTCGAGGATGTCCTTCGGGCGCAGCGACTCGAAGAAGTTCAGCACGGCAATGAACACGGCGATGGAGCACGAGGCGATGACCGAGTACACGGGGATGCCACGGGTGGAGGTCTGCTTGAAGATCGGGTGGGCGTCACCGCGCTTGGCCAGCGAGAACAGCATGCGCGAGGCGGTGTAGTGGGCCGAGATCAGGCAGCTGCTGACCGAGGTGAGCACCACGAAGTTCATCAGGTACTGGGCACCGGGCACGCCCAGCAGTTCCAGGGTGCGGCGATAGGAGCCGTAGCCGGACTCGCCCAGATGCGGGTCGTTCCAGGGCACCAGGCAGACGATCAGGAAGATCGAGCCGATGTAGAAGAGGCAGATCCGCCAGACGACCGAGTTGGTGGCCTTGACGATCTGGTCGGCCGGGTTGGCCGATTCCGAGGCCGCAATGGTGACGATCTCTGCGCCCAGGAAGGCGAACATCACCCCCAGCATGGCCACGATGACCGACGACCAGCCGTTGGGCATGAAGCCGCCATGAGCCGTGAGGTTGGCGATGCCATGCACCGTGCCGCCCTGCCAGATGTTGAAGACCGCCAGCAGGCAGATGATGATGAAGCAGACGATGGCCGTGACCTTGATCAGCGCGAACCAGAACTCGAACTCGCCGTAGTTGCGCACGTTCATGAAGTTGATGCTGATCAGCAGGAACGTGGTCACCAGGGTGAACACGTTGACCGAGATGTCGGGGAACCAGGTGTTCAGGATCATCCCGGCGACATAGGCTTCCCAGGCCATCAGCAGGGCCCAGAACCACCAATACAGCCAGCCGATGGTGAAGCCGGCCCAGCGGCCGATGGCCTTGTCGGCGTAGGTGGAGAACGAGCCGGTGTCGGGGGAGGAGGTGGCCATCTCGCCCAGCATGCGCATGATGAGCATGACCACGATGCCGCCGGCCAGGTAGGCCAGTACCACGGCGGGGCCCGTGGTGTAGATGATCTTGCCCGAGCCCACGAACAGCGCTGCACCGATCACGCCGGCAATCGACATCATCGTGAGGTGACGGGTCTTCAGGGAGGCCTGGAGCTGCTCGGTATTTTTCCGCTTGCCTGAGCAGCTGTAGTTGGGGGCGTTCGTGGTCTCTTTCATATCGTGATTCTTGTATCGTATGAATATTGGACTGACCGATCACCGCATGAAATGAAGCGATGATTCTGGCGCGAGCAGGTCTGTCGAACGCACGAGCCAGGACGGGCGCATGTCAAAAACGTAGCACAGGAAACCGGGCCGAAAATGCAGACGCGGGTTTTGGGCTGGGTAATCCCCAGTGTTTGATGATGCGCTGCAGAAAACAAGGATTCGCTGCGTCAAAATACGCATGAATCGGCTTGTGGAGCCGGATGGCAGGCAGAAGATTTGATTCGGAATTAAATCAGGGGATAAATGTGGAGAAGGATGGGTTAATGGTTTAGGGGTAATCCCTAGGGGTCTCCGGGCAGGAGGTTAAGGCGTTCGTTGCATCACGGCTTCTCGGGCCGCGTGTGATCATGGATAGGGCGTCAGATTATTGCCATATCGCCCGGGATATAAGGGCATTTGTTTTTGATAGCGATGGAAAATGGTTTGTCCGGATGCCGCCAGATCCGGATACCGGCAGAAAAAAGGCCACGCAGAAAGCGTGGCCTTGTCGTGGGGCGCCGGGGCGGCGAATCAGGAAACCGCCTGCAACGGGTCCCGGTGGCCGGAACTGTCGCCAGCGGGCATGACCGCCGCCGTCAGGATCACTGCGGCGGAATGCGCAGCTTCTGTCCCGGGTAGATCTTGTCGGGGTGCGACAGCATGGGCCGGTTGGCCTCGAAGATCTTGTTGTACAGGTTGGCGTTGCCGTAGTACTCCTTGGCGATCTTCGAGAGCGTGTCGCCCTTGACCACGGTGTAGTAGCGGGCCTCGGGGGCGGACGAGGCCACCGTCAGCTCGTCGTTGACCTGCTCCACGCCGGCCACGTTGCCGCAGCACAGCAGGATCTTTTCCTTGGTTTCCTGGTCGGAAGCCTGGCCCGAGACCGTGACGGCGCTGCTGGCACCATCGAACTTCACGCTCAGGTTCTCGGCGTCCAGGTTCTGGGCGCGGATGTAGGTGACGATCGCATCGGCCGCCGCCTGGTTGGCCGCATCGGGGTTGCTGGCCGGGGTGGCGGCCTGGGCCGTGCCGCCGCCAAACAGCTTCTCGCCGGCTTCCTTCATGAAGGACATCAGACTCATGCGGTTTCTCCTGTGAATGGTTGAGGGATGGGCGGCACCATGGGTCGCGTGCTGCCCGGCCCCCGGCGTCCGGACGGGTGCCTGGGGCCAGACGTCTATTGTGGACCATGTTGGCAACCCATGGCGGGGTCTGCCCATGCCATGGACGTGTGCGCCACAGTGGCGTTTCCAGAGGGGGCCGGCATGACGGGACTGGCCCGTATCGCGCTCCTGGCGCGGATCTTCCGTCCTCTGGGGCAGACCGTTCGTGCCGCCTGGGCAGGGATGTGGTCAAATCCGGGTTGTGAATCCTTGTTTCACCCCTATGTAGGGGTGATGTTCATGCCCGCGGGGGGAGGCAACCATGTCCGCCACCGGGGTGGGCGGCAGCTGCGCTGTCGCCGGATTCGACAGACTTTTCAAGATAATGGGGTATTCCAAGCCATGAAGGATTTCAGAAAGCACGGCGATTCGCATCACCCCGGTCAGCATCCGCAGTCGCAGCAGGGCTACGGGGGGGAGCGGCCGATGTTCGCCAACGATCCGCGTGACTACCCGCGGGCCGGCCAGCGGCATGGGCATGCCGACGAGCCCTACTACGACGCCGGCCAGAGCTGGCAGCAGCAGGGGCAGCACGCCGCACAGCCGAGCCAGGGTCAGCAGGCCGCCCATGGCCAGCCGCAGGGTGCCCAACCTGGCCAGGCGGCCCCGCAGGGCCAGGAAGGCTGGCAGACCGCTGGCCAGGAAGCCCCCCTGCATGCCGAGGCCGGACAGGACGACGCCGTCGTGGCCGCCCTGCAGGCCGAGATCGAGGCCCTGAAGGCCCAGCTGGCCGAGGCCGAGCAGAAGGCCGGCGAGAACCACGAGCACTTCGTGCGCGCCAGTGCCGAGACGGAAAACGTCCGCCGCCGCAGCAAGGAAGAGCTGGACAAGGCGCGCAAGTTCGCCATCGAGGGCTTTGCCGAGTCGCTGCTGCCGGTCTGCGACAGCCTGGAAATGGCGCTCACCGTCGAGACCCCGTCGGTCGACAGCATCCGCGAGGGTGTGCAGGCCACGCTGCGCCAGCTGCAGCAGGCGCTGGAGCGCAACAAGGTCCAGGTCATCGACCCGCTGGGCCAGCGCTTCGACCCCAACACCCAGCAGGCCATCTCCATGCAGCCCAACCCGGAGGTGGCGGCCAACCACGTGGCGGCCGTACTGCAGAAAGGCTATCTGATCAACGATCGGGTGCTGCGCCCGGCCATGGTGGTGGTCAGCCAGGGCTGAGCCCGCTGACGGGGCACAAGGGGCAGGGTGGGCGCCGTCCGCCCGGCTGTCTTCTGCCGGGAAAGGTCAGTTCATGAAATTTTTCACTTGACCCCTTGAAAGCCTCCGTACCACCCCCAATTGCGGATCATCGCTGAAACAAACCACTGCGGGAGCCAGTCTGCAGACGCCGTGCGGCCCGGCCGCACACCTGCCACCGGCTCCCCCGAATACCTGAGGAAGAACAAACATGGGAAAAATCATCGGTATTGACCTCGGTACCACCAACTCGTGCGTCTCGGTCATGGAGGGCAACACCCCCAAGGTCATCGAGAACGCAGAAGGTACCCGCACCACGCCGTCCATCGTCGCCTACATGGAAGACGGCGAGATCCTGGTCGGCGCGCCTGCCAAGCGCCAGGCCGTCACCAACCCGGCCAACACGCTGTTCGCCATCAAGCGCCTCATCGGCCGCAAGTTTGGTGAAGAAGCCGTCCAGAAGGACATCGGCCTGATGCCCTACAAGATCGTCAAGGCCGACAACGGCGACGCCTGGGTGGAAGTGCGCGACAAGAAGCTGGCCCCGCCGCAGATCTCGGCCGAAGTGCTGCGCAAGATGAAGAAGACCGCCGAGGACTACCTGGGCGAGGAAGTGACCGAAGCCGTCATCACGGTGCCGGCCTACTTCAACGACAGCCAGCGCCAGGCCACGAAGGACGCCGGCAAGATCGCCGGTCTGGAAGTCAAGCGCATCATCAACGAGCCGACCGCGGCTGCGCTGGCCTTCGGCATGGACAAGGGCGGCAACAAGGATCGCAAGATCGTCGTCTATGACCTGGGTGGCGGCACGTTCGACGTGTCCATCATCGACCTGGCCGACGTGGACGGCGAGAAGCAGTTCGAGGTGCTCTCCACCAACGGCGACACCTTCCTGGGCGGCGAGGACTTCGACCAGCGCATCATCGACTACATCATCACCGAGTTCAAGAAGGAACGCGGCGTTGACCTGTCCAAGGACGTGCTGGCCCTGCAGCGTCTGAAGGAAGCGGCCGAGAAGGCCAAGATCGAGCTGTCGTCCAGCAACCAGACCGAAGTCAACCTGCCCTACATCACCATGGGCGCGGCCGGTCCGGAGCACCTGAACATGAAGATCACCCGCGCCAAGCTGGAAGCGCTGGTGGAAGACCTGATCGAGCGCACCATTGCGCCGTGCCGCACCGCCATCAAGGATGCCGGCATCAAGGTCTCGGACATCGACGACGTGATCCTGGTCGGCGGCATGACCCGCATGCCCAAGGTGCAGGAGAAGGTCAAGGAGTTCTTCGGCAAGGAACCGCGCCGTGACGTGAACCCGGACGAGGCCGTGGCCGTGGGTGCTGCCGTGCAGGGCTCCGTGCTGTCGGGCGACCGCAAGGACGTGCTGCTGCTGGACGTGACGCCGCTGTCGCTGGGTATCGAGACCCTGGGCGGCGTGATGACCAAGATGATCAAGAAGAACACCACGATCCCGACCAAGTTCAGTCAGGTGTTCTCCACCGCCGACGACAACCAGCCGGCCGTGACCATCAAGGTGTTCCAGGGTGAGCGCGAGATCGCCTCGGCCAACAAGGCGCTGGGCGAGTTCAATCTGGAAGGCATTCCGCCGGCACCGCGCGGCATGCCCCAGATCGAGGTCACCTTCGACATCGACGCCAACGGCATCCTGCACGTGTCGGCCAAGGACAAGGCCACCGGCAAGGAGAACAAGATCACCATCAAGGCGAACTCGGGTCTGTCCGACGCCGAGATCGACAAGATGGTGCGCGACGCCGAGGAGCACGCCGACGAGGACAAGCAGCGCGTCGAGCTGACCCAGGCCCGCAACAACGCCGATGCGCTGGTGCACTCGGTCGAGAAATCGCTGAAGGAACACGGCGACAAGATCGACGCCGACGAGAAGTCGAAGATCGAGTCCGCCCTGGAAGCGGCCCGTGAAGCGGTGAAGGGCGACGACAAGGCCCGCATCGAGGAAACCAGCAACGCGCTGACCGAAGCCGCCCAGAAACTGGGCGAGAAGGTCTACGCCGAAGCTCAGGCTGCTGCCGCAGGCGCAGCCGGTGCAGCGGGTGCGGCAGCGGGTGCCTCGTCGGCTGAAAGCGCCCACTCGACGGAAACTGCTGGCGACGATGTGGTCGACGCCGACTTCAAGGAAGTCAAGCGCGACTGATCGCGGTACAGTCCGGTGGCCTGCCGCCGGACAAACCGGCAGTTCCGGCTGGCCATGACGGGCTGGGTGGCTTCACGAAGCGCCCGCCCGCATGGCCCTCCATTCCGATACCCGGTCCGCCGGGTATCTTGCTTTGAATCCCGACATTTCCGAAAGGTGCCTCAGGGGCCTTTCGCCAACGCCTGTCAGCCATGGCCAAACGCGACTATTACTCTGTGCTGGGGGTGGGCAAGAACGCCACCGACGAAGAAATCAAGAAGGCCTATCGCAAGATGGCCATGAAATATCACCCGGACCGCAACCCGGGTGACAAGCAGGCCGAAGACAAGTTCAAGGAAGTGGGCGAGGCCTACGACGTGCTGGGCGACCGCAGCAAGCGTGACGCCTACGACCGCTACGGCCATGCTGGCGTTGACGGCATGGGTGGCATGGGCGGTGGCCCTGGCGGCGGCGCAGGGGGCTTCGGTGGCTTTGCCGAGGCCTTCGGCGACATCTTCGGCGACATCTTCGGCGGCGGCGGCAGTCGGGGCGGGGCCAACCAGGTCTTCCGTGGTGCCGACCTGCGCTACGCCATGGAAATCACGCTGGAGCAGGCCGCCAACGGCTACGAGACCGAGATCCGCATCCCCTCCTGGGAAAACTGCACCACTTGCAAGGGCACCGGCGCCAAGGCCGGCACCAAGCCCCAGACCTGTGGCACCTGTCACGGCCAGGGCCAGGTGCGCATGCAGCAGGGCTTCTTCTCGGTGCAGCAGACCTGTCCCACCTGCCACGGCAGTGGCAAGGTGGTGAAGGATCCGTGCGAGGCCTGTGACGGTGCCGGTCGCATCAAGAAGACCAAGACGCTGCAGGTCAAGGTGCCCGCCGGCATCGACGACGGCATGCGCATCCGCTCGGCCGGCAACGGCGAGCCGGGTACCAACGGCGGCCCGGCCGGCGACCTGTACGTCGAGATCCGCATCAAGGAGCATTCGGTCTTCAAGCGTGACGGCGACGACCTGCACTGTGAAGTGCCCATCAGCATGGTTACCGCCGCACTGGGCGGCACCATCCAGGTGCCCACCCTGGGGGGCAGCGCCGAGATCGAACTGCCCGAGGGCGTGCAGCCCGGCAAGGTCTTCCGCCTGAGGGGCAAGGGCATCAAGGGTATCCGTGCCCAGATGCCGGGCGACCTCTACGCCCACATCACGGTGGAAGTGCCCGTGCGCCTGACCGACAAGCAGAAGCAGATGCTGCGCGAGCTGGACCAGAGCCTGTCGGATGCCAAGCACAGCCCGCAGACCCGCAGCTGGAAGGACCGGTTGAAGGAGTTCTTCCAGTAA
>ERZ773079.2000-NODE-2000-length-11728-cov-4.013964_pt1 | contig 11728 bp, 9 predicted proteins | sample MGYA00511355_ERZ773079 | MGnify/ENA primary metagenome ERZ773079 (study PRJEB29015, sample SAMEA2737979) | human oral metagenome | biome: human oral; feature: human-associated habitat; material: dental | place: China | collected 2117 ... | reverse complement strand
TATCGGGCGTCGCCAAAAGCTCCATGATAGAAAAAGAGCTCATAGGTGAGGTAAACGAAGCGATGCTGTTTTACTACGAGCGCTTGGAGCTCTCGCTGGCCTCATACTACAAGGCCTTGATGAATCAAAACATCGACATGGGCGATACTAGAGAGGCGAAGGCAAACTACGAGCTGTGGAAAAAGCTCGCCAAAGACGATATGGCCGACTGCGAGGCATGCGAAGCAAGCGATGAGATCGCGTATCTGTGCTTTGTCAGCGAGCATGAGGCCGCGCTAGAGCTTGCCGCGCCGATACTATCAGGCGAGCTAAGCTGCTCCGAGGTGCCGCACATAACCTACGCGCCGATACTTTTTAGCATGATAGCGCTAGGTAGGACCTGGGAGGCGAAAACCCTGCTACCCAAGGCTGCGGCGACGATCGAGTCAAATCCTCGCGTCATAAATCAGATCGCGCCGCTAATCGAGATCGCCGTTAGGCTGGATGAGCGCGAAACAGCGCTAAGCTTGGCGCGTAAGCATTCGCACACTATACTAGATAGCAACGACGATCTAAACGACCTGCGATTTTTCATCGCCGTTAGCGCATTTGGCGATGAGAACGACTACAAGACGGCTTTAGAGCTGGCGGGCAGATTTGACGCTAGAAATCAAAACTTCTACTACGCCGATTATCTAAATAAATTTTACGAGGAATTTGGGAGTTGAAATTTGACGGTTTAAAGGCCTAGCGCGCTTTGCCCGCGAAGCAGGGCACTATTCTCAAGCGCGTGCGGCGAGATAGTTTAAAATTTACAGCTCGATACTGCTTTTTTCATACTCGCAACGGCAAGCGCGATAAAATTTGCGCCGAACAGGCGCGGGCAGATCGTTCGGTAAATTTTATACCGCTCTCGCACGCAGCGATAGCCGATCATCGAAATGGATAATAGAGCGCGCGTGGCATTAAATCTTACTCGGTCGGTATGGATGAAAGTAAAATACTATAGCGGCGCAATCAACGCTAAATTGCGCAGACGAAAACGAGTGTTTGCGGCAGCGAAACATACGTCTAAATTTCAACCGCCGCAGAACGTAAAATTTCAACCGAGCCCAGCATTTATATAGCCATAAAACACGTGCGACGATGTATCTCGCGCATCTTCACTTAGATTTAGCGGCAAATTTAAAGCGTGGCGCGACGGAATTTTAAAACAAAATTTCAAGTAGATTTTTAAATATAAAATTTCAAACGGAATCTTAAATGCAGAATTTCAAATAAATTTTAAAATTCCAAGAGAATTTCATCCCTTGGAATTTTAAATTCAGTGCTTGGCTAGGTAATTTGTGTCGTAGTTATTATCCACGAAATCGGGGTTATTCATCATCCTAAGATGAAAATCGCGCGTCGATTTTATGCCACCGATGATGAGCTCGTCTAGCGCGACTTTCATCTTTGCGATCGCGCGCGCGCGGTCCTTGTCGTAAACGATGAGCTTGCCGATCATGCTGTCGTAGTAAGGCGGCACCGAGTAGCCCTCATAGACGTGGCTATCCATGCGCACGTTTCTGCCGCCCGGAGCGACGTATTTTGTGATTTTGCCCGGGTTTGGCATAAAGCTTTTGGAGTCCTCGGCGGTGATACGGCACTCAAGCGCGTGTCCGCTAAATTTTATCTCGCTTTGAGGCAGCAGCTTCTCGCCCTGCGCGATACGGATCATCCACTCGATCAGATCGAGCCCGCTTCGCATCTCGCTTACGGTGTGTTCGACCTGCAAGCGAGTATTCATCTCGATGAAATAGAATTTCTTGTCCTTGCTATCGTATAAAAACTCAAACGTTCCCGCGCTTGCGTATCCGATCGCCTTAGCGGCGCGAACCGCCGTTTCATGCAGGCTTTTTCGCGTCTGCTCATCCAAGATTACGGCTGGGCTCTCTTCGATTAGCTTTTGGTGGCGGCGCTGCATCGAGCAGTCGCGCTCGCCGATATGCACGACATGTCCATGCTCGTCGCCTAAGACCTGAACCTCGATGTGGCGGGGGTTTGTGATATATTTTTCCATATACATCGTGCCGTCCCCAAACGCGCTCATCGCTTCGCTCTCTGCCGACCAAAAGAGCTTTTCGATATCCTCTTCGCGCTCGACCACGCGCATTCCGCGCCCACCGCCACCGGCTGCGGCTTTAATGATGACCGGATAGCCGATTTCGGCGGCTAGCTTGCGCGCCTCTTCGACGCTTGCGATCGCGCCGTCGCTGCCAGGCACTACGGGGATGCCCGCGCGCATCATTACTTGCTTAGCCTTGCTCTTATCGCTCATTAAAGTCATTGCCTCGACGCTCGGACCGATAAATTTAATGCCGTGCTTAGCGCAAATTTCGACGAAATTTTGACTTTCGCTCAAAAAGCCGTATCCCGGAAAGATCGCGTCGGCTTCCGTTAGCTCGCAGGCCGTGATGATCGCGGGGATATTTAGATAGCTATCGCTGCTGCGCGGTCCGCCTATGCAGACCGATGCGTCGGCGTATTTGACGTAAAGCGCATCCTGATCGGCGGTGGAGTGCACGACGATGGCTTGCTTGCCCATCTCTTGGATCGTGCGAAGCGCTCTAAGCGCTATCTCGCCGCGATTTGCGATTAGAATTTTCTTAAGCTCCCTCATAGCTTCTCGACCTCAAACAGCGCCATAGCGTATTCGACGGGCTGTCCATCCTCGACGAGGGCTTTTTTGATGCGGCAGTCGAATTCCGCTTCGATCTCGTTCATAATCTTCATCGCTTCGATGATGCCGATCGTATCGCCCTTATGCACGACCTGACCTACGCTTACGAACTCTGCCGCACCGGGACTTGGCGCTTTATAAAAAGTACCTACCATCGGGCTGTCGATCGTATCCATCGCACCTTTTGAGGCGGGCTTATCACCCACGAGCACATTTACCGCAGGCGCAGCAAGCTGCGGGGCAGGTGCCGGTGCGGCGAGCTGAGGCGTGCTCCCACCGCATGGGCCATATTTTTTTATCTCGATTTCAAAATCTTTATCTTTAATTTTTAGCTCGTTAATGCCCTGCTTTTCGCCGAAAAAATCCATTAACTCTTTGATTTCTGCTTTTGTCATAAATTTCTCCTGAAAAAATTTGCGAAATTTTAGCTAAATTTTTATAATTGTTTCTTTAAATGGATTTTTGCGGGACTTTTAAGAAGTGCAAAGCGAAATTTACGACAGAATTTGCGGACTGATTTTAAGGATTTACGGAGCGAGATTTGCCTCGCCCATTTTAAGCTCGAACTTCGCAAGCGAAACACGAAATTTTGCCGTAAGAGCACGAAATTATTTTGAATTCTTTAAAATTTATACTTAATCTTACGACTAAAATTCTACGCTTAAAACGTTAAATCCGCGCTTTGCTTTAAAATTCCACCTTCGGGCTCGTATCAAAATCCTGCGCCTTGCTTTTCTTTAAAATTTCGCGCTGAAATTTTGTTTTATAACCCCGCGCCGAAATCCTATCCGAGCGAAGTCCTGTGCGTTAATGTGTCGCAAAAAAGCTCTGAATTTTCGCTTTATCGCTCGTTTTGCTAAGAGCCAGCATCAGCAGCACGCGAGCCTTTTGCGGATTTAGATTATCGGCGGTTAAAAAGCCGAGCTTAGCGTCGTCCACCTCTGAGCCTACGCTAGTCGAGCCGCTGCCCGTGCGGCTTGAGCGCACGACGATCACGCCCGCTTCGCTAGCTTTTGCAAGCGCAGCCTCCGTATCGGGGTATAAATTTCCGTTTCCCATGCCGGCGACTACGATACCCTTAGCGCCCTTTTGTACGGCAGTCTCTACGAAATCGCTCACGTCCTGCGGATGCGCATAGATAATATCGACTCGCGGAAGCGCCTTGATATCTTTGATATTAAAATCGCTGCTTATAGTGTGTTTGCGAAGCGGTGCCATATAGAAATTTACGACTCCGTAATTCACGGTGCCGATTTTGCCGGAATTCGGCGAGGCAAAAGCCGCAACATTAGTAGTATTTGTTTTCGTAACCTCGCGCGCGGCGTGGATGTCGTCGTTCATCACTACAAGAGCGCCCTTTTCGCGAGCGTTTTTATCTGCCGCGACGGCAACGGCGTTGTATAGATTAAGCGGTCCATCAGCACTCATCGAATCTGCGTTTCGCATCGCGCCCACCAAAACGATCGGTTTTTTAGATTTTATGACCAGGCTTAAAAAATACGCCGTCTCCTCCATCGTATCGGTTCCATGCACGATGACGACGCCGTCTACGTCGTTTTTAGTAAGCAGCTCGCTTACGCGGTTTGCGAGCTTGAGCCAAATTTCATCATTCATCTCCTGCGAGCCGATATTTGAAATTTGCTCGCTTTTAATCGTAGCTAAATCCCCCAGTTGCGGCACTGCCGATAAGATATCTTCTACGCCCTTTGAGCCTGCGGTATAGTTGCCCTCCGTGGCACTTGCGCTGCTTCCCGCGATCGTGCCGCCGGTAGCTAAAATATAAATATTTGGCTTCGCAGCAGCCAAAGATGACGCGATAAAAAACGTAATAAACGCAAATTTCTTGAGTAGTCCCATAGTTGCTCCTTAAAAAGTGATAAAATTTTTATAATTTAAGCAAAATTCTAGCATAAAATTTTTATTATATTTTATTTTGCTGCTATAATGCGCGAAAAATTTTGATTATTTTAAGGAAATTTTATGGGACTGAAAAGCGATAAATGGATCAGACAGATGTCGCAGCAGCACGATATGATAGCGCCCTTTTGCGAGGAAAATATCGGTCGCGGCGTCGTTAGCTACGGACTTTCTAGCTACGGATACGACATCAGGGTCGCAAGAGAGTTTAAAATTTTTACAAACGTCGGCGGAACTGTCGTCGATCCTAAAAATTTCGACGCAAAAAACGTCGTGGATTTTGAAGGCGATGTCTGCATCGTGCCGCCGAATTCCTTCGCGCTAGCGCGCACTATCGAATACTTCAAAATGCCGCGCGACGTGCTTGCGATCTGCCTCGGTAAAAGCACCTACGCGCGCTGCGGCATCATCGTAAACGTAACGCCCTTTGAGCCGGGCTTTGAGGGGCACATCACGATTGAAATCTCCAACACCACGCCGCTGCCTGCAAAAATTTACGCGAACGAAGGCATCGCGCAGGTTTTGTTTCTGCAAGGAGACGAGCCGTGCGAGGTGAGCTACTGCGATAAAAAGGGCAAATACCAAAGCCAAAAGGGCATCACGCTGCCTAGAATTCTAAAGGATTAAACAATGAAAAATTTAATCATCGTAGAATCCCCCGCAAAAGCCAAAACGATCAAAAAATTTTTAGGCGATGACTACGACGTCATCGCTTCCAAGGGACACATCCGCGATCTGCCGCAGAAAAAATTCGGCATTAAAATCAAAGATAAAAGCTTCGAGCCCGAATACGAAATCAGCGCCGATCACGATCAGATCGTAAAGCAGATAAAGACGCTCGCTAAAAAGGCGGATCAAATTTACCTCGCGACGGACGAGGACCGCGAGGGCGAGGCGATCGCCTATCATATCGCAGCTTCGATCGGCAAGCAGGCGGAGGATCTGCCGCGCATCGTATTTCACGAGATCACCAAAAGCGCGATCTCAAACGCGCTAAGCTCGCCGCGCAAGCTTAATATCGCAAGCGTAAACGCCCAACAAGCGCGTCGCCTGCTCGATCGCATCGTGGGCTATAAACTAAGTCCGCTTTTAAATTTAAAGATCCAGCGCGGCTTAAGCGCGGGTCGCGTCCAAAGCGCCGCGCTTAAGATCGTCGTCGATCGCGAGCGTGAAATTTTAAATTTTAAACCGGTAGAATTTCACAGCATCGACGCGGTTTTTAAGAAGGACTTGGAAGCCGAGCTCGTGGAATTTCGCGGCAAAAAGATGGAAAAGCTCTCGGTTAAAAACGCGGCGCAAGCTAGCGAGATCGTCCTGACGCTGCAAAAAGACAAATTTAGCGTAGAGAGTATTGAAAGCAAGTCGCGCAAAACAAACCCCTACCCGCCGTTTATGACCTCGACGCTACAGCAGGCGGCGAGCACGGCTCTGGGCTTTAATCCGCGCAAGACGATGAGCCTCGCGCAAAGCCTTTACGAAGGCGTCAATACCAAAAACGGCGGCGCGATCACCTATATGCGAACCGACTCGCTAAATATCGCTAAAGAAGCGATCGCGGCGGCTCGCGAGCTCATAGAGGAGCACTTCGGCGAAAAATATCTGCCCAAAAGCGCGAATTTATACGCCACCAAAAGTAAAGGCGCGCAGGAAGCGCACGAAGCGATAAGGCCTACCGATCTAAAGCTTACCCCCGAGCTCGCGCAAAAAATCCTGCCTCGCGACGAATACCGCCTTTACGCGCTCATCTACAACCGCTTCGTAGCCTCGCAGATGAGCCCTAGCGTCTCGCAGATTCAAACGATCATCGTGCGCGGCGAAGCGGGCACGTTTAAGATCAGCGGGCGCAAGGTGGAATTTGACGGATTTTACAAGGCTTACGGCGATCTGGATAAGGATAAAATTTTACCGAACTTCAATGCGGGCGACGTGATGAGCCTGCAAAGCCTAAGCTCGCAGCAGCATTTCACTGAGCCGCCGGCGCGCTATTCGGAAGCAAGCCTCATCAAAAAGCTCGAAAGCCTCGGCATCGGCAGGCCCTCGACCTATGCGCCTACCATCTCGCTGCTTACGGCGCGCAACTACGTAAATATCGAGCAAAAGCACCTGGTGCCGAGCGAGATCGCCTTTAAGATCACCGAGATGCTAGAGCAAAATTTTAAAAACATCGTCGATAGCGAGTTTACCTCCAAAATGGAGGAAAAACTCGACGATATCGCCGAAAACAAAGCGGACTGGCAGCAAATTTTGGCAGATTTTTACTACCCTTTTATGGACGAGATCGCCAAAGGAAAAACCTCGATCGCAAGCCAAAAGCTAGCCGAAAAGATCGGCGAAGCATGCCCGAACTGCGGTGGCGAGCTACTTAAGAGGCAGGGCAGATTTGGCGAGTTTATCGCTTGCTCGAACTATCCGAAGTGCAAATACTCCCGCAACGCAGACGCCAGCGCCGAGGGGGCGAGCGAAGAAAAGGCGGCGCCCGAAGTGTTAGATGAAAAATGCCCGCAGTGCGGTAAAAATTTGATCAAGCGTAAGGGCAGATACGGCGAGTTTATCGCTTGCGAGGGCTATCCGAAGTGCAAGTACTCGCGCAAAATCGAGGGCGCGGCGAAGGAGAAAAAACCGCTCATCTCCACCGGCGTTAAGTGCCCGAGCTGCGGCACGGGCGAGATCGTCGAGCGCTTCTCTAGACGCGGCAAATTTTACGGCTGCACGAACTACCCTAAATGCGGCTTTGTGAGCAACTACGCGCCGATCGCGCGCGCATGCCCGCAGTGCGGCAACTCATACATGCTCCGCAAAGAGCTGAAAAAAGGCAACTTCGCCGAGTGCCCGCAGTGCAAGCTTAAAGAAGAGATCGATTGATAATAGGCGTCATCTCGGACTCCCACCCTGAAACGGAGGTCGCGGCAAGCGCCATAGAGTGGCTGCTCGCGCGCGGAGCGGATCTGCTCGTGCATGCAGAGGGCATCGTCGAGAGCGAGACGCTGAGGCTTTTGCGACAAAGCGACAAGCCCTACTTCGCGGTTTTAGGGAACAACGACGAGGCGCTTGCGGAGCTAAAAAATGAGTTTAACCTACGGGGTGGGCCCTTCTGCACGGAGTTTGCCGGGCTGCGACTAAAAATAATGCACCATCCGTTTTATCTCTTTGACGAGGAGCCCGCGGTGCAAAATGAAGCAGACAGGCCAAGCTTCGCCGCGGATTTTGGCTTTCGCACAGACACGGATCGCGCGGTAGATTCTCGCAGGAATTCCGGCGCGAGCCTAGCTAAAAATTTAAGCTTAAGCGACGAAGCAAATCGCAGCGCAAATTTAGACTCAAACTGCAGAGCAGATCGCGGGAAAATTTTAATCGCAAATTCTAAAGTAGCGGATCACGTAATAAATTTAACCGCACCGAGCGTGAGCTTAAATTTGACTGTAAGTTCAGGCTTGGACGCAAACGACGAAGGCAAAAATTCCGTCCGAAATTATAAATCAAATTTCTCCGCCGCAGATTTAGACATAAACCCGTACTCGGGCGCTACGCGAAATTCTACGCCGATACGGGTCGCAAGCGGCGTGGCATATCAAAGCCCCATCACAAAAATAGGGGCTGTAAATCCCATCGTAGATAAAAATTACCTGACGGCGGCGTATCGAGGCTTTATTACGATAAGCTCGAGCTACGACGCACAAAATTTTACCCTTTATTGCGGCAAAAATTCAGACCGAAGCCAAAGCGAAAATTCTGCGCCCGCAATCCTTAATCAAATTCCAGGCGCTCTTATCTCGAGCAAAAATTTCTCTCCGAGCTTCGCCGCACCCAATCTAAAATCTACGCTACGCAGCAGTAAGAATTCTATCCAAAATCTCAGCGGGAATTCCGTTCAAAATTCTAATTCCGCAGCTCAAGCCACGCAGGATTTAAACTTTGCGGCGGCATATCAAAGCTCTATCCTCACGGCACCGAGCGCAAAATCCGCTTCTCTTCCAAATTCCGTGCTGCCTCAGAATTTTACCTCCTCGCAAAACTCCGCCTCATCGCAAAATTTCGTCCTACCGCCAAACTCCGCGAGAGAGGGCTGCAAAACGCCACTCAGATATATTAAAATTTACGATCGCACCAGTTTTTTCGCTGCGGTAGCGGATCACTATGTCACATCGATGGATTACCGACGATATGGCAACGGCGAATCAAAAGGACTTACCGATAAGCGGGGTATATCAAAAAACGGCACATCGGCGAATGGTCGCAGCGTAACGACAGATTGCCACAGCACATCGGCGCACCAAAATAGCGCGATGAGAAATCAAAACACCGCGGCGATGGATTGGTGCGACGTATCGATAGATAAAAACGCTACGGCGGCATATCGGCAAAATTACGCAGCAGTGAGTTATTACCACATGGCAGTGAATCAAAACACTTTAGCGGCGCCAAATTTAAATTTACGGCGCGCTCGTGCTAAATCCGGGCGAGATTTGCGGGCGCAAAAAGCGGCTTTTCGATTTGCCTGTGTTGTGGTGCAAGAGCGAAAATTGCGCGCATCTCGTCTCCGTTCGCAGCGCAAAGAACTATAAAGCGACCGAAAGGAAGTCTTAAAATGATACGAAAAGCCCCTGGGCAGCCAGAGAAAATGCTAGAAAGATGCGAAAAAATTCTAAAGCAGTGCGGAGAAAATCTAAAAGGATGCGAGGCCAAAGCATATGAATGAAATTTACATCCTAATCGCGCTATCGTTTTTGATCTTTGCTTCGCCATTTTTGGCTAGCTTAGCTAGAATTCCGCTCTCGCCTATGGAGATTATGCTCGGCATCATAGCTGCAAATTTAGGGCTTTTGCCGCCAAGCGCGACCTTCGATCTAGCCGCGCAGATCGGCTTTTGCTACCTTATGTTTTTGGCGGGCTGCGAGGTGGATTTCCGCGCGCTGCTTGCGATGCCGCGCAAAATTTTGCGGCTGATCCTAATCTTTTTGGCGCTGCTTTATATCCTAAGCGCGCTTGCGGTTTGGGTGTTTGAACTGCCGCAGATGCTTATCATCGCAGCGCCTCTGATGAGCGTCGGGCTGCTTTCGGCGCTGTATAAGGAATACGGCAAAGATCAAGCGTGGCTCAATCTCGCAATGCCCGCGGGCGTGATCGGCGAGCTTATTAGCATCGCCGCCCTCACGGTGGGCGGCATCTACCTTAAAAACGGCTTCGGCGTGGAGATGGTGCTTCATATCGGCGCGCTTTTGGGCTTTTCGGTAGCAGCCCTTGCGGTTTTTAAAGGGCTTGAAATTTTATTTTGGTGGTTCCCCGCGCTAAAAACGGTCATCATGCCCAAATACGACAAAAATGAAAAGGACGTGCGATTTGCGATGGCGCTGTTTTGCCTCATCTGCGCCGGAGTAATGCTTTTGGGGCTTGAGGTCGTAATCGGCGCCTTCATCGCAGGCACCTTTCTGCCGACCTTTTTCTCGCACAAGGACGACCTCATCGAAAAGCTATCGTCGTTCGGCTTCGGCTTTTTAGTGCCGATATTTTTCATACACACCGGAGCGGTGATCAAGCTTGAGGCGCTCCTTATGCCCGGAGTGATGAGCTTCGCCGTAAGCCTAGCGGCGCTGATGTTTGGCATCAGACTGCTTGCGAGCGCTACGTTTTTAAGCACCCTGGGGCGCAAAGGCGCGGCGCTTTTCGCGCTATCGCTATGCATGCCGCTAACCCTCGTCATCGCCACGGCGACGCTTTTTTACTCCACCGCCGCGATCTCGCAAGAGATATACTTCGCGATGATCATCGCCTCGCTCATAGAGGCGCTCGCGTCGATGATTTTGATAAATTTGATTTACAAGAAATTTTAGGGCGGGGTTTTAAAATTTTGAAATTATAGGATTTTGGAATTTTAGAATTTCAAAATTTCGCGAAATTTTAGAATTCTATAAAATTTGATTTGATACGGGACTAAGATGGAGTTAAATTTAAAGCTCTATTTTACGCCGCGATCGGTTAAATCTTGGAGTTCCATAGTGTAGTTTTCTTTTTGCCATGTTCCGGCATAGCCATAAGCTTTCAAAATTTTAAATAGCAAAGCTACTATATCCTTTTCGAAAAGAGCATTTGTGCTTTTTGGATTTAGTTCCAAAAGTTGCCAAATTCTATGAAGCTTTTTGCCTTCATCGAATATATAATCCAATGTGACCTCAACAACTTCACCTTTATGATATAAAATCCAAATGCCTTTAGCAAGGCTTGCATGATCATAGTCTGGATCGGGAAAACTATATACTGGCATTAGCCAACAATCCGCATTTCGATCAATAGTCCAATCAAGCTCGTTAATAAAAGTCTCATAGTATGGATTATATTTGTAGTAAATTTCACTCAATCCATACTTTTTATCATCCTCTTTAGTGATGGTTGCATTTTCAAACGCCACTCTCTCCTCCTCAAGAAATTTTAATAATTTTAGATTTTACGATCGGTTAGGTCTTGTAGCTCCATAGTATAATTCGGCTCCTCTCCGAACAAATCACGATCTCTATATACCTCTAAAATTTCTTTTAGTAAATACAAAATATCTTGCTTACTAAGATTTTGCGTATGATTTGGTTTTAAATCTAGGAGTTTCCAGATTCTATGAAATTTTTCTGGTTTTAAAGTTCTGTTTATAATAATTTCATAATCCATAATCAACTCTAGTAATTCATTATTATAATATAGAATCCAAATAGTCTCTGTACTAAGAGCATGATCAAACTCATTACTAGGAAAGTTATGAAGACACCACATCCAACAATTTCTACTTTTGTCAATAGTCCATTTTCGTTTGTTAATAAATTCTTTATACGGCGGATTATATTTATAAAATATTTCACTCAATCCATACTTCTCATCATCCTCTTTTGTGATGATTGCATTCCTCCTCAAGAAATTTTAATAATTCTAGATTTTACGATCGGTTAGGTCTTGGAGCTCCATGGTGTAGTTTGGGATTTGCTCCCATATGCCATCATATCCATATGTTTGCAAAGCATTATCTAGAAGTATAATTATTTCATCCCTTGAAATCAATTTAGTTTGTTTTGGATTTAGATCAAGTAGCTGCCAAATTCTATGAAATTGCTTAGGTCTTAGCGCCCTATT
>ERZ773079.1989-NODE-1989-length-11746-cov-2.826533_pt1 | contig 11746 bp, 9 predicted proteins | sample MGYA00511355_ERZ773079 | MGnify/ENA primary metagenome ERZ773079 (study PRJEB29015, sample SAMEA2737979) | human oral metagenome | biome: human oral; feature: human-associated habitat; material: dental | place: China | collected 2117 ... | reverse complement strand
CCTATCAGAATATTAGCGGAATAACAAGATATGCTACCAGCGCAGCTATCACTCCATATACTATCATAGGTACAACGGTAATTTTCATTATTTTTCCTTCGGCTTTATCAATGCCTAATACTGAACATACCGCGATAATATTATTGATACACACCATATTACCCATCGCTCCCCCTACTGATTGCAAGGCGAGTATCAGAGGCACCGAAAGTCCTGTGGTATTAGCAACCGAGTATTGCACGGCTCCAAAAGTAAGGTTCGATACGGTGTTAGAGCCTGAAAAGAAAGACCCTACCGCTCCTAAATACGATGAGAAAATCGTCCAGTGACTGCCTGTGGCTTGTGCCAATCCGCGACCGATAATTTGCACCATAGAGTTTTCTCCTCCCATTAGCATTACATTTACCATAATAAGCGCACCTACCAAAGCCAAGAAAGGCTTCTGTATCTGCACAAAACTAGCCGAAAAAAGCTCTTTTGTTTGCTTCCATTTCAGCGAGAATAACGGAATGGAAATGAGTACTGTAACCACAAACGGAATAAGTGCAGGCACATAGAGCAGTTTGTAGCTTTCATTTTCGCCCGTAGCAAAAATATTGTTCAGCGAAAAAATAAGTCCTTTAGTAACCTCAAAATCGCCTAGATAACCCAATTTTATAGTAAACCACTCAGTTGTATCATTCAAAAGTGCTTTTAGTGGGAGTTGTTTAATGCGAGTAAGTGCTAAAATGATAATGAGTGAAGCCGTAGGAAAAAGGGCTTTGATGAGTTCTGAAGATTTTACCTTCTCGTGATGCACTTCACGGTTATCAGTTTTAGATAGTCCTATTCCTTTGCTTGCAACGCCCACCGAGATAAAGAGCCCAATAGCCCCTCCTACCAAAGCGGGGAACTCGTAATTGAACCACGCAATAACCACGTAAGGCACCGTGCACGAGAGAATACTAATGAGTATAAAAACTATGTTTCGGCGTATCTGTTGCCAAGATACAATTACCTTGAGTGCCATCACAGGAATTACAAAAGCAGCAAACAGATGCACAATAGCCGTAATCCTACCTATGTCGGAAAGCTCAGTGTCAGAAATAGCTCCATTACTGATAAGCGTACCAAAACCGAACCACGTAGGGGTGCCCACTGCTCCAAACGATACGGGTACCGAGTTCATAATAAGTGCGAGAATGGCAACTTGCAACGGCTTGAAGCCTAATCCTACCAATAAAGGTGCTGCGATAGCCGCAGGCGTACCAAAACCACTGGCTCCTTCAATCATAAAGGCAAAAGCCCAGCCTATAATCATCAGCTGTGCCACAGGATTCGGACTGATGTTGCCTAACCAACGGCGCAACACATTCATTGCCCCTGTCATCTCCATCATTCGGTTGAAGAGCACCGCCCCAAATATCACCGTAATAGGCGTAGCTACCGATATGATAGCCTTAATAAAGTTAGCATTTACGGCTACAAAAGAGCCTTCAAAATAAGTTAAGTGCAACACATACACCAATCCTGCAATAAGCGGGAGTGCTATATACGAGGGAAGTGCGTTCTTTTTAACCATCAAATAGATGAGTAGTACTATCGGAAGTACGCTAAGAAATAAAGCCATAGGTTTCTTTTTTGTTTTCTTTTGAGGGCAAAGATAGTGCTTTTTATTTAATATGCAAATATTACGAAAGAAATATGTTTTCGAGCGAAATAGCAAAGACAAAAGAAGAGTGAGCCTTCAAAAAGGCTCACTCTTCTTGAATAAATCCAAAAAACTTCTTTTCTACTGGAAGTCTAAATCGGCTTCTTTTTCGTATTTAATTTGCTTAGTTGTTACATTATTCTTATTGGTATGTTCTCCTAGAGTACCTGTAACAATAAGTTTGGTACCTGCTGTTTTCAGTTTGGCTTTAGTTTCTTTGGATAACGCTTTAAATACAGTATTAGTAGCATATAGTTGTATTTCGGTATTATCCGTAGTAAAAACTATGAAAGAAGAGGAACCTTTTACAGTAATTGTTCCTTCTAATTTCACTTTTTTGTCTTTATATTTATTGAAATCAGCAACAGTAGCGGTAGCTGCATTTAGCTCAGGAAGCTGTACTACTGGGGTATCACCAAATACAATATCACCTTCCACAGCATAAACCAATTGATGTACGGTATTTCCATTTACACTATAATCTTCAAATTTTCCTTTAATTGAAGTAAGCTTTTGTCCGTCAGTACCCAATTTAGTTTGAGCGGCTTTACTAAAAGATTTGAGATTAGGAGAGTACAACTGTATTTTATTACCATCAGAGAAAACAACGTAAGATTTTCCACCTTCAACTTTTAGGGTGGCATTCTTTAAATTTACCTGCTTACCCACTTGGTAATCGCTAGCAAGAGTAGCGGTTGTTGCGTCTACATCTACATAAGTAATCGCAGCAGGTGCTTTTATAAATTCTATATCACTTTCTTTGCTGTACAGTATTTCTTTTACAACAGTACCATTTTTAAGGGCATAATCAGTAAAGACTCCTGTAACGTTTATTTCATAACCTTCTGTTGCCAATTTTTCTTTAGCTGCATCTGAAATAGTTACGCCCTTAGCTGAAAATACTTGTATTTCGGTACCATCTTTGAAAACGATGTAGGTTCTTCCGCTTTTTACTACTGTGGTACCGTGCAATTTTACGGTTTTGCCTACTACATAATCAGCTACAGTAGCATTGCTCGCTTCTAAGGTCTCAACAGTCGTAGAGGTTTGTGTACCAGTTTGTGTACTGGTAGAAGTACCTCCTTTCACTACCAAATCAGCATAATTGCTTATCATAAATTGGTAGTCTTTGTTGAATTTGGTAAGCACTCCTGTTACTTCCACTTCACCAGCAGGCACTTTCTCGTCTTTAAACTTAGCATAACTGCTTGTTCTAAAGATAATGGTCTTCCCATTAGCATCGGTAAGCTTGTAGTTAGTGGCGCCTCCAAGGGCATTGCTCTTGTCATAAAGTGTTTTACCTACAGCATCAGTAGGGAAATGTACCCCTTTAAGAGTAATGAGCTGGTCTACGTGCGCATCGGTAGATACTTCTTGTATAGAGTTACTCACTTTGGCTAATTCGGCAACAGTCTTGCGCTCACCTGTGTCAAACAAGTGTTTTTTATAAATCGCCTCAGCCATTGTGCCTACACTCACTCTTCCGCTCTTAGGAGCAGTATACGTGCCGTAACCTACCTCTATAGCACTGTTGTTAAGCTGAGTGGTAAGGTCTTTCAAGCGCAATTGTATTTTAGCTCCTACGGGAAACTCAGTATAAAGACCACTTTTGTCAATCGCTACTGAAAGTCCTTGATTCTTATCAGCGTTCTGTATATAAATTTTCTTGTAGAAGTTACCTCCCTCATCGCTCGATATTACATACCCCTCAATAGCTTCATCAGCGGTATAGGTAGCCACTGAGGCAGTTACTTTCGTGAGTACGTTAGCAAAACTTACTACTTGACCGCTATAGTCAGGCAGTGGCTTTTTCCCGTTAGGATCGGGAATATCATAATCGTCGTCCTTTACACACGATGTAATAGCGAATGCCGTAAGTAGGGCTATCGCCACTGGTTTTAATAGGTTTAGTTTCATATGGCTATAAGTTTACAGTTATCAGTGTTTTGTTTTATTTTAAGGTTTGCTTATTGGCAATACCCTATAGTCCATTTCTTATTTTTCAAAGTTTGCTTTGTTTGCTTCTCTTCCGGACTGTCGATAATTTTAGGGTTCATATAAACAGTGCCCCCTCCGTTTTCGTGCATAGTGCTCACAACTCTCTTGAGTTTTTGACCAGAAAAGGTAAGGTTAAAGCGTAATTCTTTCAGCTTTTTATTAGTGGTAAGATCTAACCCTTCAAGAGGCAAAGCCGATACTTTCAAATAAACAAGCTCAGTGTTATTGTGCAAGTTTACTTCTTTTATTTTATTATGACTCATATTCAATCTCTCCAATACGGTATTGCGAGTCACATCTAACGAAGTCACTTCATTATCATTACAATAGAAAGTCGTTACCTTACCGTAAACTCTCACAGTATTGCCCTGTAGCTTATACTTTGCTGTAGTAGCACTTAGGCGAACATCAGTACCACTGTCGTACACACCATTGTTGTTTAAGTCTACCCACACATCTTTTTTATCTGCTTCTTTGGTTTCTATCGTCAGTGTTATTTCGCTCCCCACCTTTTTATCAGTGGTTAATATCATATAGGGTGTCCCTTGAGGATTATTAGAGTCAGGGTTCGAATTGTTGTCTTTAGAGCAACCTACTAATACAGTAGTTACTACAAGGAGCGCCAAAGCCCCTCTTCTGAAAATAGATTTTTTATTCATTATATTTATTAATGTTCAAATGAACAACGTTTTGTTTTGTTCTTACTCTATAATTGTCCACTAAGTAGGCAAGGCTACTTTTAAAACTTTACCTTTTATCTTTTACCTTTTCAAAGGCTCACCGCTAAGTTCACCATATAAGTACGTCCGTAACCCACAAAGTAACGATTGCCAAACGAAGGCACCCCCTGTGCGTTGTCCTGTACCATCTTGCCATAATTGGCAGTACGCGATTGCTCAAAACCTCCTGAAAGGAATTGAGTGTCAAACAAGTTATTCACACTCACCATTAGGCTTACATAGGTTTTATTGAGTCTCCACGACTTACCACCCACAAGATTTACCAAGAATACATCGTCTAAACGTTCTTGTTTGAGAAGCTTCCGAGCTAAATCAGTATCAATATTAGTAAAAGGCGCTTTCGTGGTGGGGTCTATAAAGAACTGCGAAGTGCGGTTCAAAGCCGATAACGATACGTAGTTTTGTGCCAAGAAATTAGCCGTTGCTCCTATCCACCAATACTTAGGGTGGCGATATTCCAAACCTAATGAATAGGCTTGTTGCGGACCGCTGGGCACGTGGTAATTCTTCATCGTTACCTCATCAATAGCCTTGTTCACCTCTCCTGATGAAATGTAAAGCGACGGATTATTGATGTAAGTATATTGTCCTACCGAAGCTACTGCCGTAAGTTTAAGAGTAGGTATAAGTTGTGCTTCCGCTCCAAACTCCAACCCAAAATGGCGCTTCTTGATGCCTTCTACTGTTTGAGCCACAAAGTCTCTGTCTATTTCATCAGTAAGAGCCGTTTCAGTATAGAAGAAGTTTGTTTCCGCAGTATTCTCTATCTCGGTAAAGAATCCTGTAAGGCGTCCTTTTAGGTAAGGCATACGCAAAATATAACTCGCATCGGCAGTGTAAGCCAATTCGTTCTTGATATTAGGCAACAAGCGATTAGAATTGCGCACATTTGCATAGATATTGCGTAGCGATTGTGGTGTATTAAAATAGCCCACGTTCGCTTGTAACAAATGGCGACCGGTAAGTGCGTAGGTAAGTCCAGCTTTGGTACTCATTCCGTTTTGCACTTGCATAGCACCCTTTCCGTAAGAATCAGCATAGAGAGGATAGTTGAACTTACCTTCGCGTTGGATATCAGTATAATGGTAACGTCCTGCTACAAATAACTCGACGTTTTTAAACGTAAATTCAAACTGCGAGAAAGCTTCAGCCACATTGCTTTTAAGCGCATAAAAGTAATTCCACTTGTCGCCTTCCTTTTTCTTCATATCTGTTTCATCGGCATTGTAAGGCTTGCCTTCAAAGTAATCGTAGTTCATAAAGTAATCACCGCCAAGCAAATCGTCTACTTCAGCAAAGTTATCCGAAGAAACATTGCGGTACACTACACCCGATGTCCATTTGATGTTTTCGTGAATAGGCATAGAAAAGTTCACATTGGCTGAGAACGTGCGTTCGCGATTGATATCATTGCTCACAATAAAAGCACTGCGCTTATCGGTAGTGTTGTAGTTCGCCCGATAAAGCTCTTCCCAGTCTAGTTGCGAATGTGTTAAGAAATAGTCTTTCTGTAAGGCTGCCATCGTTTCGTCAGAAGGTTTTTGGTTTAAGTAATAACTTGGCAGAAGTTTATAGTAATTAGGCTCAGGATTTTGAGCATTCGAATAACTAATACGCGTATTGCCTATTTCACCAAACTGATAACCCAAGTCCACATTCAGGCGCGTGTCATTTTTCAAATAGTTATAAGAGAAAACGAAGATAGGCTCTGAAACGATACGGTTACGCGAATTGCGCTTGTCGCCATTTTGTTTACCCCAAAAAGGATTGTATTGGTAGCCCATCAAATCGAGTACCTCACGAGTCAGTGGCGAGGTCTTACCGCGCTTCACCGGCGAAAACATTCCTATCAGGTTAAAGCTACTATAGTTATTAAGCTGATATTCTATTCCTGCTGCAAAAGCATAAGCGTTGTAGAGCGTACCGTCTACCCAACTACCCTGAGGCGCAAACCTGCGTGAAGCCGAAACCATATATGCCAATCCGTTGCGCTGTACACCCGAGTTGTAAGTAGCCATCAGTCTACCAGTATAACTGCGGTTGCTGGCTGAAGTCGTTACGCGAAGTCCTGCACGGTTAAGCGACGGACGTATATTGATGTAGTTAGAACCCATCAATCCACCAAAAGTATAGTCGGATTTTACCAATCCGTTGCTCATTTCTTGGTTGCGAGTGATGTCGTTAAGCCCTCCCCAATTCGCCCATTGGGCACGACCGTTTTCAAGTCGGTTCATCGGGATACCGTTAATGAGTACCGTTACGTCTTTGGAGTCATAACCACGAGGTTTGAAGAACACCGAACTGAAATCGAAAGCCGCCCTACGCATAAACACGTCTTGTGAACTTTGCAAAAGTCCCGACATCGCATCAGCACCACTTTCGTCGTCTTCTAGTTCGCTTTCAGTAATCACTGCCAATTGCTCAGCTTCCTGCTGATAGTCGCCCGAGAGGGCAACCGTAGGCACTGTGTAAGGATGAGTGTCTCCTAATGAAATGAGTTGCTCAGCACTGCTATAACCACTAAGGGAGAAGAGTAGCAAGTGTTCCCCTTCTGGCAATTGAAGCGTATACTTACCTTTACTATTGGTAACTGCTTCGCGCGGAGAAGTGCTCACACGTACTTTTACTCCTTGCAAAGGCTTGCTGCTTAGTTCATCTATCACCGTTCCTTCCACTTTCACTTGCGAAAACGCCGAAACCGATACGAACAATAGCACATAGAGATATAATTTCCTTAACATAATACTATGAGGTTGATTTCTTTAAAATATGTGCCAAAGGTACAACAAAAAAATGAAATAGCAAAATAAACGAAATAAAATTATTTTATATGAGGTCAAATAGAGTATTATAGCTGTCATAGCTTTATATTTTCTTTAAGAAAACTCCACCCAAAAGAATAGTTCCCGCCACATTACCTTCGACTTTCCGTCACCATTTTCTAATCCCCTCTTTTTTTAATTTGCTAATTCTCTAATTTGCTAATTTTTACTGCTCTTTTGGTATCTTTGGTAATTTTAAAACGGTCGTCTAAGCGCTTGCCTACCACCCACACAATATCCTCACCACTACATAAAAGCACTTGCTCTTCGCGCTCTATTTGGGTGTATTTCTCATCGGTAAAGAACTTGCTGAGCTTCTTCTCGCTGTTCATTCCAAAAGGATAAAACACATCGCCTTCTTTCTTATAGCGCAACATAAGTGGGTATTGCAATTTGTCGGTATCTACATATATTTCAGTAGGGATTGGATTTTTCACTTTCACCTTGCCCTCTATAAATTCAAAACGAAGATGAACGGGGTCGTATACCTCAGCCATATCTTCCGAAATCAGCAAACTTAAACTGCGTTTTGCTTCATTTTGCTTTAACCAAAGACAAGTGTTGTCTTTTATGAGGATATGGGTAGGCGAAAGTACTTGTTTACCCGCTTCGGCATTCAGCAATAGGTTTTTGAGGTCTTTTACATTGCCAAATCCATAAGGGTAGAAGAGTTTATGTAAAACAAAGTCCAATTCAGGAACAGCTTGTAGTTTTTCTATGTCTATTTGTATAGGATTATGTCCTTCAAAACAAGTTTCTTTGAGTTTTCCTATATAAAAGTCTATAAATCGTGCTGATTGGTGTAAGTATTCCTGCGTTTGATTAAAATTCTCTAGGTAATTAGGGTGTACTAATGCTAATTTCGGTATTATATCGTGCCGAATTACATTGCGCACGTATTTATTTGTTTCATTACTGCTGTCTTCACGCCATTTAAGGCGTTTTGCTTGCGCATATTCGTATATCTGCTGACGAGAAAATTGCAATAATGGACGTATGATAGTATCTTTTTTTTCTGGAATGCCTAAAAGCCCCTCTAAACCACTACCTCTGGAAAGGTTAATAAAGAAGGTTTCGAGGTTATCATTAGCGTGATGAGCCGTAGCGATAGCATCGCAGAAATGGGTGCTTGCCAACTCATCGAACCACTGATAGCGCAATTCGCGAGCTGCCAACTGAGTATTCAACTGATGAGAACTCGCATATTGATGTGTATCAAAACGCTTTACTTCTAAAGGAACGCCAAGCTCCGCAGCAAAAGTGCGTACAAAAGCCTCATCGTCGTCACTTTCTGTTCCTCGCAATTGAAAGTTGCAGTGTGCTAAAAGCAGTTCTATACCGTGAGTGTACAATAAATGTGCGAGCACTACGCTATCGATACCGCCACTAATGGCAACCAATATTTTTTTCTCTTTAAGTTTTTTAATCTCAACATTCATAATTTATTCACCTCTTTTTAATTGCCCGTGTGGCTCCCGCTTATACCACTCCAAATCGGGCACTAGTATTCAGTTTGCCGATGAGGCTCTTGGCAGTAGTACAAGGATATGCTTTTTTGCGATACTGACTGATGGGCTGAATCCCTACAAGACTATTGGTAAAGAACAGCTCGTCGGCTTTTTGAAGTTCAAAAGGTGAAATAGAGGTCTCTATCACCTCGTAGTCTTCGGTTTTATTAAGGGTTTTGATAAGCATCTTGCGGGTAATACCATTCAGTGCTCCATCGGTTAGTGGGGGTGTTTTTAAGGTATTGCCTTGTACTACAAACAGGTTGCCGTTCAGCATTCCTGCAATACTCTTGTTGCTGTTCAGCAAGATGCAATTCTGATAGTCGTTTTCTTCGGCAAAGATACTGCCTAACACGTTCACCGTGCGATTAATGTGCTTCACATTTGCTAAGAGGTCGGGTTGTACAAAAAAATCTTTAAAGAGTTCTACCTCGTAAGGTTCTTCGTTGAGTACATAGAAAGGATGGTTCATCACTTCGGTTTCTATGATATAATCTACCTCATTGGTAATGGGTGTATACTTACCCCCATCTTTACGGAAAATAGTAATACGCACTCGTACCGGATTATTTTCGAGGCTATTGGCTTTAATAAGTGTAAGGATTTCCTCTTCGAGGTACTCCATAGAGAATACCATAGGGATATCCATACGCAAGATACGCATACTTGCCATTAGGCGCAGGTAGTGTTCTTCCCAAAAGATTAGTTTTTGGTAGCTGTATTTGCAAGTATCGAACACACCATCACCGTAGAGGAAAGCACGGTTTTTAATAGTTAAAACAGTATCGCTATCGGTAATGAGGTTACCGTTATAATTGAGTTTCATATTCAGTTTGCTCCTATTTTAGCTTTAAGGTCGTTTATTTGGAGCTCCCAAAGCTGTTTAGCTTCTTCTATTTCATTAGGGAGGGCAAAATCAGTAATGATAAGGGAGACTTCTTGAGTCATATCATTCACATTGATTTTAATTTCGAAATAAGTAGAAGCGTCGTTATCGTCTTCCCAATGGAAACGAATATGGTCGTCCAACTTTTTGCGCAATATCTGAGCTGCTTCTTCTACTCCATTCCATACAAAAGTGTAGATTTCTTCATTAGCGCGCACATCGTCGGCGTACCACGAAGCGAGACCTGCTGGGGTAGAGATGTATTGATAGAGCAATTGCGGAGAGGCGTTTACGGTAACTTCTAATTGATATTTTTCTTTTGTTTGCATAGACAAATAGGGTATTATTACACTGTTTGATGGGCGCAATATACAACTATTTTTTGAAATAGCAAATTATTTTACCCCTTTATCACCTGTGCGAGTTGCTCCACGAATAACGCTGAGGGTTTGTTGAGTAATACCTAATAGAGAAGCTATGTGCCCTAAGGGGGCACGCAGAAGTATTTGAGGATAAGTGTGCAAGAGGAGGTCATACCGCTCTTGGGCAGTTTGGAATTTTATAGTATGTAGACGCTCTGTAAGCGATTTGATGGCTGACACTAATAGGAATCGCATTAGGCGTTCGAGTTCTTGATGTTCGTTTATTACGCGTTCTACTTCGGGGAAAGAGGCTACCCATACTACACTGTCTTCCAGCGTTTCTAAAGAGAAGAGTGAAGGCTGGGAGAAATAGATATTTTCTACGGGAAAATAAAACATTTGTTCCAAAAGGAAGGTGTGGGTAATGTCTTTATCTTCTTTGTTATAAAACAGGCGCAAGAGCCCCTTTTCAACATAAAACAATTGTTTGGAATGTGAGCCTTCTTTGAGCAACAAGTGGTACTTTTTGTACTCTTGTTGCTCAAATAGGCTATTGATAAAAGCAAGTGTCTCGGTGTTGATTTGAGTTTCTTGGTGTAAGTACTCGGTGAGCGTCATTTTTGGGGTATGGCTATTGCATATTTTTAGCCTCGATGCTAAGAGTAGCGTGAGGTACTGCCATAAGGCGACGTTTATCGATGAGTTTACCTGTTACACGACAGATGCCATAGGTTTTGTTTTCGATACGGATAAGTGCATTCTTAAGGTCGCGTATGAACTTTTCTTGACGAATAGCCAATGCGGTATTTTCCTCTTTGCTGGTTACCTTAGAGCCTTCTTCAAAGGCTTTGAAAGTGGGAGATGTATCGTCGGTACCATTAGTGGCACTGTTCATATATGAACTCTTGATAAGCTCTAAATCGGTTTGTGCTTTTTTGATTTTTTCTTCTATAAGCGCTTTAAATTCTTCTAATTCCTTATCGGAATAGCGCACTCTGATGTTTCCTTCTTCCATAAAAATTATAGTACTTATTTAAATTGGGGCGTAAAATTAATATTATTTTCAGAACTACCAAAATAAAAATGTTATTTTTTTTATTTGGGATTATTATTTCTGATAAAAACGCACCCAATCTACGTACATTCTTACCGGTTTGGTAAAAGGTTTTACTTCGCCTACCCATTTACCACCTAATTGCATATCGATGCGCAACATATAGGGGCGAGCAAAGGGAAATTGCCCTTCACTTTCTTTCTCGGGCACACGTGCATAACTAAAAGTTTGTTTGCCGTTTACATAAAAGCGCAATTCATCGGTGTCGAGCTCTACGGCATAGATGTTATAATCATCGGGGTTGATAGGAGCTGTAGCGGTGCTTTTAGGGGTGCGCTTGGTAGGGTCTTTTTTGCCTGCTTGGGTGTAAGTGGAGTGTACCGTATGGTGTACAAAAGGCTCGTAATTGAGTCGCTCGACGATGTCTATCTCACCACCCGTAGGCCAAGGAGCATCGGGTACCATCCACAGAGAGGGCCAAGCACCTTGATGAGCTTCGAGCTTGCAACGGATTTCTAAACGTCCATTTTGAAAATATTTCTTTCCTTGGCTAGTTATCCCTCCCGTAATGTAAGGAGTCTTGTGCTTAGCTGGGTCTGTTCTGGGTTTGCCCAAGAGAATAAGATTGCCATCCTTTATCTCAAACAGACTGGGGTCGTGATTCATCGTTTTGCACCAGTCGGCTT
>ERZ773079.1988-NODE-1988-length-11749-cov-8.872670_pt1 | contig 11749 bp, 9 predicted proteins | sample MGYA00511355_ERZ773079 | MGnify/ENA primary metagenome ERZ773079 (study PRJEB29015, sample SAMEA2737979) | human oral metagenome | biome: human oral; feature: human-associated habitat; material: dental | place: China | collected 2117 ... | reverse complement strand
CGTCACGTTATGCGAAGTTGGCGGGAGCGTTGGACCTGCCCGGGCGGGCCCTCCTGCCCGGACTTCGCATAACGTACGACTTAGCATTTGACCGCAAATGCGAAGCTTCGCATTTGCGGTCGATGACTGCCGCAGCCATCTGGTCGTCGCCGAAGACGGTCCCCCATCTGCCGGACCCCGGGTTGGTGGCTGTCACGAGCGACTGCCTCCCGTGGGACTCCGAGATGACCTGGAAGAGCAGCCTCGCGCCATCCACGTCGAGCGGCAGGAAGCCGAGCTCGTCGATCCCGAGCAGCTCCGCCCTCGCGAGCTGGGCGAGCTCGCGGTCGAGCGACCCGCCGTCACGCGCCCTCCTGAGCCGCATGACCAGGGAGGACGCCGTGAAGAACCTCGCCTGGCGCATCGACTGGCAGCAGAGCGCGCACAGCGCCTCCAGCATGTGCGTCTTGCCGGTGCCGACGTCGCCCATGAGCACGACGTCCTCGTGGCGGCCGGGGAGGGAGAGGGACGGCAGCCGTCACGTCCGAAGGAGTCGGGCCAGGCGACCGACCCCCAGTCGTAGCCGTCGAGCGTCTTGGCCTGCGGCAGGGCGCACCTCCTGAGCATCTGCGCCCTCCTGGACGCGTCCCTGCTCGCGCACTCGGCCTCGAGGTACTCGGCGAGGTACTCGACCTGCCTGGGCGTGCCACGCGTGCCCCAGTCGGCCAGCAGCGAGCCCGTCAGGGAGCACCTGCGGCCGGCGGCGGCGACGCGCGCCGCGAGAGATCCCGGGTTAGACGGCACGGAGCCTCGCCCCCTCCCCGACGAGGCGGTCGTAGGCCGTCAGGTCGACGCCGCCCCCGTCGCGCTCGCCGGCCGCGACGCGCCTGGCGAGCATGTCGCAGGACGCGTCATCGGGCACGCGCCCGCCACCGAAGATCCTCCTCGCCGCCTCGCAGGCGGCCCCGAACCCAGAGGTCGCGGCGGCACGCTCGATGGCCCTCAGGGCCCGGCGTACCTGCGGCCTGTCGCAGCGGTCGATGGCCGCCACGAGGTCCTCGGGCATGTCGCGGCGTATGGTCGACTCCCCGAACGCCCTCGGCCGCGCGACGATCGCCGGCACGAGCGAGAGGGGGTTCCTGACGAGCTCGCCCTCCCCCCAGCACCTGGGCAGGGTCGCGACGCGGCGATTGCGGTCCGCGAGTATGTCGACGCTGTTGGCGCGGACTCCCACGACGAGGTCTCGGTCGTGCCAGGCGGGCCCGGCGCAGTAGGAGTTGCCGCCCGCGCGGGCGTGGCCCCGCTTGTCCGACCTCGCCCCCAGCCACCTGACGGAGTCGAAGCGCACGCCCGGGAGGGACATCATCGCCGCGAAGTCGGCGGGGAACGTCCTCGTCGTGGGCTCCCCGGACCTGTCGCGCGAGGCGGGGTCGGTGCGCTCGCAGCCGACACGCAGCCTCGCGTCGGGCCCGGCCGCGGACGCGACGGACGGGACGGGAACGAGGAGGTTCCTGCGAAGGAAGCCGACGGCGTTCTCGACGGACCCCTTCTCGTTTCCCGAGTGGGGGTCGCGGAACCTCGACCCGAGGCGGCAGCGGGCCCTCGTCTGCGAGAACAGCCGCGACTCGGTCACCTTCCCGAAGAGCATCCGACCGGCCTCGGTCGCGTTGTCGAGCACCATCACGCGCGGCACCCTGCCGACGAGCCCGAGGACCCCTGCGAGCCCCTCGCAGAAGCACTCCGCCTTCTCGCACCTCATCGCCACGCAGTACCGCGAGTTCGATTGCGGGAGCGTGACCGCGAGCATCTTGAGCTCGAGGCTCCTGCCCGCGACTGTGGCGACGAAGTTGCCGTAGTCGACCTGCATGGTCCCCGGCGCCCAGTCGAGCTCGAGGTAGCCATCGCCGGGCGACTGCCGCTGCGCCAGCCTCCACTCCCGCACGAACCTGCAGACCGTCGCGTAGGACCCGGCGTAGCCCTCTTCCTCGACGAGCCTGTCGTAGATCCGCCTCGCCGTATGGCGCTGCTTTCGCGGAGCCGAGAGGTCATCGGAGAGCACCTTGGAGACCCATCCTGCGAACGGGTCGATCGCGGGCTTCGCCCTCTCGGGTGCCAGCGGCGGCGCGGGCGACAGGTCCTCCATGCTCGCGTACTTCGCAACGGTATTGCGGCTGATACCGAGCGCGCGGGCGATCTCGGTCGGCCCGGCTCCGTCGGCGTCCATTCGTCTGATACATTGTCTTACGTCAAGGGGCATGGTCATTCTTCCTTTCCTCCTCCTGGCGGGTGGTCGTGGATGTCTGTCCCGCCAGGGGAATTGCGGGTCATGGCCGTGCCCTAAACTCTTCCGACGCTAACAGCGCCTCGCGCCTGTCCGACGAGCCCCGCAAGCTGCTCGCGGGGGCGAGGAGGAAGAGGCTGAGCATGGACCAGGTCTACGAGGGACTCGAGAACCAGGGGGTGTTCGCCCTGCTCTCGGGAACGCCCCACGAGGCGGGGGACATACTGCCGGAGCGCTGCGTCCGCCAGGGCATCGAGCAGCCCGATGACGTGGCGAGGGGACACGCCAGGCTGCTGCCGACCCGCTGCCACACGGTGGAGACCCTCGCCGGCCACGTGCTGCTCTCGACGATGGGCAGCTCGGTGATGCGCCTCGCGCGGATCCGCCCCGACGACGGCGAGGCCTACCTCGCCTCGCGCACGGGGGCCCTGAGGTCGCAGGGGTGCATACCCTACGAGGGGAGGCTGGTCCCGGACGAGCCGACACGGCCGGCCAACGAGGCGTGCCGGCTCTTCGGGGCAGGGGTGCCCACGCCGGTCCCCATCCGCGGCGGCTCGCTCGCCGTCGATCCGCCGAGGGTGACCCCCCGACTGCTCGGGCCGCCCAAGAGAAGGGTCCGGAAGAGGAGGGGGAGGCTCGCCGACACGGGCGCCGCCGCGAAGTCCTAGGTGACGAGCGGGTGTGCTTAGAAATCACCCCCCGGAAGTAGGGGTTATTATCGATCGGGAAAGCCGTCTTATCGTCATCGGCCATTGTGGGAGACATCTTACGACTTCGGGAACTCAAAAAGTCAGATAGCCTGCAGCGTTCAAACGTTTGCGAGCTATCAGGCATTCGGGACCATAGGTAAAGCAAACAAGAGCAGACGCAAGCTCTTCGAATGGGGCAATCGCTAATAGATTCGCTCTTGCTTTTTACTGAAGCAAAGGAGTGTATTTAGGTTCTGTCGTCACGAGATGGATGATATAGTGACAAGGTCATGGATCCCGACGCAGGAGTGTCAAAGTGGCCGCAGCGTACTACCACCGATACAATATGGGCGACCGGGCCTGGGCGCTACCGGGCCCCACCTCCCCGGCAGGAGGGGCAGTGGGGAGGGGTCGCCGAGGACAACAGGAGGTTCGCCGACGCGGTGCCCTGGGTCCTGAGGACGGGAGCCCCTGGCGCGACCTGCCGTCCGACTACGGCGGGTGGAAGAACACGCACCGACGTCTCCGCGGATGGAGGGACAGGCGCGTCTGGGAGCGGCTGCCCGGGGAGCTGGCCGGCGAGCCCGACCCCGGGTGGCTCATGGCGTGCGCGGTCCACGCCGAGGCGCGCCACGACGGCACGGGGGCGACGGGCGGGAGCGGGGGCGGGGGCGTGGGTCGCACAAAAGGGGGTCCGACACGAAGATACACCTGGCGTGGATGCGCCTGATATGCCGGCCGGATTCCTTGTCACGCCTGGTGCCCTGGCGGATCGCGGGTCTGCTGTCGAGCCGGTCAGGGGGTTCGACGCCGACGCGCTACGGTCGAGGCGTGCCTGTGACACCGACGAGGCCCTGGCCGTAAGGTGGGCGCGGCACGGGGGCGCACGTCCTGCCGAAGTCTGACAGGGGGGAAGAGGGCGATCGGTCCGCACCCATACGAGCAGAGGCGTCTGGTGGAGAATGCCTTCGAGAGGACCAGGAGGCGGCGCGGCCTCGCCACGCGCTACCGCGAGCGGCTCTCGTCCTGCGTCGCGGCCGTCCAGATTTGCTGTGCTTCACTCTGGCTCCACATCTTGTGACGACACATCCTAGGAGAAAAATTACGTCTTTTGATTGGGTACTGGTGGCATAATGCAGCAAAGGCGATTACGTAACTCATTTGATAGCGAATCCAGTCTGTTGGATTGGTTCCGTACTGGTTTTAGCCAGAGGGCTTGCGCTTTCATTCCTGAAGATCCGGACTCTGAAGATATCCTTGAAGCGGTATTGGATGGTTCCTCTTGGAAAAATCTCTCGGGCAAAGGTGATCCGCCACCTGACTTTGTGAACCCATCGCAAATGCTCATGCTCGAAATCATGCGTGTTGATGATCATGAGAGGCCGGGTGATAAGAAGGGTTTTGTCAATCCTGTGCGTCAGCGGGAAAGCGAAATCTTGAAGGAGCACGAGGGTAGATTCAGGGAACTGCTTGATAGGGCCGCCGAAGGTGTGACTTTGACTGTTGTGGGCAAGACCGATCTTCCAACCGGTAAAGACCATAGTTATGCGATGTATCTCGATTCGTTCGAGCGGATTGTCATCAAACATGCTAATCATGCTGACTTATATCGTCAGAACAATCCGGGATATAAGCTCGTGTTCTTCGTTTTCGATGAATCCTCGGCCTATTGTGAGCCAACAACGAGGGTTGCGCATGAGATTCGTGAAGGTTATGAGCTTCGAGGTAGGCCGCATTATCATTTTGCCGATGCTGCTTTTCTGAAGGTCATACGAAACTCCAAGGCCGACTACTTCATTTGGTACGCGCCATTCCACTACGAGCACCTTTTTGCAGAGGGTCTTCTCTTGCCCGAAACAACTGTGTACGACGTTTCCCACATTAACGTTCCAGTGTTTCACTATGACGCGGCACGCATGGTAAGCATGGAAGTGTGAGTGAGTGTCCTGCATCACCTTGACGCCACCCCTCTTTGTTTGCATAGAGAACCTTTTAACGATTCCACGGCGAGCACCGAGGTGGGTGCAAACCGAATCGAGGTGGTGCAGTTTCCAAATACGCAAATCGTCCAAGCACCCGCTCCAACCTGACTTTCCTTAGCCATTAGCTACGGGTGCCACTTGAGGTGAGGTTCCCCGTTGAGTATTGCGCGCTCTCAGTAGCACCCGTTTCGCGCTGTCCGTATCACCTCTCGGTCTGACCGTTTCGCCGCACCCGTACCGCCCATTTCGCGCTTTTCGTATCGCCCAGTAGCCTAGATCTCGCCATGTCATCTAGACGAAAGGAGCGAACAACATGGCGAGGAAGATCAAGGCGAAGCTGATAACGCGGCTCCGCGAACAGGGCATGTCGAGGAGGCAGATAGCCAAGACGCGCCGCATGTCGATGGGCTCGGTCTGTGAGGTGTTCTCGATCGCGGACGAGCGCGGCATCGGGCGGAGGGACATCGAGGGCAAATCCGACGAGGGCACCTGCGTCCTCCTCTGTCCCGACAGGCACGTGAGGGGAAGCGTTTTCGAGGAGCCCGACTGGGGCTACGCGCGCAAGGAGATGGCCAGGGTTGGCGCGAGCCTGCGCCTACCGCGCGACGGGCACGAGGACGGGCGCGGACGCACCGGCAAGGTGGCGATGGGCCACGCGAGGTTCTGTGAGAGGCGCGGCAGGCACGTCGCCGCCAACAACCCCGCCAAGCGCACCGGGCACAAGGCCGGGCAGTCCTGCGAGGTCGATTGGTCCGGGCCGACTCTCGGGAGGGGCCTTGTCGATCCCACCACGGGCGAGGTCTCCAAGATCCACCTCTTCGTGGGCGTGCTGCCCCTCGGCCAGAGGGCCTACCTCGGGCCGACGCCAGGCATGAGGGAGCGCACCTGGCCCGGGTGTCACGTCCACACGTGCGAGTACTGGGGAGGCGTCCCCGAGCGCACGGTCTGCGACAACCCCGAGACTGGCGTCGTGAGGCACCCACGCGAGGGCGAGGTCGTGCCCGACGACGCCTACGAGGCGCCCGGGGAGCACCACGTGACCGCGATCATGCCCGCACAGGTGAGGAAGCCCAAGCAGAAGGCGTCTGCCGAGGGCACGGCGGGAGACGCGGCCACCTGGGTAATAGCGCAGCCGCACGACGCGACGCTCGCCGACTTCGGGCAAGCCAAGGCAGCGGTTCGCGAAAAGCTCGACGAGCGCGACGCCCACCCGTTCCAGAAGAGGCAGGGCAGCCGCGACCCGGTCTTCGCCGAGGCCGAGGCCGCCGAGCTCAGTCCCCTTCCCGACGTCCGCTACGATGTCGCCGAATGGGTCCACGGCCGCTCGGTCGCCCTCGACTCCCGCGTCGCCCACGAGCGCAACCGCTACTCCGTTCCCCACCGCTACGTCGGTCGGAAGGTGGGCCTGCGCGTAGGCGAGTCGACAGTCTCAACCTGCCACGCCGGAGAGCGCATAGCGACGCACAGCCTCCTGCCCGAGTGCGCGGGGAACGGATGCCCCGCCGACAGGTCCCACATGCCGGAGGCCTTTCTGAAACCGGAATGGGACGACGCGCGCATCAGGGGCTGGGCCAAGAGGATCGGACCCTCCTGCCTCGGGGTCATCGGCAGGATCTTCGCGCGCGCCGAGGCCAGGGAGCAGGCCCACGACCCGGCGCTCTCCGTCCCCGACCTGTCGAAGAAGTATGGAGACGAGAGGCTCGAGGTCGCCTGCGCCTACGCGCTGCCTAAGCTCACCTCGCCCAGGTACAAGCACCTGAAGGCGATCCTGGACGCGAACCTCGACCAGGAGGGGCCGGCCGAGGACGGCCCCGGCGAGACGCGGGACGCGCCCAAGGGCCACGTGCGCGGCGCGGACTACCACAGGGACTAGCGGGGAAGCCATGACAGGCGACGAGACCAGGCGCAAGCTCCGCGAGACGAGCATGTCTGAGATGGTCGACGCCCTCGACCCGCGGGAAGGGGATCGCACCATCATGTCGGTGCCCTTCGACGAGCGCGCGGGGATGGTGGCGGGCCACGCCTGGGAGGCCAAGCGCGCCTCGAGCGCGAGGCGGCTCACTCAGAGGGCCAGGCTGCGCTTCCCGGACGCCGAGCCCGGCGAGATGACCTGCGACGGCCGCGGCATCGACGGCGTGCTCATACGCGAGGCGATGGCCTGCCAGTTCATGTCGCGGGCCGCCAACGTGGTGATCGAGGGCTGCACTGGAACGGGCAAGAGCTACCTTGCCTGCTGCATCGCCAAGCAGGCCTGCAGGATGTGCAGGAGCGCGCGCTACATCAGGCTTCCCGACCTGCTGATGGAGCGCGACGAGCTCGCGGCCACCGAGCGGAGCGACGCCAAGATCCCGAGGAGGTACGCCCGCTACGAGCTGTTGGTCATCGACGAGTGGCTCACCGAGGACGTGGACGACGTGGCAATCAGATTCCTGCTGGAGCTTGTGGAGAGGCGCCACGTGGACCGCTCGACCGTGCCCCGCACCCAGTACTCGCCAGCCGACTGGCACGGCAGGCTCGGCGGCGGCGCGCGGGCCGACGCCATGGTCGACCGATTGGTGCACGGCGCTGTGAGGATCGACCTGGGCGACGTCAACGTGAGGAAGCTGCTGTCACAAAAGAAGGCCACGGCCTAGGCGATACACATCCGCGAAACGACTGATACGGAAACAGCGTGGGCACCGCTACGAAAAGCGCGAAACGGGTGGTGCTCACGCCACGCAATACTCACCGTAGGTGTCGCTTCCCGCTGCTATTGCGGTGCGATTACCAGTCAGAACGGCACTGCTCCAAAACCCCAACCGGGTCTGGCGGATAGACTGATGGTGCGATTACCAGTCAGAACGGCACTGCTCCAAAACTTCGTACTCAACAACTCGGGCAACTCCCTAGTGCGATTACCAGTCAGAACGGCACTGCTCCAAAACAGAGCGCGCGCGTTCGTGGGGTGGGGGTGGGTGCGATTACCAGTCAGAACGGCACTGCTCCAAAACATCAAGTGCTTTGTTCCCGCTGACTGTCAGGTGCGATTACCAGTCAGAACGGCACTGCTCCAAAACGAATCGCGTTATATCCCTTCTCTGTGGCAAGTGCGATTACCAGTCAGAACGGCACTGCTCCAAAACACACGCACTATAAACCGTCTGACTAATAGGGTGCGATTACCAGTCAGAACGGCACTGCTCCAAAACGAAGCGCGCGCGGTGCTCTCCGGTGGACTGGTGCGATTACCAGTCAGAACGGCACTGCTCCAAAACGCACGCTCCTGGCTACCGAGTGCCCGAAAGTGCGATTACCAGTCAGAACGGCACTGCTCCAAAACCGTGGATTTGGGTTGTTCGTAAAATTTAGTGTGCGATTACCAGTCAGAACGGCACTGCTCCAAAACTACTACGTTGACGGTTGGGAGCTTGCGGCGGTGCGATTACCAGTCAGAACGGCACTGCTCCAAAACTGATGGACGATAGGCGCCTATGCCTAGTCGTGCGATTACCAGTCAGAACGGCACTGCTCCAAAACCGATGCTGGGAGAAGAACCCAAGCCATGAGTGCGATTACCAGTCAGAACGGCACTGCTCCAAAACCCTAACTTGACCCTCGGCAAAGCACCAAAGGTGCGATTACCAGTCAGAACGGCACTGCTCCAAAACAGATATACACTGGGTATCCCGGCACAGGCAGTGCGATTACCAGTCAGAACGGCACTGCTCCAAAACCCAGATGGTGTTTTTTGTCTGGTGTTTTGGTGCGATTACCAGTCAGAACGGCACTGCGCCGAAACTACGTACGATCGTATAGGCAACCTGAAGTGGTGCGATTACCAGTCAGAACGGCACTGCTCCAAAACGTATGACTAAGGATGATGACGACGAGCTGGGTGCGATTACCAGTCAGAACGGCACTGCTCCAAAACAAGATTTCGCGTGGGCTATTCCCATCATGGTGCGATTACCAGTCAGAACGGCACTGCTCCAAAACGTCCTATCTTCAGGGGGTTGGCCCGTTTGCGTGCGATTACCAGTCAGAACGGCACTGCTCCAAAACAAAAGCACCCCCGGCAAATCACCGAGAGTGGTGCGATTACCAGTCAGAACGGCACTGCTCCAAAACGCGTGGTGGTCGATTATGCTTGCCACTAATGTGCGATTACCAGTCAGAACGGCACTGCTCCAAAACATAAAGTGCTTCGTTCCTGATGACTGCCAAGTGCGATTACCAGTCAGAACGGCACTGCTCCAAAACACGGTTACCGTGCTCGTTCCTGCCGCGGTCGTGCGATTACCAGTCAGAACGGCACTGCTCCAAAACGCGTGCGTGGACGCGGTAGGCCAAATCCTGGTGCGATTACCAGTCAGAACGGCACTGCTCCAAAACCCAAATGGTGTTTTTTATATGGTGCTTTGGTGCGATTACCAGTCAGAACGGCACTGCTCCAAAACCGCCGCGATCAAGGGGTGGGCGTCGAGGGGTGCGATTACCAGTCAGAACGGCACTGCTCCAAAACAGTAAGCTTCGCATGAGTTCGAGCAGCCTTGTGCGATTACCAGTCAGAACGGCACTGCTCCAAAACTTAAGTTCCTGGTCGATGGCGACCTTGAGGTGCGATTACCAGTCAGAACGGCACTGCTCCAAAACCGGCGGGTTATGGACATGTCCGGCCCCTGTGTGCGATTACCAGTCAGAACGGCACTGCTCCAAAACATCCCAGCAGCTTTACTGCCGGTGAACTCAGTGCGATTACCAGTCAGAACGGCACTGCTCCAAAACTTGAGATGGCTTTGCAAGGCTTGGTTGCTAGTGCGATTACCAGTCAGAACGGCACTGCTCCAAAACGCGTGGTGGAGTGTCATGTTTGCGACGAAGTGCGATTACCAGTCAGAACGGCACTGCTCCAAAACAGGCTGTTGCGGCTTTTGTTCCCATTCTTGGTGCGATTACCAGTCAGAACGGCACTGCTCCAAAACGTGCGGCAAGGCATGTACGTGCTCATCGTGGTGCGATTACCAGTCAGAACGGCACTGCTCCAAAACGTGTTGATTCGCGGCTTACGCTTGGCCTTGGTGCGATTACCAGTCAGAACGGCACTGCTCCAAAACTGTCCGGACCTGTTGGAAGACTTTGCGAGGTGCGATTACCAGTCAGAACGGCACTGCTCCAAAACATTCGCTCTATCAGATAGGAGGTGATTCGGTGCGATTACCAGTCAGAACGGCACTGCTCCAAAACCTACCGATATCTTGACCACAGGGATAATCGTGCGATTACCAGTCAGAACGGCACTGCTCCAAAACGACGTGCTTGTAAAGCGCTACAGCGCCCGTGTGCGATTACCAGTCAGAACGGCACTGCTCCAAAACAAGAGTGCCCCCGGAAGATCTCCGAGAGCAGTGCGATTACCAGTCAGAACGGCACTGCTCCAAAACACTAATCCAAAGCATCACCGCAGGTGATGCGTGCGATTACCAGTCAGAACGGCACTGCTCCAAAACCCGATGGCTGATAGGTCATTTCGGCGTGTGGTGCGATTACCAGTCAGAACGGCACTGCTCCAAAACACTATAGCGGGCCGCTGGACGCGATAGTAGTGCGATTACCAGTCAGAACGGCACTGCTCCAAAACGTACTTTCGCCCCTGTCCTTATGACCATGTGTGCGATTACCAGTCAGAACGGCACTGCTCCAAAACTTGGTCTCGATTCGTGCTACCCAGTTTGTGTGCGATTACCAGTCAGAACGGCACTGCTCCAAAACAATAGATCTACCGGCACATGTAGCTGGTCAGTGCGATTACCAGTCAGAACGGCACTGCTCCAAAACGAGACGTTATCCTTGCTGGCATGATAGCGGTGCGATTACCAGTCAGAACGGCACTGCTCCAAAACCAATCATCCCGTGGTACTTTGTAGTCATCGGTGCGATTACCAGTCAGAACGGCACTGCTCCAAAACACATTGCCCTGTGCGCCCATTGTTGGCAGTGTGCGATTACCAGTCAGAACGGCACTGCTCCAAAACGTTCGGCAAGACATATACGCGCTCATCGTGGTGCGATTACCAGTCAGAACGGCACTGCTCCAAAACTGGCTCAGGTTGTGCGCGTCGGTGTCCTCGGTGCGATTACCAGTCAGAACGGCACTGCTCCAAAACAAGCTGGTTGAGCTAGTGACAGCGGCGGTGGTGCGATTACCAGTCAGAACGGCACTGCTCCAAAACGCTTGGTGGTCTGTGATGCTAGCGACTAAGTGCGATTACCAGTCAGAACGGCACTGCTCCAAAACGATATACGTTTATGTTCGATCTTCCGTTGGGTGCGATTACCAGTCAGAACGGCACTGCTCCAAAACTACTCTCATCTCCCATCTCCTCTCTATCCGTGCGATTACCAGTCAGAACGGCACTGCTCCAAAACCGCCCTACGAGCCTGTGGCTCGGGTCGTGCGTGCGATTACCAGTCAGAACGGCACTGCTCCAAAACTGCTGTTAGAGGGTGCGCCACCCGATATAGTGCGATTACCAGTCAGAACGGCACTGCTCCAAAACAACGGAAACATCAGTTATCGCAGGTGCCCAGTGCGATTACCAGTCAGAACGGCACTGCTCCAAAACGCCTCCGGCGGCGCGTCGGCGAGGCGTAGGTGCGATTACCAGTCAGAACGGCACTGCTCCAAAACGCAGGACTCAATGCGAATGCAATGGCTCGGGTGCGATTACCAGTCAGAACGGCACTGCTCCAAAACGGCGACCTGCGTGACCACCGAGACGACCTTGTGCGATTACCAGTCAGAACGGCACTGCTCCAAAACCGTTGGAACAAATTCCCTC
>ERZ773079.1987-NODE-1987-length-11750-cov-9.629756_pt1 | contig 11750 bp, 6 predicted proteins | sample MGYA00511355_ERZ773079 | MGnify/ENA primary metagenome ERZ773079 (study PRJEB29015, sample SAMEA2737979) | human oral metagenome | biome: human oral; feature: human-associated habitat; material: dental | place: China | collected 2117 ... | reverse complement strand
ACTGAGACGCCCCTGCCCGTCAGCCAGGCCTGGTCGGAGGGGTCGAGGTCGCCGACCACCACGACCTTCGTACCTGCCTTGCGGTATGTCTCGTTGCCGGCCAGCGACGCCGCCTCCGGACCGTTGCCGACCACGACGACGTGGTTCCTGCGCCGTTTGGCGTCGAAGAGCTGTTTCTGACGCGTGAAAACGGTCCGGAGGACTTTCGCCACCGTGTAGAACGCGACGATCAGGGCCAGCCAGCGTGCCACCTCCAAGGTCAGTGGGGGGTTCTGCTCGGGCATGTCCAGGGTGAACAGCTGGAAGGCCCGGTAAAGGGCATCGCACCAATGGAGAGTCGGGTCGGCCTCCAGCCAGCCCCACGTACCAAGCACCAGCGCCGCGATGACCAGCGTCCCGAGCAGGTACAACTGACCCAAGCCCCGGTCCTTGTGATTTTCCATGGTCACACCAACCTCCACGAATCGCCCTCACGATTCCATGACGGACAATTTCGCATCAAGTCGGTTGAGGCGGGCCGCACGGCACGCTCTTGACGGACAGGATGCGGTCGGAACCGAACCGGGGTGGCGTAGGGTCGGGGTATGGATGCAGCTGTCCGGTTTCGCCGTTCGGGTCGGGTCAGGTTGGTCCGGGTGGCCGAACGGGCCGAGACCTGGACCACCGACTCCGGCAGCCCCATGAGCGTTGAACCCGGTGACATGATCGTCAGTTCCGGGGAACGCACCTGGAGCATCAAACCCGACTCCTTCGCCGCTACCTATACGCAGGTCGAGGGGGATGTGTACGAACGCACCGGCGAGGTGTGGGCGCGACGCGCAGAACCGGGGGAGAGGGTGGCGACCCAGGAAGGGGAGGACGTCGCGGGGGAGGGCCAGTGGCGGGTCACCGACGATGACGGCAACTCGTGGTTCGTCCCAGAGGATGTCTTCACGGCGAACTACCGCCCCGCTCCCAAAGCTGTTTGAGCCGGGCCGCCGGGCGTCGCTGGCCCCTGAGTCAGCCCTCCTCGAATCCGAAGCGTTCGGCCAGCTCTGCGGCATATGCGAGCCACTCGTCCCGGTCGTCGGGGTCGCAGTCGGCGTAGGAGAGGGCAGAATCGTAGGACAGGCGCCCCAGCTCTTGGTGTTCTTGCTGAATACTCAGCGCTTCACGGAAACTGAACGCCGATTCCTCCAGTAGGGAAAATTTCTCGGGATTCTCGATGGGCATCAGTCGGGCCAGTCCTGCTGCTGATTCTCCCAGATGCCACAAGATTTGAAGATTCCCGGGCTGTTGTTTGTTGAGGTCGCGGGTTATGGTGATGGATTCTTGGTAAAGCTCAGGAGCCTGCTCGGGATCCACATGGGCAACCCCGTTCAGGGAAGCGGCGAGATCTCTCAGAGCCAAGAGATCGCCAGGCAGTTTTTCGACGAGGTTGCGTCTGATGTCAAGTGACTCTTGGTAGCGTTCCAGAGACTTCCCGGGCTCGGTGTCGCGCAGCATGCCGGCAACATTGATCAGCGAGAGGGTGAGGTCCCGTTGGGTCTGGAGGTTGTCGGGTAGTTGCTTGGCGAGTTCGCGCCGGATGGTTAGGGACTCCTGGTAAAGCTTCAAGGCTTGCTCGTGATCAGTGTTGCGCAACACGTTGGCAACACTGTGCATGGAGCTGGTGAGGTCTCTCAAGATTCGGCGGTCGTCAGGATGGTTTTGAGCGAGGCCGCGCCTGATATCAAGGGATTCTTGGTAGTTTCCCAAGGCCCTTGAGGGTTCGGTGTAGCACAGCATACCGCCAAGAAAGTTCAGTGAGAGAGCGAGATCCCGTCGGTTTTGAGAATCGTCAGGTTGGGCTTCGGTGATACTTCGGATTGCCGTGAGAGTTTTTTCATAGTTCGCGATGGCTTCTTTGGGTTTGGTGTTCCGGAGGGAGGCTCCCAGCAGCATGTGAGCCAAGAAGCTGGCCCGCGTGTTGGTGCCTGTCAGTTGCTTGGTCAAGTCTTGCAGCATGACGGCGGTACGGGTGTCAGTCAGATACGTCAGTGCAATTTTACGGATGAAATCCGAAATCTGTTCGAGGAATTTCGGGTTGCGAGTCAAGGTTTGAGGCAGGGTGTCCATGATGGTGTCGACTTCCCACAACTCCGGCGCCTTGTTGGAGTATTTGCTGAGTTCGCAGGCCCTCCGGATGACGAAATCATCCACCAGACTGGTTTCCAGTGTCCCTTGTTTCCTGAGATGATCGGCGATGAGGCGGTGCATACGTCCCGTGAGTCCGGTGTGTTTTCCTTCAGTTATCAAGTCGCGGCTCTCCAGGGTGCGGCGGATCTGAAGCCATCTTCCTTTCAAATGTTGCGGGGTAGGCTTGAAAACTTCGGGGATGGTTTCCTGTGTCAACTTCTTCAGCCAGGGCCAGGGGATGGTGTCTGGTGGCATGGCGGCGGCCAGTCGAAGGACCGGTAGGGAGCTGGGGAGGGTTTGTTCGAGGTCGGTGAGTGACTGGTCGAGGATCACCGACAGAAGTTTTTCGCGATGCTTGATCTGGGTTTTCTCCCTGTCCTCCAACATTGCGTCGCTTGCGGTCAGGTTCTGTGAGCGCAGGTAGGTCAGGTAGTCGCGGACGGTGCTCTCTGGGTGGGTGGACAGGTAGACTCCGGCCTGTTCAACAGCCAGGGTGAAGCCGTCGAGCAGTTCCGCCAGTTCTCGGGCGGCGGCCAAGTCATCCTCATTGCGGAAGTCGGGGCTGTTGTCCCCGTCGCGATCCGGTTGGAAAGCCCGCAACAGAGAAACAGATTCTTCGATGCTGAGTCCCTGAAGGTGAATCTGCTTCAAACGGGTTGAACCTGCGAAATCTTCTGACCCGAGACGGGTGGTGACTGCCACATGCAAACTGTTGTCTTTCGGCAACACGCCCAGTTGAGGGTCGGTCAGCAGGGCCGATTCGGATACGTTGTCGAGTATCAGCAGTACATGGCCACTGGTGGTTCGGCGTCGCAGTTCTTTCAATACGCTGCGGCCCGCGAGTTCCGGATTGTTTCTGATGTCCTCAGGGAGCTCGAATTCGAGCAGTTCGGGAGCGAGCCGGGCCAGCAGGGGCAGCATCTCCTTCGCCCCTTCGGAAGGGATCTGCCAGATGCCTCCTGCATAGTGGCCTTGGTTTTGGTTTCCGTAGTGCCTGACCAGTTCGGTTTTCCCTATGCCGCCGAGACCTCGCACGGCTGTCACTATGCCTACTGTTGAAGGGGATTCCAAGGCATCGCCGAGTTTAGTGAGCTCTTGGCTGCGCCCTACAAACCGAGAAGTGCCGCGCTCCAGATTTCCGGTAACCGTGTCCCGTCGACGGAACTCTTGTTTCTGCTGGTACAGCTCGTCGCTCAAAAGCAGAGCTTGAGCTGCCAGTTCATCCGGGACAGCTGTCACGGTCAGGCGCGTGAACACATTCCGCAGGTCATGGCCATGCATTCGATAAATTCTATCATGCCAACGTCCATGCTTCTCATCAGGCTGATCGTCCCGGGAGGTGTCTTCCAACAGCAGCGGCACTATGCCGGATGGGTCGTCGGGGCCTTTTGGTTTGGTTTCGTGTGCCTGGAACTCCCACAGGCAGAATTTGCTCTCGAAATAGGGCTTGGACACGCATACCAGCAACACCTCAGCCTCGCGGATCGCCCGGGCCAGCTGGGTTTTCCATTCCTCTCCCAGCTTCAGGTCGTCACGGTCGAAGAAAACCTCCTTGCCAGGGTCGCAACGCACCTCGAAATCATCCTTGGCCGCATCCCGCAGTGCCTCCACCAGGCGTGTCACCCACTCCCCGGCGTCATCCCGACGGGAATAACTCACAAACACCGAATACCTACGAGACGGTGTGGGGTTCTCTGGGCTCGTTGGCGGCATCGACACGACATCCTCCCGAGAATCGCTGAACAACCTTTACGAACCCTACTGACGGACAGAACCGCCGACGGACCCGGACAGGTCAGCCCCACCCGCGGGTCGAGCCCTTCTACCGGGCGCCAGAAGTGGTTTCGACACAGCCGTTCGCTGACGCTCACGTGCTGGCTCAACCAGCTTTGTCCTGTCCGAAGTTGGTTGAGCCGACCAGCGAGCCGGTCGAGTCGAAACCACCGTGCGCACATCCGAGAACTCACGGTCAGGTCTGTTGTTCGGCTGCCGGGTGGTTTCGACACGGGCCGCTCGCCCCTCGCGACCCGGCTCAACCAGCTTCCGGGGATATGTCGACACGGGCGTCGGCCGGGGCGGTTGCCAGTTCTATGTTTGCGGCGGCCAGGATGCGGGGCAGGTGGCGCATGATCGCGATGTCGTAGTGCTGGAGTTTCGGGATCTCGTTCCAGGGTTTGGCCCATTCGTGGTCCCCGCGACCGTTGCGGCGTTCGTGAATGGCCCAGCGACGGTGCTCCAGCCGGCCGAGTTCCTTCAGCAGCGCCTCGTCCAGCAGCACCCCTTCCTCCTGTGTGGGGCGACGCCACGTCAGGCCCGCCGCGGCGTGGGTCACCGCGCTGCCCGTTATGGCCGCCCGGTTGCTGGCCTTGTTGAAATCGTCCAGGTTCTCCCACAATTTCAGCGCCAGCGGCGAGCCCGTCGCGTTGTCCGTCTCCTCGCTGATCCTCTGGTAGGCCAGGTGCACCTGCGGGGCCAGCAGCTCCACCAGCTCCGGGGTGAGCAGCGGGTCGTGGCCGGCGGGACGGCGGGGGGTGAAACCGGCGCGGGCGGCCAGCACCGGCAGTCGCGACGCCAGCTCCAGGGCCGTCAACCAGGTGCCCGGAGTCCTGTCCCGGCCGAGCAGCCCCAGTATTCGCGACGCCATCGCGGCCAGCTCCGGCGGGGTCAGCAGGATCGCCGACGGCTCCCTCACCCCACCGGGGGCCAGTTCCACCGATCCCGCCGCGAGCAGCTCCTCGCAGGCCCCGGCGAGCCTCGTCAGCTGCCCCCGCAACTCCTCCGACTGCGCCTCCCAGACCGCCCGGCCGCCCGGGGAGTGGACGACTTCGGCGAGGATCGGCCCCTCGGGCCGGGTGGCCTCGGCGTCCGCGGTGCTCAGCCAGGAGATGTCGTCCAGGATCAGCTGGGCCAGCTGCTGCGTCGGTGAGAACCGCGGGTCCAGGGCCAGCACCGCCGACTCCTCCAGCGTGAACTGCGCCACCTCGGGCAGCTGCGGCCAGCGGATCCCGCCGGGGGTGATCATCGCGACCCGCGCCTCCCGCACCTCCCGGGCCACCGCGGCAGCGACGACGGGGGTCAGCATCTCGTCGGTGCAGGCGACGATCACCGCCGGCCCGGTGGGGGTGCCGCGTTTGGGGGGAGGAGCGTCCCAGCCGGCCAGCAGCTCTCCGATCCGCCGCAGCACCGGTTCCGGACGCAGCGACCCCTGCGACCACGAGATCCGCGCCGCCCCGCCCGCCCAGTCGGCCACGTCGCGGGCCCAGCTCTCGTCGCGACCCACGCAGTGCACGATCATCGGCTGGCCCGGTTCGGACCAGCCCGCCACCAGTTCCTCGGCGATGGTGGCGTTCAGCGGTCCGTCGCCGACGATCACCGGTGGCGGGGCCGCCCGGTCCGGCGTCGACGGCGACACGGCCGCCAGAACAATCCGCGCCAGCCGCCTCCCGTAGGCGGCGACCCGCACCCGCGGATGCCCCTCCCACAGCGCCGCGACCGCCTCGTCGCGGAAGACAACCTCGATCGCCGCGTCCCCCGGGGCGGACAGCCGCTTAGTGAGCAGCCGCGCCGTGATGTCGTCGTGGACATCGGGGCCGATCCGCCGCGGCCCGGGTGTTGCAATGGCATCCTGAGGCATGGGACAAGTCTGGCATCCGCGTGGAAAGGCGTGACGTGGAGGAAGCGGGAAGGCGCGGCCGGGTGGTGCAGATCGTCGGCGACGGCGTGGACGGAGATTGGCTGACGTGGCGCTGGAACGACCCCGACCGCCCGGTCGGGGTGCATCGCGTGGAGGGGCTCCGGGAATCGGTCGCGGCGTTCCGCTCCGCCCTGCCCCAGGAACCGGACTCGGATAAGGGGAAGAGCCCCTGCGACCTGGAGTGGCTCGTGACCTTCAAAACCGTGAGTCGGCAGGACGAACTGAAGAGGCTGGGGTTGTACGGCCCCCTGACCCGCCGCGACGACGAACTGGAGTTGATGCGGGCGTTGTCGCGGGCGCTGCTGCCCGGCGACCTGCGCCGCCAGCTGATCGAAGCGGCCGCTGACGGGGAACGCGTGGATGTGCGGGTGGCGCCCAGCCCGCCCGCCGCCATCGTGCCGTGGGGACTGCTGGTACTTGACGACGATGACATGCGGCTGCTGGATGTCGCCGACGTTTCCTGGATCGCCCCGATCCTGCCCCGCGACATCGACCCGGACGTGCCCTGCGCCACCCCCGCGACGGGCGGTCGGGCGCTGCACGTCGTCGATCCGAAAACCAGCAAAGGAAGGGTGCTGCCGGGGACGTTCGAGTCCTGCGGCTGCCACGGGCACGGCGCGGAACAGTTTTCCGCCGGGTACAACGGCCTTGAAAAGCTCCGGGCCCGCCTCGAAACGGGGGCCGGGAAGATCGCGCGACTGCTCATGATCGGGCACTGCGCCACAGGGACGAGGGACGCCGCCGACACCGTTTTCTTCATGGGCGACGGCGAGGCGAACAAGCTGCGGGCCTCGCGGCTGGTGCGGGAGGCCGGGAGATGGCGAATACCGCCCAGGGTCGGGATGGTGGCGTGCGCGTCGGGCACCGACCTGGCCCAGCACGAACCCTTCGGACTCGGTACCGCGCTGCTGATCAACGGCGCCGAGGTGCTGCAAGCGACCCTGTGGACGCTGCCCACTGACTACGCCATCGGGCTCGTGGACACCGGGGCCGTGGGGGCCTTCGAATGGTTGGCGCAGGCCGTCGACCACGCCCAGTCCGACGCCGACCCGGTGGCGTCGCTGTGCGACCTGCAACGCAAGAAACTCGCCGCCTGGCGAGAGAAACCCGGCCTGGGATCCTCCCCGCTGCTGTGGGGTGCGCTGATCACCATGGCGGCGCCCGCCGGACGCCGCCAGAACCCCGGTTCGGCGTCGATCCCGTAGTCCTCGGGCTACGTGACGGCCCCCTGGTGGATGAGTTGCTCAGCTTCAGCGCATAATCTGGAACCCATGGAACAGCAGGACCAACAGCCGGCGCCCGAGTCGGAGAAGAAGCGCAAACGCGCATCGAAACGCCCGAAGTCCCGCGCCCGGAAGATTCTGGCGAGGACCGGGCTGGCGATGCTCGTGTTGTTCCTCGTCGCGAGTCTGGCGGGGGTGGGCGCCTTTTTGTACTTGTACGCGACAACGAAGCTACCGGACCCGAACAGCGACTTCACCACCAACACCACCTTCATTTATTACAACGACGGGCAGGAGCAGCTTGGCTCTCTCGCCGTGCAGAACCGCATCACCCTCGACTACGACAAGATGCCGCAGGTGATGAAGAACGCCGTGGTGGCGGCCGAGAACTCCACCTTCTTCAGCGACCCGGGGTTCTCCATGCCGGGCATGCTCCGCGGCCTGTGGACCATCGCCCGCGGCGGTGACGTGCAGGGCGGTTCCACCATCACCCAGCAATACATCAAGATCCTTTACCTGAGTTCCGAACGCACCGCGGGCCGCAAGATCCGGGAGTTGATCCTGGCCATGAAGATGGGCCGGGAGGTGCCCAAGGAGAAGGTCCTGGAGGGCTACCTCAACACCATCTACTTCGGCCGGGGCGCCTACGGCATCGAGGCGGCCGCCAAGTCGTACTTCCTGAAGTCGGCCTCCGAACTCAGCCTGTCCGAGGCCGCGACCCTCGCCGCCATCCTCAACAACCCGGCAGGTCTCAACCCGTCCGCGGGCGAGAAGAGCAGGGAACGGCTCCTGGGCCGCTACCAGTACGTGCTCGACCAGATGCTGGAGAACAAATACATCAGCCAGGCCGAGCACGACGCGGCCTATCCTGCTCTTCCCGAGTTCCCCGAGGTGCCGGTCTCCGACCGCTACGGCGGGCCGAAGGGATTCCTCGTGTCCCAGGTGGAGCAGGAGCTGTCGAGCCTCGGTTTCAGCGACGCCGAGGTGCAGGGCGGCGGCCTGAAGGTGACCACCACCCTCGACAAGAACATGCAGGACGCCGCAGTCGCCACGGCGCAGAAGTACACGGAGGAAGCCGCATCCAAGGCGAAACCCCAGCAGGACGCATCCAAGCTGCACGTCGCGATCTCGTCGGTCGACACCGCCACCGGTGGTGTCCTGGCGATGTACGGCGGTCCTGACTACACGACGAACTCCCGCAACTGGTCGACGACGCCGCGTCCTGCCGCATCCACCTTCAAGTCGTTCGCGACCGTGGCGGGCCTGCGCAACGGCTACTCCCTTGACAGCACCCTCAAGGGCGACACGTTCACCCCGCGTGGTGAAGGCGTCCCGGTACGCAACGAGTTCAGTGAGCAGTACGGCGATGTGACGCTGCGCAAGGCAGTCGCCGAATCCATCAACACGGCCTTCGTGGACATGACGGAGTCCATGAACAACGGCCCCGCCGCCGTCATCAAGGCCGCCAACGATGCGGGTGCCCCGACCGGGGCGGGATGGGACGCCAACAACCGCATCGCCCTGGGCGCCGCCGAGGTGAGCCCGCTCAACATGGCAAACGCCTACGCCAGCCTCGCGGATTCCGGGAAACGCAAGGAGACCCACTTCGTGGCGAAGGTGCTGGACCGCAACGGCAACACCGTCTATGAGGCGAAGAACGAGGCCACCCAGGCCATCGAGGAGAACGTGGCCGCCAATGTCACGGACGCGCTGACCTCCGTGGTCGAGGAGGGCACCGGAGCGAAGGCGTCGCAGCTGAACCGCCCCGTCGCGGGCAAGACTGGAACCAACGGTGTCGATGACACCATCACCTCCGCATGGTTCGTCGGCTACACCCGGCAGATCTCCACGGCGGTCATGTACGTCGCCGGTGACTCCGGGAATGAGAACCTCGATGCCTACAAGAAACCCGGGGACAAGACCTTCTTCGGTTCCGGCTACCCATTGACGACATGGGTGGAGTACATGCAGACCGCCACCAAGGGGCAGGAGGTCAAGCAGTTCGACAAGGCCAAACCGATCCAGGGGAAGTCGATCGCTCCGTCGGAGAGTCCCAGCCCGAGCGTCCAACCCAGCCAGAGCCAGAGCGCCCACCCCAGCCCGAGCGGCCAACCCACTGAGGAATCGTCGGCTGAGGGCAGGCGGCCCACCTCCGAGCCCACCGATTCGGATCGGGTCACGCCCTCCACGCAGCCGACCCGCGGCAGGTCGTCGCAGTGGCCCACCAAGCAGCCGACCAACGACGGCAGGGCCACGCAGCAACCAACAGGTGGTGGAAACAACCTGCCGACCAATCCCGGCGACGACGAGCGGGGCCCCGGTGGTGGCCGGCAGGAAGACCGGAACGGCCAGGGGGGCGACAACGGCCGGGGCTGGGAGGAGGACTGACGTCCTCGGGTCCCTGGTCCTTAGCCGCTGTCGTGTCCATGGTGCCGGGGAGTAGGGCATGTGCTGGCTGCTCCGGCAGCTGTTCGCGCAGCCTCTAAGGTGTTCGCATGAACAGTGCGCTGCTGGAGGGTCTCGGAGGGCCTGCCGGGCGTTACGCCCGGCGCTCAGGACCGTGGTTCGATCCGCTGCCGTGGTCGCTGTTGGTCGCGACGGTGCTTTTCGTGGCCTGTTCGTTGCGACAGATACCGTGCGTCCAGACCACCGAGGGTCTCCGGGTGAACGCGTTCATCACGCTCTGTTACTCGGATGTGCCGCTGGCGTGGACGAGCAGCGGGTTCGCGCTCGGTGCCCACCCTTTCGACGGCGGACAGATGAGTTATCCACCACTTCTCGGTTTGTTGCTGCTGGCCGCCATCGGTATCTCCGGTCTACTCGGGGCGCCCGTCGGCACGTCACTGGAGGTCCAGGCCCAGCTCGACGGCGCACAGGTGTTCTACGCCGTCTGCATGGTGCTGCTGTTCGCGTGTTTCCTGCTGTGGGTGCTGTGCCAGACCTTCATGGGCCGCGACTCACAGGGTGGTCGGCGCCGTTCGTGGGACGGGATGTGGCTGGCGGCCTCGCCCGTTGTTCTGGCCTCCGGGTTGGTCTCGTGGGACCTTTTCGCGGTCTCGCTGACCGCCCTCGGGCTGTTGCTGTTCTCCACGGGACGACCGGTGTGGTCGGGGATTGTTCTCGGACTTGCGGTGTGTGCTGGTTTGGTGGCGATCGCGGTGGTGTTGGCCGTGACCTCGGCCTTTGCGTTGCGGGGTCGGGCCGGGCGGGCTGGGGCGTTTCTCGGGGCCGCGACGGCCACCGTCGCACTGCTGCACCTGCCGTTGCTGATCCTCAACTGGGAGGCCGTCGCTGGCTACTACCAGGGTGAGGCGACAAAGAACCTGTCCTACGGGTCGCTGTTCTACCTCGGAAAACTGTTCGGCTGGGAGGTGCGGGCTGCGGGATCGCTGGGGTTGATGATGACCGCGTTGCTGCTGCTGATCGTGGTGGCCTGGCTGTACCTGCGGGGCCATCGGCCACGTGTCGGCACCCTGGTGGTGCTGTTCGTGTTCCCGACGGTGCTGTTCGGCGCTACCTACGCTCCCCAGACCGCGCTGTGGCTGCTCCTCGCGCTGCTGGTGGGGCGTCCCGGTCGCCCGGAGTGGGTGGCGTTCACCATCACCCAGGTGATCTACTGGGCCGCGATCTGGGGGCATCTGGCCGGGCACCTCAGCTCGAACCCGAACATCTACTTCGCCGCCATCATCCTGCGAATCGTCGTGGAGGTCTGGATCTTCGTCTCCTGCCTGCGCGACGCCGCCGACCCGGGCCACGACCCGCTGCGCACCCCCCAGGTCGCCGACCCGATCGGCGGTGTGCTGAACGAGGCCGCAAACTCATGTGCACGGTTGCGCAGCACTCAACCCGGGAATCGAGCCGAAACGGGTCAGTTTCCGGCTTGAGTGCTGCGTAACCGTGCGATCGGCGGTGGTGCCCGTCAGTTCCAGACGAGTGTGTCGCAGGTGGTGGTGGTCTGGCGGGTGGTGACGGGGATCTCGTCGCCGACCTTGACCCCGGCGCTCGAGCCCCCGACGAACACCATGGAGGCGTGCATGTGTGGGGGTTCCGCGAAGGGGCGTTTGCGACCCGCGATGCTGAACGGTGACCGCGAGATCCCGGCGGCGTCCAGGACACCCTGTGCCAGGCTCACGCCCCGCTGCCGCAGCGACCGGGCCGGCGACGGCGCCGACAAGGCGATGCCGTGGGAGGTGCCGCCGCTGACGATCACCAGCCAGCCGTCCCGGGGGGCGCGCGACTGGTTGTAGCCGTAGCGGGTGCCGCGGGTGACGCGGTGCACGTCGAGGACGGTGGCGGTGGTTTTCAGGGCCTGCGGGGCCCCCAGCCACAGCTGGGTTCCCATCCGCATCCGGGTCTCCACGCCCAGCTGGGTGCGGAGCCTGCGGTAGTCGTTTGCTCCCAGATGTGAAACCCACACCGCGCCCCGCTGGTGGGCCATGGCCTCGGAGGCGAGGTGCTGGGCCTCCGAGAACTGTCCCTTCAACGGCAGGTGCATGGTCCAGCCCTCGAATCCCAACGTCCCGGCATCCACCGATGCGATCTCCTGCGGTGTGATGCCGTGCCTGCGCATCGACGTCATGAGCTCTACCACCACCCGGGCGCCCGGATGTGCGGTGCGCAGCTCGTCGAGGTCGGTGAGGCGGGAGACGACGGTGATGACGCGGGGATCGTCGAGC
>ERZ773079.1986-NODE-1986-length-11751-cov-14.289501_pt1 | contig 11751 bp, 8 predicted proteins | sample MGYA00511355_ERZ773079 | MGnify/ENA primary metagenome ERZ773079 (study PRJEB29015, sample SAMEA2737979) | human oral metagenome | biome: human oral; feature: human-associated habitat; material: dental | place: China | collected 2117 ... | reverse complement strand
TCAACGACCTGCACGACGTCGAGGTCAACTTCGACGGCATCACCTACGCCAAGGGGGCCTCCGTGCTGGCGGCCCTCGTGGGCTACGTGGGCCGGGAGAACTTCTTCGAGGGCATCAAGAACTACCTGGCCGCCCATGCCTACGGCAACGCCACGCTCACCGACCTGCTCGCCGAGCTGGAGAGGGTCTCGGGACGCGATCTGGGCGCGTGGACGCGGGTGTGGCTTCAGGAGGCGGGGGTCACCACCCTGCGCATGTCGCTCACCACCGACGACGACGGCGTCATCACCTCCGCCGAGGTCGTGCAGGAGATCCCGACGGACTCCCCCGCCTCGCTGCGCCCGCACCGGGTGGCGATCGGCTCCTACACGCTGACCGGCCGGGGCGACCAGGCCGTCCTGACCCGCACCGGACGCATCGAGCTCGACGTGGACGGGGAGCGCACTCCGGTTTCCGGGCTGGTCGGCACGCGCCGCGCCGACGTCCTCGTCCTCAACGACGACGATCTCACCTACGCCAAGGTGCGCCTGGACGAGGCCTCCCTGGCCGCCGGTCTGGAGCACGTGGGCGCCTTCGCCGAGTCCCTGCCGCGCTCCGTCGTCCTGGCCTCGGCCTGGGACATGGTGCGCGATGCCGAGCTGCCGTCCTCGCGCTACCTCGCCGCCGCCCTCGACGCGCTCGCCGTCGAGACGCACTCCTCGGTCATCCAGGGCCTCCTGGCGCGGATCACCACCTGCCTGTCCCTCTACCTGCCCCCGGACGACCGCCGAGCCGCCGCTCCCGGCTCCGCCGGCGCCCTGCTGGCCCTGGCCGGGAACGCCGAGCCCGGCAGCGACAAGCAGCTCCAGCTGGTGCGCGCCGTCGCAGCCCACGCGGTCACGGACGAGCAGACCGGCGTCGTCGCCGCCTGGCTCGCCGGCTCGGACGTCCCCGAGGGTCTCGTCGTCGACCAGGACCTGCGCTGGGAGCTGCTCATCGGGCTCGTGGCCGCGGGCCGCGCGGGCGAGACCGAGATCGCCGCCGAGGAGGCCCGCGACCTGACCACCACGGGGCGCGAGCGGGCCGCCCAGGCCCGCGCCGCCGTCCCCACGCCGCAGGCCAAGGCCGCCGTCTGGCGCGAGCTCATGGAGAACGCCTCCATGCCCAATGAGACGCAGGTCAAGACGCTGCGGGGCTTCAACGACGTCGAGCGCCGCCCCGAGCTGCTGGCGCCCTTCGTCGAGGAGTACGCGCGCCGGATCCTGGTCATCTGGGAGACCCGCACCTTCCACATGGCGGAGAACCTGCTGTCGGAGCTGTGGTCGACGGCGACGGTGGGCCTGGAGGGCGCGGACCCGGCGGGGGCGCTGGAGGCCTGGCTCGCCGAGCACCCGGACGCCCCGGCGGCCCTGCGCCGGATCGTGGGCGAGAACCTGGACGACACGCGCCGGGCGGCCCTCGTCCAGGCCCGCGAGTCCCGGGGCTGAGGCGCGCAGCGCCCTGAGCCGCGCCCCGGCGCATCGCGCGATGAACGCGGCGGGCCCCGACCCCGTGAGGGGGCCGGGGCCCGCCGCGTCCGCCGTCCGGCGCGCCGGTCGGCGACCGGCTGTACCGGGCGGAGCCGGCGAATTGGTGAGGGGCGGGGCGCTCAGCGCTGCTTGTTGCGCGCCTTCTTCCCGCCGCCCTGACCGGAGGCGGCGGCGACCTGGGAGGCCTGGCCGGTGGACTGGGCGGCGGCGGCCTGGGCCTCCTTGAAGGAGTCGACGTCGTCGTCCTCGCGACCGGGGGTCTTGAAGTCGAGCTTCTTGATCAGGAAGCTGAAGACGAAGTAGTAGATGACGGCGTAGACCAGGCCGACGATGACGATCATGATCGGACCCTGCAGGACGCCGCCGGACAGGTCGGCGGACTTGCGGAAGTTGAGCAGGTAGTCGATGGCGCCGGCGGAGAAGGAGAAGCCGTCCTTGGCGCCCAGGGTGTTGACGACCGCCAGCGAGGTGCCGGTGAGCACCGCGTGGACCGCGTACAGCGGGAAGGCCACGTAGGCGAAGGCGTACTCGATGGGCTCGGTGATGCCGGTGAGGAAGGCGGTCAGGGCGACCGAGACCATGAGGGCGCCGGTGGCCTTGCGCCTCTCGGGCCGGGCCGTGCGCCAGATGGCCAGGGCGGCGGCCGGCAGGGCGAACATCATGATCGGGAAGAAGCCGGTCATGAAGGAGCCGGTCCAGTCGTTGGTGCCGTTGACGCCGGCCAGGAAGCAGGTGTTGTCGCCGTGGAGGACGTCGCCGTCCGCATTGGTGCACTGCCCCAGCTGGAACCACGGCAGCGAGTTGAGCAGGTGGTGCAGGCCGAAGGGGATGAGGAGGCGGTTGACCGTGCCGAAGACGAAGGCCGCGGCGAGGGCGCCGAAGCCGGTGGCGCCCGGGGCGCCGGCGCTCTCGAGCCAGCCGCCGATCTTCTCGTTGAGCAGCCAGTTGAAGGCCGGGTAGATGAAGGACAGCACCAGGGCGATGACGATGGCGACCACGGAGGTCACGATCGGGACGAAGCGGCGCCCGCCGAAGAAGGCCAGCCAGTCCGGCAGCTTGACGCGGTAGAAGCGCCGCCACAGCAGGGCGGCGGTGATGCCGATGATAATGCCGCCCAGCACGCCGTAGTTGATCGGCGTCTGGGTGGCCAGGTCGCACACCTTCACGCCCTGGTTCCAGGGCCCCACCTGGGCGATCTTGTCCGTGTTCGCGTCCAGGCCGTGGAGGCACTCGAGCTGCTTCGCCTCCAGGGGCCCGGGCTTGCCCATGACGATGGGGGCCATGACCCAGGTCACGCCCCGGTAGACCAGGTAGCCGAAGAGCGCCGCCACGCCGGTGGAGCCGTCGGCCTTCCTGGCGAAGCCGACGGCGACGCCGACGGCGAAGATGAGCGGGAGGTTGTCGAAGACGGCGCCGCCGGCGGCGGCCATGACGTCGGCCACGGGCTGCATCCAGGCGAGGTGCTGGGCCAGGCCCTTGGCGCCGAGCATGTCCTCCTGGCCCAGGCGGATGAGCAGACCGGCCGCCGGCAGCGTCGCGATCGGCAGCATGAGCGAGCGCCCGAGCCGTTGGGCGACGGCGAAGGCGCCGCTCGACTTCTTCTTGTCTGACACGTTGTTCTCCAGTTTCGGGACACCGCGGTCTCGGGGCCGCGGCTTGTGAGTACCCCTTGGAGGGGGGTAGGGACCAGTGGCCCAGTCGGGTGTCACAGCACACATCTGGACCACTGGGGCCTAAGACAAGTCGACGCCGCGGCGCTTGTCAAGCGGCCCCTCATTTGTTTCACCGTCCTCCAGCCGGCTCCGCGCGCCCCCGGGCCCGCGCAGGGGCACAATAGAGCCCAACGAGGCCGTTCGAGGACGAACCGGCCCACCACTGATCCGAGACACCGATGCCCCCCGCCCAATCCGCGCTCAGGTCGCGAGCCAAGTACGTCGTCGTGCGCGAGCACCTCCTGGCCCTCATCGCCCAGGGCCTGAAGCCCGGCGCCCCCATGCCCTCCGAACGGGAGCTGTGCGAGCTCTTCGGGGTCTCGCGCATGACCGTGCGCCAGGCGGTCGACACCCTCGTGGTCGACGGCGTCCTCAAGCGCCACCAGGGCAAGGGCACCTTCGTGGCCTCCCCCAAGGTGGACCTGCAGCTGCGGCTGACCTCCTTCACCGAGGAGATGCGGCGGCGCGGCATGATCCCGGGCGCCGTCTTCCTCGTCGCCGCGACCATCCCCGCCTCCCCCGTCGTCGCCGAGGCCCTCGAGCTCGACGACGGCGCGCCCGTCCACCACCTGCGCCGCCTGCTGACGGCCGACTCCACGCCCATGGCCATCGAGGAGAACTGGATCCCCGCCCGCCTCCTGCCCCGCCTGCTCGACGGCCCCCTCACCTTCTCCGTCTACGGCGAGCTGACGCGGGCCGGCCTGGCGCCCGAGTGGGGCGAGGACATGATCGAGGGGCGCGCGGCCACCGCCGAGGAGGCGGCCCTCCTGGGCGTGCCCGAGCGGGCGCCCGCCCTGGACATCACCCGGCGCACCTTCCACGACCAGCTGGCCGTGGACTACTCCCGCTCCCTGTACCGGGCCGACCGCTACACGCTGTGGGTGCCCGTGGCCGCCCCCGGTCCGCGCCGCCGGCGCCCCGGGTCCGGGGCCCCCTCCGCCGCGCCCCCGGCCGATTCCGGGCCGGTCCCGTGACGCCGGTGCCCCGCGCTCCGGCCGTCCCGGGCCCGCTGGACAGCGGACCGCGAGCATGTACGATAACCGCTGGTATGGACCACTTCCGTGCCAGGCGCCGGAGCCCGCTCGGACCCGCCCGCCGCCCTCACCTCGCCCGGCCCGCGCCGGCTCCCAGACAGGAGAACCCCATGTCCCAGGCCCGGAATATCGTCGACGCTCTCGGCGGCTTCGACAATATTGTGGAGATCGAGCCCTGCATCACCCGCCTGCGCTGCGAGCTCGAGGACGGCTCGCTCGTCGACGAGGCCGCCCTGAGGGCGGCGGGCGCCCACGGCGTGGTCCGCCGGGGCGAGACGGTCCAGGTCGTCGTCGGCCCCAGCGCCGACACCCTGGCAGAGGACATCGAGGACCTGCGGTGATCCTGACCGTCCGGGCCCCGCTGGCCGGGACGGTCATCGGCATCGAGGACGTTCCCGACCCTGTCTTCGCCGGCAGGCTCGTGGGCCCGGGGCTGGCCCTCGAGCCCGAGCGCACCGGGGGGCGGGTCACGGCCCTCGCGCCCGTGCGCGGCGCCCTGATCAAGGTCCACCCCCACGCCTTCGTCGTCGCGGCCGAGGGTGGGCGGGCGGTGCTGGTCCACCTGGGCCTGGACACCGTGAGCCTGGGGGGCGCGGGCTTCACCGTCCACGCCTCCGAGGGCGAGTCCGTCGAGGCCGGGGACCCCGTGATCTCGTTCAGCCCCGAGCGCATCGAGGCCGAGGGCCTCAGCCCGGTCGTGCCCGTCGTCGCCCTGGACGCCGGGGAGTCGGACCTGGTCCTGGCGCCGCCCGGAACGGCCCTGTCACCGAAGATGACGGCCTTCACCTGGGCCTGAGGGCCCCGGGGCCGGTCCGGAGGGGAGGGCGCCGGCCCCGGGGTCACTCCTGGCCGAAGCTGTCGCGCACGGCGGCGAGCAGGCTCTGGAGGCGCATATTGCCGGGCAGGTCCTCGACGAGGACCACCTCGCCGGACCCGTCCGCCAGGGGCTGCTTCCAGTTCGGGTACTCCTGGTCCGTGCCCGGCTGGTTCTGGGCGCGGCGCTCCCCGACGCCGTCGACCAGGGCCACGCCCACGAGCGCGGCCGGCGTGCGGGCGATGTAGCGGTGGAGGGCCTCGACGATCTCCCGCTCGGAGGGGTTGGCGTCCAGCAGGCCGTGCTCGCGCAGGCGCGCCAGCATGCGGTCCCGCTCGATGCGGGCCTCGGCGCGGACCTGGGCGATGGGGTCGGTGAGCAGGCCCAGGCGCTCGCGCAGGGCCACGTGCTCGTCGGCCAGGTAGCCCGCCGTCGGCGGCAGGTCGTGGGTGGTGACGGTGGCCAGGGAGAGCCGGCGGTAGCCGCCCGGCTGCTTGGGCCAGCCGTCCTCCTGCTTCTCGAACCACAGGACGGCGGTGCCCAGGACCCCGCGGGCGGCCAGGTAGTCGCGCACCCAGGGCTCCACGGTCCCCAGGTCCTCCCCGATCATGACGGCGCCGGCGCGGTGGGCCTCCAGGAGCACCACGCCGATCATCGCCTCGTAGTCGTAGCGCACGTAGGCGCCCTCGTGCGCGCCCATGCCCTCGGGGATCCACCACAGGCGGAACAGCCCGATGATGTGGTCCACCCGCAGGGCGCCCGCGTGGCGCAGCACCGTGCGCACCATGTCCCGCAGGGGCCGGTAGGCGTTGGCGGCCAGGTGGACGGGGTTCCACGGCGGCTGCGACCAGTTCTGGCCGAGCTGGTTGTACATGTCCGGGGGCGCGCCGACCTGGATGCCGCGGGCGAAGGCCTCCGGGTCGCTCCACACGTCGGCCCCGCGGGGGTGGATGCCCACCGCGAGGTCGTCCATGACGCCCAGGGCCATCCCCGAGGCCCTGGCCTCGGCCTGGGCGCGGCCGAGCTGCTCGTCGACGATCCACTGGAGCCAGGCGAAGAAGTCGATCCGGTCGGACAGGACGCGGGCCTCGTTGGCCACGTGGGCGGAGCCGGCGTCGCGCAGCCAGGCCGGCCAGTCCTCCTGGGGCCCGTACTTCTCGATCAGCGCGCTCCACAGGGCGAAGCGCTCCAGCCCCTCGCCCTGCTCGGCGCGGAAGCGCTCGAAGTCGCGCTGGCGGGCCCGGCTGCGCCCGGCGGCGAAGATGACCTCCAGGGCCTCGCACTTGGCCTTCCAGGCGGCGTCGCGGTCGATCGGCTCGGCGGAGAGGTTGGCGTCCTGGACCTCCTCCAGGGCCCACTGGACCAGGGAGCGGCGCGGCCCGGACAGGCGGGAGACCTCGCCGATGGACTCGGGGCGGATGTAGATGGGGTTGACGAAGCGGCGGGTGACCGGCAGGTAGGGCGAGGCGGTCATGGGGCCGGAGGGCTCGGCCGCGTGGAGGGGGTTGATGAGGAGGAAGTCGGCGCCCTCGTCGCCCAGGAAGCTGACCAGCTCGGTCAGGTCGTCGGCGTCGCCCACCCCCCACGAGCCGCGCGAGCGGGTGGAGTAGAGCTGGGCCATGACGCCCCAGCCGCGCTGGCCCAGCGCGGCGGGCAGGTCGAGGTGGTCGGGGGTGACGGCCAGGGCGGCGGTGACGGTGCGGGCAGGCGTCGGGCGACTCCCCCGGGTTCCGTCGTCCCCGTCGTCCCCGTCGACCGCGCCGACCTCGGCGATGAGCTCGTGCCAGCCCAGCGGCAGGTCGGCGGGGATGATGAAGGTCGCCTGCCCGGTGCGCACGCCGTCGACCATGCGGGCCCGCGTCCAGTCCTCGGTCTGCGACAGCTCGCGCTGGTCCCCGTCCTCCAGCTGCACGCGCAGGCGCAGCGCGGCGCCGTCGGGCGCGTGGACGACGACGGGGCTCTGGATCCCGCCCCGCACGACGACGGTGGGCGGCAGGACGCGGCGCCAGGGGGCGAGCCCGGCCTCGCGCAGGGAGTGCTCGACCTCCACGGGCGTGGAGGCGGCCACGCCCAGGGCCCGCAGGACGGCGACGAGGGTGTCGCGCGAGGGCGAGGCGAGATTGCCGTGGAAGTCCCAGTACTCGGTGGAGATGCCGTGGGCCTCGGCGAGCTGCCTGAGGCGCTCGCCGGCGGGCTCGGATGCGGAACGGGAGTCGGTCATAGCGGGAACGGCCTTGTGATCAGGCGCTGACGCGCGGGTGGGGCGGGACCGCCGCATCGGGGCCCCGTTGTGCGGATTGGGGGCTGCCGGCTCCGGGCGTCGGCGCGTCGGGCTCGGCAGCAGACATGATATCTTGCTGCAAGCGTTGCACACGATGAGGCGCCGCGCCGGCCAACGAGGCGGGCGCGGCGCGATGGCGGGCGGACCGGCCGACGACCGGCCGGGGTCAGTCCAGTTCGGCGATCTCGGAGGCGAGGGTGTCCGCCGTCGGCCCGACGACGACCTGGACGACCCGGCCGGAGCGCACGACCCCGAAGGCGCCGGCGGCGCGCAGGGCCTCCTCGTCGACCTTCTCCTGGTCGACCACCTCCACGCGCAGGCGCGTGATGCAGGGCTCGAGGTCCGTGATGTTGTCGCGGCCCCCCAGGCCCTTGACGATGTCCGATGCGGTGCTCATAGGTTCTCCTCGCTGGTCGTGAGTGTCCGCCATCACTTTATCCCAGATCGGGATCCCCCCGCGCCCCGAACCGCCCGCCGCGCCGCCCGCGGGCCCCGCCAGGCGGGTCCGGAGCGCCCGCCCGAATGTGTCACACGTGATTCACCTGTGGCGGAAACCTCCCGAACCCGGCCCGAACAGGGCACAATGAGCGCGACCCCGCCTCCGTCACCGTTGAGGAGTACCCATGGCCACGTCAGACGCACAGCCCACCGCCCTGACCGGAATCGGCGTGAGCCCCGGGCTCGTCGCCGGCCCCGTCGCCCGCATGGCGCCGGGCATCCCCGAGCCCGCCATCGAGACCCTGCCCGCCGGCACCGACCTCGACGCCGAGTGCGACCGGATCGCCGCCGCCGCCCAGACCGTCAAGAAGGGCCTGGAGCTCTCGGCGGCCGAGGCCAAGGGCGATGGGCGAACCCTGCTGGAGACCACCGCCCAGATGGCCGCCGACCCGACCCTGACCACCTCGGCCCAGGCCAAGGTGCGCGAGCGCCGCCTCGTGCCGGCGCGCGCGGTGTGGGAGGCCGCCGGCACGCTGGCCGACATGCTCAAGTCCCTGGGCGGCTACATGGCCGAGCGCACCCGGGACGTCGCCGACGTGCGCGACCGCATCATCGCCGTCCTGACCGACTCCCCCATGCCCGGCATCCCGCGTCTGCCCGAGCCCTTCGTCCTCGTGGCCAAGGACCTCGCCCCGGCGGACACCGCCCTGCTCAACCCGGAGAAGGTCGTCGCCTTCATCACCTCCGAGGGCGGCCCGACCTCCCACACCGCCATCCTCGCCCGCGCCCTGGGCATGCCCGCCATCGTGGGCACCGGCGAGCAGGTCACCGACCGGCTGTCCGACGGCGACATCGTCCTGGTCGACGGCACCAAGGGCAGCATCACCCTCAACCCCAGCGAGGAGGCGCTGCGCCGCGCCCGCGAGCTGGCCAGCCGCGTGCGCGTGTTCAACGGCGACGGCGCCACCAGGGACGGCCACGAGGTCCAGCTGTTGGCCAATGTCGGCGACGCCGCCGGGGCCCGCAGCGCCGCCGAGGCCGGCGCCATGGGCGTGGGCCTGTTCCGCACCGAGTTCTGCTTCCTCGACCAGCCCGAGGAGCCCACCATCGAGGCGCAGGTGGAGGCCTACCGCGGCGTGCTGGAGGCCTTCCCCGGCAAGAAGGTCGTGGTGCGCACCCTCGACGCCGGCGCGGACAAGCCCCTGCCCTTCCTCACCGACTCCACCGAGGCCAACCCCGCGCTGGGCGTGCGCGCCTACCGCACCGCCCGCCGCGACCCGGAGGTCCTGGAGCACCAGCTCCAGGCCCTGGCCAAGGCCGAGGCCGCCACCAACGCCAAGGTGTGGGTCATGGCCCCCATGATCTCCACCGCCGACGAGGCCAAGGCCTTCACCGACCAGGCCCGCGCCCACGGCCTGAAGATCGCCGGCATGATGATCGAGGTCCCCTCCGCCGCCCTCATGGCGGACAAGATGTTCGAGCACGCCGACTTCGCCTCCATCGGCACCAACGACCTGACCCAGTACGTCATGGCCGCCGACCGCCTCCTGTCCTCCCTGGCCTACCTGTCCACCGGCTGGCAGCCCGCCGTCCTGCGCCTGATCAAGGCCGCCTGCGACGGCGCCGCGCCGCACGGGCGCCCCGTGGGCGTGTGCGGCGAGGCGGCCGCGGACCCGGCCCTGGCCGTCGTCCTCGTGGGCCTGGGCGTGGCCAGCCTGTCCATGACCGCCCGGGCCCTGCCCGACGTCGACGCCGTGCTCAAGTCCGTCGACCTGGCCGACTGCAAGCGCCTGGCGCAGATCGCGATCGACTCGCGCACCGCCGAGGACGCCCGCGCGGCGGTGCGCGCCGAGCTGCCGGTGCTGGAGGAGCTCGGTCTGTGACGACCCCCTACCCCGTTCCCCCCGCCGTCGAGGAGCCGCTGGGAGCGGTCACCCGCGTCCTGGCGCTGACCGGGGACCCGGACGGGGGGAACGGGGCGGACTCCTTCACGGGGCGGTCCCTGCCCCAGCTCTCGGGGCGGATCTACGGCGGCCAGGTCGTCGCGCAGGGGCTGCTGGCCGCCGCGGCGACCATGATCGACGACGGCGACGGCGCACGCCTGCCGCACTCCGTGCACGCCTACTTCATGCGCGGCGGCGAGCCGGACGATCCCCTGCGCTTCGACGTCGAGCGCCTGCACGACGGACGGTCCTTCTCCCAGCGGCGCACCACCGCCTCCCAGAACGGGGTGCCCGTCCTGGCCATGATCTCCTCCTTCCAGGAGCTCCAGGCCGGCGCCGACGTCCAGCTGGACCCGCCGGAGGTGCCCGGCCCCGACGAGCTGGTCAGCTCCCTGGAGATCTTCCGCACGCTCGACCACCCGGTGGCCAAGTTCCTGGGCCGCACCGCCGCCTTCGACCTGCGCCACGTCGAGGGGAGCGTCTACCTGCGCCCGGACGGGCGCGGCATCGGCCGCCAGCGCCTGTGGGCGCGCGCCCGCGGCCGGGTGCCGGCCGGGGCGGACCAGACCGTCCACCGGGCCCTGCTGGCCTACATGTGCGACCAGGTCATGCTCGAACCGGCCCTGCGCAGCCAGGGGCTGAGCTGGCGCAGCCAGGGGATGAGCCTGGCGACTCTCGACCACGCCCAGTGGTTCCACCGCGACGTGGACGTGAGCGACTGGCTGCTGTTCGTCCAGGACTCCCCCTCCTCGACCGGGGGACGGGCCATGGCGCGCGCGGAGGTCTTCGACACCTCGGGGCGGCTCGTGTCCACCATCGCCCAGGAGGGCATGGTGCGCACGCCGGCGTCGGCGGCGCCGGGGGCGGCGTCGGGCAGCGGTGAGGGCCGCTGGCGGGTGCGCGTCGCGCAGGGCGACAGCGCCGGCTGAGCCGACCCCATCCCATTCCCGCTCATTCCCGCTCCACTCATTCCTGCTCCGCTCATTCCCGCTTCACGAAGGTTATTCCGGAGGCGTCTGAGTGCGTTGTGTGATGTGGATCATTGGGAGGTGGGTGTGTGGCCGCGGGATCGGTCGTGATGGTCCCGGGGCCAGGGGGTCGGCAAAGTCGGTTTAGGTGGTTGGTCGGGTGATCAGGTCGATGGCTCGTTCGGGGCGTCTGGCCATGGCTCTGGTGGTGGCGGCGATGGGGGCTCGGGGGCCGTGGAAGAGTCTGATGAGGCTGATGGCGAGGTTGCGCAGGGCGGCCGAGACCAAAGGGTCCGTTGGCGGTGCGCAGCTGGTGGCGGTCCTCGCCCGTGACCACGTCTCGGATCCAGTGGAGGCGGTTGTACGAGTCGGCCGGGGGCGCGGTGCCGTCGTTTCCGAGGGTCGTCTCCCCCGGCCGCTCGTCCGAACCCGGCGTGCCGGTTTCCCGGCACCGGGCTCTGCGTGAGCCCGCCTCAGGCCTGTGGTGGCGCGGGTGCGCTGGTCCACGGGGTGGGGATGGCGTTGCCCCGGTAGCGGTAGCGCTGGATGCGTACGGCGGCGGGGTTGAACAACTCGACGCCGTCGGCCGTGAATCCCCACCGGTTGTGGGGGCCGGCGTAGGTGCGCACGATCCATCTCCAGTGCCGGCGTCGGTGGCGTCGGCGGAGCCACTTCCATACCCGGTGCCACAGGTAGTGCTCCAGTTCGGAGAAGGCAGCCTTTGAGGCTCCGTGTCGGAAGTAGGTGGTCCATCCTCGCAAGGTCATCCCCAGCTGGGTGAAGATCTCGTCGGGGGCGGTGTTGATGGTCTGTCGTCCAGTCAGCGTCTTGATCCGGGACCGGACCGCTTTGACGGCCCTGGTGCTCGGGTAGGTGTAGACGCGACGCCGGTTGGAACCTCGTTGGGTATGGCGTTGGATGTGCCATCCCAGGAAGTCGAAGCCGTCGTCGATGTGGACAGTGCGGGTCTTGTCCTGTGCCAGTCGCAGTCCCACGGTGGCTGCGACCCGGGCGACCTCGGCCTGGAGGGCCTGGGCCTGGGCCACCTGCATC
>ERZ773079.1983-NODE-1983-length-11767-cov-13.828893_pt1 | contig 11767 bp, 8 predicted proteins | sample MGYA00511355_ERZ773079 | MGnify/ENA primary metagenome ERZ773079 (study PRJEB29015, sample SAMEA2737979) | human oral metagenome | biome: human oral; feature: human-associated habitat; material: dental | place: China | collected 2117 ... | reverse complement strand
ACTACGTGCGGGCCGTCCTGGAGCAGGGCTTCTGGCCGGACTCGCACCTGGCGGCGCCCGACGACGGTGCCCGTCGCGACGAGATCGCCCTGATCAAGAGGCTCGGCTTCAATGCGGCGCGCATCCACCAGAAGGTGGAGGACCCGCGCCTCCTGTACTGGGCGGATCGCCTCGGCCTGCTCCTGTGGGGCGAGATGGCGTCGCCCTACGAGTTCACGACGCAGTCGATCACCCGCCTGGTGACGGAGTGGAGCGCGGCGGTGCGCCGCGACCGCTCCCACCCGAGCATTGTCACCTGGGTGCCGGTCAACGAGAGCTGGGGCGTGCAGCACCTCGCCCACCGCCCCGAGCAGCGGGCCCTCTCCCGGGCGCTGGCCGACCTGACGCGCGCGATCGACCCGTCCCGCCCGGTCGTCTCCAACGACGGCTGGGAGCACACCTGCTCGGACATCATCTCGATCCACGACTACGACGCCGACGACCTGGCGGTGACGCTGCGCTACGCCGAGGAGGACAGGCTGGAGGCGCTGCTGAGCGGCCTGGGCCCCTCCGGGCGGCCCATCACGGTACAGGGGGCGGTGGACCACGAGGCGCCGGTAATGGTCACGGAGTTCGGCGGCATCCGCTACGTCCCCGACGGCGGGGAGGCCGACGGCGACGGGGGCGCTGTAGGTGCTGCGGGCAGTGCGGGCACTTCGAGCACTGCGGGCCCCGGGGACGCCGAGGAGACCGGCGTCGGCGATGACGGGGAGGATGAGGAGGACGAGACCACCTGGGGCTACACGACCGCCGACGGGGCCGAGGACTTCGAGGCGCGACTGCGCCGGGCCTTCGGCGCGCTCCAGGCGAGCCCCCACCTGGCCGGCTTCTGCTACACCCAGTTGACCGACACCATGCAGGAGGCCAACGGCCTGACCGACGCGCACCGCCGCCCCAAGATCAGCGCCAAGGTGATCCGCGAGATCGTCAGGACGCCGGTCACCTCCTGAGGGCGCGGGCGGGCGCCGCGGGAGACGCCCGCGACGGAGCGGCCCGCGGGCCCCGGATCAGGCGCCCTGGGCCAGGCGGTGGTAGACCTGGTTCAGGCGCAGGGTCCGGGCGAAGTCGCGCGTCGTCGTGCCCTCGTCGATGACGGCCAGCTCCATGCGGGCGATCTCGGCCAGGTCGGCCCAGGCCTCCAGGCCGGAGGCGGTGTCCATGACGGTGTGGTGGGCGGCGCCGGCCAGCATCCAGCACTCGGTGGAGGTGTGGAAGTCGGGGGCGGGCTCCCACACGGCGCGGGCCACCGGCAGCTTCGGCAGCGGCTCGTCGGGGCCGACGATCTCGACGACGTTGGCGGTCAGGCGGAAGCGCTCGCGCAGGTCGGACATGGCCACGACGATGCCCGGGCCCGGGTCGGCGTCGAAGACCAGGCGCACCGGGTCCTCGCGGTCGCCGATGCCCAGCGGGTGGATCTCCAGGCGGGGACGGGACTCGGTCAGCGAGGGGCAGACCTCGAGCATGTGGGCGCCCAGGATCTTCTCCTTCCCCGGGGTCATCTCGTAGCAGTAGTCCTCCATGAGCGAGGCGCCGCCGCTCAGCCCGTGGCCCATGACCTTGGCGGCGCGCACGAGCAGGGCGGTCTTCCAGTCGCCCTCGGCGCCGAAGCCGTAGCCGGCCGCCATGAGCCGCTGGACGGCCAGGCCCGGCAGCTGGTGCAGCCCGCCGAGGTCCTCGAAGCTGGTGGTGAAGGCGGTGGCGCCGTGGGACTGGAGGAAGCGGCGCATGCCGGCCTCGATGCGGGCGCCGTAGCGCAGGGAGTCGTGGCGCTCCCCGCCGGGGAGCAGCTCGTCGGCGACGTCGTAGGCCTGGAGGTACTCCGCGACCAGGGCGTCGATCTCGGGCTCCTCGACGGCGTCGACGACGTCGACCAGGTCGTTGACGCCCCAGGTGTTGACCGAGGCGCCCAGGCACAGCTCGGCCTCGGTCTTGTCCCCCTCGGTGACGGCGACGTCCCGCATGTTGTCGCCGAAGCGGACCAGGCGGGTGCGGTGGAGGGCGTCCCAGCCGGCCGCGGCGCGCGCCCAGGTGCCGATCCTGGCCCGGGTGGCGTCATGGGTGGCGTGGCCGACGACGACCTTGCGCCGCTGTCCGAGGCGGGTCAGGATGTAGCCGAACTCGCGGTCGCCGTGGGCGGCCTGGTTGAGGTTCATGTAGTCCATGTCGAGCGTGGACCACGGCAGCCGCTCGGAGTACTGGGTGTGGAGCTGGAGGAGCGGCTTGGCGAGGGCGTCGATGCCCGCGATCCACATCTTGGCCGGGGAGAAGGTGTGCATCCAGGCGATGACGCCGATGCAGGCGTCGTCGGCGCCGGCGGCCAGCACGGCGGCCCGGATGGCGTCGCGATCCTTGAGCACCGGCTTCCACACGATCGGCACGGGAATGGCGCCGGCGTCGTCGAGCCAGGCGGCGACCTGCCGGGACTGGTCGGCGACCTGGGCGAGGGCCTCCTCGCCGTAGAGGTCCTGGGAGCCGGTGAGGAACCATATTTCCTTGCCCGCGAAGGGGCTGGGCGCGGTGGTCATGGGCGGTCTCCTTGGCGGCGGGGCGGGCGGCCGACGACGGCGGAGGCGCGGGCGCGCAGGCCGGAGCGCGTCGTCGGGCAGTACTGACTGTTTTATAGTGAGCGTTCACATCGCAGGGTGTCAACATCCCCGACGGCGTCGCGCCCGGCCTGCTCGGCTATTCGGTACCGGCAGGTGGGAGGTCCTCACAGGTGACCGCAGCGGGCAATGGTCGGCTCAGCTCTCCGCCAACTGGAGGCTCACTGTCGAGGACCAGGGCGGAGCCCCAGTCATCGCCCTCGTCACGGAGCTCACCGACTATCACTGAAGCGAGCCGGCACCATCATCCGAGGAGGTCCGCCATGGCTGCCGAGCCCACCTACATCGTGACCACCGGCGACTACATCGGCGAGTGGATGGAGGATCATCAGGTCACGGGCGCCGAACTTGCCCGGCGCCTCGGCGTCACCCGCAAGCACGGCTTCATCACCGCGGGGGCACGGGATAAAGCGGGTACGGTCCGCGAGCTCCTGAGCCTTCTCGACGTCGGCTCCCTGGCGGCTTTCTCGCCTGCCTGGCAGGAGAGCGCGGTCTCATACCGCCGCTCCGCCGCTGGAAGGCGGGACGCCAAGAGCATCGCCGTGTGGCTGCGCCTCGCCGAGAGGCAGGTGGATCGAGACGAGCTGCCGCGGCATGACGCCGCCATGCTGGAACAGGCGCTGCCAAGCCTCCGAGCGCCGACCCTCGAAGACCCCGCCGTGGCCATTCAGGAGGCAAAGGCGACCCTTCGCCGGTGCGGGACAGCGCTGGCGCTGGTGCCGGCGGTGCCCGGTCTACGTATCCACGGGGCAACCCACCGGCATCAGCGGCGGCCCCTCATCCAGTTGTCGCTCTTGTTCAAGAGCGACGACCAGTTGTGGTTCACCCTCTTCCATGAGCTCGGCCACGTTCTTCTTCACGACCCCGAAGGCCTCTACCTTGAAGGGGACCCACGTGAACGGGACGCAGACGAAGCCGAGGAGCAGGCAGATCATTTCGCCTCCAGGCTCCTCGTTCCCGAGCAGTACCGGACCCGCCCTCCCCGCCGCCGCAACCGTCAAGACATCGAGCAGCTCGCGGAGGAACTCGGTGTCGCGCCCAGCATCGTCCTCGGCCAGGCCCAGCGACTCACCCGCGACTACGGCTGGGGGCATGCCCTGAGGCGCGCCGTCGAGATCGGCGCACTCGCCTCACCAACCGCCTGAGAGAGCCGGCGGACCGGGACGCGGCCACCGCGGCCCGACCCCTCCTCGGCTCGGGCCCGTCCACGCCGGCAGACGTGTTGACGGCTCCAACCGATTTGTCGTTTAATAAAATTATCCGGGCGGTTACCCCCTCTGCCCGTCCGTTCCGACATCGGTCGAAGGAGTCCCGTGTCCACCCCATCCGCAGCCCCCGGCCCCTTGCTCGAAGAGCCGGCGCGTCCCGGCACGTCCGCGAAGTACCTCGGAGGCCGCCCCTACTACCAGTACGTCATCTCCTTCATCATCGCCTCGGTCTTCCTGTACTCCTGCTACGCGGCCATGGCGGGCATCCTGCTGCCCAACTCCGTGCAGACCATCGAGTTCCGACACTTCTTCGCCGGCACGAGCGTCCAGACCATCAACGACGTCCAGGCGCTGACCGATCTCAAGCAGGCCGTCGATGCGGGCACGGCCACCGCCACCGCCGACCAGCAGCACCTCCTCGACCTCCTGGCGCAGTACGACGCCGCGCGGGCCAAGTCGATCTCCCTGATGATGTCGATCGGCTCCTTCTTCACCCTGTTCGCCCAGCCGATCGTCGGGGTCCTCTCCGACCGCTGGCGCTCGGCGTTCGGCCGGCGCGCCTTCTGGATCGTCGCCGGGGCCGTCGGCGGCGCGATCTTCATGGTCGGACTGCGCTACTCCAGCACGATCGCGCTGCTCACCCTGTTCTGGACCGTGGGCCAGGTCTCGCTGAACTTCATGCAGGCGCCGCTGTCCACAACCGTGGCCGACCGCGTCCCGGAGAACAAGGTCGGCATGATCTCGGGCCTGTCCGGGGTCGGCATGATGGCCGGCTTCACCGGCGGGAGCGTCGTGGCCGGCATCCTGTTCAACATCCTGGGGCTGAACACCTACTTCGTCTTCGCCCTGGCCGTCGTCGTCGGAGCGCTCCTGTTCGTCACCCTGGCCAAGGACCGCTCCTCCAAGGACCTGAAGGTCGCCTCCTTCGACTGGATCTCCTTCATCAAGGGCTACGCGATCCCGTTGCGCGACCACGACTTCCGCTGGACCTGGGTCGCCCGCTTCTTCATGTTCTTCGGCTACACCGCCATCTCCAACTTCGTGCTGTACATTCTGCAGATCCACATCCAGCCCGCCCTGTCGGCCTCCGAGGCGAACACCACCTACGCCGGTCTGTCCTCCGCCGCCCTGCCCGGCCAGCTGATCATGATGCTCGTCGCGGGCAAGCTCTCCGACAAGGTCGGGCGCCGCAAGCCCTTCGTCATCGGCTCGTCCGCCTTCATCGCGGCGATCATGCTCATCCCGATCTTCGTGCCCACGCTGCCGGCCTTCTACGCGTTCTTCGTCCTGCTGGCCGCCTCCTACGGCATGTACATGGCCGTGGACGTCGCCCTGTTCATCGACGTCCTGCCCGACAAGGACGCCGCCGGCCGCGACCTGGGCGTGGCCAACGTGGCCTCCAACATCGGTCAGATGCTCGCCCCCGTCGCCGCCGGGCAGATCGTCGCCATCACCGCCGGCTACAACGCCCTGTTCTGCATGTCCATCATCGCGGTGGCGATCAGCGCCGTCGCGATCGTCCCCGTCAAGAAGGTCAAGTAACCGCACGACGCGCGGGGTCGGCGCGCCGCGGCGCGCCGCCCCCGCGCGGGTCCGCACCGCCCTGCCCACCCCGTCCGACGAACTCAACGAGGAGTCCAGAATGACCGACGCGCCCACCGCCTCTGCAGCGCCAACAGAGCCGACAAAGCCAATAGAGCCGACCGCCCCCAGGACCTGGGCCTACGGAACCCGGCCCTGGCTTCCCGGGGCCTCCCGTCTCGACGACGTCCGCCCCCGCACCCGGGTCATCGTCGACAACGACTTCGCCGGCGACCCCGACGACCTCTTCCAGCTCGCCCATCACCTGCTCGTCGAGGGCACCGAGGTGCGCGGCGTCGTCGTCTCCCGGCTGCGGGAGGACGACGCCTGGAACCGCACCGACTCCTCGATCCGGGCGGGACGCGAGCGGGTCGAGACCCTGCTGACGGCGATGGGCGTGACGGGAATCGACCTCCACGACGGCGACGACCGCGGCTTCGACGCCTACGACGGCCCCACCGACGCCTCGCGGTTCATCGTCGAGGAGGCCATGCGCGACGACGACCGGCCCCTGTACCTGGTCGCCGGCGGATCGCTCGGCGACGCGGCCCGCGCCTACAGGGCGGAACCGGCCATCGCCGAGCGCCTCACCCTGATCTGGATCGGCGGCTCCGAGCACGCGGGCCTGGCCTGGGTGCCCGAGGGGGCCACCACGCTGGAGTACAACATGGCGCTCGACATCGCCTCCGCCATGTACGTGTTCAACGAGACGCGGGCCCGCATCTGGCAGATGCCCCGCGACGTCTACCGCTCCGCCCAGGTGTCCCTGCCCGTCATCCGCCGCGGCTGCACCGCTGCCGGGGCGCTGGGCCGATACCTCCTGGAGCAGCTGGAGGGAGTGCGCTCCATGATGGCGGGCATGGGCGTGCACCCCGGCGCGACCTACGTGCTCGGCGACCAGCCACTGGTCCTCCTGTCCTCCCTGCAGACGACCTTCGAGCCCGACACGGCCTCCTCCTCCTACGACATCGTGCCCACGCCGCAGCTGGCCGAGGACGGGACCTACCGCTACCCGCAGGAGACCCGCCCCATGCGCCGCTACCGGCGCATCGACAACAACCTGCTCTTCGACGACATGTTCGCCTCCTTCACGGCCCTGGCCGACTGGCTGGAGGGCGGAGACTCCTGAAAGACTGAGGACATGAACGAATCCGTCCTCTCCGCCGTCGTGACCACGACCCACGGCCCCGTCCGCGGGCGGGTCGCGGACGGTGTCACCTCCTTCAAGGGGATCCGCTACGGGGCGGACACGGCCGCCCATCGCTTCGAGCCGCCGCGCCCGCCGACGCCGTGGACCGAGACCGTCAACGCCTTCGAGTTCGGGCCCACGGCGCCCCAGGACGACCCCGACACCAGCACCGATCGGGCGGACGACCCGTTCCTGCAGATGATCGGGCTCACCGACAACCTCCCGCAGTCCGAGGACTGCCTGTTCCTCAACGTCTGGACCCCGAGCACGGCGCCCCGGGCGCGCGAGACCGGTGCGCCCGCCCCCGCACGGCCCGTGCTCGTATGGGTCCACTCCGGCGGCTACTCGGACAACTCCGGCTCCTCGCCGTCGATCGACGGCGCGGCCCTGGCTGCCGAGCACGACCTGGTCGTCGTGACCTTCAACCATCGGCTGAACGTCCTGGGATACACACAGGTGGTCGACCCGGTCGCCGAGCCCGACTCCCCCTACGCGGCCTCCGGCAACGTCGGCCAGCTCGACATCCTGGCGGTACTGGAGTGGGTCCGGGACAACATCGCCGCCTTCGGCGGGGACCCGGGGCGGGTGACGCTGGTGGGCCAGTCGGGCGGGGCCATGAAGATCTCGCTGCTGCTGGCGATGCCCGCCGCCCAAGCGCTCTTCCACCGCGCGATCCTCCAGTCGGGCACCGTCGCGTCCGGTACCGCCGTGCACGCCCAGTCCCCCGCCGAGGCCCTGGCGGTCGCCGCGCGCCTGCGCACCGCCGCCGGTCTCGACGACGATGCCGGCCCCGACGCCCTGGCGGAGCTCCCGCTGAAGGACCTCATGCGAGCCTACAAGAGGGTCGCGACGGGGCTGATGGACTTCGGCCCGGTGGTCGACGGCGCGATCGTGCCGCACCAGCCCTTCTCACGGGAGTCGGTGGCCCTGAGCGGGGACAAGCCGCTCATCATGGGGGACATGGACACCGAGGCGTCGCTGTTCCTGTTCCCCCGACACGAGGAGATCGAGGCCCTGGGCCGCGACGGGATCCTGGAGCGCCTGTCCGGGGCGATCGGGCGACGGGCGGCGGAGCGCCTCGTGACGGCCGTCGAGGACTCCCGCCCGGGCATCGGCCCCTACGAGCTGGCCGTGCGGATCGTCTCCGGCGAGCTCTTCGCCGTGCCCGCGCGCACGGGCGCCGAGGCACGGGCGACCGGGGCGGGCGCGCCCACGTGGCGCTACCGGAACGTGCTGCGCACGCCCGCCGTCGACGGGGCCCTCATGAGCCCCCACGAGCTCGACGTCGCCCTGGTCTTCGGCAACGTCGATACCGCCGTCGGGCTCAACGGCGGCACGGCCGGGGCCCGCGAGGTCTCGCGGATCCTCGGAGCGGCATGGGCGGCCTTCGCCCGCACCGGCTCGCCCCTCTGCCAGGAGGTGCCCGACTGGCCGCCCTACGACCGGGACCGGGCCGTGCTGCTCATCGGTCCCTCGCCCGCGCTCGCGGCGGACGTGGACGGGGAGGTCCTGAACGCGGCCGCCGCGGCGGGCGAGACGGACGCTGCCCCCGTCAACTGGTTCACCGCCCTTCTCCCCTGAATGTCCCGGCGCCCCGCCCCGGAACTCACCCGCTACCAGAGGGGCGCGCCCCGAGGTCGCCCGAGGACGCGAGCGGGCGACGGAGTAATCCGTACCTCGCATAGGGATTACTCCCTATGCGAGGTACGGATTACTCCCTACCTCGCATAGGATGACGGGCATGCGCACCTATCTTCCCCGCACGGTGGACGGCGAGCTGGCGCGGGCGCTGAGGACGAGCGGGGCCGTTGTCATCAAGGGCCCCCGCGCCTGCGGCAAGACGGAAACCGCGCGCCGGGTGGCGGCCTCCGAGATCGGCCTGGACCAGGACACGGCGACGACGGCGCTGTCCGCTGCTGATCCCCGTCTCCTGCTGGATGGGGAGACCCCGCGGCTCCTCGACGAGTGGCAGGCGGTCCCGGGCGTGTGGAACGCCGTCCGCCATGCTGTCGACGACCGGGGCGCCCGGGGGCAGTTCATCCTCACCGGCTCCGCGACGCCGGAGGAGGACGCCCGCAGGCACTCCGGCGCCGGGAGAATGCGGAACCTGTCCATGCGCACCATGAGCCTGTCCGAGCGCGGGGCCCCGGCGGCACCGGCCTCTCTCGGCGGCCTTCTCGACGACGCCCTGGAACCGTCGTCCGGCACCGAGGCGACGGTCGCCGACTACGTCTCCTGGATGGTCCGCGGGGGCTGGCCCGGCTGGCTCGACCTGGAGGCCGATGACGCCGCCGAGGCGGTGGCGTCCTACGTCGACGAGATGAGCGAGCACGACTACCCGCTGGTGGGCGGGCCCCGCCGCGACCCGCGCAGGTTCCGGGCGTTCCTCGCGGCCTACTCGGGTCTGGTGGCCCAACCGGCCTCCCTGGCCGCGGTGCGCAGACGCATGGGCGAGATCACCGGGCGCCATCCCGCGGACGCCATGGTCTCCGAGCTGCACGACTTCGCGACGCGGCTGTTCCTGGTGGAGGACCAGCCGGCCTGGGCGGCGCGCCTGCGCTCGCGCACGCCGCTCATCCAGACCCCCAAACGGCACCTGGCGGACCCGTCCCTGGCGCTCGCGCTCCTGGGCGCCGGCACCGCCCGCCTGTTGAACGACCCCCAAACCCTCGGGATCGTTCTGGAGTCCCAGGCGGTCCACGACCTGCGCGTCGCCGCACAGGCCGCCCGCATGCGCGGCGTCTTCCATCTGCGCGACACCAAGGGCCGCGACGAGATCGACGCCGTCGTCGAGGCGCCCGACGGGCGCTGGGCGGGCTTCGAGGTCAAGCTCTCCCACCGGGCCGTCGACGACGCCGCGGCCGCCCTGCTCCGAATCGCGGCCAAGGTCGAGCGGCCCGCCGCCGCCCTCGCCGTCATCGTCCCGACCGGGCCGGTGCTGCGGCGGCCGGACGGGGTCTGGGTGATCCCGCTGGCCTGCCTGCGCCCCTGAGGCGACACCGCCTACGGCCCGGCGCAGGAGGGACGGGACGCCTCCGGCCAGGACCGCCGACGCCCCGCTCCCCCGCGCTCGGGCTCACGTCACGGACTCAGGTCACCGGTTGGGCCATCAGCCCGCGCGCGGCGGCGATGACGCCCTCGGCGGAGACGCCCCAGTGATCCATGAGCCAGGCCTCGGACCCGGTGAGGGCGAACTCGTCGGGAACGCCGAGCCGCCTGACCGGGACGGGGCACCTGTCGGCGGTGAGCTCGGCGACGGCGCCGCCCAGGCCGCCCTTGACGGTGCCCTCCTCGACGGTGATGATGCGACCCGTCTCACGGGCCGCTGCGAGAACGGCATCCTCGTCGAGCGGCTTGACGACGGGAATCGACAGGAGCCGGGCGCGCACGCCGTCGGCGGCGAGCCGGTCCGCGGCCTCGATGGCGCGATGCAGCGCGGTGCCGTTGGCGATGATCGTCAGGTCCGCGCCGTCGCGCACGGTGACGGCCTCGGGCGTGAAGACGTAGTCCTCGCCGTGAACAGCGGGGACCTTCATGCGCGAGACACGGATGTACGCCGGTCCGTCGAGCTCGGAGTACGCCCAGTGGACGGCGCCGGCGGTCTCCGCCGGGTCCGCGGGGACGATGACGGTCATGTCCGGGATGGCCCGCATGATCGACACGTCCTCCGCGCTGTGGTGGGTGGAGCCGAGCTGGCCGTAGGCCAGGCCCGGGGACTGAGCGCACAGCAGCATGTGGCGGTGGGAGTAGGCCGCATCGATCTTGATCTGCTCGGTGGCGCGAGCGGACAGGAAGGATCCGGCGCAGGAGACGACGGGGATCTTGCCGCCATTCTCGAGCCCCGCGGCCACGCCGACCTGATTCTGCTCGGCGATGCCGACGTTGATCAGGCGAGTGGGGAACTCCTCCCGGAAGGCGCCCAGGTTGGATGAGCCCACGGAGTCGTTGGCGACGACCACGAGGCGCTCGTCCGCCCGGGCGATGTCGGTCAGCACCCGCGCGTAGGCGCCGCGGCAGTCGTGCAGGGGTGTCTCCGGGGCGGTTCGCGTGCTCACTTGAGTGCCTCCAGTTCTTCCAGGGCGCGGGTGGTCTCCTCATCGGTGGGCAGCCTGTGGTGCCACGGAACCGAGTCGGACATGAAGGAGATCGGATGGCCCTTGTGGGAGTGGGCGATGACGAAGGTCGGCCTGCCGGAGGCGGCCGGGACGCGTCCGAAGGCGTCGAGGAGCGCCCCGTGGTCGTGGGCATCGACATCGACGACCTCCCACCCGAAGGCGCGCGCCTTGTCCCCCAGGGGGCTGAGGTCGTTGGTGTCCTCGGTGGTGGCGCCCTGCTGGAGGTGATTGCGGTCGACGACGACGCACAGGTTGTCAAGCTTCTGCTGAGCGGCGAACATGAGCGCCTCCCAGTTGGAGCCCTCCTGGAGCTCGCCGTCGCCCGTCAGGACGAAGACGCGCCGGGGCGAGCCGTCGATCCTGGCCGCCAGCGCATCGCCGACGGCGACGGGCAGCCCGTGGCCCAGCGGGCCGGTGTTGGCCTCGACGCCGAGGACCTTGGTGCGGGCGGGATGGCCGTTGAGCATGGAGCCGGGCTGGACGAAGGTGTCCAGCTGCTCGACGGGGATGATGCCGGCCGCGGCGAAGGTGGTGTACAGGGCGTTGGCGGCGTGCCCCTTGGACAGCACGACGCGGTCGCGATCCGGGTCCTCGAGGTTGTCCGGGGTGATGTTGGCCTCGTGCAGGTAGAGCGTGGCCAGGACGTCGATGATCGAGAACTCGCCTCCGAGGTGGCCCATGCGGGCATTGGCGACGTTCGTCAGGTCCTTTCGGCGGATGAGGCGGGCGCCCTCCCTGAGGTGGGCGATCACCTCCTCGCGGCTCGCGCCGGGCGCGGTGCGCCCGATGACGGGCAGGTCTACGTGGAAGCTCATGGTGCGTCTCCGTGCGTCTCCGTGGGAATCGGTGGGGCCGGTCGGGCTCAGGCCATGCAGCTCAGCAGGGCGTCCTGGACGACGCGCTGGGCGGCCAGCGGATCCTGCCCGGCCTGGGCCTCGGCGAGGGCGTCCTCATCGAGCCGGTCGAGCGCCCGGTGGAGGGCCTTGAGGAAGCGGATGGAGGTCCTGGCGTTGTCGACGACGTCCTCGCGGA
>ERZ773079.1982-NODE-1982-length-11769-cov-5.061721_pt1 | contig 11769 bp, 12 predicted proteins | sample MGYA00511355_ERZ773079 | MGnify/ENA primary metagenome ERZ773079 (study PRJEB29015, sample SAMEA2737979) | human oral metagenome | biome: human oral; feature: human-associated habitat; material: dental | place: China | collected 2117 ... | reverse complement strand
TTGAGAGTTATTTATTTAACGTGATTAGCCAATTCTTTTTGAACTTTTTCGTTTGATTCTTTTTTCTCTTTGAGCCATTTTTCACGAGCTTGTTCATAATCAGCTTTTGTTACAACCTTGTCTTGTAACTGAATATACTTGAAGTATACGTCTGAGCCTTTATCTCCAGATTGACTGAATGAAGCTGAGAATGGTACTACACGAGAAATGAATGGCGCTGCACCACTACCTGACATAGCAGGAAGGAAGAGAGAGCTGTCTGTCAACCAAGCTTGAGCTGCCGCGTATTTTTCATAACGAACATTCAAGTCGCTAGTTTCTTTAGCAGCTTCATCAACTAGCTTATCGTATTCTTTCAAACCAACTTGAGCTGCTGCAGCATTATCTGCGCCTTCGTACCCCATGTATGTTTTTGTTTGTTTAGCATTAGTTGTTTTCAAGATATCAAGGTAAGTTGATGGATCCTCGTAGTCTGGGTTCCATCCAACTGCCCCTGAGAGATCCCAATCTTCTGCCGCAGCATTTGCAGCATAGTAAGAGATATTATTAAACTCATCTTTAGAAACTTGTTGGATATCGATGACTACATTGTCTTCACCAAGCACTGTTTCAACTGATTGTTTGAAAGATTGGATACGTGTAATGTAGTTCTTAGCTGCTTGATCTACTGGAATATCCAAGTGGATAGGGAATTTCACACCTTCTGCTTCTAAAGCAGTTTTAGCTTTGGCAAATTCGGCTTTAGCTTTATCAGCATTGAAGAGACCATCTTGACCATCAGCAAAGTTTACGTTCTTCCATTCATCACCATAAGCAGCCATCTTTTCAGTCACCAAGTCACCGAAAGTTTTTTCGCCTGCAGAAACAAAGTCAGGTTTCACAAAGAGGTTACGAACGGCAAGAGGAGCTCCTTCTTTACCATTAATTTGTGCTGAATAAGAAGTACGGTCAAAAGCAAAGTTCAAGGCCTGACGGAAATCCTTGTTAAGAAGGGCTTTCTTGGTAGAAGTTTTCTCTTCATCAGTTGTCTTCGAGGTGTATTTGTAGCCTTGACGGTCAATATTGACACCTAGACCAAAAATACCAGGTCCTGATGGAGTGTAGAAGATATTGTCCTTGTATGTTTCTTCTACTTTAGAGTAGTTTGAACTTGTTGGGTAAAGACGAGCATAGCTATAGGCTCCACTTGTAAAGTTACGTTCTATTGATTCTTGATCTGACCCATCATAGAAAGCAAGGGTTACTTTATCAATATGAACATTGTCTTTATCCCAATAGTTTTCATTCTTAGCGAACTCGATAGAAGACTTAGCAGTCAACCCTTTCAGCAAGAATGGTCCATTGTAAAGCAATGATGTAGGGTCAGTTGCTTTAGCAAAGTTAGATCCTTTTGATTTTTCAAATTCTTCGTTCAATGGCCAGAAGATTGAGTAGGCCATCTTAGAGTTCCAGTATGGTTCTGGTTGGTTCAAAGTATACTCAAGAGTATAATCATCAACTGCCTTTACGCCTACTGAAGAAAAATCTTTATTGTTTCCAGCTTTATAGTCAGCTAGACCTTTAACTGAATCTTCTGCTAGATAAAGTGCTTCAGACTTGTTATCAGTCGCGTGTTTCAAGCCATTTACAAAGTCTTTAGCTGTCACTTCAGCATATTCTTCCCCCTCAGAGGTGAACCATTTGACACCTTTACGAATCTTGTAGGTATAGGTCAAACCGTCTTTTGAAACTGACCAGTCTTCTGCAACTGCAGGAGTCAAATTCCCATATTTGTCATTTGTAAAGAGACCATCGATACCATTTGAAGTGGCTAATTTAGTACTTTGTTTCCCTGAAATGAGGTAATCCAATGTTTCTGGGTCAGATGAATAAACATAACCAAAAGTTTTTGGTGCTGCTGAATCAGATGATTTTGAAGAACCGCAAGCAGCTAGTACTCCTGTTGCTAATAAAGCAATACCTGCTGCAGCAAATACTCTACTTTTTTTCATATTTTTAACTCCTCTTGAAAAATTTAGGTTTGTCATCAATTATATTTTGTCATCAATTATATCATATATTATCTAAAAAGTAAACGAATTTTCAGAATATTTAGGCGTATACTTTCAAAAAACTTTCATCTGTCAAATTTCTACACTCTTTGTTTGCTATCTGGGTGATTAGAATGGCAAATTTACAGCCCGTAAAGACTGATTTTCAGACTTTCTCTCTCGGTTTTAAAGTCTGTCATAAAAAGGGAAAGTTTCCTAAATTGGATTTTCGTTTAAGAAACTATTGACGTAGAAACATTTTCAAGGTATAATAATAAACGTTGAGGCGGTATAGCCAAGTGGTAAGGCACGGCTCTGCAAAAGCTTGATCGTCGGTTCAAATCCGTCTACCGCCTTATAGTAAACCAAAAGACTCCCCGTGAGTCTTTTTTTTATAAATGGGAGCTTGGGCACCTAATGGTGTCTCAAGCTCCTTTATTCTGTTTCTTCTTCAGGTTCTAGTTCTGTGATTTGAACTTTTACCTTGGTAACACGTCCATTTTTCACCTTATCATTGGTTAAGATGATTTGCTTGTTTTGGCTGACCAATTCATAACTAATTTTCTCAGTTGTTGGAATCGTACCAACACCCGTCAAATAATAACCAGCGATGGTATCCACATCATCGCTTTCTAGTTCAACACCAAAGTAATCGTTGAAGTCGTTAAGATTCATGGTTCCCTGCGCAATATAGGTATCCTCACCGATTTGATGGACTTCGATTTCTGCTCGGTCTGTCTCGTCGTCAATTTCTCCGACAATCTCCTCCAGCAGGTCTTCCAGTGTGACCAGACCAGCCATACCACCATATTCATCGAGCAAAATGGCCATTTGTCTTTGGGTATTTCGCAATTCTTTTAGCAAGTCATCCACAAAAATGGTTTCAGGGACAAAGAGTGGATCTTGTAAGATCCTCTTCCAGACAATATTGTCAAAACCGTCCACAAAGGCTGCTTTAAGAAGGGCCTTGGTGTGAATAATTCCAATCACATTGTCCTTATCCCCATCATAAACTGGGATACGGGAAAAGTTTTGTTTTAAAATACTTTGGATAATGGTTTGACTATCATCCTGAATATCCACCATAAAGGCATCTGTCCGAGGAACCATGACTTCTCTCGCCATCAGTTCATCTAGAGAGAAAATCCCTTGTAACATCTCGATTTCATCTGCATCCAAGGTCTCCTCACTCTTGGTCAACATGTACTCAATTTCATCTCGAGTCATTTTTTCATCCGCATCATCAAAGGTCATTGGTGTTAAACGACTCAACAAATTGGTTGAAGCAGATAACAACCAGACAAAGGGACTGACAATCTTCCCAAGACCAATAATAATCGGAACAGAGCGAATGGCTAAAGCATCTTTGAGATTGAGAGCAATTCGTTTAGGATAGAGTTCACCAAAAACAATAGAGATGTAGGTCAAGAATGCCAAAGAGAGGAAACTTGCAATGGCATAAGCTGTTTCTCCGCTTCCCATCCAAGATGCGATCACTTGTCCAAGTGTATCCGCCAATTTTGCCCCTGACAAGATGGTAATTAACGTGATACCAACTTGAATGGTTGATAAAAAGTGATTAGGGTTTTCAAGCACCTTTAGCAAGCGGATATAGCGTTTATCGCCTTCTTCTGCTTTTTGCTCTACTCGGGCACGATTTAGTGACACCATAGCCATTTCTGTAGCTGAGAAAAAGGCATTTAAAAAGGTCAATACAACTAAAAGTACAAATTGCAGTAACAAATCCTGACTGCTTGGGTCTTCCATGGTCTTTCTCCTAAAATAGTATCTTGTGTTCCATTATATCATAAATCGGCCTAGGAATCACATTATTTTCTAATTTATACAATTGCTCCCTTATCAATGACGGACAAGGGAGCAATTTTTATTCCTTTAATAGATTGGCTCTAGTTTGTCACCGTGACCTGACCTGTTCGGTAATCAAGTTGGATACCCTTTTGAACATTTGGAATCAGGACGTTGAACTCCAATTCGCCATCCGAAGACTTGGCTTCGATTTGTGAAGCGGATGGAACTAGGTCCTCATTTGTCGCATAGTGGAGCGTCACGCGATAACGGACCCTCTTATTTTGGTCCAAGGCTTTTCTGACCAAACTCTCATAGTAGTTCTGACCTGTCGAATCCTCAGCCTGAGCCTGGTTTGCCCAAGCTGTCTGGACTGCAATGTTCTTGGGATTGCTGGTAGAGGCATCAAAACCATCTAATCCACCTATCAAGGCATAACCCAACAAGTGCCCCCTATCTACTGCGTGCGTATAGGTTCCCTTTAGATTTTTAACCTGATGCCATCCCGGCGGAGTCCAAGAGGTTGAGCCATTGCCTGTTTCTTCACGATTTTTGTACTGACGAGTCGCTTTGGATAAGAGAGCATTGGCAACCGTTGGGACGGTCTCTTTCCCGACTGGTTTTGTTTTATTATCCGCGTAAGGTTTGCTAGAAACTTTGGCATCTAGATTGGTTTTATTGCCGTTGACGACAAAGGCACCTGCCCCATTCCACTCAAGACCACCCTTAATTTGGTTTTTGATTGACTCAGTTAAGACACTTTCAGCTAGCTCCTGACTGGGAGCTTCTGAAGCTTGTTTTTTCTGACTAACCTTGGTTCTAGGGGAGTTTGGCGCTGTCTGCATCTGCTTGATATAGTAGCTTCCAGCAGCCAAGAGTAAGAATAGAAGTAACCCTATCAGAGCTTGTCTTGTTTTTTTGTCCATTTTTCTCCTTATTTCTTTAGAAAAAGACTGGTCTCCCAGTCTAATTTCCTGTAAATTTGCTAATCAATTCCTGCCACTTTGCTGGAGACAAGATAGCCCATGGATCCTGTCCCTTTCCTAGGATTCCATAGCCTACCATCAAGCCGATTCCTAAAGCCAGAAAGCCTAGCAATAGTACGATAAAAATCAACAGTAAGCGACGGAGTACATAGCGTAAGTTTTTATTCTTCTTCATCATTTGCCTCGATTCGCTGAATCTTCGCTCCTAGCTGAGCCAATTTCTCATGGAAACGGTAGTAACCTCTATCAAGGTGGACTAATTTACCAACAACTGTCTCCCCTTGCGCTACTAAACCTGTCAGAATCAAGGCCGCACTGGCACGAAGGTCCGTTGATAGAACTTCTGCACCCTGTAAAGCCTGTCCCCCAACAATACGAGCTGTGTCACGGATAATCTCTGAGTGCAAGCCCATACGACGCATTTCCTCCAAGTGTTGGAAGCGATTCTCAAACACAGTTTCCACCATGGTGGATTCCCCTTTTGCGACTGTCATCAGAGCTGTAAATTGCGCCTGCATATCTGTTGGGAATCCTGGGTGTGGTAAAGTTTTTACATGAACAGCCTTGAGAGTTTCAAGTTGAGAACGGACACGGATGCCTTCCGACTCCTCCGTCACCTCTACTCCCATTTCAAGTAGCTTTGAGATTAAGGGGCGATTATGCTCCCAGACTGCATCTCGAATGAGGACATCTCCACCTGTCATAGCTGCAGCCACCATAAAGGTTCCAGCTTCGATACGGTCCTGTACGACACTGTGAGTCGTACCATGGAGTTCCTCGACACCAGTCACTGTGATTGTTTCAGTACCAGCTCCCTTGACCTTGGCTCCCATTTCATTAAGGAGGATAGCAAGGTCAACAATTTCTGGCTCACGCGCAGCATTTTCAATCACTGTCACACCATCAGCTAGAGTTGCTGCCATCATGAGGTTTTGTGTCGCGCCGACACTAGGGAAGTCCATGTAGATATGAGCGCCATGCAAGCGTTCTGCCTTGGCTTCGATGTAACCAGCTGTCTGGCTAATCTTAGCTCCCATAGCTTCCAAGCCCTTGAGGTGGAGATCGATCGGACGACTCCCAATGGTGCAACCACCTGGCATAGATACCTTGGCATGGCCTACACGAGCAAGGATCGGTCCCAAGACAACGATTGATGCCCGCATCTTGCTAACATACTTATACGGAGCTTCCTCCGTGATATCTCCAGTCGCATCGACCTCGACAACATGAGCTTCCTCATCAAAGTCCACCTTGGCATTCAGACCTCGAACCACTTGATTCATGGTGAATACATCTGACAAGATCGGTACATTCTGCAAGACTGTCTTACCTTTGCTTGCTAGAATAGTCGCTGCCAACAAGGGCAAGACGGCATTCTTTGCTCCCTCAATGGTCACACTCCCGACCAGACGATTCTCTCCGCCCTGAACCACAATTTTTTCCATAGTTGTTCCTTTACTTTTGATTTTATAACAGTCCTATAAGTGCTTCTTGCCACAGTTGGTACAAACTGATAAAGAATGAACTCAAGATATAGCCCATTACAATACTAAAGAAGCCTACCAACAAACGAACTTTCTTTGTGTTTGTAGCAGTTACTTTTAACACCTTTTCCCATCTCACAAGATCCTTTAAAAGGTAAAAACTCACATAAATAAAGAGCATATGACTACTTAGAGTAAATAATAATTGAACCATTTGACTATTATACCATCTTATCTGCTTGCGCGCTAGTTTTCGATTTTTCTATGAATTAGGGGTTGTTTTTAAGGTAATCAATCGCATCCTGCAAGGTTTTAACGGGAACGATTTTCATCTCTGTCTTGATGGTTTTGGCAGCTTCCAGGGCTGTTTCATAGTTGCTTTTCGCATTGGGATCTGCTTTTTTCGCTTCCTCGGTGACTGGATTGTCAGGAGCAAAAAAGATGTTGGCTCCCTGACGAGAGGCTGCAACCACTTTTTTGTCAATTCCTCCGATGTCGCCAACATTTCCGTCCCGATCAATGGTTCCCGTACCTGCAACGATACGACCATTACGAAGGCCTGTATCTGCTATCTGGGTGTAGATAGCTAGACTAAACATGAGACCTGCACTTGGCCCGCTCTCCCCCGTCAACAGCTGATCCACGGTGATACCGAGGTCTGCGGCCATCGCAATCAGTATCTCGATGCGCGGGTAATTCTTGTCTTTCAGCCATTCTCGTGCTGCTTGTGTTGTCACGCCGAAGCGTTGTGAAAGGAAGATGGGGAAGCCGCGCCCGGTATCCTCACCGCGTCTGGCATAGGCCTTTTTCAGATGCGTCGAAAACGTTGATTTCATGACGGGTTTTGTTCCAATAGTAAATCTGGCATTTTAGAGAAGGTAAAAAAATTTTTTGCTTTTTAATCATGGATAATTTATCCTCTATATCAAGAAATTCTTTGTTTTAGAGAGATAAATGGACCTGAAAACCTACCTTCGCCAAACGAGAGGCGCTGTACAGATGATAGCCGGAGCATTCGGTGTGACGAATCAGGCCGTTCATGGCTGGTGCAGACACCGCATCCCGGCGGAACGGGTATTGGGTATCTATCAAGCAACGGGCGGCGTGGTAACGCCATCTGAAATGCGTCCCGACATCTACCCGAACGATGAAGCGGTCAAGGCCATGCTGGAACCGGCTTTGGATGCGGAAGACCGCGATGTTTGAGTTCCTCGGTTGCCCCGTTGCCGTTGAACCTGCCCATATGCAGGCAGTTGTTGCCGTTGAATCGGCGGGGAACCCGTTTGCTGTCGGCGTGGTCGGACACTACCTGAACCGCCAGCCTCGCAACGCCACAGAGGCCTTGGCGCTGGTGCAGGAATTGCGCAGCCGGGGGATCAACTATTCCGTGGGCATCGCCCAGGTCAATAAGGTCAACTTTGCTGCCTACGGCCTGACGGATGCCAACCTCTTTGATCGCTGTGCCAACCTCAACGCAGGCAGCCGCATCCTTGCCGCCTGTTATGCACAGCATGCCGCCTGGGATCGTGCCTACTCCTGTTATTACAGCGGCAATCCCCGTACCGGCTTTTCACATGGCTATGTCGCCAAGGTGCAGCGCCATTTCAACCACGGCACCGTTATCAATGTCGCCTCGGCGCGAACCGACGCCAACACACCGATTCAAATTTTTCCCAGAACAATACCAGCCAAGAAAAGCGGGCAAGGAGGCAGTAAAACCATCGCCAAGAAGCAAAGTCTGTTAGCACGTCGATTGTCATCAAGTTTAGCCCGCAAATAGCCGGGCGTTCATCATCAACTGATATATCAAGGGGATATATGCAAGTAACCAATGCCACCCACCCTATTACCGCCAAACACCTGCGCCTCCTCGCGCTCAGTGCTCTTGTCCTGCTCGTATTGGCCGAACCCGCCCACGCACAGGCATGGGCGCAAAAAGCGGTTTCCGTCGGCGAGCAGATTGTCAACGGCCTGAAACTGCTTGGCCGTGTTATTGCCGGCGTCGTCGGCTTTTGGGGTGCCCTCGAAATCATGTCTGGCCGTAAACGCTTTTCAGACCTGATGCAATGGTTTGTCGGCGCTGCCGTCTTCCTCTCTGTAACCGAAGTCATCAACCTGATTTTTGGCGCATGACAGATACAGATATTGAAAGGACTACAGCCCCGCTCTCGCGCGGGGCAACCCGTCCACCCATGCTGCTTGGTGTACCGCTGATGGCGTTCGTCGTGGCAACGGTGCCGATCGTTTCCGCCAGCATGTTCCTTTCCCTTTTTTTCGACCGCCTCGCCTACGTCCTGCTGTTGTTCCCCATTCCTGCCCTGATTGTCATGCGCGAATTGACCAAGCGGGATGACCAGTATCTGCGCATGGCGGGACTGCAACGACGGGAGCAGCTCTGGCTGTTGCCGAACAAGGTTGATAACACCTATTTTCTGCCGCCGAAGCCCATCCGGCACAAGGACTGAGCAATGTTGTACAGCATGGATCAACTCGTTCCCTACTCCACGCACATCACGCCGGACATCATCAAGGTCAAAGGCGGGACATACATGATGTGCTTCCGCCTCGAGGGGGCAACCTACCTCGGCAAGGATCAGGACGACATTGACAATCGCATCCACCAAATCAACGGGCTGCTCACGCAGATGCGCGCCCCGAACCGCTACAACCTTTACATCCACTCGCACTGCATCCGCCACGAATACACCCCGGAACTGGATGACAATTTTGAACCCGGTTCCTTCGCTGCTCACCTGAACAACGAATACCTCAACAAGAAAATTTATGCGGGCAGCGCTGTTATCAAGACAGAATATTTTATTTCCGTCCTCTACCGCCCAATCCGCAAGCTCGGCGGTCTGTCGCTGTACAGTAGCACACGCAAACAAATCCGGATGTTTGAGCGTCAGGCCGAGGAAGAACTGGGCAAGATGAAGCGCCTCGTGCTGGATTACTTTGCCGATTATCAAATCAGCGTGCTGTCCACCTTCCGCAAGGAAAACGGCGTGTTGTTCTCACAAATCCTGACTTTCCTTGGCCTGCTGATCAACCAGAAAGAGCAGGACGTGCCGGTGATGAATGCGCAAATCTCGGATTACCTACCGACGGCTACGCTTTCAGTCGGCAACAACGAAATCATCTGCATCGAGAACGACGGCAAGCGGGAATATGCCGCCGTTCTCACCATCAGTGAATATCCCGAAAGTACCCAAGCGGGAATCCTGCAACCCTTCTTTGAATTGCCGTGGAAAATGATTGTCAGCCAGGCCTTCATGCCCATCGACAAGGCAGAGGCGGCCGGCTGGCTGAAGCGGGAACGCCGCCGTGTGGAAGGCACCGGCGATGATGCCAGTGATAGCGACATTGCCGCCCTCGAACAGGCCCTGCAAGGCGTCCATGATGACCGTTTCGTTTTTGGGGATTTCGCCTGGTCGGTGATGCTGCTGGCCGATGACATCGAAACGCTGCGCCACCGCATTGCCGAGGCCATCCCCGTGCTCTCCAACTGCGGCTTTACTGCTTCCGTCAACCGCCTCGCCAAAATTCACAGCTATTTCGCGCAACTGCCCGGCAATCCGCGCCTGCACCCGCGCGCGGCCAAAGTGTCATCCACCAACGCTGTGCACATGATGCCCTACCATGTTCAAAACCGGGGCAAGCAGTACGGCAACCCTTGGGGCTGCGCACTGGCGATGTTCCGCACCGTGACGGACGAAGTCTTCTACTTCAACCTGCACGACACCGACAAACGCAGTAACGATGAAGACAAGCTGGTAGCCGGGAATGCCATCATATCCGGACGCACCGGCGCGGGGAAAACCGTGCTGATGAGCTTCATCCTTGCCCAGTCGCAACGCTACAACCCCCGCCCGAAACTGATCATCCTCGAACGTGATGAAGGTTCATCGGTATTCGTTCGTGCGATGGGTGGTCGCTACTCGAAAATCAGGATGGGGGAACCCACCGGCTTCAACCCCTTCCATCTCGAAAACACCGAAAAAAACCGCACTTTCCTGCACGAACTGATCATGTCCATCCTCAACAACGATGGGCAGGCGACCACGGCGGAAGAAAAAAACCAGATTGAGGTGGCCATCAAGCAAGTCATGGCCAACAAGCCGGATCTGCGCGACATCGAGACCTTTGCCAACTATCTCATCGGCGGTGAGAACAGCGTCAAGGAGAGACTGCGCGCTTGGACGCATGGTCAATACAGGTGGGTATTCAACAACCCGGAAGACAATTTCAGCATGGACGGGCATATCGTCGGTATCGATTACACCGAATTCCTCGACAACAAGGAAATCCGCAACCCGATCCTGATGTACCTCTTCCACCGCATTGAACTGATCCTGGACGGCAAGCCCGTCCTGATTGACTTCGACGAAGCCTGGAGGCCGTTCCAGGATCCCGATTTCGTGAGCTACATCGACAAGAAACAACGCACGATCCGCAAACAGAACGGCGTCATCATCTATGCGACACAGGCACAATATTTCTGACACACCGTCATCACCCTACCGACATCCAGAACATCGCATTATCGCGCGACACAGGCACCCTCTGACTTCTTCAAATATGTGCCGGATAGCTTCATCGAGCAAATCGCCACCCAAATCTTCCTGCCCAACCCGAAGGCCAAACGCAAAGACTATGTGACGAGCCTGGGTCTGCAAGAAGAGGAATACCAGATTATCAAGAACCTGCGAGTGAACAGTCGCGAGTTCCTGGTCAAGTACCAGAGCGAAACGACGCACTGCAAGCTGGATATGCACGGCATCGCCGCTGTGGATGTCCTTTCCGGTTCCGAAGCGCGCAGCCGCCATTCAGAGAAGCTGATGGAGCAACACGGCGAGCACTGGCTGGAACACTACTACCAAACCATTAACCAAGTGGGGAAAAACCTCTATGAAAGCGAAGAAGACGACGATGACGATGAAAACGCTGCCTAAGCGGCTGATACTGGCTGCCACACTGGCCGCCATTGCCCTGCAACCAGCACAAGCGGGCGGCATTCCGGTGATCGATGGCGCGGCCATTTCCCAATCCATCATGAATTCCGTCAAAGAACTGGCGGAGATGGCAAAACAACTGGAAGAAGCCAGAAATCAGTTGGTGGAGTTGAAGAAGCAGGTGAAAGCCATGACCGGCGACAAAGGTTTTGGTGAAGTCATGAAACTCGGCGGCCTGGACGAAGAACTGCAAACCACCTTTGGCGACCTACTGAAAGGCAACACCGGCTCACTGGCGGAAAAAAGCGCTACTTATCTTGGCAAAGGAGCCAAAGGTATCAACTGCGACAGCGATGACGACGTAACCAAGTCCCTGTGCGAGAGCAGCGTATTAAGCAACGTCAGTATGCTGAATTACATTGACAAACTGGATAAGCAATATGAAAACAAGCTGAAAAAGATCGAGGAGCTGGCAGAAAAAATCAAACAGACTGAAGACATGAAGAGTATT
>ERZ773079.1979-NODE-1979-length-11779-cov-3.279000_pt1 | contig 11779 bp, 10 predicted proteins | sample MGYA00511355_ERZ773079 | MGnify/ENA primary metagenome ERZ773079 (study PRJEB29015, sample SAMEA2737979) | human oral metagenome | biome: human oral; feature: human-associated habitat; material: dental | place: China | collected 2117 ... | reverse complement strand
AATACTTCGGACTCTTTTATAAATAATAACTTTGTAAAAAGAGAGGGCTATTCCGCCTACAATAAAAGCTACGAGGTATATGTAGACGGTCTTTTAGACAGGGAAGTCTTGGTCAAACTTCCGGTTTCCCACAGAAGTTACAGTGATGAGGAAATAGATGAGGTATTTGAAAAATGTATGAAAGTTTTAGAGAGCGCAATACTGGGAAAAAACCCTTCACTACAGGAAGTTTCCGATGATCTTAACTTGATAAACAGTATTAAAGAATACGGTATATCGGTTGAATGGATATCTGAAACCCCCGAGCTTATAGATGCTATGGGTACGGTAAATAATGAGAATCTAAAAGAAGCCAAAGATGCAGTATTAAAAGTATTTTTAACAGACAGAAAAAGGGAGGCGCAGTATCTTATAAATGTAAGAGTTATACCAAAAAACTATACAAAAGAAGAACTCAGCATAAAAAAATTTATGTCAAAACTTGAGGCTATAGACAAAGAAAATATCAGCAAGGAGGGCTATACGCTTCCCGATAGTTTTGAGGGAAAAAAACTTTCTTACAGGCAGGAAGAAAGCAAGGATATACATATTATATGGATCATGGGTATAGTCATAGCAATTCTTTTATATGTAAAAGATATGATGGCTCTTAAAGACAAGAGGGAATACAAGGCAAGAGAAATGCTTCTGGACTACCCTGAAATAGTTTCAAAACTGATGGTATTTATCGGAGCCGGTTTATCAGTAAGAAGTGCATGGGAGAGAATAGTTATAGACTATGAAAACCTTGCAGGAGGAAAAAGGTTTGCATACGAGGAAATGTCAAGCTCTTTGACAAAGCTGAAAACAGGCGTACATGAGTCAAGGGTATATAAAGACTTTGGAAGAAACTGTGCCATAAAGCAATATATGAAACTGGCAAGTTTACTTGATCAAAACAGAAAGTCGGGAGTTAATAATCTCAGGCAGATACTTAGTGTGGAGATGGCAAGTGCATGGGAGGAAAGAATCAACATAGCCAGAAGGCAGGGAGAAGAGGCAAGTACAAAGCTGCTTTTACCGCTTCTGATGCTGCTTATCGTAGTACTTATTATTATAATGCTTCCGGCAATGATGGCTTTTAAGTAAAGGAGGATTTATGATGACTGAATTAAAAAAACAATTTATATCTTTTATAAAAGAAGAGGAGGGTATAGGTGTTATTGAGGTGGTACTTATATTAGTAGTTTTAATAGGCTTGGTGATTTTATTTAAAAGGCAGATAAAGCAGCTTTTGGATAATATCTTTCAAGAAATCAACAGTCAGTCGGGAGAAGTATACTAATGAGGCAAAAAGGCTCTATAACGGTATTTTTAAGCCTGATACTTGTTTGTGTCAGCGCACTTATCTTCGCCTTGCTCGAGTCTGCCCGTACTGCCGGAGCAAGATACTACTTACAGACTGCAGCAGATGCAGCCATGGACTCTTTATACAGCAACTTTCATAAAGAATTATGGGAAAACTACAGACTTATACTTTATGAGGGAGTAGATGAGCAAACTGTGGGAAAGGACTATATGAGGTATGTAAAAGACTATATTTATAACTCCAATATATATAGGCTTGATGAGCCGAAAGCAGAGGTAATGGACTTAAGAAGAATTACTGATGATTCAGCCTTTTGGTTTGAAAAAGAGCTTACCGAGTATATGAAGTATAATTTAGTTGATTTTTCAGGCTCTGTAGAAAGCTTTGAAGAAGCGAAAAAGGATGTGGAGCAGGCAAATATCATAAGAAATATTACTGTAGCTTATGGAGGGCATACAAAAGAAGCAGTTAAAGTAGAAAAGTCCCTTATGCGAATTACAGAAAGCCTTAATAATATTTCAAGTGCCAAATCAGAACTTGAAGCCTACATAGCCGCACAAGATGAGGAAGGCTGTAGGGCAAGCCTTATGATTATAGAAAGCGAAGCTGATTCACTTTCCGATAAATTAAAGTTATATGAGGAGGCGGCAGATAATTTTGAGGAAAGCCTAAGTAATACGGAAAGTGAGCTGAAGGAGGAGTGGGAAAAGCTTACATCAGAGAATAAAGAACTTTTTGAAGAGGGAACCGGTGATTATAGAAACTATAGCACTAAAGATAAAGAAAGAAGGACAGAGGTTATAACTAAGGTGGAAGCGGCAAAAGAAAATTCTCAGAACATGGCTGAAAGATATGAGCTTATAGATAGTATAGCTGAACTTGACGCAGATGAGGATGCGGACGAGATAGAGGATAAATGGGGGATTTTAGAACTAAGTTGCAACGATATAAGTACTCCTGTCATAGACTCTGCTCATGGAATTGCTGATGAAAGCAGGGAAGAGAGCTTGGAAAGCATGATGGATTTTTTATCAGGTGATATTATAAGTTTGGTGCTTCCAAGTGATAGATACTTATCACTTGGAAGTGTGGACAAGGCGTCTTTTCCATCAAGTCTTATTAATAATATATCTGCAAAAGAAAGCGATCCGGTAGATAATCTTTTACTCAATGAGTATTCTGCAAGGTTTTTTGCAGACTTTAGCGATAATGCTGACAAGGAGTTTGCCTATGAGCTTGAATACATATATGCAGGTTTTGATACGGATAAGGCAAATCTTTCTGCCACATTAACGGATATATTAGCCCTAAGAACAGGGCTAAATTACACACACATACTTAGCGACAGTGAGAAGATGGAGCAGGTAAGTAACCTTGCCCTTACTATAGCAGGCAGGGCAGGTTTTCCTAAGCTTAGTGTGCTTATAAGCTTTCTTATAATATCCGTCTGGTCTTTGGCAGAGTCCGTAGCCGATATAAAAGCCCTACTTAATAAAGAAAAAGTAGCCTTCTTTAAGACTAAAGAAGACTGGAGACTGGGACTTGACAGCCTGATGAGTTCACCAAAGAGTGTCTTAGATGATATGGATAAAAAAGAAAGCGGTCTTGACTATGAGTCCTATATAAAATATTTACTTTTAATGATAGAAAGTAACTCAAGAGATTATAAAATGATGGATATGATGCAAAACAATATATCAGGTAAGGAAGCGGACTTTAAGATGGAGTCAATGATATATGCAAGCAAAATAAAAGTATATGCAAAGTCTTACAGGGTATTCAGCAGTTTATCCATAGGCGGCGCAGAACTTATATCTCTTTCACCGAGTTATAAATTATATACGGAAGCAATAGGTGCTTACTGATTTTTGGAAAGGAGAATTTTTATATGCTCTCTTATAAGCATGAGTTTATCAAAAAAATAAAAAAGGCAACTCTCCAAGTACGCACTTATACAACAAAAAGCTTATCTAAGAGAGCATATAAAAAAGCTTCTTTAACAGTGGAGGCGGCATTTGCACTGAGTATTTTTATATTTGCACTTGTTATTATTATGCTTCCCTTTAAGATGCTTGATGCCAATAGAAAAATGCTTTCAATTGCGGAAAATATTAATAAGAAAATCTGCCAATATGCTTACCTTAGTAACTACCTTGATAAAAAAGAGGGATTAAATAAAAAAGAGGAAGGTGAATTTGCTGAAGGTATTGATATCAGCCAAATAAGCGAAAGCAGTACTTTTGCCGCCTTAATAAATCCTTATGTAGTGCAGGACGTAAAAAGACTTATAAATGATAAGCATATCAGCGATGTAAGTACCTTGGATTCCGAGTTTCTTGTAAAAGATGATATAGTATCGCTTAGAATAAAATATAAATATAAGCTTCCCTTTGCCGTATTGGGGCTTGGCAGCATCAATCAGGAAGTGACAAGCAGCAGAAGACTTTGGATAGGCAGGGATGGCAGAAGCAAAGAAGGGGGCAATGAGTATGAAGAAGATAGTGAAATGGTTTATGTGGGTAAGACTTCTACAAGATATCACCTAAGCCCTACCTGCCACTATCTTTACAATAATATAAGTCCTCTGCCTTTGTCGGATATAAAAAATGTAAGAAACAGCGAGGGAGCAAAGTACAGTGCCTGTGCAAGGTGCGGTAAGGCGGCGGCAGGCACCGTATACATACTGCCTTCCGGAAAAAACTATCATAGTACAAGAAATTGCAGTGCTATGAATGCCTATGTAAAAACAGTAAAAAAATCAACGGTAAAACACTTGGGGGCTTGTTCTTACTGTGGGGGAGGACATTAATGATAGCTGATTATATGTTGGGAAGAATAATATTATTTATTTTTGTAAGTGTATGCGCCTATGAGGATTTTAAGTATAAAAGTATAGATGTAAGGGTTTATGTGCTTATGTATATCTGTGAGTTTTTGTTCTATATGTATCTGATAGCCTTATCAAAAAAGCTTGCACTTATGGACATAGCCTTGGGGGCTTCTATAGGTATAGCTCTTTTTGCGGCGTCAAAACTGGGACTTAATATAGGGGAAGGGGATGCACACTTTTTTATAATTATGGGGCTGGGTTTGGGCTTTATGGCAAATATTAAAATACTTATATGCACACTGCTCTTAATATCGGTAGTAGCCTTATATATAATAACCATTGATTTTATCAACAGAGTAAGCAGTAAAAACAAGGTTTTGCCTATGCTGGTATTTGCCTTTCCCGTGGCAGGCTTTATATTGTTCAGTTAAGGAGCGTATATGAAAAGATTAAAGGCAAGCTATACTATAGAAGTAAGCTATGTACTGGCAATTACTTTATTTGCACTGTCTACAATAATTATTACAGCTTACAAGGAGGAGGCAAGAGTTTTACTGAATTTTGTCGCTCATACGGCGCAAGAGCAAATGCTTTATACAGACAGGGAATATGAAAAAGACAGCTATAACAAGGAAAGTATAATCATGGAAGGTATGAGCTATAAAAATATAAATTCAAGATTTTCAAAGGCTGTATTTAGTATAAATGAAGGCAATGATAAGGTGGATCTTACATTAAAGCATGATGAATACAGGATAGATATAAGTGCAAGCAAGTACAGACCGGAGAATTTTATGAGGCTTACTACAGTTATGGAGAGTATGTATGAATCAATTAAAGACTGAATACAAAAGGGATTTTAAAAATAATTATATGCTGATAAGTTTTGAGGAAGAAGAAGAGGCGGATATAGAAAAGTATGAATTTAAAATGCTTGAGAATAACTATATTTCGGGTCTTATGAAGTTTAAGTTAGTTAAAGAGAACGAAAAAACTATATTTTGCTATGATATTACCTCAAAGCAATCACTTTCAAGAATACTTGAGTATAAACCGATAGGCTTGGAAGACATAAAAAAAATAGTATTGGGAATAATAAGAGCAATCACCAATATGGAAAGATTTTTACTCGGAACTTACGGACTTTTACTTAACACCGATCATATATATGTCGACCCTGAAAGTTTAGACTTAGCACTTTGTTACCTTCCTTGTATTAAAGAAGAAATGCAGAGTAAATTATCTGATCTATTTGCACAAATTCTTGCAAAAATTGACCAAAATGACCATGAAGGTGTGGTACTGGCGTACAGCCTGTATCAGGAAAGCTTAAAAGATAATTGCGTATTTAATGATTTGCTAAGTATTATGAATAAGCATAATAAGAATACAAAAAAAGAAACGGTACAAAAAGTAGCAGATGCGGACTGTAACAAAGAAGATGTATATGAAGGTGATAATGAAAAGTCTTTGGAAAGCAAAACAAAGGACAGGGCGGAGATTTTCAGCATAAAGTCTTTATTTGGAATGAAAAAGGAAAAAGCCAAAATAAATAATCCCATACAAGAAAGCAAAAATTCATATAAAAAGAAAAAGAAAGAAGAAAGCCCGCCTGAAGAAGAACTTGATGAAGAAAATGAAGAGTGGCTTGAGTTATTTGAAAATTCAAAAAGTACGGAAAGAAGCAATACTTATGAAGAAAAGGAGTACACGCACACAGTACTGCTCAGTGAAGCATCGGAAAATAAAGCAGACTATATACTGAAATCCTCAGATAAGACGGTGGAAGATATAAAAATTTCCTACTTCCCTTTTATCATAGGAAAGCAGGAAAGAATATGTGATTACATTATAAAAAGTGAAATGGTAAGCCGCCTACATCTTCGTATAGATAAGGATAGGGGAGAAAAATTCAGCATAAGAGATCTTAACTCGCTTAACGGAACCAAACTTGAGGGAAGGCTTCTTGATAATGAGGAAGTAGCTGAACTTAGCTTAGGGAATGAGGTTGAAATAGCGGACTTAAGGTATGTGTTTGTAAAGGTGTAGTAATAGTTTGTCAAGGAGAAGCTGAGGGGAGGTGTCCGGCAACTTTTATTCCAAATTAAAAAAAGCTGTTCATATAGGGAGTGTGGCGTTAGATGAAAGTGTTCCTACACCTTCTCCTCCGCCGGCATCTTAGGCACATAAACCGTTAAACTATCTTGCCAAAGGACAATCTGAGACCGCCGGTACTTGCTTTATCAAGCCGTTAGGCGAAGATAAAGCTTAGTACCGCTGCGAGGCGAAGTTAGCGGGAGCGTGTCCAAGGCAAGATATGTTTGTAACGGTTTATGTGATAAACAAATCATCTTATATTTTTAGGAAATTAAATTTCGCACCTATTGAACGCAGAGTTTGCTCTTCCCTTGTATGGCAGGTAAATATAATAATCTGAGACCTATAGCTTTTATATAGGTAATCAAGTACGGTTCTAAGCCTTGAATTATCATAGTTTACAAAACTGTCATCTAAAAATAGCGGAAGACTACCCTTACTCATCAACTTGGCGGTAGCCAGCCTAAGAGCAAGGTAAATCTGATCTATAGTTGAACTGCTCATTTGATTCATAGGTATAAGTTTGTTTTTTGTATTTAAGGCTATGTCCAAATTCTCGTCTATGGACATAGAGTCATATATGCCGCCGGTAATTCCTTTTACAAACTCGGAAGCTTCTTTATTAAGATATACACCGAAGGAATCCTTGATAGTGGAAGATAAACTATCCATAGTTTCTATGGATAGATCAAGTGCATCAACTTCAAATTGCAAGCGTTCATTTTCATCTATTACAGCCTTAAGTGCTTCATTTTCATCACTTAGATCTGCGAGTTGCTCAAGTTCTTTTTCCTGTTCCCATACGGAGCGATTGGAGCTGTCTATGCCGCTAAGAACAGACTGTTTTTTACCGTTAAGTTCGGATAATTCTTTACTTAACCTGTCAAGTTCTTGTTGTTGGGCATCCACCTCATCAAGCACCGTTAAAAGCTTATCCATTTTTGAGTTAAAGTTTGAAAGCCCCGGCTCTATGGATAACCTTGTATGTATATTAAGCAGTTCATATAAATCACCAAGATGTGTATCCAGAGCATTTCTATCTTTAGAATACGCAAGCATACATATCAAAGCGGACATAGAGGCTATAATAAAGGCTATAATAAGAAAAATCATAGTAATATTGTGTGAATATGACATGTGTGAGCTAAGCTGTGTAAGTTTATTAAATAAGTACATATACACAATAAATATTGCAAATATTGCCGAAAGTACCAAAGAAACAATACCGGCAAATTTATACATATTAGCTTTGCTGTTTGCCGCAAAATGCTGATAATTTTCAAATAATTCCTGTGCTTCTTTTTTGCGTTCTTCTATATCGGCAGCACTTGATATGGACTTATCGCTAAGTTTTTGTCTGTTTGCGGAAAGCTTTGAAATAAGCTCTTCTTTGGCAGCTCCAAGTTTATTGATCTGCATATCAAGTCGTTGCTTATCAAGGATCAAATTTTGTGCTTTTGAGCTGTCTTTTGGGATATTAAGGTTATTTTCTATGCTTCTGATAGTGCTTAGGTTGGCAGCATAATTTTTACTTGCCTCAGGTACTATTCTGGAAGCATAGGCTCTTCTTTCCTTTTTCAATATATCTAAGGCTTTTTCTATATTAATAACCGGATTTCCGGAATTATTCATATTGGCTATATAGTTTTTAAGCTCTATTGTCATATCATGATCGGTACTGCTTTTTAATTGACTTATGCTTACTGTATTGTCATAGGCAAGCATAGACATATTGTTAAGGAATTTTGTATTAATGAAATTTTGCGGAGAGTCTATTTTTTTACCGCCGGTTTCGTCAATAAGTGTCAGTGGAGCAGCGGCTTGTCTGCTAAAGTTTCTTTCTATGCGGTATACACTGTCCTTGTAGCTGACTTTCATACTACCTGAGTAATCTGCACCAGGGTCCCAAGGCAGATATCTTGACCATGCGTCATTCGGGTTGGCTCTTACTTTTGTACGATCCATCCCGAAAAGCATAGCTTTTATAAAGTTGTGTATAGTAGATTTGCCGGCTTCATTATAACCATATATAAGATTAAACCTGTCTGAAAAACGAATATGTTTGTTTTTCAGTTTACCGAAACTATTAATATGAAGTTCTAAGATTTTCATGAGTTACACCCCTTTATACATAGTTTTAAGTAGGGCTGACACACCATAATTCAAGGCTTTTTTATCAAGCTTTGATATATTTTCTCTATTTAATTCTTTTATAAAAAATCCTATCATATCATTGGAGTGTTCACTAAAAAGTTTTGCAAAATCATACATAGGTTCGGAATCATCTATAATTTTAGCAATGCGGAATTTTTCATGCAAACTGTCAAGGTCAAAGTCTATATAAGGGTCTCTGACTCCAAGTATAGTAAGTTTGTATATATGCTTTGTACCACGCTTTACTATTTCATCACTGATGCAGGTAATAAGCTCTGAGTTACTTGTAGTTTTATTTACATTAATTACCAAAGGGATGTATTCAATATCTGCAATAGGAATAAAATCCAAGCGGGATACCTTTCTTGTAAATTCGGATATCTCACCGTAAAATATACCATGTGCACCGCTCTCATTGACATCTAAGGGCTCGGGAGAACCGCAATAAGCCATAATATTGGAATCGAATACTTCCGATTTATGTGAATGCCCCAGTGCTATATAACTGAAACCGCTGTTTACCAAATCCTCTTTATCAAAGGGCAGATGCAAGGAATCACCACCATGAGCCATAAGTATATGTATGCGATTGCTTGAAGGAGCTACAATACCGTCAAGAAGTCTGTCCTTAAGCTCTTTGGAGTGGTATGAAAATCCGAATACCTCTGTATTGATATCCGCAAAATAAATACCCTGCATTTCATTGGAAGTTATGTAATACACATTTTCAGCCCAAGGAAAGTCATATATATTCGAGTTCTCGGTGATTTTATCACGGTTGCCGGCTATTATTATAACCCTTGTATGGGGTATTGCAGCAAAAAGATAATTAATTTCTTTCAAATCTTTGTTAAGAGGCTGTTTGTGGAAAAGATCGCCGGAGATAAAAAGGCAGTCAACCTGCCTTTTCTTACATTCATCTATAATTTTACCCAGTACTTCTTTTACAGCCGTATACCTTTCCTTAGCCCAAGGTTTTGAAACATCAGGTCGCATACCATAGTGTATATCTCCCGTATGTATAAACTTCATAATAAAGTCCTTTCATAGGATACAAATTTTTAAGATCTAATAATATAAGCTTATTTCACAGCCGGATATCAATGATACATTACACCGGTATAAGCGCTTTTAAATAAATAATCTTATAATAAGAGAACACCTGTTTTTGAAATAATGCTACCGCAATCCCACCGGCTTTAGACGGTGGGTAGTTCACATTCATATTCTCATGCTTTAGTATTCTATAAATACTGATTAAAATTCACAACTGCCTACAGTTCTCGGGAATGGAAGTACATCACGAATATTTCCCATACCTGTAAGATACATTACACATCTTTCAAAGCCGAGACCGAAACCTGCATGTCTTGTTGAGCCGTACTTTCTAAGATCGAGGTAGAAGTCATAATCTTCTATCTTCATACCCATCTCTTCTATACGCTTAACCAACTTTTCGTAGTTATCTTCACGCTGACTTCCACCGATGATCTCGCCTATTCCCGGAACTAAGCAGTCCATAGCCGCAACGGTTTTTTGATCATCATTCAGTTTCATATAAAAGGCTTTTATATCCTTTGGATAGTCTGTTACGAAGATAGGCTTTTTAAATACCTCTTCGGTTAAGTATCTTTCATGCTCTGTTTGTAAATCACAGCCCCATGAAACCTTATACTCAAAGTTTGCATTATTCTTTTCAAGTATTTCAATAGCCTCGGTATAAGTTATTCTGCCAAAAGAAGAAGTTGATACATGCTCAAGCCTTTCTAAAAGTCCTTTGTCAACAAACTCGTTAAAGAAGGCTACTTCTTCAGGAGCATTGGCAAGTACATAGCGTATAATGTATTTTAACATCTCCTCTGCCACATCCATGTTGTCGTTAAGATCGGCAAATGCCATCTCAGGCTCTATCATCCAAAACTCTGCTGCATGCCTTGTGGTGTTGGAGTTTTCCGCACGGAAAGTAGGTCCGAAGGTATAGATATTCCTAAAAGCCTGTGCAAATACCTCTCCACACAGCTGACCGCTTACAGTAAGTGAGGTTTCTTTGCCGAAAAAGTCCTTGGAATAATCCACCTGTCCGTCTTCACCAAGGCAACTTCCTACAGGAAGAGTAGTTACCTGAAACATCTCGCCCGCACCCTCGGTATCACTTCCGGTTATGATAGGAGTATGAACATATATAAAGTCCTTTGATCTGAAAAACTCATGTATGGCAAAGGCTATAAGGGAGCGAACCCTGTATACTGCTTGGAAGGTATTGGTTCTTGGTCTTAGGTGCTGTATGCTTCTAAGATACTCAAGAGTATGCCTTTTCTTTTGCAGCGGATAGTCTGAGGATGAAGGACCCTCTATACTTATCTGTGTTGCCTGTATTTCAAAGGCTTGCTTTGCATTGGGAGTGGCTATAAGTTTTCCTGTGATAACAAGAGCAGCCCCTACATTTACCTTGGTTATGTCGGAAAAATTTGCTAAACTGTCATGATATACGATTTGTATTTGTTCAAAAAAAGTACCGTCACTTATCATAAGAAAACCGAATGCTTTAGAGTCTCTGTTGCTCCTTACCCATCCGCCTATAGATACTTCCTTGTCTAAAAAGCTTGAAGAGTTTGTAAAAATCTCCCTAAGAGTAGTTAGTTTCATAGTAGAATCCCCTTTTATAAAATCAATCTATTATATATTGCTACAGTATAGCATAAATGCATAAAAAGTGTATACATAATTAAGTTTTGAGCCTAAAAAACATCCACAAGCACAGCATCCTCAGGTTCAAAATAATCAGTGCTAAAACTGCTAAATCCTGCTGCCTTCCATGCCTGTTCAAAGCTTATATCTTCTTTGTTGCTAAGATATACAAAAGTACTGTCTTTTGCGGCACTCGGCATTCTGCCGGAAATTTCCAAACGATACTTATATGTATACTCATCACACTTAAAAGTGCCGTCTGTCATCTCATAATAAGTTTTTCTGCTGCCCTCTATAGTATTTTTAATACCTGCTTCTTTTTTAGCACAGGCTGATACTAAAAATAAAGAAAGGATAAGAGTTAAAAATAAGACTGATTTTATCAACAACTTTTTCATAGCTACCTCCGATCCGCCTCTGTGGCTTAACATTGACTAACTGTACGCTTATTATATATTTTTTGATACTAAGATACCATTAAAAATAAATAAAATTAAATATTAAAAGCATTGAAACAATGTAAGAACAGTATTATATTGTGATTGTAAGTAAATTACATACTGACATTAGTGCATCGCTTCTTAAACAAGCACAGTAAAGAACTGTTTTTTTGATTACATACATCGAAACTTTTAGTGAGCAGGTACTACTCCCATGTCTTT
>ERZ773079.1977-NODE-1977-length-11795-cov-8.141908_pt1 | contig 11795 bp, 9 predicted proteins | sample MGYA00511355_ERZ773079 | MGnify/ENA primary metagenome ERZ773079 (study PRJEB29015, sample SAMEA2737979) | human oral metagenome | biome: human oral; feature: human-associated habitat; material: dental | place: China | collected 2117 ... | reverse complement strand
GATATTCCGTTAATTCTTTATCCACGATAGGTGAAATACGTTTATTGATCATATCCACCCTTTCCGGAATGATATCTACCGCGTTCACTTCATTATGCTGCGCAAAAAGCACGCTTAAGCTCAAACCTACATAACCGGTTCCTGCCACTGCCATACGCATACACACACCTCCACATCAAAAAGATTATTCTATCAAGTTAAAAATTTACATGAATTTTATATTCCATTTAAAATCGGTTTCGTTTTACGGGGTAACACAATATAACTGCCAAGTTCCTTATCAAAGCTTTGTGGATCCATAAGCTCTCCACCGTTAGCACTCGTAAAAGTCATTTCTCCAAAGTAAATTTTCCCTTTTATATTATAAAAGTCTACTCGCACATGTGAAAATCCTTGTGAAAGCACTTGTGCAAGATGTATCATTTCTTCCATATTATCAGGCTTTTTCGGTACATGATCTGCATTAGAACACTTTTGTATAACAGAAATATGGTTCCAGTTTATATCAAAAAAATCTCTTCGGTGATCAATAAATCTATTACTGTCTACCCAAATATATTTTACTTCACCATTAAAACAAAGAAATTTATAATCACATAAATGATCAATTGAATCAATGAATTTCTCTGCAATGATAACCGGCTTAATGTTCCAATAATGAAGCTCTTGCCCTCCCATACATCCATAATTTTTCTTTAGCCATTTATCAAATTTATTTTTAGCATCTATTTTATCTAATTCCATCTTATTTGAGACCACAAGGACACTACCACTACCATGATTTGTCTTTAAAACAAACTGATCTGGCAATTCATCAAAATTAATATCATCAAATGTTTTCCAAACTCCTAACAAAGGAATCAGATACTTTTCTCCTATTTTGTCTTTAACCCACCTTCGAACCAAGTATTTATCTGCTAATCTGGTCTTTAGCAATGTAGAATCATACAACTTTAACCATTGAATTTTCTCATTAAAAGTTTCCGGATTTTCTAAATCTAAAAACTTTCCTGTTCTCTGATGATACCAAAGCATTAATTCTGCCGGGCGATCTTCCCATCTTAAGCTTTTATAATATTCTTCATTTTTTTTTACCTGAGGAATCCTCTCCATATTTTCCACTCGATGCATAACAGCATAATCTTTTTCCAGCAGTTCCTCTACCATAGGATATTCTTTGATTAATGTGTAAAAATCTTTCCAAAATAAATTTTCTCCTTTATCATTAATCTGCGTCAATGCGCCATGATCTTGAGATCCCTCTACTGCCTTGGGATGAGGAAGTGCCTTAGGAACAACCTTTATTTTATATCTATTCAAAATCGCCATAAACCAAAACCAAATATCATCATTCGTAGGTGCCAAAGCCTTAAACTTATTATCTTTTATTACATCTGAATATAAAGAATGTGGCGGATATAATACCCCTCCTAATCCTACTAATTTATGAAGATATGTAGGTTGTGAATAAATTGAACGACTAGAAGTGATAATATGCCAGTTTTCATCAGGTTTAAAAAATTTTGTTATTCGGTGGCAATAAATATAATTTCCAAAATCCTTATGATTTATATAATCATTATAAAGTAATTCCAACCAATCAGATGCATAATATGCATCATCATCCGCGGTAACAATAACTGCTTCAGGATACTTTCTCAACGCAGGAATCAATTTTTTATAGGATTTCAAATCTTCACACCAATCAATCGTCAGTCCTTTAGATTTTAATGCAAGTAACTGTTTTGGCAGTTCCTTTTCTTCCTTTGGAAATTGTTCTTTAGCTAACCATAAAATCACCTTATCCGGCTTTATGGTTTGCACAAGAAGTGTTTCTATAGTTTTATGTACCGTATTAATTCGCCCAGGATATGATGTTAAAGAGACTATCAATTTTGGATCATCAATTGTTTTGTCTGATTTCCTTTTTGGAGAAATATTTAACTCCACAATCATTTTTTCTTCATGCATTTGTTGCCAAGTATCAAATTCACCAATAGTTAAAACGCCACATTTATATAATAATCGTTTCCATGTATATAAAAATCCATGTCCTTGATAACACCATATCCCTCCACGTATTTTCCTATATGGCCAGGACAATGCTCTCCCCAATTTGTATGATCGAGAACTTATAACTTTATCATACTCGTCAGATAATTTTTTTATTTCTGCATTACTTTTCAAAATATGTGCATTTTTCTCATCGTTCAATTTAGCATTCTTACGTTTTAAATCATCTCGCTGTTCATATGTTTTGATTATATCTGCAACCACATTTGGATGCATATATTTATTCATAATTTGGATATAGTCTTTATACCAATGCTTAGTACACATAATATTTGAAATTAAAGATAAATCCCACTTTTTAAAGAAACGGTACAAATCCTTTTTTATTCTCTTTTCATATTTTGTCCCTTTTGCCTTTCTGTAAAAGTTCATAAAATCCGCAAAAGAAATATCTAAAATCATTCGTTTTATTTCATCATCTGCATCCTTAAACAGTTCCCAGATTTCCATAAAAGATTTGAAATGACAATCATAGTGTTTTAACCGTGTTTTTCCAATAAGAGAATTATTATTATTAATACGGTAATACATCCAGTATTCCTGAACAACTGTGATTATATCTGCATTCTTTATTACACGAAAATGAAAAGACCTATCATTCGCACAAATCAAATCATCAAATAATATTCCTTTATTCAACAAAAATTCTCTTTTATATAATTTATTCCAAGGAATTACACCATTATAAATTAAATATTTAGCAGAATCTGAAAAATTAATTGTTTCTATATACTTTTTTAACTTAGGACAATTACGTATTCTTTTTCCTGTTATATTGTCAAATTTTTCATGAAAACAGATACATGCATCTGCATTTGTTTCCTTAGCAATTGCATACCATTCACGATATCCATTAGAGGCAATCCAATCATCTGCATCCAAAAAATGAACATATTCTCCAGTTGCATGCATTAATCCATTATTTCTTGCCCTACCAGCATACAAATTTTTTTGTCTCAATATTTTCACTCTCAAATCATTCGCTGCATATTTTTGCAGAATAGAAAGCGAACTGTCCGTTGAGCCATCATCCACACAAATGATTTCAATATTTTTTAAGGTGGAATTCACAACGCTGTTCAAACACTCTTCTAAATATTTCTCTGCATTATAAACAGGAATAATAACTGACACTTTTGCACCCATTTAATTCCGCCCCCTTTTCTTACACGTAATCATTCACATATAACAAACGTTAACACATCAAACACGATAATAATACAATCTTTCATATAAAATCACTGAATAATCCATATAGCTCAAAAAGAATTTCCACTAAAAATATCACAGTAGATTTTAGTTAACATCCCATTTCAGCAGTACTTGCCAAAAATTCAATTTAATAAATCTCGTATCTTCCGTGGGATATAAGTAATTATCCGCCCTATTCTAAAAGAAATCGAACGGTTAACAGCATACAGGTCACAACATAAATCACCTATCTCATTCTTTAGTTGCCTAATCTGTTCCTGCTTTTCCTTAAGAACGTTTTCATTGTCCAATTTCATGCGGATTAAAACAGCTTCATTTTTCTCTCTTTCATTTTCCAATTTATTTCTCTCTCTTTTCAGTTGAGAATATAAATATCCGGACATGCTGTCAGAATCCACTACATCACATAATAATTTAAATCGTTCTTTATTACAAAAGCATTCCACATCATGACAATCCAACTCAAGTTCTTGTCTTCCATTTTCTTTAAAATAATCATACAGAACCTCAAAACTCTGTACTGATTGTAAGGTAAACATGTGATATTCAAAATTTGTCAAATATAAACTGATATACCCGCGTTTAACTTCATCAAAGATGCCTTTCTCAATAAGTAATTCTTTCAGTTTTAAAAATGCTCTGCAAAAATCTAATGGAGACTTATCATTACCTGATTGAAGATTACTGCCGGTTCCTATACGATAATGCACCAGCACCATATCAACAACAGTAATTTTCTGTGCCAGATTCAATGCTGCATAGGTAAAATACAAATCATTAGTATTCTTTGTTTCCTGAAATTTCAGCGCATGTTCCTTAATAAATGCGGAAGATATGATCATATTCCAAGCAGCAGGGGTTTTGATAAAAAATATATGATCTTTTATCTCTTCTCTGTTAAATGGAACATGAGGAATATATGACTTCGCAAGCAGCCATTCAGATTTTCTAAAAGTACCTGCCTGATCATCATATATATCAGCATCACAGATACAGATATCCGCATGATCTCTCTCAATTTGCCGGACTTGCAGTTCTATCATGTTCTTTTCAAAGAAATCATCGACATCAAGGAACATGCAGTATTTCCCTGATGCCACTTCCATCCCCGTATTCCTTGCGTTACCGGCAAATTGATTTTTTTGCTCAATTATTTTGATACGTGGATCCATAGACATATATTGCTGTAATATACGTGGAGAATTATCCGTTGATCCATCATCCACACAAATAATTTCAAAGTCTGAATAACTTTGGGAAATCAGACTTTCTATACATGTAGATATATACTTTTCTGCATTAAACACCGGAATAATAACAGAAACTGTTACCATTTAAATCTCCACCAATTCATATAAACAACTTGAACTATTTTAATAAGTTGATATTTACCCCTTTTCTTTTATTTTAAACTATTTTTTAAAATAGACAGATATTTTGTCAAAAATATGCCATTCTTACCGAAAATCCTCCATAAACAAAGAATCACTCTATCCTTTTTATTAAAAAATTTATTCTTTGTATATGCAATAAATATTTCAGAAAAATAAGGACACACTATCACTTTTTCTATATATTTTTTTGCCGTAGAATGATCATCTGTATGATTCATATAGTAATACATAACGCCTTTCAGCTTAATATACAGCCAATATCTCATAAACATGGTTTCCTTTTCTGAAAGAGGATATGTATTAAAAAACTTATATTGCTTATCTATCACCTGATATTCATACTCCCAATACTTGGAATCATATTGATGTACGGCAGAACCATTATTGGGGACATAGTGATACAAAGGACTGGAAAAGCAGTGTATTCTTTTACAATGTTTAATATAATCCATCAGAAACAGCGCATCTTCACCAAGCCTGATCTCTGTATTAAAACGAATGTGATAAGTATTTAATATATCGGCACAATAAATCTTATTGACACTAAAATTAACGTATTGTATCCAATTGAACCGAGAAGGAAACGAGGAAAAAATACGCATATCCACCTTAATATTCTCTATCGGAAACCATTGTTCTGCTATGCCGCATACCGCCAGTTCATATCCCTGTACATGATCCAAAAGGGATTGCAGATAATTGGATTCTACATAATCATCGCTATCACAAAAAACAATATACTTACCCATGGCAATGTCAACACCATGATTCCTGGCTGCGCTGACACCACCATTTTCCTGTCGTATAAATCGGATTCTTGCATCACGTTTTTCATATTCCTCTTTCAGATAATCAATATTTTCCGGGTTACCATCATCAATAATAAGAAGTTCAAAATTCTTATAGGACTGCCTGATAAAACTTTCTATACATAGTCTCAATTTTGTCAGCGGTGATTTGTAAAATGGAATAATAACACTAATCAGATCATTCATTCTAATTTCCCTCAAAAATATTAATTTTTTTCTTTTTATCTCGCATTGTCTGCAATTTACCGATCCCCTTATAACCATGAAAATTCATTTTGCGTAATGCACTCACCGCATGATTTTGATTTCCTTCATAATAAGAAGGATATTGTTCTTTTAGTATTTGGTCGAATTCTTTCATTTCCCGCCTTTGCTCATCAGTTCCTTCCAACGCCAAGAAAAAAATATACTGCATCCCGCAAGCGCTGCTCAAACGCCTATGGAAAATTTTTTTAACTGTATCTGTATTTATAAATTCCTTTTCATACGCCAGCAGGGAAAGCAGCATTTTCATATGATCCTTATAGTGTTTTCTCACCCCCTGTATGCTCATACTTTGCCCGGCACGGGCCAATCGATAATAATAAACGGGAAATTCATAAAAAGCAATCGTTTTTGCATAATGGCAGCTTTTCAATACAAACTCCACATCCGTATAAAAGCAATTCTCCAGAATCCGCATATTATTTTTCTGTAATATATCTAATTTTACGCACAATGTATGCATAGCCGGACAAAAATCTTCCATTTCAGAAATCCGGATCGTTTCTCTATAGGGTACTAAACCGTCGTACCCCCCCACCACACGAAGTACAGCCCCTGTTTTATCATCAAATGTTACAAAAGGACTATAAACTATGTCCGAATCATTTTGTTCTAAAAATAAGACGAAATCATCTAAGTTCTCATAAGAGTAAAAATCATCGCCATCAAGTTGTTTAAAATATTTCCCGTGTCCTGCTTGGATGGCTGTATTTAAGGTAGAACCCCATCCCCCATTTTCTTTATTAATCAGACGAATGGATCCGGAACTTTGTCGTACATATTTTTCTGCAATTTCTTCTGTTCTATCGGTAGAGCCATCATTAACGATTAAAACTTCTATTTTATCCAAAGTTTTGCATTTAAAAAATGGATCAAGCGCTTCTTCTAAAGTAGACGCCACATTATAACCGGCAATAGATACAGTCAAAACCTTTGGCTCCATGTACACCCTTCCTTCTAACTACTATTTCAATATACAAGATGCTACAGTTTTATTTATGTGACATATATTTTTCATATTTATCACATATTTCTTTTGTGTTTCCAATTCCCATCATTTCTCCCTGCTCTATCCACAGAACTTTATTGCAAATACTGCGAATCTGACTCATGGAATGAGACACTAAAATCGTAGTAATCCCACTATAAATCAATTCTTTCATTTTTTGAGAACTTTTTTTCTGAAATGCAATATCCCCCACGGACAGAACTTCATCAAGGACAAGTATGTCGGGATGTACCATGGATGCCAAGGAAAACGCCAGCTTCGATTTCATTCCGGAACTGAGACGGCGAAACGCAACATCCTCATAGTCCTTCAACTCTGAAAATTCAATAATTTCAGGATATTTATCCGTAATAAATTTCTTAGTATACCCCAGCATAGCCCCGCGAAGAAATATATTTTCTCTGACAGTCAAATCTGTATCAAATCCGGCGCCCAGTTCAAGCAGCGGCGCGATTTTACCGTTCACGGAAACACTGCCTTCGGTAGGCGGCATAATGCCCGCCAATACTTTTAAAATGGTAGATTTACCGGATCCATTGGAACCGATAATACCGAGAAGATCTCCTTGTTCGACAGCAAAGGAAATGTTTTTCAATGCCCATTTCCCTTTGATAACCATTTCGCCCTTAAATTTTTTTATCAGATATTCTTTAATTCCTATATCTTTAAAATCTCCGATAATATATTTCACGGAGACATTTTTTACTTCAATACTGTTCATACATTTCTCTCAATCATGCGTAATACAAGAAACGATAATTATATTTTTTATAAACGGCAAAACCCACCAGCAAAAAGACCATGCAGTATGACAAAGTAACCGCATGATAGGCAAAATCGGGAATACGGTTATAAATAACGATTTCCCGAATGTAGTTAATGACCAAAAAAAGAGGATTAAACATGAACAAATATTGCCTGTCCCCTAAAATACTCGTCGGATAAAAAATAGGCGTCGCATAAGTCAGAGCTGTCATAAATACCCCGTAAAGATAAACGATATCCTTAAAAAACACATTCATTGCCGACAAAATCATTGCCACCCCCAACGACAGCAGCATCAGACAAATGATTGGAAATATTAGGAAAAAGAATTTAAAGTGGAAAGATAATCCATCTAAAAAGACAAATACAAAAAATAAAATCAAAGTTAAACTAAAATTTATGGAAGCGGATGCCACACTGGAAAACACGAATAAATATTTAGGCACATTGACTTTTGAAAAGATAGAAGCATTTCCCACAAGCGCTCCCATTCCGGTATTTGTCGATTGAGAAAAATACGTCATAACCACAATTCCGGAAAATAAATAAATAATATAATGCTCTCCGGTTCTTCCAAAAAAGCTGCTGAATATAAAATTCATCACTAAAAGAGAAAACAAAGGCGCAAGCATACTCCAAAATATGCCCAACACGCTTCTTTTATATTTCTTTTTAAAATCCCGTTTTATCAATTCACTGAATACAAAATGGTATGTTGAAATTTTATATACCAATTCTGATATATTTTTCATATGCTCTCACACTTCACTCTATTCCTAAAAATTTGCGCCAAAACGCTTGATCTCTTAATTTCTTTTCTCTGAATTCTTTGTATGTTTTATCTATTGTACCGTAAAAAAGAAATTGATGCATACCTTTCAGAAATGTTATTCCAAGAGATAACAAAATGTTTTTCCGTCCATGGTAATTTTGTACCTGTCTAAATTTTTCATCAGAAGGAACAGCCGTGATTCCTTCAAGGCCACTGCCATGATCTCTGATAGCCAGTTCCAATCTTCTTATTCCTTCTGTATTTCCGCGCAATATACGACGACCGAACCGGCCAAATACAGCAAACAGAAATGTCCACCGATTACAGCCCTCAGCATAATGGTTAATGATAAGCATATTTCGGTCATTAAAAAATTCCATGACAACGTTCTGTTTTTTTATAAAAGTTTCATGCCACACACCGATCCCATTCATTGTTATAAAATTGCACCGACTCCGAAGTCCGTATTCTATATCATCTCCTTTAATAAATACTGGTAAAGGATATCCGTTTTTCTTCACAGTCTCCAAAGGAATACAGCAGAACCACCATGCACCATATCTATTCCTTTTCTGCGGCAAATTTTCATTTTCCCAAAGAGTTTTTTGATTTGTCAAATCAAACCCGCGACCTGATGCATGCATACGAATCCGTCCCCAATATGCCGTATTTTCAAACTGGATACATGGCCGGTCCATACAAAGCATAGCCCCTGAAATCATGCCACCCCGGTACATCTCCCGCATGTGCCTGCACAAAGAATATAATCTTTCCAACGCAGAAGTTTCAATCAGTATATCGTCATCCATCAGCAAGACATAATTATTTTTTCCCTGGTTAACCTGTTCAATTAATCCTCGCGCAAATCCGCCGCTTCCACCAAAATTCGGATTATGGATAATTCTGAGCCGATCCGTGTTTTTCTGTTCTATAGTTCGTCCATTATCTATAACAAGGATATTAAAATCAGGATTACTTCCTACTAAATTTTCAAGCAGTTTCAGATTACGAAAAAGATATTTTTCTCGTTTAAACGTACAAATTGTAATCCCTATCTTTATATCACGTTCGTCAGCAAAGCTTCCTCTATACTCCCCGCTGGAAAACAGAGCTTCCTCCGACAACGCTTTTAATCTGATACCGATTAACTGCATATCTGTTCCCTGCAGTCCAATATCAGAGATATAGTTTCCTTTGCAACAATCTTTGATCAGTATTTTTTCTTTATCTCTATATATCCCATAAACTTCAATATAGAATTCCCCATGTAAAAAAAGATGAAGCTGTAATTTCTCCAAAGAAGTATACTGCTTCCATTTTTTTACAGAAAAAGCATTAAAATAAGTTCCTAAATCAACAATTTTGCCCTTCTCTATATTAATATGTTCTTCACATTGTATAAAATTTCCCTGTATATATAATTTTTTTCTTCTATCATCAAGCGGCAATTTAATAGTGTAAAGTTTTTCCAGCATAACCAAATAGTCTCCTTATATGACTTGATATTGAAAATCCTTTGGCCTATCAGGGGTTTCTTTCGGAATGCTTGCACTTTTAAACCTGACATTTACAAAAACAAATGAGTAAAAACACGATAAGCACTAACGCGCTCCTTTTGATACGGTTCTCATATTCAAGGATATACGCCACCAGGAATAGGTAACCCGATCCAAACAGCACACTCCAAATATCCACAAGGTATGCGTTCCGATGACTGAACTTTTATTAAACAACAAAATATTTTCATAAATTAACAGGCAAATAAAAATAACCGTTATCACTTTAGTAAAATCTGCCCGTCCGACTCATGCTGTATTCTCCGCAAGTACCCTCAGAATTAATTTCACCAACCTACAGCCCGCTTTCCGCTGTATCCTCATCTTCCTGCGCGGCGCCCAGTATACCTGCCAGGGTATAGAGCCCTTTTTTAAATATTTTATTTTCTTTGGCCGCTTCGCTGTACGGCAGAACACGGATTTCCCCCTTATTCATTCCGATGAGGGAAGCAATTTGTCCGTCTAAGAGTGCTTTCACGGCTGCCGCACCGAGGAGGGAACCGAGGATGCTGTCTCTGGCACTGGGACGGCCGCCTCTTTGGATAAACCCCAGAATGGTGGTGCAGATATCTATATTGGTCCGTTCTTTCAGCCAGTCGCCTAAAGCTCTGCCGTCATCGGCGCCTTCCGCGCAGATAATGATGCTGTTTGTCCGTCCTTCTTTCATCTGACCGATCAGGCTCCTTGCCAGTTTTTCACGGCTGAAGGGCACTTCGGGGACAAGGATGTATTCGGCGCCGCAGGCAATTCCCGCATCAAGGGCTATATTTCCCGCAAACCTCCCCATGACTTCAATGATAGCTGCCCTGTCGTGGGCAGAGGCAGTATCGCGGATACGGCCGACCGCACTCACTACGGCATTAACCGCTGTGTCATGACCAATGGTTTCATCCGTGCCATGCATATCATTGTCTATGGTGCCGGGTATGGTTACCGTGGGTATGCCCAGGTTGGACAAAGCCGCCGCCCCCTGGACGGAACCATCGCCACCGATGACGACAAGTCCTTCTATCCCGTGGTTTCTTAAAATCTGCGCGCCTTTTTTCTGATTGTCTTCATCAAAAAAAGCAGGACAGCGAGCGGTTTTCAGCACCGTTCCGCCGCGGAGAATGATTCCGCCGGCATCACGATTCATCAGCTGTCGGAAATCTTCTTCCAAAAGTCCGGAGTACCCCCGATGGATTCCCACTATTTCGCAATGCAGAAAAATCGCCATCCGTATCACGCTTCGAATGGCCGCGTTCATGCCCGGCGCGTCTCCGCCGGAGGTAAGCACAGCTATTTTTTTCATAGTTTCTCCTTTAGTAAAACAGCTTCTAGCTTCTAGCTTCTAGCCTCTAGCTGCTGGCTGCTAGCTCCTAGCTTTTAGCTGCTAGCTTCCTGTTCACGATTTTATTTATCACAGTAAAATATCACGAAAGCGTTTTTATTAAACCTGTTATCATTTTACCTATCTCATTACACTGTTCCATAACCGGTTGTGTTTCTTTTTCTGAAAGGTAATTTAGATCTATTGCTATATACAATTGTGTTTCCACTTCATACAGTGATCCTTTCGCAATAGACAGAAAACGGATCATTTCTTTATCAGAATTCCTTCCATACCCTTCTGCAATATTAGATGGTATTGATACTGCTGCCCGTTGGATTTGATTAGCAAGTCCAAATTTCTCTTCTAAAGGAAATTTCCCTGTAAGATCATAAATTTGCTTCACCAGCTTGCGAGAGTTTTGCCAAACCATTAAATTCCGATAATTTGCCACGATAAATGTTCCTCCATCGCTTGCATCTTTATTATGAATTTTTATATCTCGCAGCGAATAGCTGAAAGCTCACAGCTAATTTAATTTCTTTCTACAAATTCCACATGATGGCGGTCAATGTATCTGGCCACGAGGAGTGCGGTCTGCTCGGGATGGGTATTTGTCGTGTTGATGACGA
>ERZ773079.1976-NODE-1976-length-11800-cov-4.204598_pt1 | contig 11800 bp, 13 predicted proteins | sample MGYA00511355_ERZ773079 | MGnify/ENA primary metagenome ERZ773079 (study PRJEB29015, sample SAMEA2737979) | human oral metagenome | biome: human oral; feature: human-associated habitat; material: dental | place: China | collected 2117 ... | reverse complement strand
GACGGGCACGAACTACGGCTATCTGGACTTTCTCGCGTGGGATCTGCACGCCGTCCTCGTCGCCGCAGAAACCGTTCTCAAGAGGACGAATCTGCCGTGGGCGGTGTTTCACTCCTTCCGACGAGACGCGGCGGGCACCGTCAACATTTTTGATCGCGACGAGGAGGAGGACGCCGCCGACGCGCCGGAGAGCTCCGACACAGAAAAAGGCCCCCTGCTCACAGCGGAGGCCGTCGCCAAACTCGAGGCGATGGAGGATTGATCCACGGGCTATTTCTTTAAAATGCTCAGCTATCTGAACAAATACATCAAGAACGGCATCATCAAGGGGCGGTTCACACGCGAGGAGGCGCATCGTGACCGCGACATTGCGCTGTGGTATGCCTACGCGTGCAACAATGTCGATCAGTACCCCTACTTCTACCGTGCGATACAGTGGATGCCGGACTCCGAGCCGAATGCGTGCGGGTGCGGGACGTGGTACTATCGCTACGCCGTCGCCCTCATGCACTGCGGCTATCTGGAAAAGGCGCTCCGCTATGCCGCGCAGGGAACGCGTGAGGAGCCAGACTATCCGTGGTGCTATCTCGTGCTCGCCAAGCTGCGCGCCCATTTCGGCGACCGTGACGGTGCGCTGGACGCCGTGCGGCAGGGGCTTTCCCTCGTGCCGGACGACCACGAGTTCCTGACGCTGGAACGTGAGATCGAGGAGGGTGCAACGATTGAGCAGATGTGCTTTCACTGGGTCGACGGAGCGTATGACGAGGAGCTGCAGCAGGCATCGCGTGCGGCCGAGGTTCCGCAGGAGGGCGCGGCGGCGGATGCCGTCGATGACATGTACCAAAAGCAGCGATCCATCCTCTGCATCCGCGTCGACGAGGAGGGGCTCTCCCGCGTCCTGCGCCTCTTCTCCCCCATATCGGCGGGCAGCTACACGCGCAACGCGCCCTACTGCCATTTCCCTCGCAAGGCCGGAGATACAGAGGTGGAAGTCGTATTCCGCATGAACGAGGCGGGCATGTCCAAACTCCCCATCACATGGCTGACCGAGGTCAGGGATCACATCGACAGCGGGGCATGGGTAAAACATACGGATGAGCACGGCACGGCACAGCTCATCGCCGTGCACATCTTACTCGATCACACCGTCGTACTCGAGTACAAATACCCGTGGAAGGAAAAAAGCGCCTACTTCGAGGTGGATGCCGACTGGAATGTCGGCGAACGGAAGGGATAAGGCGGGCGGAAAAGAAAAAGACGGCAAACGCCGTCTTTTTTGTTGTTCATTTGTCCCGATAGTGCGAGCCGCATTGTGCAATCTCCATGCGGTTATCCACAATCCGAAAAACAATGCGATTCTTCTCGTCGATGTGAACACTCCAAAAGCCCGAGAGATCTCCCTTGAGCGGTTCGGGCTGTCCCTGGCATTGGTATCCGTTACGGTCAATATCCTGAATGAGACGGTTGATCTTTTTCAGCGTCTTCTTATCCTGCGTCTGCCAGTACAGATAGGCTTCCCACGCTTCATCCTGCCACAGTTTCTCCATCAGTCGACCTCGATAAGCTCATGCGGTTTCAGCGTGCTACGCCCCGCCTCAACATCCGCAATCGCCGCACGCAGACGCGCCATATTCTCCTCGCTGTAGAACGGATCGGGTTCTGCCGTTACCTCGAACGGAATTCGGCGATCCTGCGTCACCTTCGCCGCGAACATCGTGAATGCCGATGTGAGCGTCAACCCCATCTTGCGACAGGTCTCCTCCATCTCGCTCTTGAGGTTTGCATCCATCCGAAAATTCACCATTGCCTGGGCCATATCAATCGCCTCCTTTTTTGTAGAATATCATATTTGTAAAGACATATCAATCTTTTTCGTGTCATTTGCTTTACACCTATAATCCCAGTTCCTCCTCGATCAGTACCAGCTCCATCGGGCGGTAGCTCATCTTCTTGTAGTGGATGGTCAGTGCGTTGCAGATGCGCTCCAGTGCCGCGCAGTCATAGCAGCGATCTCCCACTGCGGCGCAGGGCGTTTTCTTCCCCTTGCGATGGGCGTTGCGCGGGGCGGCAATGTTGTGAATGCGGTCGATGCCCGCCGCGATGTCGGGGACAAGCTTATTGATGCCGACGACGAAGTATGTCTTTTCATGCCCGAAGAGCGAGCCCGCGACACGGTTGCCCGCGCCGTCCATGTTGAGGATGTGTCCCTGCTCAGTGATTGCATTCGCCGAGAGTACGAAGATGTCCGTCATGAATGCCTCGCGCCCTGCGGCGAGGAATGCCTCGATACCGCCGACGTGCCCTGCGCGCGGCGGATCGACCACCTCGTTATGCTCACTTAGCCGCTCGTAGAGGGAAAGCGCCCGCAGCGTCTCGGAGTCGCCGAATCCGACGCGCTTGCCGCGAATCTCACGGGCGAGATAGTCCGCCGCCGCAGTGCGCTCCGCGAAGCGCGAGACATCGTAGCGGTTCCTGCGGAACGCCTCCATCGTGCGCACAATGCGCTCCTCATAAGCTGTGTCGGACATTGTTCCCACCACCTTCGCAACTCCATATCCCCTGATTCCAAGGTGTTCGCGGGGGACATATTGGCGAAATCCTCAGTACGTCTCAATAATATTAAAGTTCGAATCACACGCGGCGGGCGTGCGGCCGATCTCGCGGATGATGCGGATAATGTGATCCTCGGAGAGGGCGCGCGGACTCTTCGCCCCCGCGTCATGGAGAATCGTCTCCTTGTGCACCGTCCCGTCGATATCATTCGCGCCGAACCCGAGCGCGACCTGTGCCACGGGCACGGTCAGCATCACCCAGTACGCCTTGATGTTGCGGAAGTTATCGAGCAGGAGGCGCGCGATTGCAATCGTCCGCAGATCGTCCCACATCGACGTCTGCCGCACCGTCCTCCCCAGCTCCGTATGCGACGGCAAAAACGGGAATGGAATGAACGTCTGAAAGCCCCCCGTCTCGTCCTGCAGGTCGCGCAGGCGCATCATGTGTGCGACGCGCTCCTCGATCGTCTCGATGTGTCCGTAGAGCATCGACGCATTCGTCTTGATGTCGAGCTCATGCGCTGTACGCGCCACGGCCAGCCACTCATCCGCCGTCGCCTTGTTCGGGCAGAGCTCCCCGCGCACACGGTCAGAGAGAATCTCCGCACCGCCGCCCGCGATCGACTGCAGCCCCGCCTTGCGCAGGCGCAGGAGCACCTCACGCACGGAGAGCCCCGAAGTCTTTGCAAAATGCGTGATCTCCACGCCCGTGAACCCCTTCAGATAGAGCGAGGGAAACGCTTCGTGCAGCGCGCGCAGACGCAGGAGATAGTCGTCAAACGTCCACGTCGGATGCAGTCCGCTCACCACATGCAGCCCCGCGAGATGCGGGTCGCGCATCGCCTCCGCGACGTGTGCCACCGCCTCCGACGCGCTCATCTCATAGGCGCCCGCATCCTCTGCGTCGCGCCCGAACGCGCAGAACTTACAGTGTGCCATGCAGATATTCGTCAGATTCACATGGCAGTTCACATTGTAGTAGACAATATCGCCGCATTTCTCCGCGCGCACATGGTCGGCGAGCGCGCCGAGCCACGCGATATCGTGCGAGGCAAAGAGCGCCACGCCGTCCTCATACGTCAGGCGCTCGCCGCGCTCTGCTTTCTTCTCAATATCGAGGTATTTACTCTGCAATTCATCGTCTCCTAAACACACAAGTTATCTCTTTATGATTCGATACCCAGCGCAAAAGTCCTGCCACAGATGCAAAAGGAGCCGCCTGCAACCCCGATAGGTATCGGCTTTGCAAAACGGCTCAAAGACGGCGGCAGCACCTCTGCCGCAGGTCATTCCCTTATTTTTTCGGCGTAATCGCCAGCGCGCGTACGGGCAGCCCCGTCGCGCCCTCGATGTTCGGCCACCCGAGGAAGAGCAGCGCCCCTGCCGGCGCCACGCGGTCGAGATTCGTCAGCACCTCGACCTGCAGCTTCCCCTTGCCGAGGACATAGCGCTCACACGCGAGATCCCCCGCCTTTGCCGCCTCCGTCGAGGCATCCGTGTCGAGCGTCTCGTGTCCGTTCGCCGCGGCATTGCGCGTCTCATAGATATACTTCAGCGCATCCATCGACCACGACGGGAAGTTCTCACTGCCGTCCGCGGCGATCCCGGAGATCGCATCCATATCCGGCCAGTGACGGCTCCACCCCGTATAGAGCGCGACAAACGCACCGTCGGGGATCGCGCCATACTTCGCCTCGTACGCCTTGATGTCCTCCACCGTCACCGCATAGTGGACATCGCGTGCAACCTGCTCCGTCACGTCGATCACGCACAGCGGATAGAGCATGTGACGCGCACCGAAGTCCTCCGCGAGCGGGAGGTTTCGCACGAAATGTCCCGGAAAGTCAATGTGCGTCCCGAACTGCCCCGGGAACTTGAACGTCTGGATGAGGCAGTCGAGCATCGGATTGCCCCAGTCAAAGCACGTCTTTGAGAGCTCCACCGAGCCCTCGGGGATCCCCGCCCAGCATGGGCTGTCATTGTTCAGCGGGTGCGTCAGATCCACCCACTCATACGCATCCGACTTCAGCTCCTCCAGTGCGTTCCACAGCTGATATCCCATATCCCCATCTCCTTTATTCTATAGCCCAATTTATATGTTATATGGCTGTAACAAATGTCAGAAAGCCTAAAATCACACCAATTAAATTCGGGACGATAAGGATAAAATCCTTTTTTGGCTCTTTCGTCCATCCATAAATAACCCAAATTAAACAGGAAATCGAAGCGGTAAGAGGCTGCCACGGTTGAGCCTTTACCCCTTCTAAATTAGCGATAATTTGAGGAATATAGGTGATAAACACAAAAACACCGATAAACGCTCCGATTGAACCCACGATAAGATTGATTTTCTTTTTTTCCATAAATTACCTCCATTTTTATACAACTTACATGTTTAGTATATTATCATAGGCCTTGCATTTTTTTCAAATTAAATTCTTTTTTGGTGTTGACAATCTTCTGAAGTTTTACTATACTAAGGATAGTTAAGGAGATGTTAGAGTGGCAGGCTGATTCAGGACAGGCTGCCCCCATGTGATCCGTAAGCGCATGGCGTATCTCCTTCGGGGATTTCCCACCGTGTTGACCGACGGTTGTTGGAGAGGGACACGGGATGCACCTCGCTGGCTGAGTGAGGAAGCAGCCGCAGCGTCCACGACGGACTGGGAGGAGATTCCGATGGGTTACTGAGTGGCCGCAAGGGTCTGCACTGTGCACCCCGCCCCGCTGGGTCGGACGGGGATGCCGAGCGAAGGTGCGGCAGGGAATGCGGCAGCCCGCATGGGGTGGGCACAAGAGGGCATGGATTAGCGCATGACAAGGAGGACATCCCCGGTGACAGCGGGGGGCAGGATGTGCGCACAGAGAACATGTCGTGGTAGTTTCTCAGCGTTTTTGCCGGAAAGTTCCGCATCTCATGCTAGCGGCGATGTGGAATGAAGCATGGATCGTTTGAACGAAAAGAGTTACCTATCACTTCCCGTATTTTCCTCAGAACCGCCGATGCGTGACGAGAAAGCGCGTCGGCGGTTTTGTTCTGCCCTCTGCACGTGCCGCCGATAGTGTCAGACGCATACACGTCCCGAATCAGCACTCATTGCTATGTTATTTTTGCTATTTTTGATTTACGTGCTATAATACAGATGTTTTTCATTTTTCATTGAGTAAGGTGGTATTGGCATGACACACTCCGAAAACGAGTTCATGCAGCACGAACTGCGGCTCCCTGAGCTGACGGTGCGCGGCATGATCCTCGGCGCAATCCTCACCATCATCTTTACCGCATCAAACGTCTACCTCGGCCTCAAGGTCGGTCTGACGTTCTCCTCCGCCATTCCGGCGGCGGTCATCTCGATGGCGGTACTCAAGATGGCAAAGGATGCAAACATCCTCGAGAACAACATGGTGCAGACGCAGGCATCGGCAGCAGGTACGCTGTCCGCCATCATCTTCATCATCCCGGGTATGCTCATGATCGGCTACTGGCAGGGCTTTGAGTTCTGGCAGACGCTCGTCGTCTCAGCGTGCGGCGGCTGTCTGGGCGTACTCTTCACGATCCCGCTGCGCCGTGCGATGGTCGTCCACAGCGATCTCGCATATCCCGAGGGCGTTGCTGCCGCAGAGATCCTGAAGGTCGGCAGCGCAGCAAAGGAAGACGGAAAGTCCGACTCCGGCATTAAGGAAATCCTTTCGGGCAGCGTCGTCGCGGGCATCATCGCGTTCCTCACGAATGGTCTGCAGGTACTTGGCGGCTCGCTCTCGGCCTGGTTCCATGTCGGACGTGGCATGACGCAGCTGCCTCTGGGATACTCCACCGCGCTCGTGGGTGCAGGCTACCTCATCGGCATTGCGAGCGGACTCGCCATGCTGACGGGAATCGCGATCGCATGGGCGGGATTCGTCCCCTACTTCACCATGACGGAAATGCTGCCCGACGGCATGACCCTGCAAAAATTTGCGGGCACGGTCTACCAACAGAAGGTGCGTCTCATCGGCGCCGGCGCGATGGGTGTCGCAGCGATCTGGACACTCATCACGCTCGCACGTCCCGTCATCGACGGCGTGAAAGAATCCATCGCGGGCGCGCGCACGAATGATGCGGAAAAAGGTCTGCATCGTATGGACATCGACATGACAATGAGGAGTATCGCACTTGTCTTTGGTGTAACGGTCATCGGACTTCTTGCAATCTTCTACGCCTTTGTCAGCCCCGAGCACATTCCGCCGAGTCAGAAGCTGATCTTTACGATCGTCGGCGTCGGCATCGCTGTCCTCATGGGTTTCTTCGTTGCTGCCGCCTGCGCCTATATGGCGGGACTTGTCGGCACATCCTCGAGCCCGATCTCCGGCATCGGCATCCTCGGCATCATCGTCGCCTCGCTCGTCATGTACTCCCTATGCTCCTCATTCGGTATCTTTGATATGCCCGGAGGGGAGAAATTTGCGACAGCGACAGCCATCTTTACCACTTCGATCATCCTCGCAATCGCCTGCATCTCGAATGACAATATGCAGGATCTAAAGACCGGTTGGCTCGTCGGTGCAACGCCGTGGCGTCAGCAGGTGGCGCTCCTCATCGGCTGTGTGGTCGGTGCCCTCGTCATTGCTCCCGTGCTGAACCTCCTCTATGAGGCATACGGCTTCCCCGGTGCGATGCCGCGCCCGGGCATGGACCCTGCGCAGGCGCTCTCCGCCCCGCAGGCAACACTCATGACCACCATTGCACAGGGCATCTTCTCCAGCAAACTTGCGTGGGAGTATATCTACATCGGCATAGGCCTGGGCGTTATCCTCGTCCTCATCGACCAACTGCTCAAGCGCACGACAAAGAGCTTCGTGCTGCCGCCGCTCGCCGTCGGTATGGGCATCTACCTTCCGCCCGTCATTCAGACACCACTCGTTGTCGGCGCCATCCTCGGCTACTTCCTCAACCGCCATCTGCGCAAAACCGCAGGTGCTGAGGCAGAGGCGGCAGGTCTTCGACGCGGCACACTCTTTGCCTCCGGGCTGATTGTTGGAGAGTCGATTGTCGGTGTCCTGCTCGCGGGGCTCATCGTCCTCTCCGTTTCAAACGGCGGCGATGAAAGTCCGCTCGCCATCGTCGGCAGCGACTTCGCCGATACCGCTGAAATCCTCGGGCTCTTTGTCTTCTTCGGCATCCTCACCCTCTTTAGCAAAGTGGTGCTGAGCGGGAAAAAGGCATCGTAACAACAACGGAAAGCAAAACACACCGGCAAAATGCAGCGCCGCCCCAAAGTGAGATCCCTTAGGCTCACTTTGGGAGGCAGGTCATTTCATCGGTGTGTTTATTTTATCGGAAAGCCCAAAGCTCTCTGTCATGACCACACCGGATTTTGAAGCGGATGCAGCACAGAGAAAGACCATCTCATCTACCGTTTTGACTGTGTTGCGATAGAAAATTATAATACAGGGATAGGGCATGTTGCCTAATGATTCTTTGCAAAGAATCATAGATTCCAAACGCCAAATATGACGAATGGAACTTAATGGCATCAAAACTCAATATTCTAAGACGATTCTTCCATTTGCTTCATCAAGTGATCCATCTTGCATTTCCATTCTTTTTCAATCTCTTTGCAAAATGCACTAAGTTCCCGGTCTCCATCCTGCGACGTATATTTACCGCACTTCCAGACAGTATGCGCCAAGGAACGGTTAAAGCGTTCTACCGCCTTACGCAATGAAAAAGAATACACTTTTTTCATCTCATAGGTATCGTCGCCGAACCAATGAGAAACTGCCACATAGTCTTTCGTCGAGTCGGTTCTGATGCTACCATAGAATTCGCTGGCCGATTTAAGATTTTCTTTGATTCGCGCCGCCAGCCATTCATTGGGACGATCCTGCATTTTTTCAATGTACTCCGTATTTTTCGTACGGAAGGTATAGAAATCTGATGGCAGCGACAGCGTCTTCCCCATACAACCTTCCATCTCGTTGACAAAGGACTTCAGTGCTCGAATCAAGCGATTGTGCGTTTCATACTTAAAATTACCGGACACCTCCGCATAGCGTACCACCGCATTCAGTTTCCGTTGCTGATAAAGCACCATGAGCTGCTGCGCCAGTGCATCGGCCTGGGAGTATATTTCATCGCGAAAAGCACGCTTCCCGGCGGAAAGTGCGTCGGAAATGGAACTATATTTATACTCGTCCTCATCGGAAACGTAAGGCTGGGGTAACTCGGATTCAAAATCATTTTTATCACCAGGACTAAAACTATAATCCCATTTTGATGGTATATCCCACTCCAATGGCGCTTGCATTTTTTCCTTCAGCTCCGCCAGACGTTTTTTCTGATCGACACGATTCTCCACCAAACGCAAAGCATTTTCTGGGCAGAGCGAAACAATATTTTTGACCTTCTCCAACACATTATCAAGGACAATTCCAGGCGCTATGACATCAACGATGCCGGCAGCATCCTCATGCAACAGGTCACAGTCTACCGTGCACATACCACAAGCATTGCATTTTCCTTTTTCGACGATCAGCTTTTGCATTTTTTATACTCCCTTCACAACAGTTAAGAAAGACTCTGAAATTTCCTTATGTATTCGTCACCGACAACCAATGCGCGATTTACCTGCTGGCTGACCTTTCCGTCCGCCTCAAAAAGCGGGGCTTCCAGTATATCCTTTATCGCTTTGGCAAGATTGATACAGCTCATCAGAGATTTTTTGTCATCTGCCGAATAGTTCTGCCTATCAAAGCCATGTCCGTCTATGATTTTATCCGTATATTGAATACTCTTCAAAAACAGCAAATTCATCTGCGCCAAAAGTTTTAGGAAGGATTCGGCTTTATCTCCGATTCCCTTCAATGCAATTTGTGCAGTTTCGTATTGACTGGCGATTACCTCAGCCTCATCACTTCGTGTATAGGCGAGATCCAAATTGATTTTAGCTTCTTTTTTGATTGCGCCGGAAAGCCCTCCGTATTGCCAAGAAAAAAGAAACGTCCCGATGATTTCCTTATCCGACATAGAAACACCGGACACCGAAATCATTTGATCAATGCTCCGTATGCTGTTCTCTTGCAACACCAACGCACGGTCTCCATCCAACGAGTCTACTTCCTTGAAGTTTATCTTGATAATTTTTCGATAGACCTCTAAAAACTTCGGTAAACTTCCGTTCATGATTCCTTTTTTGCGATTTGCGAGCTTCAACAATGTTTGCGTCGTTTTTGCATATTCCTCACGAGATTTGCGGGCGGCGCTTTCCACTATGCTGAACGCTTCGTAATTTATGCTGCGCGCTTGTTTCTCATATTTATCAGACTGCCACATATCGTAAACGAGTTTTCCAACGCCCACGGTCACGGGGATAACAATTGGTAGTGCCATATCGTTCCTCCTATAATTCTAAAACCGCATCTTCATCCATAAAGAACTCATCAAATTCCTCAAGGGTCTTAAATTTTACATGGCGGTTGAAATTCGTCATGATGCAGTCCAGTCCTCCTGCAATAACAGCCACATCATTTGCCAGCGTTCCTGCCGCGATGAGGGCAAATCCTTCGCGCACGCTTTTTTCCCATTTTTGTGCGTCATCGGCAATATATTTTTTGAGCAGATCTTGCTGATGCTTCATTTCTGCCAATGCCTCTGCCGCAATCTGTGATACAAGATTACGTTTGTCCTCGGCCATATGGCTTTTCGCCGCATCCATCAGAGAAAAAATACAACCACAGGCAACCGAAACAACAATGCTGCCGATAACCGCTCCCACGACTGGAATTGGTATCGCCGTTTGTCCAATCAGCGCACCGATGGTTTCTGCAGCAAAAAGCGCCCCTGTTCGACTGACTTGTTCCACAAACTGTCCGTCATCCAGCTTTCCGTCGAGCCAGTCAACCACGGAATCTTTCACCATGAAGCCAATCGTTACCGCATGAGCAACGACATTCGCCTTAGCAGCCTGTTTCAAAATCGTTACGCCGCTTTGTTGCATGGCTTTATTAGCTGCAGTAATACCGATTTTTTGCAATTCTGATGCAGCTATCACGGTTCCTGTTTGTACAGCAACATCTTTTCCAGCCTCACATAGGGATTTCTCGTCTTTGGCCACGCTAACGAGTGCATCGGCGCAGGCAATCACGAGCGGTATGGCCGCTGCTTCCAAATCTTCACCAGCACATTTTTTTGCGTCCTTTACGGATTGCGACAGACGCTTTTCCACATCGGCAGTCATTTGCAACGATATGGTTTGCGCCATGCCATGAACGGCTTTGTAGGTTGATTTTACCGCATATTCACCTGCGTTCGCAGCAGCGCACACGGTCAATTCCGTGCCGACTCCCGCATAGGCAACAATGCCGTCTCCAATAAGCATTGCACTTTCTTTGTACTTACCATCCCGCAAAGATTGCGCCGCAACTTCAAAATTCGATTTACTTTGTTTCGACTGGTTCAAATGGGATTGCGTGAAACGGTAATTCCACTCGCTGTTTGCAGCCGCTCGAATATCCTCATCACTGAAAAACGGCATTTTCTGTGCCATAGAATGCACTTGCTCCAAAGGAACAATATGGTCAACCTGTCCTGTATGATAATTGGCACGAGCTTCTCCATATTTATTGATTGCCATTTGATGATCTGCGTGGAGCGTTTCTCCTGTAATGTGGTCCGTCGTTGCAGCTTTGCCATCAAATACAGATTCCTTATATTTTTGGCGTTTTGGAATATCATCATAAAGATTACGATTGCCAGTATAGCTTTCCGCTATATTGTTGATATTCGCGGGCGTTCTCATGGCTCTATCAAGATCACGAAATGATGTGTAAAGCAGATTTCCCATAATGCCCCTCTTCCCAGTGCCGTCATACAGCTGAAAGTCCTTGATGTACTCCATTGTAACAAAAAGTGCACAGCTCTTGGTTACCTGAGAGGTAACTGGAGAAATTTTTACTCGTGTTGTCACGGCCAATTCTTTATACCCAACAGACTCCTTTGCTCGGCTACGAAATCGTCGATCGCTCGGTTGCGCTCCTTCTGTGTCATTGTCTCTGGCAGATTTTTCATAAAAGCATTCAACCGATGCCCCAGTTCGATACGCTTCATAGCGTCAAGCCGTTCCTCCTCAGAAAGATTGAATGTTCTCGATAGGACAGCATTTCTTGTCTGCCAGTAGGCAAGTTTTTCCGGGTCATCTTTGAACTCTCCCATGAATGCATCCACGCTCTCCACGGCTTTTATTTCTTCCTGCTTGACCATGGGCGGCGTG
>ERZ773079.1974-NODE-1974-length-11806-cov-10.877627_pt1 | contig 11806 bp, 11 predicted proteins | sample MGYA00511355_ERZ773079 | MGnify/ENA primary metagenome ERZ773079 (study PRJEB29015, sample SAMEA2737979) | human oral metagenome | biome: human oral; feature: human-associated habitat; material: dental | place: China | collected 2117 ... | reverse complement strand
GATGAGCTGGGCGTACTGGGCGCCGAAGTCGACGACGAGGACCGGGCCGACGGGCTCGTCCCCGGCCGCCCCAGGGGCGGCAGCGCTAGCGAGGATGCTGGTGGGGGTGATCATCACGAGCTCAGGATAGTGGTCCTCATGCGCGCGCCGCCCTCCGGGGCGAGAGCCCCGACACGCGCACCCACCCGCGACTCGGCCGCATGCCGACAGCACTCCGAGGCGCTCCAGGGCACCTCGGGGCACGTGACGCGACTATCACCTTTTTGTCTACACAAAGAGGCCTCACCCTCCTAGTCTCGTCGCACCGGCCGGATCGCGGTCGGACCGACTCCACGGAGTCGGGCACACCGCCGTGCGGGGCCTCCCGTTTCGGTTCCGCGCAGGAACCGAAAGGACACCAACCATGACCGCTCCCACCATCGACGCCGTCACCCCCGCCACCTCGGCTCCGACCACTGCGAGCACGACGACCGCTCCCGTCCCCTCGCAGGCGGAGTCCAGGACCAGGTCCGCCGACCTGCTCACCTTCAAGATCGGCATGAGCGTCCTGGCCGTCGTCGTCTTCGTGATGGCCGTGGTCGGCGTCATCGCGTCCTCCCCCGCGCTGCTGATCGCCACCGGCATCATCGGCACCGCGGGCGTGCTGACCGGCGTCTACACCGGCACCAACCTCTCCGCCTGAGCGCGGGCATCGCCCCGGAAGGATCCGGCCTCCGACGGGCCGAGCCTTCCCGAGCTGCGCGGGCGACGAGGACCGCGCAGCCAGTCGCTCCGCCGCGACTGCACGCATCACGTCGAGAATCACCTGAGGGCGCCACCCCACCGGGGTCGGCGCTCGCGTCGTCTCCGGGGCGCCGGCCCCGGACTCCTCCCGCTCGTCACCGCGGACCCCGCATCATCTCGCCTCGTCCCGGACCGGCTCATCGCAGCACGGCCAGCGCACGTGGCAGGGCCGCCAGCGCCAGCAGCATGCTGGCGACCTGGCAGGCCAGCACCACCGCGATCGCGACCTCGGCGGAGACGAGCAGCAGGGCCGTCGGGCCGAGCACGGACACGATCTGGACCAGCGGGCGGATCACCGCGCTGGCGCGGCGCTGGGAGCGCAGCAGCCACGGCGGCACCATCGGGTCGATGGAGCCGGTGCACGCGGGCACCACGGCGACGTACTGGCCGCCCACCAGCAGACCCGCGACGACGACCAGCAGGACCAGCGCCCCGCCGCCGTCGAGCCCATCCAGCAGAAGCAGCAGCACGACGGCGCAGGCCGACGCGCCCGTGCCACCGAGCACCCAGGCGAGCGGGAGCCTCTCCGAGCGCCTGCGCGCGCCCACCACTGCCAGAGCCGTCCACGACAGGCCCAGCACGATCAGCGGCCGCACCGGCACCGGCCCTCCCACGTCGCCCAACGCCCACGGTGCCAGACATATCGCCGTCAGACCCAGCGGCAGGGCCTGCACCGCCTCGAGCACGAGGCCGGCGAGCACCGTGCGGCGCACCTGCGCGATGCGCAGGTCATCGACCGCCAGGGGACGCTGCTCCCCCTGCATGCCGGCGTCCAGTCTCACCCAGTCGATGGCGACCGCGGCCTCCAGCACTCCGTGCATCCGCTTGAGCGCCTCGTAGGCGGCGTCGAGTCTGCCACGGGCCGCGTACCAGTGGGGCGTCTCCGGCAGACCCATGGCGAGCGCGCTCCCGGCGAGGGCCAGCGATGCCGGCACCGCCCATGCGCACGCTCTCGACTGGCCGGGCGCGATCGCCCCGCCGCACGCGCTCGCGACCAGGGTCAGTCCCGCTCCGGCCGGCGCCAGCGCGCGCACGCGCGGCACGAGACGACGGTGCCCGCGCACGGAGAGCTCGTGGGCGAGCTTGGGTACCACGATGGCGTATCCGCCGATCCCGAGCCCCGTGACCGCCCCCGACGGCACCGCCGTCCAGGACCCCGGCGCGACGCCGACAGCCGCACCCAGCGCCACGAGCACGCCCGCGGCGAGAACGGCGGAACGGCGCCCCGCGACGTGCGAGACCAGGTCGAGCACCGGAGCTCCCAGCAGGGAGCCGAGCGGGATGGCGGAGAGCAGCGCCACGAGGAGCGCGATCCGGCCGGCCGAGCCGTCCGACTCCTGCGACAGGGCGGCCCGCGCGGCGCCGTCGTCGGCCAGGGAGACGCCCAGCGCGCCCCAGACGGCCCCGGCGGCGGCTCCGACGCAGGCCAGATGCGCGCCCAGACGCCGTCGCATGGCGGAACGAGTCGCAGTCGTCATCGATCGGTCCCCCTCCCCGTCATCCCTTATTGTGGTCCGAGGCCCATCGGCGCACCCGGAGGATGGATAGCGCGCCCGCAACGCCTCCGCGCTCAACGCCCGACTCACGAGCCCGCCCCGCGGGTCCTGCGCGTCCCTGGGGGACCTGCGTGTCCGCCAAGGGGCTTCTCACACAGGACATGGCGGGTCCTGCGCGTCTCGGGGGACCTCTCCCCGGGGTGGATGGGCCGACCCCACTCCCGCGGCTACCGCTCCGTCTCGGAGCGCTTCCCCGAGCCGGGCGCGACGGCGCACCCGGCGGCCGCGGCGAACCCCATCGAGGAGACCCGGCGGAAGGCCGTCGAGGACCTCGGCTCCGACCACGCCTGCGCCACCCGCGGCGCGCTCAACCTTCTCATCGCCGTCGTCCTGCTCACGATCACGCCCGAGACCCCCGGGCGCTCCCTGGAGCGGATCGAGGCCGACGCGGAGGCCCGCCAATCCTGACACTGGACTCGACTTAGTCCTGACAATTACGATCATCCGCAGTGAGCCCGTCGGTCCGGGCCCGCAACGGACGCATCACCGCCCGTCCCGCAGAACCGGAGAATTCGAAGGAGAATACTCATGACGTTCCGACTCGACCCCGCCACCGCCATCACCGACCCGAGCGGCATCTCCTGGGGCATGCACCCCATCACCTGGCGCAACGACGACATCCCCGAGGTCGGAGCCTTCAACACCCTGGAGGACATGCTCCTCGACCTGGCCGATGTCGGTTACCGCGGCACCGAGTGCGCCGGTTTCTTCCCGCCCAGGGAGATCGTCAAGGAGCGCGCCGACGCCCGCGGCATCACGATCGTCGCCCAGTGGTTCTCCTCCTTCATCGTGCGCGACGGCATCGAGGCGGTCGTCCCCGACTTCACCGCCGCCTGCGAGTACCTCCAGTACCTGAACGCCACCAGGATCGTCGTATCGGAGCAGACCGGCTCGGTCCAGGGCATCCGCGACGTCTGCATCTTCACCAACAAGCCGGTGCTCGGCCAGGAGGAGTGGCGGGTCCTGGCCGAGGGCCTGGGCCGCCTGGGCGGCATCGCCCACGACCACGGGCTCGAGCTGGTCTACCACCACCACCTGGGCACCGTCGTCCAGACCAAGGAGGAGACGATCCGCCTCATGGAGATGACCGACCCGGCCAGGGTCTCGCTCCTGTTCGACACCGGTCACGCCCTCGTCGGCGACGGCGACGTCATGGGACTGCTGGAGGCCACCATCGACCGCGTCAAGCACGTGCACTTCAAGGATGTGCGCCCGGACAAGATGCAGGAGTCCCGCGAGGCGGAGCGCTCCTTCCTCGACTCGTTCCTGGCCGGTATGTTCACCGTTCCGGGCGACGGCATGATCGACTTCACCGAGCCCTACGGCGCCCTCGTCGATCACGGCTACCGGGACTGGATCCTCGTCGAGGCGGAGCAGGACCCGGCGGTCGCCAACCCGCACGAGTACGCCGCCAGGGCCCGCGCCTACATCGAGAGCGCGCTGCTGAAGCGCTGATCGCCGAGATCGGTTCAGTTCCGCGCCGAGATCGGTCCGGTGGGGCCGCCCCCTGCGCCGCCGGGGCGGCCGGACGGCGTCGCAGCCGCGCCCGGCCGCCCCGGCGACAACAAGACGTCACGAGGCGGAGCCCACCGATGTCTCACAGACTCATATCGACCACGGCCCGGCCCCGGATCCGACGACCGCGCAGCGCCTCGTAGCCGGCGCCGGCCTCGGCGAGGGGGAAGCGGCGGGAGACGACGTCCTTGTAGTTGATGACGCCCCGAGCGGCCAGGTCGACGACGGCCGGCAGGTCCTGACGGGTTCGCGCACCGTAGGAGCCGAGGATCGACTGCGAGCGGCGCACCGTGCGGTTGATCTCCACCTCGGCGGTCTGGACGCCGGCGCCCAGGCCGATCGGCACCATGCGTCCGCCGTCGGCCAGCACGTCCAGGGCGGTGGTCCAGGTGGCCGGAACGCCCAGGGCCTCGAATGCGACATCGACGCCCTTGCCGCCGGTCAGGGCCAGGACCTCCTCGCGGGCGTCATGGGTCGCGGAGTTGACGACGGCGGTGGCGCCGTAGCCGGGCATGGGGGCGAGCTTGTCGTCCGAGACGTCGATGGCGATGACCTGGCCGGCGCCGAAGGCACGGGCGACCTGGACGATGTTGGTGCCCACGCCACCGGTGGCGACGACGGCGACGGTCTCACCGAAGCGCAGGTCGGCGCCGCGACGCACGGCGCCGTAGGCGGTCATGGCCGCGCAGCCCAGGATGGCCGCGGGCACGAGGTCGATGGTCGCGGGCGCGGGCGCCACGGAGGTGGAGGGGATGACGGCGTACTCGGCCAGGCCGCCCATGGAGTACATGTGGATGGGCTCGCCGTCGAGGGAGGCCAGGCGGGTGGTGCCGTCGTAGAGAAGACCCTTAAGGCGGTTGAGGTCGAAGAAGGGGCCGCACAGCTCGTCGCGGCCCGCGGCGCAGGCGTCGCACCGGCCGCAGGGCATGAGGAATCCGCCGGCGACGTTCTGCCCGACCTCCAGGCCGGTGTGCTCGTTGCCGGGGCCCAGCTCGACGATGGTGCCGGTGACCTCGTGCCCGAGCACGGCGGGCAGGGGGAAGGCGATGGCGCCGCCGATGACATGCAGGTCGGAGTGGCACAGGCCGCAGGCGGCCACCTTGATGAGGACCTCTCCGGCCTTGGGGCGCGGGGTGCGGATGGTCTCGATCTCAAGGCCCTTGTCGTGGTCGCGCAGCACGGCGGCGCGCATGGTCTCGGGAATGTGGAAAGCGTCGTTGCTCGTCATGTCTCAACCTCTCTCAGCGGGCGCCGGCCGCGCCCGTGACTCGTTCGACATGACCCAGCCTAGCGGAGAACCAGCCGATTTGTAAGGACAAAATACCCATCTCTTCCTCCTGCGGCCCGCGCCCGCACACCCCCATGCTCTCCGTCGCGGCCGGGCTGCTAGGCTGCGCTCGCAGCATCACCATGCCGGCTGCAGACGTGGACAGAGGATCGAGCAGAGGACCCAGATGGCCCACCCCGGCAACGTCACCCAGGCGGACGTCGCCAACTCCGCCGGCGTCTCACGCAGCCTGGTCTCCCTCGCCCTGTCCGGCTCGCCGAAGGTCGCCGCCGAGACCCGTGAGCACATCCTCTCCGTCGCCGCCGGCCTCGGCTACCGCGCCAACACGGCCGCCTCGGCCCTGGCGCGGCGCCGCTCGACGACGATCGGACTGGTCCTGCCCAACCTGCGCAACGCCTTCTTCGAGCAGGTCTCGCGCTCACTCGACGACGCCGCCGCCCAGCGGGGGCTGACCGCCTTCGTCACCGTCGGCGCTGAGGACCAGGAGCGTCTGCGGCGAGCCATCGACTCCCTGCTGGGGGTGCGCGTGCTCGGCATCATCCTCGTCTCCCCCTGGCTGACGGACGGGCAGCTGGTGGCGCTGGGAGAGGAGACGCCCACGTGCGTCGTCGGCCGCAGCACCCCGGGGGGCCGCGTCGACGCGGTGCACATCGACGAGCGGCACGCCGCCGAGGCCATCGTCTCCCACCTTCTCGCCCGGGGCGTCTCCTCGGTGGGCTACGTCGCCCCCAGGCTCCGCGACGACGCCTCACGCCTCGTGCGCGAGCAGTCCCTGGCCCGGGCGGCCCGCAGGGCCGGGCTGGCCTTCACCACGGAGGAGGTCAGCGACGACGACGCCGGCGCCGCCATCCGTCGACTGCTGAGCTCCGGCCCCCCGGGCACGGCCCTGGTCGCGCACAACGACATGCTCGCCATTGACGCGGTGGCGGTGATGCACGAGCGGGGGCGGGCCGGCGCCGATCGCACGGCGCTCGTGTCCTACGACAACACCTACCTGGCCCGGCGGGCCGAGTTCTCGCTCACCAGCCTCGATCAACCCGTGCACCACCTGGCCCACGAGGCGGTACGGCTGCTGACCGCGCGCGCCGCCGCCCTGGCCCGAGACCCTCACGCCCCGCCGGCGCCGCAGGACACCAGTGCCGCGGGGCACCTCGTCGTGCGCACCTCCTCCGTCGTGTGAACGTCCTCCCCCGCCACCTGGACGACGGGAGCGCCACGTACCGGCCCGGTTAAGGGCACGTGCCGACCCGCTCGACGCCGCGCGCGGTCGGCACCGGGCAGCCCCGCAGCGGCGCCTTGCGGCGGCACAGGGATATTGACGTGACGCGACGAACGCGAGAGGATGGGGCCGTGAATTCACGCGCGTGAATCCCGTGGGTTCAGCCGTCCGGCAACGTCGCCGCTCGGCCGCCGACGCACCACAGCCCCGGCCCCGACCGCGGCCGGGGCACCCGAAAGGAGTCCTTATGCAGACCTTCGCCCTCCTGGGCGCGGGGTTCATCGGCCGCGTCCACGCCGATAGCCTCGCCGCCCAGCCCGATGTGCGCTTCGCCCGCGTCTTCGACGTCGACGGCGAGCGCGCCGCCGAACTCGCCGACCGCTACGGCGCCGGCCGCACCGACGATCTGGATGCCGTCTTCGCCGACCCGGCCATCGACGCCGTCCTCATCGCCTCCTCCACCAACACCCACGCCGACCTCATCAAGCGTGCGGCCGCGGCGGGCAAGGCCGTCTTCTGCGAGAAGCCCATCGACCTGTCCCTGGAGGTGGCCCGCGACGCCGCGGCCGCCGCCCACAAGGCCGGCATCCCCGTCATGATGGACTTCAACCGCCGTTACGACCCCGCGTACGCGGCGGTCCACGAGGCGGTCGTTTCCGGTGAGGTCGGCCGGGTGGAGCTCGTCTCCATGACCACCCGCGGCCCGTCGCTGCCTCCGCTGTCCTACCTGGAGATCTCGGGCGGGCAGATGCGCGACCAGACCGTGCACTTCTTCGACCTGCTGCGCTGGATCACGGGCCTGGAGCCCGTCGAGGTGTACGTCGCGGGCGCCGCCCTGGTGGACCCGGCCGTGGCGGAGGTCGGCGACGTCGACACCTCGGTGGCCGTGCTGCGTCTGGCCAACGGCGCCCTGGTGCAGATCGACTCCCAGCGCCGCATCGGCTACGGCTACGACGAGCGCATCGAGGTCAACGGCTCGCTGCGCATGGTCGAGGCCGCCCGCCACCGCACCGGGTTCGTCAACCACTACGGGCCCGGCGAGCTGCGCACCAACGGCCTCGACGTCGGCTGGTTCGAGCGCGTCCGTTCCACCTACCGCAAGAGCCTGGACGCCTTCGTCGAGGCCCTGGAGCACTCCGCGCCCGTGCCGGCCCCGCTCAGTGACGGCCTGCGCGCCCAGGTCATCGCCGAGGCCGCCACGCAGTCCCTGCGCACGGGCCGGCCGGTCGCCATTCCCGACGGCCTGTGACACCCGCGGGCCCCGGTACCTCAACAACCACCCCGATCGAAGGAGATCACCCATGAAACTGTCGATGAACGTCACCTCGACCTTCCACGGCACCGCCCTCAACGACATCACCGTCGCCAAGGACGTCGGCTTCGAGGGCATCGAGCTGCAGAGCCCCAAGTTGTGGCGCTACCTGGACGCCGGATTCACCCCCGAGTCGCTCCTGCCGCACCTGGAGGGCATCGAGGTCTCCGGCATCGGCGCCCTGCAGGAGGACGAGCCCGAGGCCTTCCGGGCCGAGGCGGAGAAGCTGGCCCACGTGGGCCAGGTCGTCGGAGCCCCGGCCATGCAGATGTGCACCGGTCCGGTCGACGTCACGGTCGTGCAGGACTTCAAGGCCGGGCGCCTGGCCGACGACGACCCCCGCTTCCGCGGGCTGCTCGGCCGCCCCGAGGCGGAGGTCATCGAGGAGACGGCCGCTCGTGTGGCGCTGGCTGCCGACATCGCCGCCGACCACGGCCTGGACCTCTTCCTCGAGCCGCTCGGCTGGGCGCCGGTGTGCCACGTCAACCAGGCCCTGGAGATCCTTGAGCGCATCAACCGGCCCAACGCGAGGATCGTCGTCGACTTCTGGCACTTCTGGGTGACCGGCTCGACCCCCGAGGACGTGGCCAAGCTGGACAAGGACCTCATCAGCGCCGTCCACGTGTGCGACGGTCTGCCCGTGCCGACCGGGGAGGTCCCCGACCAGCGCGTGTCGCGCAACGTGTGGACCGGCGGCGGCTCCATCCCGCTGCAGGAGTGGGTCGACGCCGTCAAGGCGACCGGCTACGACGGCTGGTACTGCTCGGAGATCTTCCACGACCGCTCCGCCGAGCTCGACTTCCACCTCGTCGCGCAGACGCTGCTCAACGAGATGAGGATCCTCACCGCTTGAGGCGACGGCCGGTCAGGCCGGTGCGGACGATCCCCGCACGACCAGGCGCCCCTCTGCCTCAACGTCCCGGGCGGGCAGGGGGGAGCCGGGACCGTCCGCCAGGGCGGCGACGCGCTCGGTGACCAGGCGCAGAGCCTGGCGCGCCAGGAACCTCTCGGGCTGCTCCACGCTGGTCAGGGCGAACTCGTCGCGCCGGGCGAGGTAGGTGTTGTCGTAGGACACGAGGGGGGCGCGGCGCAGGCCCTCCTCGCCGCCGGTCGTCTCGCGCAGGACGGCGACGGCGTCGATGGCGAGCATGTCGTTGTGGGCGACCAGGCCCACGCCCGGCGCCTCCGCCAGGAGCCGGCGGATGGCCCGACCCGCCCCGTTGTCGTCCCCCTCCTCGGTGACGAGGGGCAGGCCGGCCTCCGCGGCGGCCCGCGCCAGCGCCTTCTCCCGCTGAGACCGGGAGGCGTCGTCGACCAGCCGGGGGGCGGCGTAGCCGACGGTGGTCGCTCCCCGGGACACGAGGTGGGAGACCGCGAGGCGGGCGGCCTGGCCCTCGTCGATGTGGACGGAGTCGACGTGGCCGCCCGGCGGCAGGCGGCCGATGACGCAGGTCGGGGCGTCCTCGCCGATCGCGACGATCTGCGCGTCGGTCAGCCACGGGGAGACGAGGACCAGGCCGAGGACCCGCACGCCCAGCAGGCTGTCGATGGCGCGCCGGAGCCGCTCCTGGTCCTGCGCGCCGACGGCGACGAAGACCGTCAGCCCCTGCTGCGCGGCGGCGTCGTCGAGGGCCCGGGAGACCTGCTCGAAGAAGGCGTTGCGGAGGTTGGGCAGGACCAGGCCGATGGTCGTCGAGCGCCGGCGCGCCAGGGCGGAGGCCGCCGCATTGACCCGGTAGCCGAGGGAGCTCGCGATGCGGGCGATATGGACGCGGGTCTCCTCGGCGACCTTCGGGGAGCCGCTCAGCGCGAGGGAGACCAGGCTGCGCGACACCCCGGCGGCCTCGGCGACGTCGGACTGCGTGACGTCGCGACCGTTGGTCGGCACGGCGCCTCCTCTCCTGCCTCCGGATGGCGGTCCCCAGGGATGTCGGGCGGGCCGGCGCCCGACGTCAACGTCGGTTCGCAACGTGAACGTACCTTTCTCCCATCCTACTGACCTTGATCCTCGGCGAGCTCCTCCAGCGAGGAGCGCCTGGCCTCCGGGGAGCGGCGGATCGTGTCGCTCTCCGCTACGACACTGATGACGCCGATGCTGGAGAAGGCGGGGCCGGGTGGCGCCGTGCCCCGATCTGCGCCCGAACATGAGGACAATTTGTCAGGACAAATAAGCTGTTCTGCGTTAGACTTGGCCCGTCGGCGCGATGTCCGCCGCCGTCCAACCCCGCCAGAGAGTGACAGCGACATGACCAGCAACGAAGCAGTCCGAACCAGTCCGACGATTCCCGAGACCATGCGCGCCGCTGTGCTGCGCGACCATGACAGGGGTCTGGAGGTGGAGACCCTGCGCACGCCCCGTCCCAAGGCCGGCGAGGTGCTCATCAAGGTCGCCGCCTGCGGTCTGTGCCACTCCGACCTGCACGTCATCGGCGGCGCCATCGCCTTCCCCCTGCCGGCCGTGCTCGGGCACGAGGTCACCGGCACCATTGTCGAGCTGGGTCCCGGCAACGAGCACACCGGGCTGGAGGTCGGCCAGGACGTCGCGGGCGGCTTCCTCATGCCCTGCGGCCAGTGCGACGCCTGCGCCGCCGGCCACGACGAGCTGTGCGGCCCCTTCTTCGACCTCAACCGGCTCAAGGGCGTTCTCTACGACGGCACCACCCGCCTGGCCGCCCTGGACGGTGAGCCGGTCTTCATGTACTCCATGGGCGGCCTGGCCGAGTACGCCGTCATCCCCGCCACCGCCGTGGCGCCCGCGCCCGAGTCCATCGACCTCGTGCCCGCCGCCATCCTGGGCTGCGCGGCCATGACCGGCTACGGGGCCGTGCGCCGCGGCGCCGACCTGCGCTTCGGCGAGACGGTCGCCGTCGTCGCGACCGGGGGCGTGGGCACCAATGTCGTCCAGATCGCCCGCGCCTTCGGCGCCGGTCAGGTCATCGCCATCGACGTCGACGACGACAAGCTCGCCCCCATGTTCGACTACGGCGCCACCGCCGTCGTCAACTCCGTGACCCACGACGCCCGCGAGGAGGTCCTCGGGCTCACCGGCGGCAGGGGCGTCGACGTCGCCTTCGAGGCCCTGGGCATCCCGGCCACCTGGACCACCGCCCTGGACGTGCTGGCCGATGGCGGGCGCATGGTGCCCATCGGCCTGGGCGCCGGCGTCCAGACCGCCGGGGTGGAGATCAACCGGACCGTGCGCCGCAGCCAGTCCATCCTCGGCTCCTACGGCGCCCGGACCCGCCAGGACCTGCCCGCCGTCGTCGACCTGGCCGCGCGCGGGGTCATCAACTACAAGGACGTCGTCTCCCGTCGCCTCCCGCTCGCCGAGGCCGGCGCCGGCTACGAGGCGCTGCGCAACCGCGAGATCCAGGGTCGCGCCGTGGTCGACATGAGCCTGTGAGTCCGGCGCGTCGAGGCCCCCGGTCCGTCGACCGGGGGCCTCGACGTTGTCCGTGCGGTGCCGTGCGTCCGGAGCCGGCGTCGGCGCCGCGGGGCTCTCACGCGGTGAACAGTGCGGACTCGATGTAGGCGCGGGCCTTGGCCCCGTACTCGTGCGGGTTGGCGATGGCCGGGTCCTGCTCGGCCTCGACCAGGATCCACCTGTCGTAGCCGTGCTCGATGAGGAAGCGGTAGGGCTCGGTGAAGTCGATCATGCCGTCGCCCGGGACGGTGAACATGCCCGCCAGGAAGGAGTCGAGGAAGGAGCGTCCCAGCTCCTTGGACTCGGCCAGCTTCTCCGGGCGCACGTCCTTGAAGTGGACGTGCTTGACACGGTCGATCGTCGCCTCGAGCAGGCCCATGACATCTCCGTCGCCGACGAAGGCGTGGCCCGTGTCGAACAAGCAGGGAGACCCTGGCCGGATCGGTCAGCTCCATGAGCCGGATCGTCTCCTCCTTGGTCTGGACGACCGTGCCCAGGTGGTGGTGGTAGACGAGCTCGAGCCCGTGGTCGTGGGCGATGTCGCCCAGGCGGTTCAGGCCCTCGGCCAGCGTCGTCCACTCCTCGTCGGCCAGAACCGGCTTGTTGGTGAAGATGCACACGTCGCGCACGCCCTGGACGCTGCCGGTCTGCTCCGAGACGACGATCCGGGTGGCGCCCAGGTACTCCAGGTACTCGCAGGCGGCGGTGA